>Ga0310811_10000073_pt1 | contig 160798 bp, 129 predicted proteins | sample YCmetagenome_FD_207642 | JGI IMG/M metagenome (GOLD analysis project Ga0310811, IMG submission 207642) | Soil microbial communities from experimental microcosm in Duke University, North Carolina, United States - YC | ecosystem: Engineered > Artificial ecosystem > Soil microcosm > Unclassified... | reverse complement strand
AACGCCGCTGAGTGCGTCCGTCGGGTTCTCTTCGTCATTTCCTCGGTTCCTTTGCCAGCATTATCGCTGGCTTAGGCCTCGGCCAAACCACTTATCCGACTGTCCGAATTTGCGCGGCCACCTCTGTCCGCAGCCTCGGCGCCGCGCTCGCCGGCAATGGACAGGTCGAGGTAGGTTTGAACCGGGCTCGTCCAGACGGCGCCTGGTGCAGGTTCAACCTTGTCGGTCAGCAGCCCCAGATCCTTTGGCCAGTGACGACCACGTTCTCCCCCTTCGAGCTGGGCGTGAGCTTCAGCGCTGCCTGTAGTTTGCGCAGGCCGTCATCGTCGGCGAGGAAGTAGTGCGAGCCGGTGCGCGCGTAAGGAGAAAGCCACTGCGCCCCCGAAAACGATGCGAAGCCCGCACGTCCGGGACCGTTGTCCGCACGCAGAGCGCTTCGAGCCGCGTCTTCAATGCGTGCTGCCATGCAGCGGCGTGTAGAAGCGCAGCCTTTCTCCTGGTGGCGCGGTGTAGCCGTCCCGCCAGGCGTCCAGCAGTGCATCGGGCTCCGAGAGGACCAGACCATCGTCCGCGGCGCGCGCCCATTCCCGATCAATCAAGCCGGTGCGCACATTGCTGACGTGTCCAAGGCTGACTCCGGAGGCTTCCGACAACATGGTGACCCGCCACGCCCGGCCTGGCTCACGCAGCATTGTGCGCAGCACCTGTGCAGATTTCGGCCTGTACAGCGACTTGAGTTCGCGCTGTTCGGCCACTGGCTTATCCGTCACTATGCGCTCGATGAACACGCCACCGAAGGCGATCCGGGCGTTTCCCTCCAGATCGAGGTAGCCGATATTCTTCTCTACGCACATCTGCCTCACCGCCTGTGAGATGTAAGGGGCAATGAAGACGGGCGTCGCTGCAGGGGCTCGGTGCGCGACGTTCTATCCCGATCGACCGCAGCCGCTACGCCTGACGATAGTAAAGATTCTGCGGATGCCTCGCTTCCGCGAAGAAGTACCAGCGCTCCGCGATCAGGCCCGCGTACTGGACGACGCAAGCGACGCAGAGAAGAACGAGCGCGATTGCGCCCGACCGGATACTCCCTCCGGCAGCGACGAGACAGAAAGGGACGAGAAATCCGGCCACGAGGAACGTCCATTTGATCCGCGCGAGTGTCCGGGGCGTCTTGCCGTGGAAGAACTCGCGCAGGTTGAACGCGCCAGCCGTAAATCCGCGCGACTGCTGTTCGACGCGCCGCACATGAATGCCGGTTGCGGTCTGCACGGTCGATCGCGGTCGCAGCCGCGCGTTGCGCGCCAGCGACGCGACGCGGGACAGACAGCCCGCAAGCGTCAACCCACACGCGCCGATGGCCAGCGGCTCGACCAGCGCCGGCGCGAGCCATGCGGCACAGGCGGTGGCGATCGTGAAGCCCGACGCCGATCCAGGCAGCGCGAAATTCACCAGCGTGAGCGGCGTCGCCCATTCCTGCAGAAACCGCAGGCACGCGTAGATCATTCCCGTGCAGAGGAACAGCAGGACGCTCGACATCACCGCTGCGATGCCGATGCTTAGCGTCCACGGCAGGCTCAACGCGTGAGCGACGCCGTACAGGAACGTGCAGCCCAGAAACAGCGGCAGACACAGGCATTCACGGGAAAGCCACGACGTTCGCCACATCGTCACGGCACGCCACGCGCGCTCCGGACGGCCCAGATGAAAAAACGACGCGACAAGCCCGGCCACGCCAAGCACGCACGCGATCGCCGCACCGACGAGGTAGAACATCTGCGGCGCATCCGGCGCTTCGCCATGCCCGAGGAAAAGCACCGCCTCGACGCCGACGAGCGCGATCACGAGCCCCTGCGCCGCGCCGCTCAACGTCGTCAGAAAAACCACGGAAAATGCGGGGTTCATCGTTAGTCCTGTTATCGATCGGTCGGGTCTAGATGCGGGTGGCGAGCGCTGCAAGATCGAGTTCGCCGCGCTCCATCGGGGTGTCCGTCGAGTCGGCGTTCCCGCTGCCGGCCGAGCACGAGCAGGATCCGCTGCCGCAAGACGACATCTTCTGGCGCGGCAGATAGTGATTGGCGGGCCGCGTGCCCCACTCGGGCATCAGCTGATAGCCGCCGCGCTCGCGTATGGCCTGCGAGACGACCGAGTCCGGATCGTGAATGTCGCCGAAAAGCCGCGCCGAGGTCGGACACGCGAGCACGCATGCCGGCTTGCGGTCGCGTTCGGGCAATGCGTCGTTGTCTATGCGGTCGGCGCACAACGTGCACTTCGTCATTTCCCTGCGGCCCTCGTCGAGCTCGCGCGCGCCGTACGGACATGCCCATGCGCAGTATTTGCAGCCGATACAGCGGTCGTAGTCGACCAGCACGAGGCCGTCTTCCTTGCGCTTGTAGCTCGCGCCGGTCGGACAGACCGGCACGCACGGCGGATCTTCGCAGTGCAGACAGGACTTCGGAAAGTGAATCGTGTCGGCGAGCGGAAACTCGCCGGCCTCGAAGGTTTGAACGCGATTGAAGAACGTGCCGGAAGGATCGGCGTCGTAAGGACGGATGTCCGACAGACTGCCGGCTTCGCCGGAGGTGTTCCATTCCTTGCAGCTCGTCACGCACGCGTGGCAGCCCACGCAGACGTTCAGATCGATGACCAGCGCCATTTGTGTCATGGTTCGCTCCGGATGTTACGGACGTTTCGCGGATTTGCGCAGGCGCGCGGCGAATTCGCCGCGGCCCGCAAAATACGTCTGCACCACGCGCCGGACGATGCCGCCCGGCTCCGCGCCGATCGAATCGATCGCGCCGATTTCGCCCGGCAACGTCCGCATCGGTTCGAACTGCGGCGAGGTCCGGTCCGCATCGGCTTCCGCCGGATAAATGCGCACGCGCACGTCGTACCAGGCGGCCTGCCCGGTGACCGGATCGGAATTCGACACGCGGCCGTGTGCCGTACCGGCGTCCGGCAATTCGTCGGTGATCACGTGATTCAACAGGAAGCCGCGCTGCGATTCGTTCGCGTCAGGACCGAGGCTCCACGCGCCCGCCGCCTTGCCGATCGCGTTCCATGTCCACACGGTGCCCGGCTCGACCGCCTCGCTGTAGCGCGCGAGACAACGCACCCTGCCCCACTGCGACTCGACGTAGATCCACGCACCGTCGTCGATGCGCTGCGCGGCCGCCGTACGAGGGTTCATGTACAGATAGTTCTCGCCGTGGATCTGGCGCAGCCACGCGTTTTGCGAGTCCCACGAGTGATACATCGCCATCGGACGCTGCGTGATCGCGGCGAGCGGATAGCGCGCGTGATCGGTCGCCGCATGTTCGAGCGGCGCGTGCCAGAAAGGCAGCGGATCGAAGTACGTTTCGATGCGCGCGCGCAGACGATCGGGCGGCTGCCGCCCCCGGGTCTTGCCTTGCGCCGCGAGCCGGAACTTCTGCATCACGTCCGAGTAGATCGCGATCACGATCGGCTCGTCGAATTTGCGAAAGCCCTTCTCGACCGCGAACTTCAGGTACGGCCCGTTGCAGTTGCGCATGTACTGCAGGGACTCGGGCAGCGTGTAGTGGTACACGCAGTTGTGCTTCGCGTACTCGTCCCACTGCCGCGGATTCGGCTCGCCGACGAGCGCGTCCTGCCCGTCCTTGCCGCGCCAGCCGATCAGGAAGCCGACACCCGAGCCCGGCGCCGTCTGATGGTTGACGACGAAGTCCGGATAGTCGCGATACTTGCGCTGCCCGTCGGGCGTCGTGAACGCCGGAAACTTCAGCCGGCTCGCGAGTTCGATCAGCACTTCCTGGAACGGCTTGCACTCGCCCGCCGGCGGCACCACGGGCACCCGCACCGAATCCACGGGACCGTCGAATTCGGAGATCGGCCGGTCGAGCATCGACATCGCGTCGTGGCGTTCGAGATAGGTCGTGTCCGGCAGGATCAGGTCGGCGAACGCGGTCATCTCCGACTGGAAGGCGTCGCAAACGACGATGAACGGAATCTTGTACTCGCCGTTCTCGTGCCGGTCCGCGAGCATCTTGCGGACCTCGACCGTATTCATCGACGAGTTCCAGGCCATGTTCGCCATGAAGATCAGCAGCGTGTCGATCGGATAGGGATCGCCGCGCCACGCGTTGGTGATCACGCTGTGCATGAGCCCGTGCACCGCGAGCGGATACTCCCACGAGAACGCCTTGTCGATGCGCACCGGTCCGCCCCGGTCGTCGACGAACAGATCCTCCGGCGCGGCGGGCCAGCCTAGCGGGCCGCTGGCAAGCGGCGTATCGGGCTTCACGTCGGCCGGACTGTTCGGCGGTTTCGCCGACGGCGGCACCGCGCGCGGGAACGGCGACTTGTGGCGAAAGCCGCCGGGCCGGTCGATCGTGCCGAGCAGCGACATCAACACGGCGAGCGCGCGAATCGACTGAAAGCCGTTCGAATGCGCGGCCAGTCCGCGCATGGCGTGAAACGCGATGGGCGCGCCGGTCACCGTTTCGTGCGCGACGCCCCACGCGTCGGTCCACGGGATCGGCAGCGTGATCGTGTGATCGCGCGCCATGTCGGCCATTTCGCGTGCGAGGCGGCGGATCGTATCGGCGGGAATGCCGGTGATTTCCGCGGCCCATTCGGGCGTGCAGTCGGCCACGCGTTCGCGCAGCAGCGTGAACGACGGAGCGACCGGGGTACCGTCGGCAAGCGTATAGCGCCCGTCGAGCGCGGGACGCGCGCCGGGCGTATGGTGAAGCACCGCCTGCTGCGAGTCGAGATCCCACCACAAATGATTCTGCGGGAACAGCGGATTGCGCTCCTGCGCCAGCGGCTCGTGCACAAAGAGGCCGAACGTATCGCTTTCCTCGCGCATGTCGAGCAGTTCCGCCGCGTTCGTGTAGCGCGCGACGAACTCGTGATCGTATGCGTTCCGCTCGATCAGTTCGCGCATCAGGGCCATGAACAGCGCGCCGTCGGTGCCCGGGCGGATCGGCACCCATTCGTCGGCAATCGCCGCGTAGCCGGTGCGGACCGGATTGATGGCGATGAAGCGGCCGCCGGCGCGCTTGAACTTCGAGATCGCGATCTTCAGCGGATTCGAGTGATGATCCTCGGCCGTGCCGATCATGAAGAACAGTTTCGCGCGGTCCAGATCGGGGCCGCCGAATTCCCAGAACGACCCGCCGATCGTATAGATCATGCCGGCGGCCATGTTCGCGGAGCAGAAGCCGCCATGCGCCGCATAGTTCGGGGTGCCGAACTGCTTCGCGAAGAGACCGGTCAGCGCCTGCATCTGGTCGCGGCCGGTGAAGAGCGCGAACTTGCTGGGATCGGTCGCGCGCAGACGCGCGAGACGTTTTTCGAGCAGATCGAACGCGGTCTCCCACGAGACGGGCTCGAACTGCGCCGTACCCCGCTCCGCATCCGGTTTGCGCATCAACGGTTGCGTGAGGCGCGCCGGCGAGTACTGCTTCATGATCCCTGACGAACCCTTCGCGCAGATTACGCCCTGATTGAGCGGGTGCTCGGGATTGCCGTCGATATAGCGGATTTCGCCGTCTCGCACATGCACGCGGATCCCGCATCGACACGCGCACATGTAGCACGTGGTGGTTTTAACCTCGAGTCGCTCATTCTGCGTGCGGGGCTTGTGTTCCATCGATTCTCCAGCGCCACCATGCGACGGCAGCGGTAAGTGTCTTCGTCCCCCACATCGTATGGATCACTTAGCCATAAGAAAAATCGCGATTTCGGATCATAGGTATCCGGTCAGCCAATATTCCGGCAACGCACCGCTCTACGTCCGGCACAGCGTCCCGCTCCCGTCGCTGGCTTGCTAATGGTGTACTCGGCGGCGCAACGTCGGTCACGAATTAGCCGTGCCTGCCCGCAGCGTCCCCTATCTATGGCCTTCTCGCCGTCAGATAGGCAATGCGTTCAGCGCCGAGCTGCTTCCCGCTTTCAAAAATCGCCCGCATTCGAACTTCAAGATAGGTGCGCTCGTCATGCGTAAATTGCGTCGCGAGGACCTCTTCGAGGGCAGGTGCCAACGGATGCGGCGAGGTACGAATAAACGTTTCCCAAGGAAGGCAGTCCTCGGTTCGTACATCGATGTGCAGTTCCAGATGAATGTCCGTGAATCCCGCGTCCATCGCATACCGCACAAGGTCGCGTTCACCATAGTTCGTAATGGGCAGCGAACGCAACTTCTCCTCTGTGTCGGGAAACTGGGCGGCCCGGCATCGAAGCAAAAGCGGGAAAAACGGATCGTCGGCATGGAACGCGCCTTCGTCGACCAATCGCTTGAGCATGCAAACCTCAAGCGCTTCGTCACGCAGAATCGGCTCTGCGATCGCGAAGCGAGCGCCCGGCTTGAGTATGCGGTAAAGCTCGCGCATTGCTGCGGGCTTGTCTTCCACATACGCGAGAACCGCTCGCATCGTCGCGGCGTCGACGGCTTCGTCCGCGATGCCCTCCAGCTGTTCGGCGGAACCGTGTACGAATGCACACTGTCCGCTTACGCCCAGACTTCGGGCTGTATCTTCAGCGTGCTGCAGCAATGGCGTCGAAATATCCGTCATGACCACCCGGATGGACGCGCCGGCGCGCTCGATCGCCCGAAATCCAACGAGACCATCACCCGTGCCAATGTCGGCCAATGTCATCCCTGGGCGAAGTCGAACGGAATCCAGCACACGGTCGGCGTATTTCGTAATCTCGACACGGACGTTGTGCGCGTGGGCGCGGTCATCGCCATGGCGTTGCCGGAGAATCCATGTGGACCAGTTATCGTGAATCACGTTGTTCGTGCGCGGCGACAAGATAGATTTCCATGACGAACCTGAGGGATCGGCGAGATGCTAGGTTCGTATTCTTATGAATGCCTTAACAAATGAATTTCCGGATGTGGAGCGTTATTTTCAAATAGAAAGCATGGTTCGCTTTCAGCCTGAATATAAAAATCGATCAACGATTTTCGCGGTCAGGCATGCGGCCATTATGAATTGGAGCAGTAAAAATCAAACCGTAGCTTATGCAAGCCTTAAGGAAGCTCGTTACCGGAAGATAAACATTTCCGAAATTTTTGGAAGACGCTTCCCGGCGGCGCACGACGCTTAAGGATTGCATAAGCGTTTACCCCACAGAATGCCTCCCTCGAGTCTGCCGCACGGCCTCGAAAGCTCGTAGTGCACCGCTTTTCCGCGGGCGGAAATCGCATTTCTCACCGCTCAGATTCGCTTCAGGGAGCGCACGTTGCCTTGCCATTTTTCTCGTGCGACGCGCAAGCGCGTCCGCACTTCCACCGCTTGTCCGAGCTGGACCGCGCTAGCCTCCATGGCATCGGCTGGCCTGCTGCTCTGCGGCTGCACCGTCTATCACGCGAAGCTCCTGCCGCCGGGCGATTCGCTGCTCACGCAGTCCGCCCTTTCGCGAGTGCAAATCGATCCGGCAAAGATGCCGTTGCCTGAACTCGCCGCGCACCGGTTCGATCCATCCAATGGCTTCGACATGGAAGACATTGCGATGCTGGCCGTCGCGAACAATCCCGATCTCAGGCTCGCGCGCGACGATCTCGGCATCGCGCAGGCGCAGGCGTTTTCGGCCGGCCTGTTGCCCGATCCGCAGGTGAGCCTGTCGAGCGACTATCCTGGCGCAGCCGGATTTTCGCGCGCGTTCAGCTACGGCTTGAGCATGGACGTGATGGCGATCGTCACGCGCAGCGCAAACAGAAAGTCTGCCGACGCAGCGGTGCGCAAAACCGACCTCGGGCTGCTCTGGCAGGAATGGCAGGTGGTGGCGCAGGCGCGGCAGCTATTCGTGAAGGCGCGCTTCCAGGACGAAGCACTGCCGCTGCTCGCGCAGCAGGCGGAACTCTCGCAGATGCGCTACACGCGCACGGCGCACGCCGCGAGCGAGCGCAACATGACCGCCGACACGGCCACTGCCGCCCTCACCGCCTGGCAGGATGCGCGCAAACAATACGTCGACATGCAGCACGCACGCGAACAGACACGCCACGATCTGAATGCACTGCTGGGTCTCGCGCCCGACGTCGATCTGCCGCTCACAGGCGCATCGGAGGTCGAGCCGGTCGACGCGTCCACGCTGGACGCCGCAGTCGCCATGCTTGCGCAGCGCCGGCCGGACCTGATCGCGCTGCAGGCGGGCTACGAAGCGCAGGAGCAGAAGTACCGCGCGGCGATCCTTAACCAGTTTCCTGGCCTTTCGGTAGGCTTCACCCGGCAACGCGATACTTCGGAAATCTACACGAGTGGTTTCGCCATCAATCTCACGCTGCCGGTTTTCAACCGCAACCGCGGCAACATCGCCATCGAGCAGGCCACTCGCCAGCGCCTCGCAGACGAATATCAGAGCCGCCTGAACACCGCTTACGCCGATATCGCGCATCTGCGCGCCGATAGCGCGATCGCCGCGCAGCAGCTCGCGCAGGACGAAGCCGCGTTGCCCGAACTGGAGCGTACGGCGGCTCGTGCGCATAACGCCTACGGGGCGCACAACATCGTGCTGGGGCAGTACGTCGACGCGCAAAGCGCCGCCCTCGCGCGCCGTGTGGATGCCGCGACTGAACGCGAGGCGCTCGCCGAGCAACGCATTGCGCTGCAAGCCCTGCTCGGCAGCGCGATACCCGATCCGTACGCTGCAGCGCCCGCCAGTCCGGGTGCCACGGCAACGCCCGCTGCGCACGACATCGCCGCTGGCGCAGCGACTCAATCGGCAGACGCCACCACGAACCCTCCTGCTACTCGTTGATGCCCATGCAAGAACGCCACTATTCCCTGCGTACCGCCGCGTATGTCCTTTGCGCCGCCGGCTCGCTCGCCGCGGGCGCGGCGCTTCTTCGTGCGCGCAGCGCGCACGCGGACGACACCCGTGCGGCCGAGCCCGCGCCTTCCGTGGCCGTGCAGGTCGTCCCGGTGATGCGCAAACCCGTTTCACAGCAGGTCGTCGCATACGGCGTGGTGGGCTCGGCCACCACGAACGCGGCCGCCGTCAGTCTGCCGTACGTGGCGCGAGTGACCAAAGTCCTCGTGCAGCCGGGTGAGACGGTCGCACGCGGCGCCCCGCTTTTCGTCGTCCAGGCCGACCCCGGTGCCGTGATTGCCTTCGCGCAGGCGCAGAGCGCAGCCACGCTCGCGCGCGGCGAACTCGCGCGCACTGAAGCACTCTTTCGCGACGGTCTTGCCACGCAATCGCAGCTCGCCACGGCCCAGAAGGCGCTCGACGACGCTCAGCAGGCGCTGGCAGCGCAGAAGGCGTCCGGCATCGCGGCAGGCGAAAAAACCGTTGCGGCGCCGACAGCCGGCGTGGTCTCGCAGTTGAGCGCCGCGCCCGGCGACCAGGTGCAGGCGGGCACCGCGCTCGCGCAGCTGCTCGGCACGAACATGGCCGGCGCGCGCGCCGCAAACGTGTCGCTGGGCGTGGAATCCGCCGATGCGGCGACGATCCACGCAGGAGACCGCGTCGTGCTGCATCCGCTCTCGGCGGCGCAGCAGTCCGTACAGGCGCAAGGGCGCATCGCGATGGTGGGCGGCGCCGTCGATGCGCAGAGCCAGTTGGTGAACGTCGGCGCCAATGTGCCGCTCGCGGGCACGGCATTCCTGCCGGGCACGCGCGTACGCGCTGAAATCGACACGCAGACGGGCACCTGGTGGGAAGTGCCGCGCGCAGCCGTGCTCCACGACGCAAGCGGCCAATACGTGTACCAGGTGATGCCAGGCAACAACGCGCATCGCGTGAGCGTGACCGTGAAAGTCGAGCACGGGGCTACCTATGGCGTGGACGGCGCACTCGACGCCACGCGGGGTCTGGTTGTGAGCGGCAACTACGAACTCGCGGACGGCATGCCCGTGCGCATTGCGCAAGGCGGCACGCGATGACGTTCGGCCAATGGATGCAGCGCCACCGGCGCTCACTGCTGTTCGTGATCGCTCTTGGCGCCATTGCGGGCGCGCTGACCGCCCTGCGCCTGCCGATCTCGCTCTTTCCGAACGTGTCGTTCCCGCGCGCAGTGGTCTCGCTCGACGCGGGCGACCGTCCCGCCGAACAGATGGCCACGCTCGTCACGATGCCAGTGGAGGAAGCGCTGCGGCGCGTGCCCGGCGTTCGCGATGTGGAATCGAAGACCAGCCGGGGCGCCGCGGAAATCTCGCTGAACTTCGACTGGGGCACCGACATGGCGCAGGCTACGCTGCAGGCGCAGTCGGCCATCGCCGAGATCCTCGCCGCGCTGCCGGCGGGCACGACGATGCAGGTGCGCCGCATGGACCCGACCGTGTTCCCCGTGCTCGCATACAGCCTCACGTCCTCGCGGCTCTCGCTCGCGCAGCTTCACGATCTCGCGCAGTTCCAGTTGCGTCCGCTGCTTTCGTCGGTTGAGGGTGTAGCGCGCGTGGACGTCACGGGCGGCGCGCAAGACGAACTCGAAGTGGCCGTCGATCCCGCTCGCCTCGCCGCGTACAAGCTGTCCGTCGCCGATGTTGCGCGTGCGATCGGTGCGGGCAACGTGTTGATGGCAACCGGGCGCATCGAGGACCACGACAAGCTCTATCTCGTAGTCGCGAACTCCCCCGTGGACGGCCTCGATGCGCTGAAGAACGTGGTGATCTCGACGCCCGGTCCGAACGAGGCGTACCAGGTGCGTCTGGCCGATATCGCCACGGTCACGCGAGGCACCGTTCCCCAGTGGATTCGTGTGACGGCGGACGGCGAGGATGCCGTGCTCATCAATGTCTATCAGCAGCCCGGCGCCAACAGCGTGGCCATGGCACAAGCGATCCGCGCGCGCCTTGCGAGCTTCGAAAAGCAGATGCCCCCGGGCGTGCATCTCGCGAACTGGTACGACCAGAGCGAACTCGTGATCGCGTCGGCCACGAGCGTGCGCGACGCGATCATGATCGGCGTGGTGCTCGCGGCCCTCACGCTCTTCGTGTTCCTGCGCAACGTGAAGGTCACGCTGATCGCCGTCGCGCTCGTGCCCGTCGTCATGGCGGCGACCATTCTGCTGCTCGACGTGTTCGGCATGGGATTCAACATCATGACGCTCGGCGGCATGGCTGCCGCCGTGGGTCTCGTCATCGACGACGCCATCGTCATGATCGAGCACATTGCACGACGCATGCGCGAGGCGGGCGCCCATGCGTTCCATGGCCGCGTGATGAGCGCGGCGCTCGAATTCACGCGCCCGCTTGCGGGCTCGTCGGCAGCTACGCTCATTATCTTTGTGCCGCTTGCGTTCCTCTCCGGCGTCACGGGGGCCTTCTTCAAGGCGCTCTCCGTCACCATGGCGAGCGCGCTCTTCATCTCGTTCCTCGTGACCTGGCTCGCCATCCCCATTCTCTGTGACCGCTGGCTCACCGCGAAGGATGCCGAAGAGCACAGCGAAACGCGTTTCGCCGCGTGGCTCAACCGCCGCTACGCCCAGCTCGTCGCGGCCGTGAGCGCGCGGCCCGTGTGGGTGCTCGCGCTCGTCGTGCCGCTCGCGCTTCTCGCGGCGCTCGCCTTCACGCGGGTCGGCAGCGGCTTCATGCCGTCGATGGACGAAGGCGGCTTCGTGCTCGACTACCACACGAAGCCGGGCACCTCGATCACCGAAACCGACCGCCTGATGCGGCAGATAGAGGCCATCATCCGCGCCAATCCGAACGTGGCGACCTACTCGCGGCGCACCGGCGCGGGCCTGGGCGGCGACCTCAACGAGCCTAACAAGGGCGACTTCTTCGTGCGCCTGAAGTCGGGCCGGCGCGAACCCATCGACACCGTGATGGAGGAAATCCGCTCGCAGATCGACACGCAGGTTCCCGGCGTGAGCGTCGAACTCGCGCAATTGATGGAGGACCTCATCGGCGACCTCACGGCTGTGCCGCAGCCCGTGCAGATCAAGGTCTACTCCGACGACCAGAACGTGCTCGACGACACGGCGCAGCGCATAGCCTCGCGCATTCGCAAGATTCCCGGCATTGTCGACATCGACAACGGCATCAACCCGGCTGGCGACGCCATCGACCTGCATATCCGCCCCGATGCCGCGGCAGCCGAAGGCATCGACCCGCAGGCCATCGCGCAGCAGGTAGGCGACCTGGTCGACGGCAACGTGGCCACCCAGTATCAGGATGGTCCGAAGAGCATCGGTGTGCGCGTGCGCGCACAAGGGGCAGCGCGGATGACCGACACGGCGCTCGGCCAGTTGCCCATACGCGCGCCGGATGGGCACGTGTTCGTCCTGTCGCGGGTGGCCGACCGTGTGACGGTGAGCGGCCAGCCCGAGATCAGCCGCGACAACCTCAAGCGCATGGTCGCCGTGACGGCCCGCATCGACGGGCGCGATCTCGGCTCGACCATCGCCGACGTGCAGCATGCGCTCGCCGATCCCAACCTGCTGCCTTCGGGCGTCTATTACGAGCTGGGCGGCCTCTATCAGCAACAGCAGATCGCCTTCAAGGGTCTCATCGCCGTGTTCGGTGCGGCAGTCGCGCTCGTGTTCGGACTGCTGCTCTTTCTCTACGAGCGCTTTCGCGTGGCGCTCGCCGTCATGGCCATGCCGCTGCTGGCAGTCGGCGCGGTCTTCATCGGCCTGTGGGTGACAGGCATCGAGCTCAACATCTCCGCGATGATGGGCATGACCATGATCGTCGGCATCGTGACCGAGGTGGCGATCTTCTATGTCTCCGAGTTTCAGGGCCTCGTACGCGACGAAGGCGTTAGCGTTTCCGAAGCACTCCAGGCGGCGGGCCGCAATCGCCTGCGCCCCATCGCCATGACAACCATTGCCGCGATCCTCGCGCTCCTGCCGCTCGCGTTCGCGCTGGGCCAGGGCTCGGCGATGCAGCAGCCGCTCGCGGTGGCGATCATCTCGGGGCTGGTCGTGCAGATGCCGCTGGTGCTGCTGGTGTTGCCGGCGCTGCTCCGTCTGCTGCTGGGCGCGCGCAAGAGCGACGAGTCTCGCAACCAGTAAATGCCTGACGTGAACACACGCCGAAGTGCAGCAGCAACGCAAACGCCACGCCGCCGGTGCTCGTCGGCACGGTCGCGATAGCGTTGGCGGGCGACTTGTTTAGGTCCATGGGTAATCTGCAGCAACATTCCGGCGAATGACAATCGTTCGCATTACCATCCCGGCTCGCGTAGCATGGCGGCTTCGTCCATTCGCGCATAACCGAGCCGCATCCATGCCGCACGTCGCCTTCGTCACCAACGTCGGGTTCTACCTCGCGGGTATCCCCGCCCTTTTGCTGACCAGTCTGTCCAAGGGCGGCCTCGGACTCGGTCTGGGCATCGTCGTGGTACCGCTGATGGCGCTCAGCCTGCCGGTGACGCAGGTGGTGACGATCCTGCTGCCGATCCTGTGTGTGACGGACGTCGTCGCGCTTTGGCAGTACCGCGGCGAATGGAGCTGGCCCATCCTGCGGCTTGCGATTCCGGCCGCGCTGATCGGCGCGGGTCTCGGCATTCTGGTGATCCATCGCGTCGACGCGGCGTGGCTGCGGCTCGGCGTCGGCGCGATGTCCGTCGACTACGCGCTGCGCCGCGGGCTGTTCCCGTCTCGCCGCGTCCGGCCCATCGTCCGCCATGCCGACGGTGCCGGTGACGCGGCACAGCCTCGGCTGACAGCGGGCCTCGCATGGGGCACGGTGTCCGGACTGGCGAGCTTCCTCGCGAATGCGGGCGAGCCCGCGCTAACTGTGTATCTCCTGCCGTTCCGCCTGAGCAACCGCTGCTTCGCAGCCACGACCTCCGCCTTTTTCGCGGCGGTCAATCTGTGCAAGCTGGTGAGCTTTTCGACGCTCGGCCTTTTCAACGAAGGAACGTTGACCACCAGCGCGCTACTGCTGCCGATCGCGCTGATCGGCACATACGCGGGCATTCGCGCGAACCGTCGGCTGAATTCGACGATGTTCGCGCGGTGTTCCTGCGCGGTGTTGCTGGTGATTGGGGCGAGGCTCATCTATACCAGCGCCAGAAGCCTGTTGTAGCAGAGCACGCCGCCGGCGGCGCGCGACACGAAATCTGCTGCCCTTGCCTTACCGGCCCACGCGGTTCCCGCCATAAACCCCCTCAATCTCGTCGATTGACGATAACCATTTCACGCCCTATTGATAGTATGTAATTATCGACTTCAACAAATCGATAGAAATGGATAGGGGAAATGTCCATGCTGCCGAACTTCCGCACCGGTACCCGCGTCGCAAGCGGTTTTGCGCTCGTATTGCTCGTGCTCATCGCGCTGACTCTGGTCGGCATCGTTCGTGTCAACAAGATCAACGCGAGTCTCGCGACGATCAACGACGTCAACAGTGTCAAGGAAACCTACGGCATCGCATTCCGTGGCAGCGTGCACGATCGTGCAATCGCGGTGCGCGACGCCGTGCTCGTGCAACCGGCCCGGGTAGCCGAGGTCGCAGCACACATCGATGCGCTCGGGGCCGACTATCGACGTGCCGCCGCGCCGCTCGACGCGATGGTCTCGGATCCCGCCAAAGCGTCCGACGACGAACGGGCGATTCTCGCGAAAATCAAGGCGGACGAGGCGCGCACGACACCGCTCATCGCGGCCGTGCTGGCGAAGCGCGAGGCCGGCGACCAGGCCGGCGCGCAGCAGATCGTGCTGGATTCCGCCGGGCCGGCTTTTGTCGAGTGGCTCAACGATGTCAACCGCTTTATCGATCTCGAAGAGCGGCTGAACCAGATCCAGGCGCACGCGGCGCGCGAAGTCGGCCGCACGTTCGAGTTTCTGATGGTCGCGCTCACGACCGCCGCAATCGCGATCGGCGCCGCCATTGCGTGGCTCATCACGCGCTACATCACGAAGGCGCTCGGCGGCGAGCCCGACGACGTGCGTCGCCTGGCCGATGCGATCCGGACGGGCTCGCTCGTTCACGAAGTGCACGTGCGGCCCGGCGACACCGACAGCATCCTCGCGACCATGGACCGCATGCGAAACGCGTTGCGCGAGGTCGTCGAAGGCGTGCGTACGCATGCCGATAGCGTGCTCACGGCAAGCCTGCAAATCTCGCAGGGCAATGCGGATCTGTCGACCCGCACCGAATCGCAGTCCGCATCGATCGAGCAAACGTCCGCGTCGATGGAGCAATTGACGGACACGGTGCGGCAAAACACTTCCAGTGCGAAGGAAGCCAGTGGTCTCGCCACGACGGCCGAGAACGTGGCCGCGCACGGCAGCGACAACATGCGCGAAGTCATGAAGACGATGGACGGCATCTCAACCGCCTCGACGAAGATCGGCGACATCATCTCCGTCATCGAGGGCATCGCGTTCCAGACCAACATTCTCGCGCTCAACGCAGCCGTCGAGGCAGCGCGGGCCGGTACTCAGGGGCGCGGTTTCGCGGTAGTCGCAAGCGAAGTACGTTCGCTCGCGCAACGCGCTGCGACCGCGGCGAAGGAAGTCAGGGAGCTGATCGAAGACTCGGTACAACGTGTGCACGACGGCTCGACGAAGGTACGCGATGCCGGCGTGACAATGGACGAAATCCTGAGAGCGGTACGCGAGGTCAATCAGATCATGGGCGAGATCTCCGAGGCGTCCGACGTGCAGAACGACGGCATCGAGCAGGTGGGACGCGCAATCGCGCACATCGACGACGCAACGCTCCAGAACGCCGCGCTGGTGGAACAGGCAACGGCAGCGGCCAATGCCCTGAAGGAGCAGGCGCACGCGCTGCATAGCGCCGTTGCGGTGTTCCACATCGGTGACAGCGCCAATAGCAGACTGCGCAGCGCAGCATGATGGTCGAGGTGGCGAAGGATTCCTTGGGACCGCTATCGTCCCAAGGTTTTTCCGAACTGGAAAACGTCCGCCGCAGAACTACGCCGGAACGAGATGCGGCACCCCCATCGGCTCGATGTCGGGGCAGCTGTGAACATGAATGTAGCGCCGCATGGTATCGACGCTCCCCAGCCGACGAACTGGACGCCAGCTGGTTGTCTGCGGAGGAGTCTGGCCCCTCGGTGCCCACGCCGCATAAGCTTTCCTGAAGATTTCGAATGCCGGTTGCCTGTGCAACGTCGCACCAATGACGTGCTGCGACATCAAATGGTGCGCGCGTGGCGCATGCGCAGACGGTTCGCATGGCCCCCTTGCCCGGCGTGAAATGTGAGCGATCCCACTTCCGCACGGGGTTTTCGCCAGAATCGAAGAACCCGCATGTATGGCGTCGCGCAAACTGGCATAACGGTTGCTACATAAGCCACGCTCGAGTTCGCCGCACGCGACGAGCATCGCACAGCATTCCCGTCGTCCGAGACAAAGGCGTCTTGGATAACACCGGCCAAAAAGGTCCGACATCAGCGCGTCTGATGCCGGGCCTTTTTTCGTTTTGCGATTCCCATTTTGTCGGAGTTAAAGCAATGAAAAGACGTACGTTTTCAGCAGTCGGTTCGGGCTCTGCTACCGTTGCCGGGACCCGGTCTGCGCACATTCTGCTCGGCATGCTCAGCGCCGGCGCCTTCGGGTTCGCTCAACCCGCCGCCGCGGCGCCGCTGCAACCCGTCGAGTTTTCCGAGGCCGTCCACAACCTCGGTTACATCGACCTCTACGTTGCACAGCACGCGAAGCTGTTCGAGAAGCACGGGCTGAAGGTGCACCTGACTGCGGCCGGTGGGGATACGCAGGCTTTCGCCGCAGTGCTCAGCAAGACCGCGCAGTTCGCCGTCGGCGATCCGACCATGGTCGAGATGTCTCGCGAGCGCGGGGGACCGGGCATGGTCGTCGGGACGCTGGTGCAGCGCGCACATTACTTCGGTGTATCGAAGACCGTGGCGCGTATCACCGATCCCAAGGCTTTCAAGGGCTTGACCGTGGTCACGTCGCCCGATCCGAATACTGAGTACAGCGTCACGAAGAAACTGCTGCAGGACGCTGGCCTGAAAGTCGGCACGGACACGAAGATCGTCCAGGTCACCCCCGGCACGGAAATCGGCGCCATGCTCGCGGGCCGCGCCGACATTGCGTTTGCGCAGCAACCGATGGTGGCCGCTGCGATGGCGCAAGGGGCGAAAGTCGTATTCGATTTCTCGAGCTATATGGGCCCGTTCTGCAATACGGGGATCATGGTGCTGCCCGACTATGCCAAGGCGCATCCCGAGGTCGTGCAGTCGCTCGTAGACGCACTGGAAGAAGCCGCGCGTCTTACGTATGCGAAGCCCGATTACGCGAAGGAGGTTGCCCGTGCGGAGTTCCCGGACCTGCCACCCGACGTTGTGAACAAGGCGATCGACATGGAGTTGCAGTACAAGATCCCGGCGCAGACGCTGCCTGTCGACAGGCAGCAGTGGGACAAGCTGATGTCGATGCAGAAGTACCTGGGCAACGTACAAGGGAGCCTGTCCTTCAATGACGTGATCGACAACACCTTTTCCACCAAGGCGGTCAAGACCGCCATGACAGGAGCAGGCGTAATGGTGGCGGGGTCCAAATGAAGGTAGCGGGTGCGCAAGCGCCTGCGGCGCAGGCGGGAGGGGCGCGCAACCCGCTCACCCCGCTGGTTGCGCGCGGGGTCGGCAAATCATATGGCGAAGATGACGGCGAGCTGAATCAAGTCATCGGTGACGTTTCCTTCAGCCTGCGCGCGGGGGAAATCGTCAGCCTGGTGGGCCCCTCTGGTTGCGGCAAGACCACGCTGCTGAATCTCATGAGCGGTCTTACGCGGCCGACACGTGGCTCCGTGCTGTGGCACGGCGAGGCGCTGCAGGACGTCCCCAAGGGCATCGGCTACATGTTGCAGAAGGACATGCTGATGCCATGGCGCACCGTGCTGGCCAACGTCACACTAGGTCTCGAACTCGCCGGAATGCCGCGCGCGCATCGAGAAAAAAAAGCGCATGCGATGCTCGGCAAGGTCGGACTCGGACCGTATTACGACTACTACCCGTCGGCGCTGTCGGGCGGCATGCGCGCGCGCGTTGCGCTCGCGCGCACGCTGGTCACCGACCCCGAAGTGATGCTGCTCGACGAGCCGTTCGCCGCACTCGATTTCCAGACGAAACTGGTGCTGGAAAGCGACATGGCCCGGCTGGTCAGGGGCCAAGGTCGATCCGTCCTGCTGATTACACACGACGTCGAGGAGGCGGTCTCATTGTCGGACCGTGTGATTGTCCTCACCCACCGTCCCTCCAGCATCAAGGCGATCCATGAGATCCACCTGGATTGCGACCGCAACGACATGATGGCCGCCCGCGACGCCGCGGGCTTCACGGCCCACGTACGCGAGATCTGGTCTCAGCTCGACGTGCGCATGGGCGAACGTTGAAAAGGAACCCGCGTGCGAGAAAACCGCTCCCCGGCCCCCCCGTATGCTCCGGCATCCCTCAAATGGCGCAGGCTGCTACGCCGCTCCCGCGGCAAGGTCCTCGTGGTCGTCTGCCAACTCGCGCTGCTCGCCGCACTGCTCGCCCTGTGGCAAGTGGCGACGTCGAGTCAGGCGCTGGCCTTCCTGTTCGGTTCGCCCAGCCAGATCTGGGGTTACCTCGTAAGAATGCAGCAGGATGGCAGTCTCATGCACGACGCCAGCGTGACCGGCATGGAAACGCTGCTCGGCTTTCTGTTCGGCAATGTCATCGGCACCGTGCTGGGCTTGTTGCTATGGTATTCGCGCTTCGTCTCGAAGGTCATGCAGCCGTTCATCGTTGCGCTCGGCTCGATTCCGATCGTCGCGCTCGCGCCTATCGTCATCATCTGGTTCGGTACGGGGTTCGCGTCGAAACTCGCAATGTCGACGCTGTCCGTCGTGGTGGTGGCGCTGGTCACCGCGTACAAGGGGGCGACCAGCGTCGATGACGACCAGATCAATCAGATGCGCACGCTCGGCGCAACCAAACGGCAGACGTTTCGCAAGCTGGTGATCCCGGCCTCGCTGCGCGACATCTTCGCGGGCCTCAAGCTCACGGTCGGCTTTGCGTTGATCGGTGCCATCGTGGGCGAATTCATGTCGTCGGACGACGGGCTCGGCCATGCGATCTTCAAGGCGGGGAGCCTCTACATCATTCCCGAAGTATTCGCCGGCGTGGTGGTGACCATCGCGCTTGCGCTCTTCCTGTCGTTCCTCGTCGGTCGGCTCGAGCGCTTCCTCATGCCCTGGCACAAGTTCGACTGATCCAGGCCCTCCGCCGCGACCTTGCCGGCGGGCGGCATCTAGCAACCCTTTAAGGAGCAGGCAGCATCCCATGAGCACGCTATCCACACATCACCAGATCATCCGCAAGGATGACCTGAAGTACGCACTGACGGCTACCGATGGTTTCATCGCTGAAGTCTCGCCTGGCGAAACCTTCGAGGTCGAGACCGAATTGAACATCGGCGGGCATCTCATCACGCAGCTCGACGAACGGCTTGACGAGTCGAAAGTGAAGCTCCCGTTCGTCAATCCGGCCACCGGGCCTGTGCGTCTGCGCGGCGCGAAGCCTGGCGATATGGTCGTGATCGACGTCCTCGAAGTTGGCGTGCATGGCCTCGGTTATACCGCGCTGTGGCCGGGCATCGGCATTTTTCCGGACTGGGTGCGCAAAAAGGAATTCGGAATTCAGAATCGCAACGTTGTCGTGGAAAATGGCATCGTTCACTGGAGCGACTCGCTCAAGCTGGAAGCCAAGCCGATGATCGGCGTGATCGGCGTGGCCCCGGTGGCGGGCGGCACGCTCACCGTCGACAACGGTACCCACGGTGGCAACCTGGACATCCAGGAAGTCACGAATGGCAATCGCATCATGTTTCCCGTATTCCATGAAGGCGCGTACCTGTATTTTGGCGACGTGCACGCGTTGCAGGGCGACGCCGAATGCAACGGCATGGGGGCAATCGAAATTCGTGGTCACTTGAAGCTCAAGGTCGATCTCGTTCGCGCGCCGAGCCGCATGACCTGGCCGCGCATCGAGACGCCGACGCATATCTGTACCGTTGGCTGCGCGCGGCCGCTCGACGACGCGCTGCGCATCGCGTTCGAGGAAATGGTCTATTGGCTTGAGGAGGGCTACGGCATCCCTGGTGCCGAAGCGTACATGCTGCTCGGCCAGATTGCGGAAGCGCGCTGTACCCAGATGGTGAATCCGAAATACACCTATATCTGCAAGGTCGACAAGAAGTACTTGCCCAAGCGTTGAAAAAACGGCATTGGGCCGTGGATTTCGTGCGAGGCCGACCAGCGCCGCGACAGGGCATCGAGACCGGACTCCTGGTGACGATGCCGGCGCCGGTCGGCGCGGGCTTGCCGAACATGCCGTCGCCGACGACGCTGTTTGTAAAACGATCGATTTCGAAGAAAGAGGAAAGAAAGGCGATGCCGCTTTATCCCTATCGTTGTGAAACCTGTGGCACGTTCACCGTTATGCGCCGGGTCGCTGAACGCGACGAGGCCTGTGCTTGCCCCACGTGCAGCGCTATCGCGCAGCGCATGCTGGCCATGCCCGCGTTGGCATTTATGTCGTCGACGGTGCGAGCGGAACGTCAGGTGAGCGAACGCGCGGTTTACACGCATCAGCATGGAGCGGGGTGCGGCTGCGGGTCGGGTGCACGGTCAAGCGTACAGTCAAGCGCCGAATCGCCGGCGGGTTAGACGGATTCGCCGCCGGCGCCCTTGAGCGCGCACCCGTTTGGGCGAAATCGTAAGACAGCCGTGCCTGCACTGATCCTGACGTGTCGGCCTCGACGCTCTTGCAGCGCGTATAGAACCGCACGCCGCAGAACGTCGCGGCACAGGAGCCTCGTCTGGAATGGCATGTCCCCGGCCGGCGAAGACACCGACGCGCGCCATCGGCGATCGCTGGCGGCGGATTTAGCGCATCACCGAGCCCCTGCTGCCCGCCCGGCACGGGTTTCATCGCCAAGTGCCGACATCAGAAAATCGACCACTACCTTGACGCGCGTCGCGATGCGCCGGCCTGCGGGGTAAACAAGATGAATCGCCAGTGTTTCAGGCTGTTGTCCTCTTAGCAGGACCTCGACCTGTCCCGCATCGATTTCCTTTCCGAATAGCCAGCGTGGCGCCTGGGCGATGCCGATTCCGTGCAGCACCGCGGCGCGGACATGTTCCGCATCGCCTGACAGAAATGGGCCGCGAGGCATATAAGAAACAGTTTCCCGGCCCGTCTTGAAGCGCCAGGGTCTACGCTCATGGTCCCGGGCGAAGACAATGCCCGTATGTTCATCGAGGTCGGCCAGCCGGGTTGGCTTGCCCCGGGCGGCAATGTAGGCCGGGCTGGCAACCATGATCATCTCGGCGTCCGACAATTTTCGCGCGGTCAGCGAGGAATCCGCCAGGTGCCCGTGGCGAATCGCCAGATCCAGCCCTTCCCCGACCAGATCGACTTGATGCTCCGATACTGACAGTTCAAGCGTCACATCGGGATACCGACGAAAGAACTCGGGTAGCAGCGGCGTCACACACAGACGGCCGTATGCGGGCGCCGTCGTCAGTCTGACCAGTCCTCGCGGCGATAGCTGCCGTGCTCCGACAGACGACTCCAGTGCATCGAAATCATCCACCCATGTCTTGGCGGATTCGTAGAACGCCTGGCCTGCTTCGGTGATGACCACCTGACGCGAGGTCCGCAAGACCAGCTGGGCGCCCAGGTGCCGTTCCAGTACGGCGATCTGCTTGCTGACGGCCGGTTGCCCGATGCCTTCCTCCCGCCCCACCGCGGAAAAACTCCCGCACTCGACCAGGCGGACAAACAGACGAATCGCATTCAGGCGGTCCATGGGAGACGCTTCCATTCGTTCTTGAGTGGAATGGATGGTATGCCTCGAGGATGCGTTTCGGCAATCAATGGAATTGCTTAAGTTACGAGGAATGCATTCCCGATATCCCCATTCACTCTGGAGAACTCGTCATGAAAGCCATTTGTGTCACCCCCGAACGCGCGCTCGCCGTGCGCGACATTCCGGCGCCGAATCAGCCTGCGCCTGACCACCTGTTGATCGACATTGAGGCGTCGGCCATCAACCACGGCGACAAGATCTTCCTGCGCATGCCGGCCGCGGCTGGCAACGCGCTTGCCGCCAGCCAGCACGAGGTGTGGGGCGTCTCCGCTGCCGGGAGGGTCGTGGCGGCCGGCGCGCGCGTCCCGGCGCGTTACACGGGCAAGCGGGTCGCCGTTTATCGCTCGCTGAACCGCAGCCCGAACAATATCGGGCTATGGTGCGAAACAGCGCAGGTACCTTACACGAGTTGCCTCATCCTTCCAGAAGACGTCGGCGCGTTGGACTATAGCGGCTCGCTCGTGAACGTGATGACGGCTTATGCGTTCCTCGAAACGATAGCCGAGGCCGGGCATCGGGGCGTGATCGCCACGGCAGGAAACTCGGCCACCGGGGTAGCGCTCGCCGCGCTCGCGCGTCAAAGAGGTATGCCAGTCATTCTTCTGGTGCGGAACCAGGCCACTCAGGCCGCCCTGCTGTGTCAGAGAGCCCAGCACGTCCTCGTGACAACCGAAGAGGATTTTGCCGACACGCTCAGCAAACTGTCCGCCGAACTCGGTACCACAGCGGTCTTCGATGGCGTGGGCGGTGGATTGACCAGCCAGATCGCCGCTCACCTGCCGATACGTTCGGCAATCTATATCTACGGCACGATGGGCGGACCGGGCGCCTTCCCGGTGTCGGCACCGCTTTTTCTGATGAAGGATCTGTCGATGCAGCGCTTCAGTAATTTCGAGAGCCGGACGGTGCGCGAACCTGAAAAGTTGACGGTCGCGCTGAGCGCCCTTGAAAGCGTGATTGCCGATCCTGTATTCAGGACACGTGCGGGAAGGGTGTTCCGTTTCGATCAGATCGAAGAGGCCATGGCATTCGAGGCTGCCGACGGGGGCAAGGCGATTCTGGTGCCGTAGACGGCTACCCGGGCGAGGGCAAGCATCTCAGCCATGTCTGTAGCATCCCTTTCGCTGCCCGGCATATTCCGCCTTGCTGTACACAGCGCGCACCCAAAAATAGTCGATGAACCTTTGTTTTTGTGTGGAAAACGAGGGAATCGCCGGACCTCTGCAGACCACTGCAGAGGATCCTGAATTACTCCCACTCGATCGTCGCCGGCGGCTTCCCCGAGATGTCATAAACGACGCGATTAATCCCCCGCACTTCGTTGATGATCCGGTTCGACACGTGCCCGAGCAGTTCATGCGGCAGATGGGCCCAGTGCGCGGTCATGAAGTCGAGCGTCTGCACCGCCCGCAGCGCGACCACGTACTCGTACGTGCGCCCATCGCCCATCACGCCGACGCTCTTCACCGGCAGGAACACCGCGAACGCCTGGCTCGTCAGGTCGTACCACGACTTGCCGGTTTCCTTGTCGATCGTGTTGCGCAGCGTCTCGATGAAGATCGCGTCCGCGCGGCGCAGCAGGTCCGCGAAATCGCGCTTCACCTCGCCGAGAATCCGCACGCCGAGCCCCGGCCCCGGGAACGGATGGCGATACACCATCTCATGCGGCAGCCCGAGCTTCACGCCCAGCTCGCGCACTTCGTCCTTGAACAGTTCGCGCAGCGGTTCGAGCAGCTTCAGGTTCAACGTCTCCGGCAGACCGCCGACGTTGTGGTGGCTCTTGATCGTCTGCGCGGCCTTCTTGCCCTTGCCCGCCGACTCGATCACGTCCGGATAGATCGTGCCCTGCGCGAGCCACTTCGCGTCGGTCAGCTTCCCGGCTTCGGTCTGGAACACCTCGACGAACTCCGCGCCGATGATCTTGCGCTTGGCTTCGGGGTCCGTCACGCCGGCGAGCTTCGACAGGAACGCTTCGCTCGCGTCGACGTGAATCACCTTCACGCCGAGGTGATCGGCGAACGTCGCCATCACCTGCTCGGCTTCGTTCAGACGCAACAGGCCGTGATCGACGAACACGCACGTCAGCTGATCGCCGATCGCGCGATGCAGCAGCGCCGCGGCCACCGACGAATCGACGCCGCCCGACAACCCGAGAATCACATGCTCGTTGCCGACCTGGCGACGGATGTTCTCGACCGCCTCGTCGATGTAATGCCCCATCTCCCAGTCCGCCTTCGCGCCGCAGATGCCGAGCACGAAACGCTCGAGCATCGCGCGGCCCTGCACCGTGTGCGTGACTTCCGGGTGCCATTGCAGGCCGTAGAAGTGGCGCGTGTCGTCGGCCATCGCGGCGATCGGGCACGACTCGGTCGACGCCATCAGCTTGAAGCCTTCGGGCATGTCGGTGACCTTGTCGCCGTGGCTCATCCACACCTTCAGCATTCCGTGGCCTTCCGGCGTGCGGAAGTCCTCGATGCCTTCGAGGAAGTTCGTATGATTGCGCGCCCGCACTTCCGCGTAGCCGAACTCGCGCAGATGACCGCCGTCGACCTTGCCGCCGAGCTGCTCGGCCATCGTCTGCATGCCGTAGCAAATGCCGAGCACCGGCACGCCGAGTTCGAACACCGCTTGCGGCGCACGCGGCGTGTCGGTCTCGGTCACCGAATTCGGGCCACCCGACAGGATGATGCCCTTCGGCGCGAAGTTGCGGACGAACGCGTCGTCGACGTCGTACGGGTGAATCTCGGAGTACACATGCGCTTCGCGCACGCGACGCGCGATCAGCTGGGTGACTTGCGAGCCGAAATCGAGGATGAGGATTTTGTCGTGCATGGCAGCGGACGGAATCAGATTAAAAGAACGGATACAGAAAGCCGCGCGTGACGCGCGGCGTGAATTCGAAGATGGGCGTCGGGTTGTTCGGCGTATCGAGTGCGTGGATTTTTCCTGTGAAGCCGCTCGGCGTGCTCGAACGTGACACGCGGCGCTCAACCATGGAGCGGCGGCTTCGTCGAACCGGCGGCTTCGTCGCGGGCCGCGTTGCGCGCGTCTTCGACCGAAACCGCAGGCGGCGGCGACACCGCGGCCCGCGTGACCGTCACTTCCGTGAGCGGTCGCGCGGGCGTTTCGCCGACGCGCGGCTCGGTCGCATAGACCGGCGTCGCGACGCCAACCGGCTCGTGCGACACGGGCGCTCTCGCGACGGCGGCGGCTTCCAGAGCCAGTGCCCTGTCGCGCCGCCGCACGAGACGCGCAACGCGCACGCCGCCGAGCCCGAGCACGATCATCCACGCGGCCACCGCACCGGCGACGAGTTCGCCGAAGCCGCTCATCGCAGGCGTATGCAGGCCGATCAACCAGACCAGCATCAGCACGCCGACGATCCAGTTCACGTGGCCGACCACCCGGCCGATCGACGCGGTCAGCGCGCCGTCGAACGCCGCATGCGCCGCGAGCCACGCAAGGCCGATCAGCACGAAGCCGAACGCCTGGCCGACGAGCGTGGGCTGCGTGCGCACCAGTTGCAGCGCGTCGTACAACGACGCCCACGGAGTGAGCAGGAACAGCACTCCGAAGGCGAACAGCAGCAACGCATCGACAATCAGCACCACACGCAAGAGCGGCTTCATCGGACCTTAGTCCACGTGGTAGTTCGGCGCTTCCTTCGTGATCTGCACATCGTGCACGTGCGACTCGCGCATCCCCGCCGACGTGATCTCGACGAACGATGCCTTGTCGTGCATCTCGTCGATCGTGCGGCAGCCGCAGTAGCCCATGCTCGCGCGCACGCCGCCGATCAGCTGGAACAGGATCGCGTTGACGGAACCCTTGTACGCGACGCGCCCCTCGATGCCTTCCGGCACGAGCTTGTCGATGTTCGCCGAATTGTCCTGGAAGTAGCGGTCAGCGGCGCCGTCCTTCATCGCGCCGACCGAGCCCATGCCGCGATACGACTTGTACTGGCGGCCCTGGAACAGGAACACGTCGCCCGGCGACTCTTCGGTGCCGGCGAACATGCTGCCCATCATCACTGCGTTCGCGCCGGCCGCCAGCGCCTTGCTGACGTCGCCCGAGTAGCGCACGCCGCCGTCCGCGACCACCGGCACGCCGGTGCCGCGCAGCGCGTCCGACACGTTGGCGATCGCGCTGATCTGCGGCACACCCACGCCGGCGACGATCCGCGTCGTGCAGATCGAACCCGGGCCGATGCCGACCTTCACGCCGTCCGCGCCGTACTCGACGAGCGCCTTCGCCGCGTCGGCCGTCGCGATGTTGCCGCCGATCACTTCGACGTGCGGGAAGTTCTTCTTCACCCACTGCACGCGTTCGAGCACGCCCTTGCTGTGGCCGTGCGCCGTATCGACGACGATCACGTCGACGCCCGCCTGCACCAGCAGCTCGACGCGTTCTTCGTTGTCCGGACCGACGCCGACCGCTGCGCCCGCGCGCAGCTTGCCGTGCTCGTCCTTGCACGCGGCCGGGTGCTCGGTCTGCTTCGTGATGTCCTTCACCGTCATCAGGCCGCGCAGTTCGAACGCGTCGTTGACGACCAGCACGCGTTCGAGGCGGTGGCTGTGCATCAGCGCCTTCGCTTCGTAGAGCGGCGTGCCTTCCTTCACGGTGACGAGGCGCTCGCGCGGCGTCATGATCGAGCGGACCGGCTCGTCGAGACGCGTTTCGAAACGCAGGTCGCGGTTCGTCACGATGCCGATCAGTTGCGCGCCTTCGACGACCGGGAACCCGGAAATGCCATGCTGCTGCGACAGCGCGATCACGTCGCGCACCTTCATTTGCGGCGGAACCGTAATCGGATCGCGCACGACACCCGACTCGAAACGCTTCACCTTCGCGACTTCGCGCGCCTGCTCGGCCGGCGTGAGATTCTTGTGGATGATGCCGACGCCGCCCTGCTGCGCCATCGCGATCGCGAGGCGTCCTTCGGTGACCGTGTCCATGGCGGCGGACACGAGCGGGATATTCAGGGAAATATTGCGGGTCAGCCGGGTTTTCAGGCTGGTGTCGCGCGGCAGAACGTCGGAGAAGGCCGGGACGAGGAGCACATCATCGAACGTGAGTGCTTTCTGGATCAGACGCATGGCAAATCCTATGGGCGCAAAAGCAGATTATACGCGATTACGCGATAGACTCTTGGGTTTCTCGTGTGCGAACAACAGGTTGGAGGCGAAAGCACCGCCCGTCGCACTGCAGCAATCGCTGCAATCAGCCCCGTTCATCGCGCCCGATTTCCGCACGCGCCGGCGTCGATGCGAACGTCCGGTCGCGCGCACGCGGTCAGCGGATGCAGGATCGAACAAGACGAAGCGCCGCGCGCCGATTAAGCTGTGCGGCTTTCGATGAGCTTCAGGGGTACGAAGGACATGCGGCGCGGTGTGTTGTACGGCGTTCTCGCCGGAGCGTTATGGGGCACGGTGTTCGTCGTGCCCCGCCAGTTGTCGGATTTCTCGCCGCTTCTGCTGAGCGCGGGCCGCTACGTGATGTACGGGCTCGTTTCGCTCGCCGCGCTGCTGCCGATGGCGCGCCGCATCTGGCCGCGGCTGACGCTCGCCGACGGGCTCGCGCTCGTGAAGCTCGCGCTCGCCGGCAACCTGCTCTATTACCTCTTTCTCGCGACGGCGATTCACCTCGTCGGGATCGCGCCTGCGTCGCTGATCGTCGGCGTGCTGCCGGTCACCGTCACGCTGCTCGGGCGGCGGGACCACGGCGCGGTGCCGCTGCGGCGGCTCGTGTTGCCGCTCGCGATGATCGCGGCCGGCATCGCGTGCATCAACGTCGACGTGTTCACCGCGACCGCGAACGCGACGGCCGCGAGTGCCGTGACGAAGCTCGCCGGCATCGGCTGCGCGGTCGGCGCGCTCGTCTGCTGGTCGTGGTTCGCGGTCGAGAATGCGCGCTACCTGCAGCGCAACCAGCACTTCAGCGGCAATGAATGGTCGGTGCTGTGGGGCGTCGTCACCGGAGCGCTCGGCGCGCTGGTGTGGATCGTCATCCTGCTGCTGCCCGCGGGATCGGTTCAGCAGACCGTGTCCGCCGCTCACTGGACGACGTTCTGGCAGCTGAACCTCGTGCTCGCGATCGGCGCGTCGTGGCTCGGCAACGGGCTCTGGAACGCGGCCGCGAAGTGTCTGCCGCTGACGCTGTCGGGCCAGATGATCGTGTTCGAGACGCTGTTCGCGCTGCTCTACGGCTTCGTGTACGACCACCGGCTGCCGCGGCCGCTCGAAATCGCGGCGATCGTGCTGCTGGTCGCGGGAGTCAGCTGGTCGGTGCGCCGGCATGCGGGCGAGCCGCAAGGCACCGCGCACGGCGACGGAATCGTGCCGGCCGCGGATTGAACCGGGGGAACCGGCTGCGCCCCGGCACGGCGCCGATCCTGAGCGTCGCCGTTTCAGCGAGTCGGGACTTTCGACGCAGCGCGCCGCGCACCCTGCGCGGCGGCGCCCGACACCGGGCCCGCCACTTCGCCTAGCGCGAATCCTTCGGCAGCCACTTGCGCCCTTCGATCGCGCCTTCGCGGCGGCTCTTGTCGACGCGCCGCTGCCTTGCCGTTTTCGGATCGACGATCAGCGGCCGGTAGATCTCGACGCGATCGTGGTCGGCAAGCGGGTCGTCGAGCGGCCGGATCTTCCCGAACACGCCGACCTTGTGCTTCGCGAGGTCGATCTCCGGATGCCGTGCAAGCACGCCGCTCGCGCAAATCGCGTCGCGCAGCGTCGCGCCGGCCGGCAGCGTGAGCGCGATCAGCGTCTGTTCGTCGGGCAGCGCGTAGCAGACCTCGATGGAAAGTGCGGTATCCGTCATCGTCATTTGCCGTAGCGCTGGTCCGCGCGCTTCACGAACGATTCGACGAACGTGTTCGCGATATGGCTGAACACCGGGCCGATGATCTTCTCGAGAATCACGTTTGAGAACTCGTAGTGCAGCGCGAATTCGATCTTGCACGCGTCGCTGCGCAGCGGCGTGAAGCGCCAGTAGCCGGTAAACTTGCGAAACGGGCCGTCCGCGAAGTCCATGTCGATGCGAGTCGGGCGCTGCTGCGTATTGCGGGTCGCGAAGTGCTGCTTGATGCCCTTGAAGTTGATGTCGATCCGCGCCTCCATCCCGGTCTCGTCCTGACGGCGGATTTCGACGCCGCCGCACCACGGCAGGAAGTTGGGGTAGTCGGCGACGTCGGTGACGAGGTCGAACATCTGCTCCGCCGAATGGCGAATCAACACGGTTTTCTGGACATCCGCCATAAGCTGCACGACGCATAAGGTGAAGCGCGGCGGGCTTTCGGTGTCCCGCTTTGCTAAAATCGTGATTTTAAACGAGTTGGGCCTTTCCCATTTCCTATGAGCATCATCGACAACAGAAAAGCGTTCTTCGATTACTTCATCGAAGAGCGCCATGAGGCGGGGCTCGTGCTCGAAGGGTGGGAGGTCAAGGCATTGCGCGCGGGCCGCGCCCAGATCAAGGAAGGCTACGTGGTGATCCGCGACGGCGAGCTGTTCCTGATCGGCGCGCACATCAGCCCGCTGCCGGAAGCGTCGACGCACATCCACCCGGACCCCGTGCGCACCCGCAAGCTGCTCTTGCACAAGAACGAGATCCACAAGCTGATCGGCAAGGTCGAGCAGCGCGGCTATACGCTCGTGCCGCTGAATTTTCACTACAAGGGCGGTCGTGTGAAGTGCGAGATCGGCCTCGCGAAGGGCAAGAAGCTGCACGACAAGCGCGAGACCGAGAAGAAGCGCGACTGGGAACGCGAGAAGGCACGGCTGATGCGCTCGGCGGCGTAATGCGGGTTAGTCGCTGCGGTGGGCCTGCGGGGGTTTTCAGCGGGTTTGCGGCGACGGTTCGGCGGCGACGGCTTCGGTGACCGGGCGGCGAGCACGCGCCAGTCCGCATGCCGTCGCCTTCCGTTGGCCGTCCGTAGCGTCCGTCACGCTCCGCGAGCGTTCTCGCCTCGCGGCGGCGGCGCGCTGACCGCGCGCTCGCGCAGCCCGGCGCGATTCACGATCGTCATCGCGGACGCGATCATCCCGCCGATGTCGGCGAGATCGCCCGGCACGATCAGCGTGTTGCCCTGCCTCGCCAGATTGCCGAACGCGCCCACATATTGCTCGGCCACCTTCAGGTTGACCGCATCCATCCCGCCTTCCGACTGGATCGACGCCGCGATCTTGCGGATCGCTTCCGCGTTCGCCTCGGCCACGGCGAGAATCGCCGCCGCCTCGCCCTGCGCCTGATTGATCGCCGCCTGACGCTCGCCCTCGGACTTCTGGATCGCCGCCTCGCGCGCGCCGGCCGCGAGGTTGATCTGCTCCTGCTTGCGCCCTTCCGACGCGGCGATCAGCGCACGCTTTTCGCGCTCCGCGGTGATCTGCGCCTGCATCGCGTGCAGGATCTCCTTCGGCGGCGTCAGGTCCTTGATCTCGTAGCGCAGCACCTTCACGCCCCAGTTCGACGCCGCCTCGTCGAGCGCCGACACGACGCTGTGATTGATGAAATCGCGCTCCTCGAACGTCTTGTCGAGTTCGAGCCGGCCGATCACTGAACGCAGCGTCGTCTGCGACAGCTGGGTGATCGCAAACACGAAGTTGCTCGATCCGTACGACGCCTTCATCGGATCGGTGACCTGAAAGTACAGCACGCCGTCCACCTGCAACTGGGTGTTGTCGCGCGTGATGCAGACCTGGCTCGGCACGTCGAGCGGGATCTCCTTCAACACGTGCTTGTACGCGACACGATCGACGAACGGCATCACGATCGACATGCCGGGCGTGAGCGTCGCGTGATAGCGGCCGAGCCGCTCGACGACCCACGCGTGCTGCTGCGGCACGATCTTCACGGTCTGCATGACCAGCACGATGACGATCACAAGCAGAATCGCGCCGACGACGGGAACTTGCATAACGAGGCCTCCTTGCTGGGAATGCGGCGCACGCGCGAAGACGCGCGCCCGATGTCACGCTTCGCGCGGGCGCAGCGGCTTTTTCGCCGCGACGATCAGGCAGTTGCCGCGCAATGCGGTGATTTCGTAGAGCGGTGCGTCGTCGGGTTCGCCGGGCGCGAGTTCGACGTCCCATTGCGCGCCGCGATACATCGCACGCGCACGACCGTCGCGCCAGCCGGCGACGGCGAGCGTCGAGCCGATGTCGAGATTGACGTCCGGATCGCGGGAAAGCTCGCCGCCGCGCCGCCGACGAGTGAAGCGCACGCGCCGCAGCACGATCACACAGATGAGCGCGACCGCCGCGGCGATCGCGAGTTGAAAGTCGAGCGGCACGTCGAACGCATAGGCGACCAGCCCGGCGACGAAGCCGAGCGCGATCATCAGCAGGTAGAACGTTCCCGTCATCAGTTCGGCGATGACGAGCACGCCCGCGCCGATCCACCAGAACAGCCCGTGTGGCCCCACGTCGATCTCCCAAAGCAAAACACCCCGGTTTGACCGGGGTGTTATAGCACGAAGCTGTTGCTCTTTTTCACCCGGCGCCGCGCACTGTGACGGTGTGCGGCAGCGGGCGACCGGCGTGGGCTACCGGCGTGGGCTACCGGCGTGGGCAGCTTACTTCGCCTGCAGCTTCGCGAGCGCCTGCCACGTATCGATGATCGTGTCCGGGTTCAGCGACATCGAAGCGATGCCCTGCTCCGCAAGCCACTGCGCGAAGTCCGGATGATCGGACGGCCCCTGCCCGCAGATACCGACGTACTTGTTCAGACGCAGGCACGTTTCGATCGCGCGCTTCAGCATGAACTTGACCGCTTCGTCGCGCTCGTCGAAGTCGACCGCCAGCAGTTCCATGCCGGAGTCGCGATCGAGGCCGAGCGTCAGCTGCGTGAGGTCGTTCGAGCCGATCGAGAAGCCGTCGAAGTACTGCAGGAACTCTTCGGCGAGAATCGCGTTCGACGGCACTTCGCACATCATGATCAGCTTCAGGCCGTTCACGCCGCGCTTCAGGCCGAACTTCTCGAGCAGCCCGATCACGCGTTCCGCCTGCTTCAGCGTGCGCACGAACGGCACCATGATCTCGACGTTCGCGAGACCCATGTCCTCGCGCACGCGCTTCAACGCGAGACACTCCATCTCGAACGCCTGCGCGAAGTCGTCGGCGATGTAACGCGACGCGCCGCGGAAGCCGAGCATCGGGTTTTCCTCGTCCGGCTCGTAGCGGGAACCGCCGATCAGCTTCTTGTACTCGTTCGACTTGAAGTCGGACAGACGCACGATCACGGGCTTCGGATAGAACGCCGCCGCGATCGTCGCGATGCCTTCGGTCAGCTTGTCGACGTAGAACGCACGCGGCGACGCATGGCCGCGCGCCACGCTCTCGACCGCCTTCTTCAGGTCGGCATCGACGTTCGGGTACTCGAGGATCGCCTTCGGGTGCACGCCGATGTTGTTGTTGATGATGAACTCGAGACGCGCGAGGCCGACGCCCGCGTTCGGCAGCTGCGAGAAGTCGAACGCGAGCTGCGGATTGCCGACGTTCATCATGATCTTCACCGGAATCGGCGGCAGCTCGCCGCGCTGCACTTCGCTGACTTCGGATTCGAGCAGACCGTCGTAGATCCGGCCTTCGTCGCCTTCCGCGCACGACACGGTGACGAGCGCGCCGTCCTTCAGCACGTCGGTCGCGTCGCCGCAACCGACGACCGCCGGCACGCCGAGCTCACGCGCGATGATCGCCGCGTGGCAGGTACGGCCGCCGCGGTTCGTGACGATCGCCGATGCGCGCTTCATCACCGGCTCCCAGTTCGGGTCGGTCATGTCGGCGACGAGCACGTCGCCCGGCTGCACGCGTTCCATTTCGGACGGGTCATGAATCACCTTCACGCGACCCGCGCCGATCTTCTGGCCGATGGCGCGACCGGTCGCAAGCACCTGCGACTGGCCCTTCAGACGGAAGCGCTGCTCGACCTTGCCGTGCGCCTGGCTCTTCACCGTTTCCGGGCGCGCCTGCAGGATGAAGATCTTGCCGTCGCGGCCGTCCTTGCCCCACTCGATGTCCATCGGACGCTCGTAGTGCTTCTCGATGATCACCGCGTACTTCGCCAGCTCGATCACGTCTTCGTCGGTGATCGAGAAGCGGTTGCGCTGCTCGGCGGGCACGTCGACCGTCTTCACGCGGCCCGGCTCGCCCGGCTTCGTGAATTCCATCTTGATCAGCTTCGAGCCGATCGAGCGGCGGATGACCGGCGCCTTGCCTTGCGCAAGCGTCGTCTTGAACACGTAGAACTCGTCCGGATTCACCGCGCCCTGCACGACGGTCTCGCCGAGACCGTAGCTCGACGTGATGAAGACGGCGTCCTTGAAGCCCGACTCGGTGTCGAGCGTGAACATCACGCCGGCCGCGCCGACGTCGGAGCGCACCATCCGCTGGACGCCCGCCGACAGCGCGACTTCCGCGTGCGTGAAGCCCTTGTGCACGCGATACGAGATCGCGCGATCGTTGTACAGCGACGCGAACACGTGCTTCAGGCGATCGAGCACGTCCTCGATGCCGACCACGTTCAGATAGCTTTCCTGCTGGCCCGCGAACGACGCGTCGGGCAGGTCTTCGGCGGTCGCGGACGAGCGCACCGCGAACGACAGCTCGGCGGGCGACCCGTTCTGCAGCGTCTCGAAGCCCGCGCGGATTTCCTGTTCGAGGCGCGGCTGAAGCGGCGCATCGACGATCCACTGGCGGATTTCCTTGCCCGCTTCGGCGAGCGCCTTCACGTCGTCGACGTCGAGCGTCTCGAGACGCGCGGCGATCCGCTCGGTCAGGTTGTTGTGTTTCAGAAAGTCGCGGAACGCGAGCGCCGTCGTCGCGAAGCCCGTGGGCACGCGCACGCCGGCCTCGGCCAACTGGCTGATCATTTCGCCGAGCGACGCGTTCTTGCCGCCCACGATCTCGACGTCGGTCATCCGCAACTGCTCGAACGGCACTACATAAGCCTGATCCTTCGCGATGGTGTTAGTCATACAAGCCCCTAAGTGTGAAAAAAATACTCGGTTGCGCAAGTGGGCTCGAACGCGGATCCGCTCATTGGAAGCGAATCCGTGTCTTGCGCAACCTGTTGGAGAAGCAATCGCACGCGCGGCAAGATGCGCGCGAATGAACGCGCTTGCCCGACGTTGAAGGGAATCACTGCGAGTTTTCGCCGGAATGCGCCCCGTTGGAGGCGGGTTCGGCGAGGTTGTCACTGCAATTGCTTATCCAACAGGTTGCCGCTATTCTACCGTGCCGACTACAGAAAATGTCGGAGCCCGGTCAGAATCGTGCCCCATAAACGGGCGCAGGCCGGCGCTCAGCGCGTTGCGCCGCCTCGTCGTTCTCACGCCGACGCGCACCTTTTCTGACCTGTACCATCCCGCCCCCGTTACCGATGCCGCCTACCGTATTCATCGTCTCCGACGGTACCGGGATCACTGCCGAGACTTTCGCGCATTCGATCCTGTCGCAGTTCGACCAGAAGTTCCGCCTCGTGCGGGTGCCGTTCGTCGATTCGATGGACAAGGCGTACCTGACGCAGCAAAAGATCAACGAAGCCGCGCTGCAGGAAGGCCGCCGGCCGGTCGTGTTCACGACGCTCGTCGACAGCCGCTCGAACGAAGTCGTGAAGAGTTCCAATGCGCTCGTGCTCGACATGTTCCAGACCTTCGTCGAGCCACTGGAGCAGGAGCTGGACGTCAAGTCGAGCCACGCGATGGGCCGCGTGCACCAGAACGCCGACACCGAGGAATACAAGAACCGGATCGAGGCGATCAACTTCTCGCTCGCGCATGACGACGGCCAGTCGAATCGCAATCTCGCGGGCGCGGACGTGATCCTCGTCGGCGTGTCGCGCAGCGGCAAGACGCCGACAAGCCTCTATCTGGCGATGCAATACGGTGTGAAGGCCGCGAACTATCCGCTGATTCCGGACGACTTCGAGCGCGGCAAGCTGCCGACGCCGCTCGTCGAACATCGCGCGAAGCTGTTCGGGCTGTCGATCGATGCGCAGCGTCTGTCCGAGATCCGCAACGAGCGGCGTCCGGGCAGCAAGTACGCGGCGATCGAGAACTGCCGCTACGAGATCAACGAAGCGGAAACAATGATGCGGCGCGAAGGGATCAAGTGGCTGTCGTCGACGCACAAGTCGATCGAGGAGATCGCGACGACGATCCTGCAGGAAATCCGCATGGACAAGCCGCCGTACTGACACGGCGGGCGCTTCAGGCCGGCGCGCGGCGGCGCCGCGCCCGTCAACGGCGGGCGTGACGCTGCTGCCGGCACTGTTCGAAGAGACACACCGCGGCGGCCGCCGCGACGTTCAGCGACTCCATCCCGCCTGGCTGCGGAATCGTCACCCGATGCGCGGCCGCGTCGCGCCACACCGGCGACACCCCTGCCCCTTCGTTGCCGAACACCCACGCGGTGGCGCCAGTCAGATCGCACTCGTCGATCGGCTGTGCGCCATGCGAATCCGTGATCACGACCGGCACCGACACGATGTCGAGCAACGCATCGGGTTCGACGTTCTCGAACACCTTCAGCAGAAAATGCGCGCCCATCGCGGAGCGCAGCACCTTCGACGACCACACGTACGCGGTGCCCGGCGTGCAGAACACGTACGGAATGCCGGCCGCCGCCGCGCTGCGCAGGATCGACCCGACGTTGCCCGCGTCCTGCACGCCGTCGAGGATCACGCAGGTCTCGGTCACCTGCTGCGGCGGCGCGCTGTCGGGCGTGTCGACGAGCAGCAGCATCCCGACGCCGTGCACGACGTTCGAAAGCTGGCCGAACAGCGCATCCGGCAGCGTGACCACGCGCCGCTCGTCGATGCGCGCGACGATCGCCTGCGCCTCATCGTGCGCGAGCGCGCCGTCGGTCACCACGCAATATTCCGGCTGCCCGCCGCCGTCGAGCCACGCGCTCGCGAGATGAAAGCCTTCGAGCAGCGCCTGTCCGCTGCGCCGCTGTTGATGCGTCGAGCCGGCCAGCGCCTTCAGACGCTTGTAGAGCGGATTGTCGCGCGAAGTAATGGCTTTCACGGGCGGCGGACCTGAGTGTCGGTATGTCGGCAAAAACGGAAACGGCGCCCGCTACGGGACGTCAGGGAACGAGGATATTGCGCTCAGGCGGGCATCGACGCGTCGTCGTCGCCGAAACCTGGCGCCACGATCGGCGCGGCCGCGAGGTAGCCCGGCAGCGGCAACCCGTGCAGCGCGTACGCGTCGCGCACCGGCGCGAACGAGCGCCGATGATGCTCGCACGGACCGTGCTCGCGCAACGCCGCGAGATGCTGCGGCGTGCCGTAGCCCGCATGCGCGTCGAAACCGTACGCCGGGAACGTGCGATGCAGTTCGAGCAGCATCCGGTCGCGCGTGACTTTCGCGAGGATCGACGCGGCGGAAATGCTCGGCACCAGGGCGTCGCCGCCGATCACCGCCTCGCTTCGCACCGTCAGCACCGGACAGCGGTTGCCGTCGATTTTCGCGAGCGTCGGCGTCACCGCGAGGCCTTCGACCGCGCGCCGCATCGCGAGCATCGTCGCGTGCAGGATGTTCAGCGTGTCGATCTCGTCGACGGATGCGGACGCGACGCAATAAGCGATCGAGCGCTCGACGATCAGCTCGTACAGCGAGTCGCGCTTCTTCGCGGACAGCGCCTTCGAGTCGTCGAGGCCGGCGATCGACCGCGCCGGGTCCAGAATCACCGCGGCCGCGACGACCGGACCGGCGAGCGGCCCGCGCCCCGCCTCGTCGACGCCGCAGACGACGTCGTCCGGCGAGTCGAACGACAGGCCCGGCTGAACGCCGGCCGCCGCCGCCCGCTTCGCGGACTTCGGCGCATTTGCAGCCCTGGTCGCCGCAGTGGCCTCCGTGACTTTCGTGGCCCCGCCGCGCTTGCCCGCACCGCCGGTCATGCTCGCCTCCTGCCGCCTTCGACGATCTGCGCGACCACTTCCGCCGCGCGCTGCGACGTGTTCTGCCGCAGCGTATGGTGCATCCCGGTGAAGATTTCGGTCAGCGTGCGCCGGTTCGCTTCGTCGCGCAACTGGGTGAGCGTGGCGTCCGCGAGCGCTTCCGGCGTCGCGAAGTGCTGCAGGATTTCGGGCACGACGAAGCGGCCCGCGAGAATGTTCGGCAGCCCGACGTACGGCAGATACCCTTGCCGGCGCATGATCTGCCCCGTCAGCCAGGGCACCTTGTACGAGATCACCATCGGCTTTTTCAGGAGCGCCGCTTCGAGCGTGACCGTGCCGCTCTTCACGAGGATCGCGTCGGCGGCCGTCATCGCGACCTGCGCGCCGGCGTCGGTGACGGTCAGCGGCAGGTCCGCATATTCGTCGACGAGCGGCTGCAACTGCTCGCGCAGCGCCGGCGTCGCCGCCGGCATCACGAAGCGCACGCCCGGCTCGCGCTGCAGCATCACGCGCATCGCGGCGAAAAATGTCGGACCGATCAGATGGATCTCCGAGCGACGGCTGCCCGGCAGCACCGCGATCACCGGGCCGCTTTCCGGAAGTCCGAGCGTGCGCCGCGCACCGGCGACGTCCGGCACGAGCGGGATCTCGTCGGCGAGCGGATGGCCGACGTACGACGCCGCGACGCCTGCTTTCTCGAGCATCGCCGCCTCGAACGGAAACACGCACAGCATGTGATCGACGGACTTCGCGATCTTCTTGATGCGCCCGCCGCGCCACGCCCAGATCGACGGGCACACGAAGTGAATCGTCGGAATGCCGGCGTCGCGCAGCGGATGTTCGAGACCGAAGTTGAAGTCCGGCGCGTCGACGCCGACGAACGCGTCGGGCGGATCCGCGAGCAGTTGCCGCTTCAGCTCGTTGCGGATGCCGAGAATCTCGGGAATGTGCCGCAGCGCCTCGACGTAGCCGCGCACGGTCAGCTTTTCCATCGGCCAGTGCGCGTCGAAGCCGACGGCCTTCATGCGCGGACCGCCGATTCCGTAGTACTGCGTGGTATCGGGCAGACGGCCCCCGAGGCCCGCGAGCAGCGACGACGCGAGCAGATCGCCCGACGGCTCGCCCGCGACCATCGCGAGGCGAAGCGGACGCAGCGGTTGAATGGGCAGCACCATCGCCTAGCGGATGATGCCGCGTTGCGACTGCTCGACGAACGCGATCAACGCCTTCACCGGTTCGTCGCCGTCGCCGCCGGCCGTGGCCAGCTCGGCAAGCTGCGCCTTCGCGTCTTCGAGCGACAGGCCGTTCTTGTACAGCAGACGGTACGCGGAGCGCAGCACCGAGATCGCATCCGCCGAAAAGCCGCGGCGACGCAGCCCTTCGACGTTGATCCCGTGCGGCACCGCCTTGTTGCCGGCCGCGATCACGAACGGCGGCACGTCCTGCACGAGCGCCGATGCGCCGCCGAGCATCGAGTGCGCGCCGATGCGCACGTACTGATGCACGCCCGACATCCCGCCGACCACCGCATAGTCCTCGACGATCACGTGGCCCGCGAGCTGCGCGTTGCTCGACATGATCACGTTGTTGCCGAGCCGGCAGTCGTGGCCGACGTGCACGTACGCCATGATCCAGTTGTCGTCGCCGATGATCGTGACGCCGGTGTCCTGCATCGTGCCGGTGTGCAGCGTCGTGAACTCGCGGATCGTGTTGCGGTTGCCGATCTCGAGCCGGGTCGGCTCGTCCTTGTACTTCATGTCCTGCGGACGACCGCCGATCGACGCGAAATGGCCGATGCGGTTGTCCTCGCCGATCGTCGTGTACCCTTCGACGACGGTGTGCGCGCCGACCGTCGTGCGCGCGCCGATGCTCACGTGCGCGCCGACGACCGCGTACGGTCCGATCTCGACCGTGTCGTCGATCTGCGCGCCGGCTTCGACGATCGCAGTGGGATGAATCCTGGTCATTCGTTTTCGCTTCCGAATCTGTAGCGGGCCGTCGCGCGCTGCATGCAGGCCGACGGCACCATGCGGCGCTCGCTTACGCCGCCGGATCGACGTTCTTGACCGTGCACATCAACTCGGCCTCGCACGCCACCGCGCCGTCCACTTCCGCGTGGGCCTTGAACTTCCAGATGCCGCGCATGTAGCGCTCGAACGTCACGTTCAGGATCAGCTGGTCGCCCGGCTCGACGACGCGCTTGAAGCGCGCGCCATCGATGCCGACGAAGTAGTACAGCGTCTTCTCCGGATCGTGCGGCTCTTCGGCGAACGTCAGCAGCGCGGCGGTCTGCGCAAGCGCTTCGAGGATCATCACGCCCGGCATCACGGGCCGCGTCGGAAAATGGCCGGTGAAGAACGGCTCGTTGACCGTCACGTTCTTCAGCGCCTTGATGCTCTTGTGCGGCACGAGGTCGACGACCCGGTCCACCATCAGGAACGGATAGCGATGCGGCAGCAACGTGAGGATCTTGTGGATGTTGAAGTTGATTTTCTCGATGTTCATGATGTTTCTTCTCACGCATGGATTGCGCGAAGATGACTGCGGATGGTGTGGTCCGCGCCGACGCGAAGTATGCGCCCCGGCACGGACGCTGTGCACTCGGATCTGCCCGCGCACGATGCGGCACGTGAAAGCCGGCGAAGTCGCACCCCTGCCAATCTGCCGTTTTCCGATGCCGACCGCCGCGGCGGACTGCACACGCGGACCGCTTCCCCGTTTTGCCGCAGGCGCCGTGCGCGTCGCGGCCCGATGTGCGGCGAGTGCCGCGGCCACGGCCGTCGCAGCGACGACTGCCGGCGCCGGCTCGCGAGCCGCCTACGCCTCGCCCTGCGACTTCTGCCCGAGCGCCGCTTCGAGCGCCTTGATCCGGTCGCGCAGCTTGTCGAGGTTGCGCATCAGCGCGGCACTGCGGTTCCAGTCGGCGTGATCGACGGCCGGAAACGCGCTCGTGTACATGCCCGGCTTCAACAGCGACTTCGACACGCCCGACTTCGCGGTGACGATCACATAGTCCGCGAGCGTCACGTGGCCCGCGATGCCGACCGCGCCGCCGATCATGCAATGACGGCCGATCGTCGTGCTGCCGGCGATGCCCGCGCAGCCCGCGATCACCGTGTACGCGCCGATGCGGCAGTTGTGGCCGATCTGCACGAGATTGTCGATTTTCACGCACTCGTCGATCACCGTGTCGGCCATCGCGCCACGGTCGATCGTCGTGTTCGCGCCGATCTCGACGTCCGGCCCGATCGACACGCCGCCGACCTGCGGAATCTTGACCCACGTACCGGCGCGGGCATCGCCGTCGCCGGTGAAGTCCGGTGCGAACCCGAAGCCGTCCGAGCCGATCACCGCACCCGAATGAATGATCGCGCGCTCGCCGATGCGGCAACCGTGATAGACCGTGACACCCGGATACAGATGCGAGCCCTCGGCGATCGCCGTGCCGCGGCCGACGAACACGTTCGCGTCGAGCCGCACGCGCTCGCCGATCACCGCGCCCGCCTCGACGGTCACGTTCGGACCGATCACCGCACTCGCGGCGACCTTCGCGGACGGATCGACGTTCGCGCTCGCGTGCACGCCCGGCACGGCCTTCGGCGCCGCGAGATCGATGAACGCCTGCGCGACGCGCGCGAAATAAGCATACGGATTCGGCGTGACGATGAAGTTGCGACCGTCGCGCGAAGCGAGCTTCGCGAGGTCATCCGCACTGATCAGCACTGCGCCCGCGCCGGTCGTCCCGACCTGCGACAGATATTTGGGGTTGGCGAGGAACGCAAGCTGTTGCGGCCCGGCCTGGTCGAGCGGCGCGAGCGATGCGACGCGCTGCGTCGCGTCGCCGATCACTTCGCCGCCGAACTGCCGGACGATGTCCTCGAGCGTGAATGCCATGCGCTTTTCTACTCCTGCGTTTCAGTTGGCGGCCGCCGGCGCCGCGAGCGCCTTCAGCACCTGATCGGTGATGTCGATGCGCGGGCTCACGTAAACCGCTTCCTGCACGATCAGGTCATAGTGCTGCTGTTCGGCGATCTGCTTGATCACCTTGTTCGCACGGTCGAGCACCGCGGCCAGTTCCTCGTTGCGACGCTGGTTCAGGTCTTCGCGGAACTCGCGCTGCTTGCGCTGGAAATCGCTGTCGAGCTGCGACAAGTCGCGCTGCTTCTGTGCGCGGTCGGTCGCGGACATCGAAGGGCCGCTCTTGTCGAGCGCGTCGGACATCGACTTCAGCCGCTGCGCCATGTCCTGCAGGTCCTTGTCGCGCTTCGCGAACTCGGCTTCGAGCTTGGTCTGCGCGGCCTTCGCGGGCGCCGACTCGCGCAGGATCCGGTCGGAGTTCACGGCCGCGATCTTCGCCTCCTGCGCATTGGCGACGCCGGTGCCGGCAAACATGAACGTCGCGCACGACAGCGCCACCGCGCCGATCATCCGTCTGGAAAACATACCCGTTAGCAAAGTCACCCTCTCGTATCTGTTGGTTCCTGCGCGCCCGTCAGAATGCCGTCCCGATCTGGAACTGGAACTTCTGATACTGGTCGCCCGTGTGCTTGACGAGCGGGAAGCCGAGGCTCAGCTTGAGCGGACCGATCGGCGAGATCCACGCGAGACCGAGACCGTAGCCGTAGCGCAGGCCGTTCGCGCCGATGCTGTTGCCTTCGGTGCCCCAGACGTTACCACCATCGAGGAACGTGAAGACGCGCAACGTCCGGTCGTAGCCGGTGCCCGGCAGCGGGAACGTCATTTCGATGTTGCCGACGAGCATCTTCGAACCGCCGATCGGGTCGCCCGTCGTCTTGTCGCGCGGACCGAGCGAACTCGGTTCGTAGCCGCGGACCGAGCCGATACCGCCCGCGTAGTAGTTCTTGAAGATCGGGAACGGCTTGCCGCCGAGGCCGTTGCCGTAGCCGCCCTGGAAGTTCAGGCCGAGCACGAAGCCTCGCGCGAACGAGTAATAGTACTGCGCCTGCAAGTCCGTCTTGTAATACTCGGTGCCGCCGATCGGCGTGCCCCATTCGGCGTTCGCCTGCGTGTAGTAGCCCTTGCTCGGCACGAGCGCGCTGTCGCGCGAATCGCGCGACCAGCCGACCGTCAGCGGCACGTTGTTCGAGATGCGGCCGAACGTGTTCACGTAGTCGATGTAGCTCTGCGGCGTCGCGCTGTCCACATCGAGACGGTCCTGTTCGAGGCCCGCGCCGAAGTACACGGTGTCGACTTCCGAGAACGGGATGCCGAACTTCATGTCGGCGCCCGCGGTGATGATCCGGAAGCTCGAGTCGGTCGAGTAGTACAGCGGCTGATACGTGCGATAGAAGACGTCGGTGATCCGCTTGATGCCGTCGACGGTGAAGTACGGGTCGACCTGCGTGACGGTCAGCGTGCGGTACGTGCTCGCGGTGTTCACGTTCACCGACAGGCTCGTGCCCGAGCCGAACACGTTGTCCTGCGAGACGCCTGCGGACAGCACGACCTTGTCCGTCGACGAGAAGCCCGCACCGAGCGTGATCGCGCCGGTCGGTTTTTCGGCAACCTTCACGTCGATGTCGACCTGGTCGGGCGTGCCTTCGACCGGCACGGTCGTCACGTCGACATTGGTGAAGTAGCCGAGACGGTTGATCCGGTCTTTCGACAGCGCGAGGCGGTTCGAATCGAACCACGAGCTTTCGAGCTGACGCATTTCGCGGCGCACCACTTCGTCGCGCGTGCGGGTGTTGCCCACCACGTTGATGCGGCGCACGTACACACGGCGGCCCGGATCGACCTGCAGCGTCAGTTCGACCTTGTGATTGATCTGGTCGATCTGCGGCACCGCGTTCACGGTCGCGAACGCGTAGCCGTATTCGCCGAGCTTGTCGACGATCGCCTTCGTCGTCGCGGTCAGCTTTTCCGCCGAGAAGCGGTCGCCCGCGCGGATCTTGATCAGCTTTTCGAGCTCCGCCTGACGATCGAGCAGATTGCCCGCGAGATGGATGCCCGACACCGTGTACGGCTGGCCTTCATGCACCGTGATCGTCAGGTACATGTCCTTCTTGTCCGGCGAGATCGACACCTGCGTCGACTCGATGTTGAACTCGAGGAAGCCGTGGTTCAGGTAGAACGAGCGGACGTTCTCGAGGTCGCCGGCGAGCTTTTCCTTCGCGTACAGGTCGTTCTTCGTGTACCACGAGAACCAGTTCGGCGTGGAAAGTTGCATCTCGCCGAGCAGCGTGCCCGTGCTGAACGTATTGTTGCCGATGAAGTTGATCTGGCGGATCTTCGCGCTCGGCCCTTCGACCACCGTGAACAGGATGCCGACGCGATTGCGGTCGATCGGGGTGATCGTCGTCGTGACCTCGGCCGCGTAGTAGCCGCGCGTCAGGTACTGGCGCTTCAGTTCCTGCTCGGCCTTGTCGAGCAGCGCGCGGTCGTAGTAGCGGCCGATCGACAGGCCGACTGCGTTCAGCGCCTTCGTCAGGTTGTCCTTGTCGAATTCATGGATGCCCGCGAAGTCGATCGTCCCGATCGCCGGGCGCTCCTGCACCTGCACGACCACCACGTTGCCTTCGGTCGAGATCCGCACGTCGTTGAAGAAGCCCGTCGCATACAGCGCGCGGATGGCTTCGGACGCCTTGTCGTCGGTGAACGTGTCGCCCTGCTTGATCGGCAGATAGGCGAACACCGTGCCGGGCTCGACGCGTTGCAGTCCTTCGATCCGGATGTCCTGTACCACGAAAGGAGTCGTCGCTGCGTGGGCGACCAGTCCATGTGCGGCAAACGCCGCGGCCGCAACCGTCTTTGGAACCAAACGATGAGGTCTAAACAACGTGCTTCCCCAGTGTGTATAGCTGCATCAGACCAGGCGGGCGCCGCATGGGAGGGACGCCGCCGGATACTTTAAAAATGGATTAACCGAGCCAGATCGTTGAACAGCGCAATCGCCGACAGCGCGACGATGCAGGCAAGCCCGGCGCGCTGTAGAATCATTTGCCAGCGATCCGATACGGCTTTGCCTGTCACGGCTTCAACCAGATAATATAACAGATGCCCCCCGTCCAATACCGGAATTGGGAGCAGGTTCAGCACGCCGAGGCTGATGCTGACAAGCGCGAGGAACGACAAAAACGCCGACGGACCGAGGCGCGCGCTCTTGCCCGCATAGTCCGCGATCGTCACCGGGCCTGACAGGTTGCGCAGCGACGCGTCGCCGGTGATCATCCGCCCGAACATCCGCACCGAATACACACCGATGTCCCACGCGCGTTGCGCGCCGAGCCGCACGCTGTCGATCGGCCCGTAGCGCACGTCCACCGACGGCGCCTGCATCGTCAGCGCGGCGCCGATCCGGCCGACCTTGTCGCCCGTCTCCGGGTCCGGCAGCGCCTGCGGCACGATCGTCACCGGCACCGTGTTGCCGTCGCGCACGACCTGCAGGTTCAGCGCCCTGCCCGCATGCGTCTTCACATACGAGATGAACGTGTTCGCGCTGTCGACCGGGCGGCCGTCGATCGCGGCCAGCCGGTCGCCGGCCATCAGCCCCGCCTGCTGCGCGGCGCTGCCCGGCTCGACGCCGGCGATGCGCAGCGTGCCGCCGCCTGCGGCGAGGCCGAGACGGGCCATGAAGTCGTCGTCGAGATCCTTGCCGGACAGTTGCGACAGATCGAGCGGGAAATCATAGGTGCCGGCGCCGTCGCGCGCGGACAGCACGACGCGGCTCTGGTCGTCGAATGCCGCGCCGAGCAGCTTCCAGCGCAGATCCGCCCACGAGCGCACCGGCTCCGTGTCGCTGCCGGTCGCGTCGCTGACCGCGACGACCGTCTCGCCGCCCTGAAAGCCGGCCCTCGCGGCCGCCGAATGCGACGGCGGCGCCGCGACGATCGCGGCCGGCTCGCTGACGCCCGTTGCATACACAACCGCGAACAGCACGATGGCGAGCAGGAAATTCGCGACCGGGCCGGCCACGACGATCGCGATCCGCTTGCCGACCGACTGCCGGTTGAACGCGTGCGGCAGGTCCTTCTCGGGAATCGAGTCGCCGGTCTCGCGCTCGTCGAGCATCTTCACGTAGCCGCCGAGCGGCAGTGCCGAAATCGTCCACTCGGTGCCGGTCTTCTTGCTGACCCACTGCGCGAGCGGCTTGCCAAAGCCGATCGAAAAGCGCAGAACCTTCACGCCGCACGCGCGCGCGACGCTGTAATGCCCGAATTCGTGGACGACGACCAGCACGCCGATCGCGACCGCGAACGCAACCAGTTCGATGAGCAGGTTCATAGGCGCCTCACTGCCAGAAAGCGCTGCCGGAAGGGTGTCAGGCCGGGACCGGCAGGCTGTCGATGATGGTCTGTGCCGCGCGGCGCGCGTCGGCGTCCGCCGCGAGCACGTCGTCGAGGCTGCCGGCGCTGCGGTTCGCGAGCCGCGCAAGCACGCCGTCGACGGTCTGCGCAATCGCCATGAAGCCGATCCGGCGATGCAGGAACGCGTCCACCGCGACCTCGTTCGCCGCGTTCAGCGCGGCGCTCGCAACGCCGCCTTCGGCGAGCGCCTTCATCGCGAGCGCGAGGCACGGGAAGCGCTCGTAGTCCGGCTTCTCGAACGACAGCGTCGCGACCTGCGCGAGATCGAGCGGCGCGACCCCCGAGTCGACGCGCTCCGGAAACGCGAGCGCGTGCGCGATCGGCGTGCGCATGTCGGGGTTGCCGAGTTGCGCGAGCACCGAACCGTCCGAGTACGACACGAGCGAGTGAATCACGCTCTGCGGATGGATCAGCACGTCGATCCGCTCGCCCGGCAGGCCGAACAGCCAGTGCGCCTCGATCACTTCGAGGCCCTTGTTCATCATCGTCGCCGAGTCGACCGAGATCTTGCGGCCCATCACCCAGTTCGGATGCTTGCACGCCTCGTCCGGCGTCACGTCGACGAGCGTCGACGGCTCGCGCGTGCGGAACGGTCCGCCCGACGCGGTCAGGATGATCTTCGACACGCCGCCGTGCAGCGCAGCCTCGCGCGGCAGACACTGAAACACCGCGTTGTGTTCGCTGTCGACCGGCAGCAGCACCGCGCCGTTGTCGCGCACCGCGTCCATGAAGATCGCGCCGGACATCACGAGCGCTTCCTTGTTCGCGAGCAGGATGCGCTTGCCCGCGCGCGCCGCGGCGAGCGAAGGCGCGAGCCCCGCCGCGCCGACGATCGCGGCAACCACCGTATCGCAGCCGTCGCTGCGCGACACCTCGACGAGCGCGTCCTTGCCGTACGTCACTTCGGTGCGGCAGCCGGCGGCGCGCAGCTTCTGCTCGACGCGCGATGCGGTGTCGGCGTCGCCGACCACCGCCACTTCCGGCGTGAAGCGCAGACATTGTTCGACGAGCTTGTCGCCATTGCGGTGCGCAGTCAGCGCATAAACGGAAAATCGCTCGGGGTGACGTGCGACGACGTCGAGCGTGCTGTCTCCGATCGAGCCCGTGGAACCGAGCAACGTAAGTCGTTTATTCATCTCTCTTTCTCTAGCTGACGAGCAGCAGCGCGAGCGGCAGCACGGGCAGCAGCGCGTCGATGCGGTCGAGGATGCCGCCGTGACCCGGCAGCAGGCCGCTCGAATCCTTCACGCCGGCCTGGCGTTTCAGCATCGACTCGAACAGGTCGCCGATCACGCTGAACGCGACCAGCACAGTCAGGGTGAACAACGCGCGGATCACGCCGAAGCCGTTGACCAGCGCGGAAAAAAGCGTCGGCTCGAACGCGTGCGAGAACGCTGCGGCGAGTGCGATCACCATCACCGCGACCCAGCCGCCCAGTGCGCCTTCCCACGTCTTGCCGGGGCTGATCGAGGGCGCGAGCTTGTGGCGGCCGAACGTCTTACCCGCGAAGTATGCGCCGATATCGGCGAGCCAGACCACGAGCAACAGCGACAGCACGAACGCGATCCCGACCGCGCGCGCCGCGACGACCGCGTGCCAGCACGCGGCGAAAATCACGAGGCCGGCCGCGAGCAGGAACGCGCGCCAGGCGCCGGCGGCGAGCGTCGGCTTGCGCGCGAGCACGTAGGGTCCGGCGACGACCCAGAACACGCCGGCGGCCTGGAACAGCGGCCGCGGCGTGGGAAGCCGCGTGCTCGCCGCCACCGCGGCGCCGGCGACGAGCGCATAGACGATCGAGCCGGCGGTGCCCGCCTTCAGAAGCCGCGCCCACTCCCACGCGGCGAATATCACGACGACGCCGATCAGCGCGCCGAATCCGGCGATCGGCGCGAACACGGTGACCGGCACGAGCACTGCGAGCAGGACGATCGCCGTGATGACACGCGTCTTTAGCATGAAAGGGAATCGGCGTCCTGGGATTGGGGTTCGAGCTGCGCGCTCGTGCGTCCGAACCGGCGCTCGCGCTCGGCATAAGATGCGATCGCGTGCGCGAGCGCAGCCTCGTCGAAGTCGGGCCAGTACGTATCGGTGAAATAAAGCTCGGTGTACGCGAGCTGCCACAGCAGGAAGTTGCTGACGCGCTGCTCGCCGCCGGTGCGGATGAAGAGGTCGGGCTCAGGCGCGTATGCCATCGCGAGATGCGGCGCGAACGTGTCCTCGGTGACCGGCACCGCCTCGCCGCTTTGCGCGGCCTCTTCGACCAGCTTGCGGGTCGCCTGCATGATGTCCCAGCGGCCGCCGTAGTTCGCGGCGATCGTCAGCGTGAGCCGCGTATTGCGCGCGGTGCGCGTTTCCGCGCGGCGGATCAGCGCCTGGATGCGCTCGTCGAACATCGCCAGATCGCCGACCACGCGCAGCCGGATGCCGTTCGCGTGCAGCCGCCCGACCTCGCGCTCGAGCGCGGCGACGAACAGGCGCATCAGGAACGACACTTCGTCGGTCGGACGCCGCCAGTTCTCGGAACTGAACGCGAACAGCGTCAGATATTCGACGCCGCGCGACGCGCACGCCTCGACGGTCGCGCGCACGGCATCGACGCCGCGCGTATGGCCCGCGACGCGCGGCAGACGACGCTGGGTCGCCCAACGGCCATTGCCGTCCATGATGATCGCGATGTGGCGCGGCACGGCCGCCACGTCGGGCACGCGAACGGTTGAGCTGGTATAGGTCATGGCCGTCGGACTAAGACTGCGATGGAGGAACGGGACGAATCGGGCCGGACGGCATCAAACCGTCATGATCTCGGCTTCCTTCGTCTGCACGAGCTTGTCGATCTCGGCGACGAAGCGATCCGTCAGCTTCTGGATCTCCTCGCCCGAGCGGCGCTCGTCGTCTTCGGAGATCTCCTTGTCCTTCACGAGCTTCTTCAGCTGCTCGTTCGCGTCGCGGCGCAGATTGCGCACCGCGACCTTCGCGGTTTCGCCTTCGCTGCGGACCACCTTGGTCAGCTCGCGACGGCGTTCTTCGGTGAGCGCGGGCATCGGCACGCGGATCAGGTCGCCCGCCGTGGCCGGGTTCAGGCCGAGATCCGATTCGCGGATCGCCTTCTCGACCACCGGCACCATCTTCTTTTCCCACGGCTGCACGCCGATCGTGCGCGCGTCGACGAGCGTCAGGTTCGCGACCTGCGAGATCGGCACCGGCGAACCGTAGTAGTCGACCTGGATGTGATCGAGCAGACCCGTGTGCGCGCGGCCCGTGCGGATCTTGCTCAGGTCGTTCTTGAACGCATCGATCGAGCGCTGCATCTTCTGCTCGGTGCCCTTCTTCATGTCAGCCACAGCCATTTTGAAACCTCCGAACCTTTATAACGGTACGAGCCGGCCGGCACGTCCAGCAAAACGGCCTCGGCCAGCGTTCGACTCTCTCGCGTGACCGAGAGTTTACACGTGCACGAGTGTGCCTTCGTCTTCGCCCTGGACAATGCGCTTCAGCGCACCCGGCTTCTGGATCGAAAACACGCGAATCGGCAGCTTCTGATCGCGGCACAGCGCGAACGCGGTGGCGTCCATCACCTGCAGGTTGCGGCCGATCGCCTCGTCGAAGCTGATCGTCGTGTAGCGCGTCGCGCTCGGGTCCTTCTTCGGATCGGCCGAATACACGCCGTCCACCTTGGTCGCCTTCAGCACGACTTCGGCGCCGATTTCCGAGCCGCGCAGCGCGGCCGCGGTGTCGGTCGTGAAGAACGGATTGCCGGTGCCCGCCGCGAAGATCACGACCTTGCCTTCCTCGAGCTGGCGGATCGCGCGCGGACGGATGTACGGCTCGACCACCTGGTCCATGCGCAGCGCCGACTGCACGCGCGCTTCGATCCCTGCGTGGCGCATGGCGTCCTGCAGCGCGAGCGCGTTCATCATCGTCGCGAGCATGCCCATGTAGTCGGCGGTCGCGCGGTCCATGCCGGCCGCGCCGCCCGCGACGCCGCGAAAGATGTTGCCGCCGCCGATCACGACCGCGAGCTGCGTGCCGAGTCGCACGACTTCGGCCACGTCCGCCACCATCCTTTCGATCGTGGCGCGGTTGATGCCGAACGCATCATCGCCCATCAGGGCTTCGCCGGAGAGTTTGAGCAGAACGCGTTTATAGGCGGGTGTGGGCATGGGGTATCCAGATCGCGCGGGAAGGACAATAACTTGAAACTGTAGGGGTGAAATACGGCTTCGGGCAAGCGCCGCCAGAATTCGCGGTGGCTTGCGGCCCGGACCGCGGCGGGGGCTTGCCGCGGCCGGTACTGCTACGCTGCCCACCGCGGTGCATTGCTGCGCCGCGGGTACTGCGGGTACGACGGTGCTGCCTGAGATGCTGCAGGACGCGGCACCTGACGTGCCACGTCCTGCATCGGCGCTTACTGCTGCTTCGCAGCAGCGACTTGCGCCGCGACTTCCGCCGCGAAGTCGTCCTGACGCTTCTCGATGCCTTCGCCGACGACGAACAGCGCGAAACGCTGCACCGACGTGTTCGCGGCCTTCAGCATCTGTTCGATCGTCTGCTTGTCGTTCTTCACGAACGGCTGGTTCAGCAGCGACACTTCCTTCAGGTACTTCTGCACCGAGCCTTCGACCATCTTCGCGACGATCTCGGCCGGCTTGCCCGACTCGGCCGCCTTCTGCTCGGCGATGCTGCGCTCCTTCGCGATCAGGTCGGCCGGCACGTCGTTCGACGACAGCGAGACCGGCTTCATCGCCGCGATGTGCATCGCGACGTCCTTGCCGACCTGCTCGTCCGCGCCCGTGTATTCGACCAGCACGCCGATGCGGGTGCCGTGCAGGTACGCAGCCAGCTTGTTCGCGGTTTCGTAGCGCGCGAAGCGGCGGATCGACAGGTTTTCGCCGATCTTGCCGACGAGCGCGAGACGCACTGCGTCGACGGTCGAGCCGTCGAGCGGCAGCGCCGACAGCGCCGCGACGTCAGCCGGGTTCTGGGTCGCGACGAGCTGCGCGACCTGCTTCGTGAACGCGTTGAAGTCGTCGTTCTTCGCGACGAAGTCGGTTTCGCAGTTCAGTTCGACGACCGCACCGACATTGCCGCCGATGTACGCCGCGATCACGCCTTCGGCCGTCACGCGCGATGCCGCCTTGCTCGCCTTGTTGCCGAGCTTCACGCGCAGCAGCTCTTCGGCGCGCGCCATGTCGCCGTCGGCTTCGGTCAGCGCCTTCTTGCATTCCATCATCGGCGCGTCGGTCTTCGCGCGCAGTTCTGCCACCATGCTTGCGGTAATTGCCGCCATCATTCGCTCCTTGAGTCTGTCAGGTACGCCGACCGCCTCTTTCGATGCGGCCGGCGGGAATTCGTTTCCGCACGGCACGGTTTTTTTACCGTGCCCGCGGGGCCACGCGCATGACGCGCTCGCGGCCACGGCTTAAAAAAAAGGGGCCTATGGAAAGCCCCCTTTTCTTGCCGGACACGGGGCAGCTTACGCCTCCGGGTTGACCTCGACGAACTCGTCGTCGCCTTCGCTCGAACGAACCGCCTGGACGACTTCGTTGACCGCATTCGCGCGGCCTTCGAGGATCGCGTCGGCCACGCCTTGCGCGTACAGCGCAACGGCCTTGCTCGCGTCGTCGTTACCCGGGATCACGTAGTCGATGCCTTCCGGCGAGTGGTTCGTATCGACCACCGCGATGACCGGAATGCCGAGCTTGTTCGCTTCGGTGACGGCAATCTTGTGATAGCCGACGTCGACCACGAAGATCGCATCAGGAATGCCGCCCATGTCCTTCACGCCGCCGATCGACTTTTGCAGCTTCGCGATCTCGCGTTCGAACAGCAGCGCTTCCTTCTTGCTCATCTTCTCGAGCTCGCCCGCTTCGACGGCCGTTTCCATGTCCTTCAGGCGCTTGATCGAGACCTTCAGCGTCTTGAAGTTGGTCAGCATGCCGCCGAGCCAGCGTGCATTCACGAACGGCATGCCGGCGCGCTGCGCTTCCATCTGGATCGTGTCGCGCGATTGACGCTTCGTGCCGACGAACAGGATCGTGCCGCGGTTCGCTGCCAGTTGACGCACGTACTTCAGCGCGTCGTTGTACATCGGCAGCGTCTTTTCGAGGTTGATGATGTGAATCTTGTTGCGATGACCGAAAATGAACGGGGCCATCTTGGGATTCCAGAAGCGCGTCTGGTGACCGAAGTGGACACCGGCTTCCAGCATTTGACGCATGGTGACTGCCATGTAAATCTCCGCTAGGGTTAAGTCTTAAGCCGGCTGCCGTATCGGCCGCGCCGCCGCTGATTTCAACGTTTCAACGGACTGCGCGCGAACGACACCCTGGGTGCTGCCGGCTCGCGATTTTTCACGTTCCTTCAAACCAAGCCGCCTTTTCCCTCTTTTCTTCCCTCATTGCAGAGAGACATTAATGAGAAATCGGGGAGCGACTTAGCCGATGATTATAGCACGCAGTCGGAGGTCGGCTCAAGCCGGGCCTAACCCGCGAAAGAGCCGGCCAGCCGGGCTTGCGCCACGACCACGCACCGCCCGCGACATTTACTGAAAGCCTGCGACCGCGCGGATTCGGTGAGATAATCCGCCATTCGACTGCATTCCCGGGCTCACACAACATGGTCACGATCAAGAACGCTGAGGATGTCGCGCAGATGCGCGTCGCCTGCCGCCTCGCCAGCGAGGTGCTCGACTACATCACGCCGTTCGTCGTCGCCGGCGTGACGACGGGCGAGCTCGACCGCCTGTGCCACGAGTACATGCTGAACGTGCAGGGCACGGTTCCGGCGCCGCTGAACTACCAGCCGCCCGGCTATCCGCCGTACCCGAAGGCGACCTGCATTTCGGTCAACGACGTGATCTGCCACGGCATTCCGGGCCCGAAGGCGCTGAAAAACGGCGACGCGCTCAATATCGACATCACCGTGATCAAGAACGGCTACTTCGGCGACACGAGCCGGATGTTCATCGTCGGCGAAGGGTCGATTCTCGCGAAGCGCCTCGTGCAGACCACTTACGAATGCATGTGGCTCGGCATCGACCAGGTGCGCCCGGGCGCGCATCTCGGCGATATCGGCCACGCGATCCAGCGCTATGCGGAGTCGCAGGGTTACAGCGTCGTGCGCGAATACTGCGGGCACGGCATCGGCACCGTATTCCACGAAGATCCGCAAGTGCTCCACTACGGCCGCCCGGGCACCGGGCTCGAGTTGCAGCCGGGCATGATCTTCACCGTCGAGCCGATGATCAACGCGGGCCGGCGCGATATCCGCACGATGCCGGACCAATGGACAGTGAAGACGCGCGATCGCAGCCTGTCGGCGCAATGGGAGCATACGGTGCTCGTCACCGAAACGGGGTACGAAGTGCTGACGGTGTCGGAAGGCACGCCGGCGAAGCCCGCGATCGTCACGCAGGCGGCGGGCGCGACAGCCTGACGGAGCCGGCCTCGCGCGGCTTCCCTGCGCGCTGAACGCGGTCTCACGCGGTCTCCTGATGCGGTCTTTGTACTGGCAAGAGCCGCGGCGAGAGCCGGCGCAACGCCACAAGCGCGACGCGGCGCAAAACGGTGGAGCCCGTGGAGCCGGAATCCGGCGCGGCGTGCACCGCGATCCCGCGCACTTCTCGCCGTGGCTCACGTGCGACGACGGACGAGGCGCCAGCCGCAGCCGGACGCTGTAGCCAACAACCGATCGACGCACCTTTTTTGTCGGCCGCCTTCCGGGGCCCGCCCTCCGAACGCGACGACCATGCCCTACCAGCAAGACCCGATGAATTCCCGATCCGGCCGGATGACCCGGCCGGCCCAACCGCCAACCCACGCCACGCGCGAGCCGAGCCCATGAGCGTTCCCGTCGCCGACATCCCGGACACGTCGTCGCTGAAATCCGATTACAAGGCAGCCAAGGCGCAGCTGATCGAACGATTCAAGACAGCGCCGAACGTCGACACGCTGATGCGCGCGCTCGCCCGCACCACCGACACCACGCTGCGCCGCGCGTGGGATGCGTGCAGTCTGCCCGCGTCGCTCGCGCTGGTGGCAGTCGGCGGTTTCGGACGCGGCGAACTCGCGCCGTACTCGGACGTCGACATCCTCGTGCTGCTGCCGGACGACGAGCCGCTCGCACCGCTCGAATCGCGGATCGAGCGCTTCATCGGCCTCGCGTGGGACCTCGGACTCGACGTCGGCAGCAGCGTGCGCACCGTGTCGCAATGCATCGAGGAAGCCGCGAACGACGTGACCGTGCGCACGTCGCTGCTCGAAGCGCGCCGGCTCACCGGCAGCGCGAAAGCGTTCGGCGATTTCGCGCAGCGCTACCGCGACGCGATGGACCCGCGCGCGTTCTTCCAGGCGAAGGTGCTTGAAATGCACCAGCGTCACGCGCGCTTCCAGGACACGCCGTACGCGCTCGAACCGAACGTGAAGGAAAGTCCCGGCGGGCTGCGCGACCTGCAGCTCGTGCTGTGGATCACCGAGGCCGCCGCGCTCGGCAGCAGCTGGCGCGAACTGGACCAGCGCGGACTGATCACGAGCCGCGAAGCGCGCGAGCTGCGCCGCAACGAAGCATTCCTCAAGACGTTGCGCGCCCGCATGCACGTGGTCGCGGGCCGCCGTCAGGATCTGCTCGTGTTCGACCTGCAGACACCCGTCGCCGAGAGCTTCGGCCACAAGGCGAGCGCCGCGCGCCGCCCGAGCGAACAGCTGATGCGCCGCTACTACTGGGCCGCGAAGGCCGTCACGCAGCTGTCGACGATCCTGATCCAGAACATCGAGGCGCAGCTGTTCCCGAGCACGAGCGGCATCACGCGCGTGCTGTCCGACCACTTCGTCGAGAAGCAGGGAATGATCGAGATCGTCAGGGACGACGTCTTCGAGCGCGAACCGCACGCGATCCTCGAGGCGTTCCTGCTGTACGAAAAGATCCCCGGCGTGAAAGGGCTGTCCGCGCGCACGCTGCGCGCGCTCTACAACGCGCGCGACCGGATGGACCACCACTGGCGCCGCGACCCCGAGAACCGCCGGCTCTTCATGGAGATCCTGAAACAGCCGGCCGGCGTCACGCACGCGATGCGCCTGATGAACCAGACGAGCGTGCTCGGCCGCTACCTGCTGAACTTCCGGCGCATCGTCGGCCAGATGCAGCACGACCTGTATCACGTGTACACGGTCGATCAGCACATCCTGATGGTGCTGCGCAATATCCGCCGCTTCGCCGTCGCCGAGCACGCGCACGAGTATCCGTTCTGCAGCCAGCTGATCGGCAACTTCGAGCGCCCGTGGGTGCTGTACGTCGCCGCGCTGTTCCACGACATCGCGAAAGGCCGCGGCGGCGATCATTCGACGCTCGGCATGGCGGACGCGCGGCAGTTCTGCCGCCAGCACGGCGTGCCGGCCGACGACTCGGCGCTCGTCGTGTGGCTCGTCGAGCATCATCTGACGATGAGCCAGGTCGCGCAGAAGCAGGACACGAGCGATCCCGAAGTGGTCCAGCGTTTCGCCGATCTCGTCGGCACCGAGCGGCGGCTGACCGCGCTCTACCTGTTGACCGTCGCCGACATCCGCGGCACGAGCCCGAAGGTCTGGAACACGTGGAAAGGCAAGCTGCTGGAAGACCTCTACCGTGCGACGCTCGCGGTCCTCGGCGGCGCGCGCCCGGACACGCATTCCGAACTCAAGAGCCGCAAGGAAGAAGCGCTCGCGCTGCTGCGCCTGCAGACCGTGCCGGACGACGCGCACATCGCGCTGTGGGAGCAGCTCGACGTCGGCTACTTCCTGCGTCACGACGCGGCCGACATCGCGTGGCAAACGCGCGTGCTGTACCGGCACGTGCACGCGGACAAGCCGGTCGTGCGCGCGCGGCCGTCGCCGATCGGCGAGGCGCTGCAGGTGCTCGTCTACGCGAAGGATCGCCCGGACCTGTTCGCGACGATGTGCGCGTACTTCGACCGCAACGCGCTGTCGGTGCTCGACGCGCGCGTGAGCACGACGCGCCACGGCTACGCGCTCGATAACTTCCTCGTCGCGCAGACCGAAGGCGACGTGCATTACCGCGACATCGCGAACCTCGTCGAACAGGAACTCGCCGCGCGCGTCAGCGCCACCGGCGCGCCGCTGCCGGATCCCGCGAAAGGCCGCCTGTCGCGGCAGTCGCGCACGTTCCCCGTGACGCCGCGCGTCGACCTGCGGGCCGACGAGCGCGGCCAGTACTACATCCTGTCCGTGTCGGCGAACGACCGGCCAGGCCTTCTCTATTCGATCGCGCGCGTGCTCGCCGAGCATCGGATCGGCGTCCACGCGGCGCGGATCAACACGCTCGGCGAACGCGTCGAAGACGTGTTTCTGCTCGACGGTTCAGGTCTGTCCGACAACCGGCTGCAGATCCAGCTCGAGACCGAGCTGCTGCGCGCGATCGCCGTCTGAAACACCCATGCGAGCCAAACTGACAGCCAAACATCCGCGCCCGACCACTCCGGAACGCGCCCCGGTCCGACGCGGCAGCACGACCGCGCGGAAGACCACGCGTCCGGCGCCTGCGTCGGCCACCGCCGGCAAACCGGCCACGGCGGGCGCGGCGGCGAAGCGCGCCGGCGCGAGCGCACGGCCCGCGCAAACGCGCGCGCCGCGCGATGCGGCAGCGCCGCCGGCGCGCCCGCGCCGGACCGGCGATGCAGAACCCGGTGCGCGCCGCGACAGCGGCAAGCCGGCGTTTGGGCGTGGCGCGGCCGGTGGGGAACGCACGCCGCGCTTCGCCGGTTCGCGCGAACGCGACGGCGGCGAGCGGCCGGCACGAGCGCGCCGCGACGATGCCGCGCCTGAAAAGCGCGGTTATGCCGGTGAGCGTCGTCCGGCACGTTCGAGCACTGACGATCGCCCCGCATTCCGTCGCGAACGTGACAGCGGCGAGCGGTCCGCCCGCCCGCGCCGCGATGATGCCGCGCCCGAAAAACGCGGCTACGCGGGCGAGCGCCGACCGGCACCACGTTCGAGCACCGATGAGCGCCCCGCGTTCCGTCGCGAACGCGACAGCGGCGAACGGTCCGCCCGCCCGCGCCGCGATGATGCCGCGCCTGAAAAGCGCGGTTACGCAGGCGAGCGTCGTCCGGCACGTTCGAACACCGACGATCGCCCCACGTTCCGTCGTGAACGCGACAGCAGCGAACGGCCGGCGCGACCGCGCCGCGACGATGCCGCGCCTGAAAAGCGCAGCTACGCGGGCGAGCGCCGACCGGCACCACGTTCGAGCACCGACGATCGCCCCGCGTTCCGTCGCGAACGCGACAGCGGCGAACGGCCCGCCCGCCCGCGCCGCGACGATGCCGCGCCCAAAAAGCGCGGTTATGCAGGCGAGCGTCGACCGGCACCACGTTCGAACACCGACGATCGCCCCGCGTTCCGTCGCGAACGCGACAGCGGCGAACGGCCCGCCCGCCCGCGCCGCGACGGTGCCGTGCCTGAAAAGCGCAGCTACGCGGGCGAGCGCCGACCGGCACGTGCAAGCACCGACGATCGCCCGGCCAGCGAACGCCGCGTCGCACGCCCGGTCAAGGCTGCCCAGAACGACCGTGCCGGCGATCATGCCGGCCGCGAGCGCCAGCCGCGCGCGCGCACCGACGCCACGCCCCCGCGCGCCGCGAGCCCGTCAGCGCGCCGCTCCGGCGACGAAACCGGCTTGCTGCGCCTCGCGAAGCGGATGTCCGAACTCGGGCTGTGCTCGCGCCGCGAAGCGGACGAGTGGATCGAGAAAGGCTGGGTCTACGTCGACGGCGAGCGAATCGACACGCTCGGCGCGAAGATCACGCCCGACCAGAAGATCGAAATCGACCCGGCCGCGCATGCCGCGCAGGCGCGCCTCGTGACGGTGCTGCTGCACAAGCCGGTCGGCTACGTGTCGGGCCAGGCCGAGGACGGCTACGAGCCCGCCGTCACGCTCGTGACGAAGGAGAACCACTGGGAAGGCGACCGCTCCGGCCTGCGCTTTTCCGCGCAGCATCTGCGCGCGCTCGCGCCGGCCGGCCGTCTCGACATCGACTCGACGGGCCTGCTCGTCCTCACGCAGGACGGCCGCATTGCGAAGCAGCTGATCGGCGAGCAGTCGGACGTCGACAAGGAATACCTGGTACGCGTCACCTACGGCGACATCGAGACCGACATCGACCAGCACTTCCCGCCTGAGAGCCTCGCGAAACTGCGCCACGGCCTGTCGCTCGACGACGTGCCGCTGAAGCCCGCGATGGTCAGCTGGCAGAACGGCGAGCAACTGCGTTTCGTGCTGCGCGAAGGCAAGAAACGGCAGATTCGCCGGATGTGCGAGCTGGTCGGACTGAAGGTGGTCGGCTTGAAGCGCGTGCGCATGGGCCGCGTGCAGCTCGGCGCGTTGCCGCAAGGCCAGTGGCGGTATCTGACGCCCGAAGAGGCGTTCTGAACGGAACGGACGGGCCGGTGAGTGCTGCCGCCGGCCCGCTGAAGATCGACGCGTCGGTCAGTCGTCGCTGTTCGGATCGAGGTCCGGAAACAGCACCTCGGTAAAGCCGAATTTCGCGAAGTCGGTGATCCGCATCGGGTACAGCTTGCCGATCAGATGATCGCACTCGTGCTGGACCACCCGCGCGTGAAAGCCCTCGGCGACGCGCTGGATCGGAGTGCCGTACTGGTCGAAGCCGTCGTAGCGGATCATCGAGAAGCGGCTCACGACGCCGCGCATCCCGGGCACCGACAGACAGCCCTCCCAGCCCTCTTCCATGTCCTGCGAAACCGGATGGATCGTCGGATTCACGAGCACCGTCTGCGGCACCGCTGGCGCGTCCGGATAGCGTTCGTTCTGCTCGAATCCGAAGATCACGACCTGCAGGTCGACGCCGATCTGCGGCGCCGCGAGGCCGGCCCCGTTCGCCGCGTGCATCGTGTCGAACATGTCGGCGATCAGTTCGTGCAACTCCGGCGTGTCGAAGTGATCGACCGGCTTGGCGATCCTGAGCAGTCGCGGATCGCCCATCTTCAGAATGTCACGGATCATGTCGTGTGGCCCTCGTCTATGAGCTTGCGCATGCCTTCTTCGTCGAGCACCGGCACGCCGAGTTCCTCGGCTTTCGCGAGTTTGCTGCCCGCGTCGGCGCCCGCCACCACGTAGTCGGTCTTCTTCGATACCGAGCCGGCCACCTTCGCGCCGGCCGCTTCCAGCATTTCCTTCGCGTCGTCGCGCGTGAGCGTCGGCAGCGTGCCGGTCAGCACGACCGTCTTGCCGGCCAGCACGCCTTGCGGCGCCTTCGGCGCGGGCGGCCCCTCCGGCCACGTGACGCGGCCCGGCGCACGCAACTGTTCGATCACGGTGCGGTTGTGTTCTTCCGCGAAGAACTGGTGGATCGCTTCGGCGACGATCGGCCCGACGTCGTTCACTTCGAGCAATTCGTCGACGCTCGCATTCATCAGCGGATTGAGCGAGCCGAAGTGCTTCGCGAGATCCTTCGCGGTCGACTCGCCGACGTGACGAATACCGAGCGCGTAGATGAACCGCGCAAGCGTCGTCGACTTCGCGTGTTCGAGCGAATCGAGCAGGTTCTGCGCGGACTTGTCCGCGAAGCGGTCGAGCGCCGCGAGTGTCGAGAAACCGAGATTGAACAGGTCGGCCGGCGTGCGCACCAGATTCTGTTCGACCAGCTGATCGATGATCTTCTCGCCGAGTCCGTCGATGTCGAGCGCGCGGCGCTGCGCGAAATGCCACAACGCCTGCTTGCGCTGCGCGGGACAGAAAAGCCCGCCCGTGCAGCGCGCGATCGCTTCGTCGGGCAGGCGCTCGATGCGCGAGCCGCACACCGGGCAGTGCGTCGGCATCACGAATTCGCGCGCGTCGGCGGGCCGGCGATCGGCGAGCGCGCCGACCACTTCCGGGATCACGTCGCCCGCGCGGCGCACGATCACCGTGTCGCCGATGCGGATGTCCTTGCGCCGCACTTCGTCTTCGTTGTGCAGCGTCGCGTTCGTGACGGTCGCGCCGCCGACGAACACCGGCGTGAGCCGCGCGACCGGCGTGATCGCGCCGGTGCGGCCCACCTGCACGTCGATCGCGACGAGCGTGGTCAGCGCCTCCTGCGCGGGGAACTTGTGCGCGAGCGCGAAGCGCGGCGCGCGCGACACGAAGCCGAGCGCGTCCTGCTCGTCGCGACGATTCACCTTGTACACGACGCCGTCGATGTCGTACGGCAGGCTTTCGCGCTTTGCGCCGACCTGGCGAAAGAAGTCGAGCAGACCTTGCGCACCTTGCACGACCGCGCGTTCGCCGTTGACCGGCAGCCCGAGTTGCGCGTACCAGTCGAGCAGCGCGCTGTGCGTGTCCGGCATCGGCTCGCCTTCGAGCACGCCGATTCCATACGCGAAGAACGACAGCGGACGCTGCGCGGTGATCTTCGGATCGAGCTGCCTCAAGCTGCCCGCGGCCGCATTGCGCGGATTCGCGAATTCCTTCTGCCCGGCGTCGCGCTGACGCTCGTTCATCCGCTCGAAGTCGCGGCGGAACATCAGCACCTCGCCGCGCACGTCGAGCACCTTCGGAATGCGCTTGCCCTTCAGTCGCAGCGGCAGCGAGCGGATCGTGCGCACGTTCGCGGTGACGTCCTCGCCGGTGGTGCCGTCGCCGCGCGTCGACGCCTGCACGAATGCGCCGTCCACGTAACGCAGCGAGATCGCGAGGCCGTCGAACTTCAGTTCGCACGCGTACTCGACGTCGGTCTTGCGAAGCGCGTCGGCGACGCGTTTGTCGAACGCGACGATGTCCTCGTCCGCAAAGCCGTTGTTGAGCGACAGCATCGGCACGTCGTGCACGACCGGCGTGAAGCCGGCCGCGGCTTCGCCGCCGACGCGCTGCGTCGGCGAATCCGGCGTCACGAGTTCCGGATGCTCGGTCTCCAGATGCTGAAGTTCCTGGAACAGCCGGTCGTATTCCGCATCCGGCAGCTCCGGCTGGTCGAGCACGTAGTACGCGTAGTTCGCGCGCTCGAGTTCGGCGCGCAACGACGCCGCGCGTTGCGACGCAGACGTTTCGGCGGAATGTTGGGCAGACGGTCGGGCCATGCTGGGGCAGCGGATGCGAGTGGGGGACAGACGTCAGATTATCGCAGGAAGCGATTCGCGTCGCATCGTCCGAACGGGTAAACGCACGCGTTTAAACGTCGGGCGAATACACTCAGAGCGGGCGACGTCGGCCGCCGCCCGCGCAACGCCGCGTGATTCTGCCCGAACCAAAAAACGCCGCGGACCGCCCGCCCGCGACGCGTGTTGCGCTGGCCGCGTTACTGGCTGAAAAGACGCCGCGTCGCCGGCGAGCCGGCCGGAATGCCCGCCTGTTCGAGCTTCGCGTAGAGCGTCATCAACTGCTTGTCGATCGATTGCAGGGCGTTTTCGGGCAACGGCCGGCGCTGGTCGTCCACGACGCGGCCGCCGATGCGCTCCGCGAGCGACTTCGCGTAGTCGCACATCAGCCGGAACGGCAGAATGTCCTCGTCGGCGACCGGCACGTCGAGCACCAGCGTGATCATCTGGCCGCCCTTGTACGTGAGGTCGTCGCGCAGGAAGTTCGTGTCGCCGAACTGCAGCATGAACACCGGGCTCTGCTTCGCGTCGAGCTTCACGAAGCGCGTGCCGTCGCGCGACAGCAGCAGCCCGTCCTGCGACGCGACCGCCTGCACGTAGTTCGCCGACCACGGCGCGCCGTCGGACAGCACGTTGACCGACAGCTGCACGTCGCACTGCGCGGCGAACCCGTCGAGTTCGCGCGCCATCGACACCGTCTCCATCATGTCCGGAAATTCAGGCGACGCGTCGAGCGCATCCGCGAAGTGCTGCACGCCGGTCACGAACTCGGAGAACTCGAGTTCGTTCAGCGCGCCGTTGCGATTCGCGAGCTGCGCGGCGGCGCGCAGTTCGTCGTAGCGCACGCCGTTCTGCAGCAACTCCCAGCTGCTGCTGCCCTCGGCCTTGCCTTCGATGTGCACCGGCTTGTTGCCCGCGCGGCGCAGACGCTGCGCGAGCGGAATCACGCGTTCGCCGGCCACCGGCGCGACGAGCCGCACCGGCACGATGCAGTCGATCCGACGGTCGACGACGGCCGGCGGCGCCGACGAAATCGTCGTCGCGGCGGGCAGCACCGGTTCGATCGGCTCCTGCGCGTCGCTGTCGGCAGCGGGCGTTGCGGCGCCCTCGGCCGCCGCCTCGGCGGGGAAGCCGTTCGGCGACGTGCTGTCGGCCTGGATATCCACCGGCGTGTCGGGCGGCGCGACGCCGCCGAAGCCGGGCTCGACGCGCTCGTCGGCCGTCGCGCCACCCGCGAGCGACGGCTCGCGACGCGGCGACGGCGCCCTCGCCGGCTCGATGAACGGGCTCTGCTCTTCGTGTTCGACACGAGCCAGCGTTTCCGCCGCGTCCTCGGGCATCGGCCGCGGCATCTTGCGACGCACCTTCGCGCCCTGCCACGCGTTGTACACGACCACGCCACCGACCACCACGGCGCCCGCGCCGATCAATCCGAGTGTCAACTCGTCCATGCATGCTCCATCTGCTGTTCTTGTCCCGCGGCGCGCGTCTGGCGGGCCGGCGCGCAGGCGTCGCCGCCGCGCGATGCCGGTCGCCCCGAGCCGAGGGGCGCGCCGTCCATTGTGACCGTGATCAAACCGTATTCTGTGCGAAACCCGCAGCGGTTTCCATGTCGACGGCGACGATCCGCGAAACGCCCTGCTCCTGCATCGTCACGCCGATCAGTTGCTGCGCCATCTCCATCGCGATCTTGTTGTGCGAGATGAACAGGAACTGCGTTTTGTCCGACATGGCGCGCACGAGGTTCGCGAACCGTTCGGTGTTCGCGTCGTCGAGCGGCGCGTCCACTTCGTCGAGCAGACAGAACGGCGCCGGATTCAGCTGGAACATCGCGAACACGAGCGCGGTCGCGGTCAGCGCCTTCTCGCCGCCGGACAGCAGATGAATCGTCGAATTCTTCTTGCCGGGCGGCTGCGCCATCACCTGCACGCCGGCGTCGAGAATCTCGTCGCCGGTCATGATGAGCTTCGCCTGGCCGCCGCCGAAAAGACGCGGGAACAGCTCGCCGAAATGGCGGTTCACCTCGTCGAACGTGCCTTGCAGCAGCGTGCGCGTTTCCTGGTCGATCTTGCGGATCGCGTCTTCGAGGGTTTCGATCGCGCTCGTCAAGTCGGCCGACTGCGCGTCGAGGAAGGTCTTGCGCTCGGTCGCGGCCGCGAGTTCGTCGAGCGCGGCCATGTTGACCGGCCCGAGCGCGGCGATCGCGTTGTTGATCCGCGTGACTTCGCCTTGCAGGTACGACGGCTTCAGGTCCGGCGCGAGCTTCTGCTGCAACCCGGCCTCGTCGACGCCGGCTGCCTGCAGCTGCTCGACGAACTGCTCGCCCGTCATCCGCGCGGCCTGCTCCTTCAACTGAAGCTCGGTGATGCGGTCGCGCAGCGGCTGCAACGCGCGCTCGGCGGTGAGGCGCAGCTCGTCGGCCTGACGCAGTTTCGCCGTCAGGTCGTCGAGCTCGGCGCGCGCGGCGCCCAGCACTTCTTCCTTTTGCGCGCGTACTTCGAGCGCGTCCTGCAGACCGGTGTGCGCGGTCTGCTCGTTGATCGTCTCGAGTTCCGCGCGGGCGTCTTCCAGCGAACCGGCCACCCGCTCGCTCTGGTCGTGCGCGACCTGGATGTTCCGGCGCAACTCGTCGATCCGGTTCGCCATGTTGCGCGCCGCGAAGCGCGCGTCGGCCGCCGCGCGTTCCAGATCGCGCGCGAGCGTGCGCGCGTTCGCAAGTGCTTCGTCCAGTGCTTCAAACGCGAGCTGGTTGTCTTCGAAGCGTGCCTGCAGCTCCGCTAGTTCCGCGTCGTGGCGCTCGAAGTTCGCTTCGGATTCCGCACGAAGCGCATGTTGCTCGTCGATCTGCGCGGTGATCTCTTCGAGTTCCTCGCGGATCTGCGTGCTGCGCGCGGTGTAACGCTCGTGCGCCTGCGTGAGCTTCAGCACGTCCATTTGCAGCGCGTGCACGCGCTGCGTCGCGCGCTCGACTTGCGCGCGCACGTCCGTCAGTGCCTGCGCGGCCTGTGAATGCGCGGCATCCGCACGCACGGCCGCCGTGCGCGCTTCGTCGGCGAGCAGCGCCTGCGCGCGCACCTGGCGCGTGAGATTTTCGATTTCCTGCTGGCGCGCGAGCATGCCGGACTGCTCGGAGTCCGCCGCGTACAGCTGCACGCCGACCCGCGTGACCATGTGGCCCGCCTTCACGACGAACACGCCGCCGGTGGGCAGTTGCACGCGCTGCGCGAGCGCCTCGCCGAGGGTTTCGGCGACGAACGTCGAGCCGAGCCACTCGGTCAGCACCGCGCGCAGACCGGCGTCGTCGATCCGCACGAGCGAGAGCAGCGACGTGAGACCCGCCGGCGTGGCCGGCGTCTGCGCGGCCGCGGGCGGTGCGTAGAACGCGAGCTTCGCGGGCGGCGCATCGTTTGCGAACGCCTTCACCCAGTCGAGGTTCGACACTTCGAGCGCCGCGAGCCGCTCGCGCAGCACCGCTTCGAGCGCGTTTTCCCAGCCGGCCTCGACGTGCAGCTTCTTCCACAGACGCGGCAGCGCGCCCAGCTCATGACGTTCGAGCCACGGCTGGATCTTGCCCTCGGTCTGCACGTTCTCCTGCAACTGCTTCAAAGCGGCGAGCCGCGCTTCGAGCTGATGGATCTGGGCGCTTTCGGACTGCACGCGCTCCTGCGCGGCGCGACGCTCCGCGTCGACACGCGGCAGCGCCTCCTGCGCGTCGGCCAGTTGCGTTTGCGCTTCGCGCTGGATTTCTTCCTGCTCGGCGAGCTGCATCCGCAGTTCGTCGAGCTGCGCTTCGTCCGGCGCGTCGAGCCCGCCTTCTTCCGACTTCAGGCGCTCGTGACGCTGCTGAAACTGCTGCAGCATCTGGTCGGCGTTGCGCTGCTGCGCCGCTTCGAGCTTCAACGCCTGCTCGGTGCGCGCGATGCCGCCGCGCTCGTCGTTCAGCTGCGTCTGCGCATCGCGCCAGCGCGCTTCGAGCGCCGGCAGCGCGTCCTGCTTCGCGGCCGCGTCTTCTTCGGCGAGCGCGGCTTTTTCCTCGGCGATCGCCAGTTGTTCTTCGGCATCGGCGAGGTCGTCCTGCGCCTTCTGCGCCTGCGCCTGCCACTGCTCGCGCTGCGCGGCGAGCGCCGCGATCTGCGCCTGCACGCGGTTGCGCGACTCGACGATGAAGCGGATCTCCGCTTCGAGCCGGCTCACCTCCGCGTTCGCTTCGTACAGACCGCCCTGCGCGGCCTGCATCGCGTCGCTCGCCGAATAGTTCGCGACGCGCAGCGTCTCCAGGTCCGCCTCGACTTCGCGCAGTTTCGCCGTTTGCGCTTCGAGGTCGATCTGCGCCTGCTCGATCGCGCGCTGCTGGCGCTGCTGCTCGCTCGCGGCCTCGTTCTTGCGCAGCAGCCACAACAGACGCTGCTTCTCCTCGCCGTCCGCCTGCAGCTCGCGGAACTTCGTCGCGACGACCGCCTGGCCCTCGAGCTTTTCGAGGTTCGTCGACAGCTCGCGGATGATGTCCTCGACGCGCGTCAGGTTCTCGCGCGTGTCGTGCAGACGGTTCTCCGTCTCGCGGCGGCGCTCCTTGTACTTCGACACGCCGGCCGCTTCTTCGAGAAACACGCGCAGTTCTTCGGGCTTCGCCTCGATGATCCGCGCGATCATCCCCTGCCCGATGATCGCGTACGCACGCGGACCGAGACCGGTGCCGAGAAAGATGTCCTGGATGTCCCGCCGGCGCGCCGGCAGGTTGTTGATGTAGTAGCTCGACGTGCCGTCGCGCGTGAGCACGCGCTTGACCGCGATCTCCGTGTACTGCCCCCACTGGCCGGCCGCGCGGCCGTCCGCGTTGTCGAACACGAGTTCGACGCTCGCGCGGCTGCCAGGCTTGCGTGCAGTCGAGCCGTTGAAGATCACGTCCTGCATCGACTCGCCGCGCAGCTCGGACGCACGCGATTCGCCGAGCACCCAGCGCACCGCATCGATGATGTTGGATTTTCCGCAGCCGTTCGGCCCGACGACGCCGACCAGCTGGCCGGGGACCTGGAAATGCGTGGGATCGACGAATGACTTGAAGCCAGCGAGTTTAATCGAGGTCAGACGCACGGCGATATCGCTGTTTGAGTAGGAATGGACGGGCCCGCCGCTGCCGCGCGTGAGACCGCCGCAAACAGCGTGCGGCGGGCGATGCGCGTCCCTGGCGAACCCCACGAATACGCACACGCCGCGCAGTACGCGTTGGCGTGCGGCGCGGCGTAGTCAGCGGCAATCATACCATCCGCGCGCACGCGATCCGCACGGCGCGAGGCCGATCCGCAACGGCGAAGGCGCCGCCGCGAGCGCATCGCGCGGCGCGCGGCGACGCGAATCCGCGGACGCGACGGCATGGGCGGCACGGTCCTGGCACACCGGAAGCGCGCTTTGGGCACACTACGGGCCCGCTCCCGGCACACCGCCGGCCCACCCGTCCACGCGCGCCGCCACGCTATAATTCGCCATTTGCCGCCAGCACTGCGCCCGCGCCGCGGGATGTGGTCCACGTCCGTGGTCCACGCTCCCGACGACCACGGCGCGCTACCCGTGCGTCGCTCGCGGCTCGCATCGGTCGCCGCCCATTGTTTCCGCCGGTCTTTTGCCCAAGTGAATCCGCTCCTCGATACCCTTCAGACCTATCCGTTCGAAAAGCTGCGCGTCCTGTTCAAGGACGTCACGCCGAACGCCGCGCTGCGCCACATCAGCTTCGGGATCGGCGAGCCGAAACACCCGACGCCCGCGCTGATCCGCGACGCGATCGTCAACTCGCTCGACGGTCTCGCCGTCTATCCGGCCACGGCCGGCCAGCCGGCGCTGCGCGAAGCGATCGCGAACTGGCTGAAATCGCGCTACGGGCTGCCGAAGATCGATGCGAACACGGAAGTGCTGCCGGTGTCCGGTTCGCGCGAAGCGCTGTTCGCGCTCGCGCAGACGGTGCTCGACCCGACCGCCGGCGTGAAGGACCCGGCAAAGCGCGCGGTCGTGATCTGCCCGAACCCGTTCTATCAGATCTACGAAGGCGCGGCGCTGCTCGGCGGCGGCGAGCCGTACTTCGTGAACAGCGACCCGGCGCGCAACTTCGCGTGCGATTACTCGAGCGTGCCCGAGGACGTCTGGGCCCGCACGCAACTGCTGTATGTGTGCTCGCCGGGCAATCCGACCGGCGCCGTGATCACGCTCGACGACTGGCGCGAGCTGTTCGCGCTGTCCGACCGCTACGGCTTCGTGATCGCGTCCGACGAGTGCTATTCGGAGATCTACTTCGACGAAACGAAGCCGCCGCTCGGCGGCCTCGAAGCCGCGCACCGGCTCGGCCGCGGTTTCGAGCGGCTCGTGATGCTGTCGAGCCTGTCGAAGCGCTCGAATTCGCCCGGCATGCGCTCGGGCTTCGTCGCGGGCGACCCCGCGATCATCCGGAAATTCACGCTGTACCGCACGTATCACGGGTCCGCGATGTCGCCGGTGTGGCAGGCCGCGAGCATCGCCGCATGGGGCGACGAAGCCCACGTGCGCGAGAACCGCGCGAAGTACCTGCAGAAGTTCTCGACCGTCACGCCGATGCTCGCCGACGTGCTCGACGTGAAGCTGCCCGACGCCGCGTTCTACCTGTGGGCCAACGTCGCCCGCACCGGCCTCTCCGATACCGCGTTCGCCCAGCGCCTCTTCGCCGACTATAATGTGACGGTTCTGCCCGGCTCGTACCTCGCGCGCGAAGCGCACGGCACGAACCCCGGCCGCGATTTCGTCCGGCTCGCGCTCGTCGCCGATGTCGGCGAATGCATCGAAGGCGCGCAACGCATCGTCGAGTTCTGCCGCTCGCTCGCCTGACACGCTGCTCGCAGCCGGCGTGCGGCGCGTGTTTTTTTCGCATGGGTCGCGCGTGCGCCACATGCGTCGCGCTCGCTGCCGGCTGCATCAACCGCATTTCCTCTACCCGTTATCACCGGACTCCATCGTCATGTCCCAACAACTCCAGCAGATCATCGACAACGCGTGGGAAAACCGCGCCGACCTGTCGGCCAAGGCCGCCCCGAACGAAGTGCGCGAGGCCGTCGCGCACGTGATCGAACAGCTCGACCGCGGCGCGCTGCGCGTCGCCGAGAAGAAGGACGGCGACTGGGTCGTCAACCAGTGGCTGAAGAAGGCCGTGCTGCTGTCGTTCCGCCTCGAGGACAACGTGCCGATGCCGGCGGGCGGCTACAGCCAGTTCTACGACAAGGTGCCGTCGAAGTTCGCGAACTACACGCCGGAAGACTTCGCCGCGGGCGGCTTTCGCGTCGTGCCGCCGGCGATCGCGCGCCGCGGCTCGTACATCGCGAAGAACGTCGTGCTGATGCCGTCGTACACGAACATCGGCGCGTACGTCGACGAAGGCACGATGGTCGACACGTGGGCGACCGTCGGCTCGTGCGCGCAGATCGGCAAGAACGTGCACCTGTCGGGCGGCGTCGGGATCGGCGGCGTGCTGGAGCCGCTGCAGGCGAACCCGGTCATCATCGAGGACAACTGCTTCATCGGCGCGCGCTCGGAAGTCGTCGAAGGCGTGATCGTCGAAGAGAATTCGGTGATCTCGATGGGCGTGTTTCTCGGCCAGAGCACGAAGATCTACGACCGCGAAACCGGCGAAGTGTCGTACGGCCGCGTGCCGGCCGGCTCGGTGGTCGTCGCGGGCAGCCTGCCGTCGAAGGACGGCTCGCACAGCCTCTATTGCGCGGTGATCGTCAAGAAGGTCGACGCGAAGACGCGCTCGAAGGTCGGCTTGAACGAGCTGCTGCGAGGCGACTGATGGCTGGCAAGACGGTCGTCTACGGCATCCCGAACTGCGACACCGTGAAGAAGGCGCGCGTATGGCTCGACGAGCACGGCGTCGCGTTCGAATTCCACGACTTCAAGAAGGCCGGCGTGAGCGCGCCGCTGATCGAAGCGTGGTTGAAGGACGTGTCGCTCGACGCGCTCGTGAACCGGCGCGGCACCACGTGGCGCGGCCTCGCGGACGACGTGAAGGCGTCCGCGGAGACCCCGGCCGGCGCGATCGCGCTGATGATCGACAAGCCATCGGTGATCAAGCGTCCGGTCGTCGTCGTGAACGGCCGCGTGAAGACGCTCGGCTTTTCGGCCGATCAGTACGCGACGCTGTTCGCATGACCTGCACGCGCGCGGGACACGTCCCGCGCCCTTCCGAGCCTCACCCTTGCCGGCGCGTGTCCGAATCCACGGCGCCGGCATTTTTATTGAAAGTGGTTTGCCCATGTCCGCGACCCTCGCCCTTACCGAACAGTTGATTGCGCGTGCATCGGTCACGCCCGACGACCAGCACTGCCAGCGCATCATCACCGAACGGCTGACGGCGCTCGGCTTCGCGTGCGAAACGATCGAGTCGCACGGAGTGACGAATCTCTGGGCGGTAAAACGGGGCAACGGTGCCGCGCAATCGCCGCTGCTCGTGTTCGCGGGCCACACCGACGTCGTGCCGACCGGCCCGCTCGAACAATGGCGTTCGCCGCCGTTCGAGCCGACGCACCGCGACGGCAAGCTGTACGGACGCGGCGCGGCGGACATGAAGACGTCGCTTGCGGCGTTCGTCGTCGCGAGCGAGGAATTCGTCGCCGCGCATCCGCAGCATCGCGGATCGATCGGCTTTCTGATCACGAGCGACGAGGAAGGCCCGGCGACCGACGGCACCGTGAAAGTCGTCGAGTTGCTTCAGCAACGCGGCGAAAAGCTCGACTACTGCGTCGTCGGCGAGCCGACTTCGACGCACACGCTCGGCGACTGCGTGAAGAACGGCCGGCGCGGGTCGATGTCCGGCAAGCTCGTCGTGAAAGGCGTGCAGGGGCACATTGCGTATCCGCATCTCGCGAAGAACCCGGTGCACCTCTTCGCACCGGCGCTCGCGGAACTCGTCGCCGAGCGCTGGGACGACGGCAACGAATACTTCCCGCCGACCACGTGGCAGGTGTCGAACATCCACAGCGGCACCGGCGCGAGCAACGTGATTCCGGGGCATGCGGAGGTGCTGTTCAACTTCCGCTTCTCGACCGCCAGCACCGCCGAAGGGCTGCAGCAACGCGTGCACGCGATCCTCGACAAGCACGGGCTCGACTACGAACTGCACTGGACGATCAGCGGGCAGCCGTTCCTCACGCCGCGCGGCGCGCTGTCCGGCGCGCTCGAACAGGCAATCCGCGACGAGACCGGCGTCGCGACCGAGCTGTCGACGACCGGCGGCACGTCCGACGGCCGCTTCATCGCGCGCATCTGCCCGCAGGTCGTCGAGTTCGGGCCGCCCAACGGCAGCATCCACAAGATCGACGAGCACATCGAAGTCGCATTCGTCGATCCGCTGAAGAACGTGTACCGCCGCGTACTCGAACAACTGATCGCCTGAGCGTTCGCCGGAGACACGCCATGACCCACCCGCTTTCGACCACTTTTTCCACCGTGCGCGACGTGCTGCGCTACGCGGTGTCGCGCTTCAGTCGCGCGGAACTCGCGTTCGGCCACGGCACGACCAATGCGTACGACGAAGCCGCGTACCTGGTCCTGCACACGCTGCATCTGCCGCTCGATCTGCTCGATCCGTTCCTCGACGCGCGGCTCACGCAAGACGAGATCGACGAGGTGCTCGACGTGGTCGAGCGGCGCACGACCGGCCGCCTGCCCGCCGCGTATATCACGCACGAGGCGTGGATGCACGGGCTGCGCTTCTATGTGGACGAACGCGTGATCGTGCCGCGTTCGTTCATCGGCGAGTTGTTGCAGGACGGCCTGCAGCCGTACGTCGAGGACCCCGAGCAGGTGAGCGCGGTGCTCGAACTGTGCACCGGCTCCGCGAGCCTTGCGATTCTTGCGGCGCACGCGTTCCCGAACGCGGACATCGACGCGGTCGACATTTCGGCGCCCGCGCTCGAAGTCGCCGCGCGCAACGTGCACGAGCACGGCCTCGACGAGCGCATCGCGCTGTTCGAGGGCGATCTGTTCGCGCCGCTGCCCGAGCGCCGCTACGACGTGATCCTGACGAATCCGCCGTATGTGAACGCGAGTTCGATGCAGTCGCTGCCCGCCGAGTATCGCCACGAGCCGCAGATCGCGCTCGCGGGCGGCGAGGACGGCATGGACATCGTGCGCCGCATCGTCACCGACGCCCGCAAGTGGCTGACCGACGACGGCGTGCTGGTGGTCGAGATCGGCAACGAGCGCGCGAACGTGGAGGCGGCGTTCGGCGGCCTCGACCTCGTGTGGCTGTCGACGAGCGCCGGCGACGACAACGTGTTCCTGATCCAGGCGGCCGACCTGCCGGTCTGAAGAATCACGGCATCGACGCGCGAGCCGGGTAAGATGGGCGTTCCGCCACTGCCGCGCGCTCGAAGGCCGGGCTCCGCTCGCGTCTTATGCACCTGAACTGGTCAGAAATCCCGCCGCTGCTCGCCGTGGTCCACGTGCTGGGCCTCATCGCCGCGTGCCATGCGATCCTCAACACGCGCACGTCGCAGGGCGCCATCGCGTGGGCGGTGTCGCTCGCGATGATGCCGTATCTGACGCTGATCCCCTACCTGTTCCTCGGCCGCAGCAAGTTCGCGGGCTACGTGGATGCGCGGCGCCTGCGCAATGAAACACTGCGCGAGCGCGCGCATCCGGCCGAAGCGGCCGGCACGGCGCCGACCGCGCTCGCACCGCCGCCCGTTCACGACGTCGCCCCCGCCTACACGTTCGATCCGCGCGCGCTGCGCACGCTGTCGCGCCTCGGCGGGATGCCGCTCTTGCCCGGCAACTCGGTGCGCACGCTCGTCAACGGCGAGGCGACGTTCGCCGCGATCCTCGAAGCGATCGAACAGGCGCGCCACTACGTGATCGTGCAGTTCTTCATCGTGCGCGCGGATGCGCTCGGCAACCTGATGAAAGACGCGATGATCGCGGCGGCCGCACGCGGCGTGCGCGTGTTCTTCCTGTACGACAGCATCGGCTGCTTCGATTTGCCGGCCGACTACACGAACGCGCTGAGCGCGGGCCACGTCGACGTGCACCCCTTTTCTACCCGCCGCCACTTCGTCAACCGCTTCCAGCTCAACTTCCGCAATCACCGCAAGATCGTCGTCGTGGACGGCGAACGTGCGTTTGTCGGCGGACACAACATCGGCGTCGAATATCTCGGCGAAAAAGCGCCGCTGTCGCCGTGGCGCGATACGCACATCGAGGTGCGCGGGCCGGCGGTCGCCAACATCCAGTTCGTCTTCACCGAAGACTGGTACTGGGCGACGCAGAAGCTGCCCGGCTGCGAAGCGCCGCCGCAGAAGCCGCACGACGACGGAATGTTCTGCCTCGTGATGCCGACCGGCCCCGCCGACCGGATGGAGACGTGCTCGCTCTTCTTCGTCGAGGCGATCAACGCGGCGCGCAAGCGGCTCTGGATCACGACGCCGTACCTCGTGCCGGACGAAGCAGTGTTCGCCGCGCTGCGGCTTGCCGTGCTGCGCGGCGTGGACGTGCGGATCATGATCCCGGCGCGGCGCGACCACTTCGTCGTGTTCGAGGCGTCGACGCTGTACGCGTTCGACGCGGTGCGCACCGGCATTCGCATCTTCCGCTACCAGCCCGGCTTCCTGCACCAGAAGGTCGTGCTGATCGACGACGTGGCCGCCGCCATCGGCAGCGCGAATCTCGACAACCGCTCGTTCCGGCTGAACTTCGAGGTGATGGTGCTGACCGTGCACCGCGGCTTCGCGGCCGAAGTCGAAACGATGCTGCTGCGCGACTTCGAAGAGACGATCGAGATCGACCGCAGCGAGTATCGCAACGCGCCGGTACTGCGCAAGATCACGATGCACGTTGCGCGGCTATTCGCGCCGATCCTGTAGCGCTGCCAGACGCGCGAACGTTACAGAAGCTTTTCGATGTCGGCAGCGATCGCGTCCGGCTTCGTGACCGGCGCATAGCGTTTGACGACCCTACCCTCGCGGTCGACGAGGAACTTCGTGAAGTTCCACTTGATCGCCTCTAGCCCGAGCAGCCCCGGCGCCTCTTCGGTCAGCCAGCGGTAAAGCGGATGCGCGCTTGCGCCGTTCACGTCGATCTTCTCGAACATCGGAAACGTGACGCCGTAGTTCTTCTCGCAGAAGCTGCCGATCTGCGCGGCGTCGCCCGGCTCCTGCTTGCCGAACTGGTTGCACGGAAAGCCGAGCACCGCGAGCCCGCGCGACGAGTAATCCTCATACAGCTTCTGCAAGCCCGCGTATTGCGGCGTGAATCCGCACTCGCTCGCGGTGTTCACGATCAGCAGCACCTTGCCTGCGTAGCGGTCGAGCGTGACCGGCTCGCCGGCGAGCGAACGTGCCGAAAAGGAATAGATCGAAGCCATTTGCGCCCTCCATCGAAAGCGCCAGTCTAAGCGAGAACCGCACGCGCCACACCCTGGCCGAACGGACGATCTTCGTCGCCGCGCGCCGCAGTCTAAAATAGCGTTTTCCCGACGCCGGCCTTGCCCTCTCTGTGATCCGCTTCAATCAATTCAGTCTTGCCCGCGGTACCAAGCCGCTCTTCGACCAGACGTCGTTCACGCTGAACCCCGGTGAAAAGGCCGGCCTCGTCGGCGCGAACGGCGCGGGCAAATCGACTTTGTTCGCCGTGCTGCGCGGCGAACTGCACGCGGACGCGGGCGACTTCTCGCTGCCGCCGTCGTGGCGGATCGCGCACGTCGCGCAGGAAACGCCGGCCGTCGATCGCAGCGCGCTCGACTACACGCTCGACGGCGATGCCGCGCTGCGCGAGATCGAGGCCCGCATTGCGGCCGCGTCCGCCGCGCACGACGGTGCGGCGGAGGCCGAAGCGCACGCGGCATTCGCCGACGCCGACGGCTACACCGCGCCGGCGCGCGCCGAGGCGCTGCTGCTCGGCCTCGGCTTCACGCTCGAACAAACGCGTCAGCCGGTCAGCAGTTTCTCCGGCGGCTGGCGCATGCGGCTGAACCTCGCGCAGGCGCTGATGTGCCGCTCCGACCTGCTGCTGCTCGACGAGCCGACGAACCACCTCGACCTCGACGCGATCGTCTGGCTCGAAGACTGGCTGAACCGCTACCCAGGCACGCTGATCGTGATCTCGCACGACCGCGAATTCCTCGATTCGATCTGCAACGTGACGCTCCATCTCGAACAACAGCAGGTGAAGCGCTACGGCGGCAACTACTCGCAGTTCGAAGTGCTGCGTGCGCAACAGCTCGCGCTGCAACAAAGCGCCTACGAAAAGCAGCAAAAAACCGTCGCGCATCTGCAAAGCTTCATCAACCGCTTCAAGGCGAAGGCGACGAAGGCCCGCCAGGCTCAGAGCCGCGTGAAGGCGCTCGAAAAGATGGAGTTGATCGCGCCCGCGCACGCGGCGTCGCCGTTCACGTTCGAGTTCCGCACGCCCGACTCCGCGCCGAATCCGATGCTCGTGATGGACGACGTGCGCTGCGGCTATCGCGGCGACGACGGCCACGAGATCCCGATCGTCGAGCAGGTGACGCTGTCCATCCAGAACGGCCAGCGCATCGGCCTGCTCGGCGCGAACGGCCAGGGCAAGTCCACGCTGATCAAGACGCTCGCCGGCACGCTCGCGCCGCTTTCGGGCGAACTGCGCACCGGCAAGGGGCTGCAGATCGGCTACTTCGCGCAGCATCAACTCGAAACGCTGCGTCCCGACGATTCGCCGCTGCAACACCTCGCGCGGCTCGCCCCGGACAAGCGGGAGCAGGAACTGCGCGACTTCCTCGGCGGCTTCAACTTCGCCGGCGACATGGCCACCGCGCCGATCGCGCCTTTTTCCGGCGGCGAGAAGGCGCGCCTCGCGCTCGCGCTGATCATCTGGCAGAAGCCGAATCTGCTGCTGCTCGACGAGCCGACGAACCACCTCGACCTCGAAACCCGTCACGCGCTGACGATGGCGCTCGCGCAATTCGAAGGCACGCTCATCCTCGTGTCGCACGATCGTCACCTGCTGCGCGCGACCACCGATCAGTTCATGCTCGTCGCGAAGCACCGGCTGCAACCGTTCGACGGCGACCTCGACGACTATCGCGACTGGCTGCTCCAGCACGCGGCCGAGCAGCGGGCGGCGCTCAAGCAAACGCGGGAGACGGACGCGTCGTCGTCCGCCGGCGGCGAGTCCGGCGCGAACCGCAAGGAGCTGCGCCGCCAGGAGGCCGAGACGCGGCAGAAACTGTCGCAATTGAAGAAGCCGCTGCAGAATCGCATCGGCAAGATCGAAAAGGAAATGGACGCGCTGAACGCCGAAAAAGGCACGCTCGACGCGTTCATCGCCAACCCCGCCAGCTACGAGAGCGCGCAAAAAGCGAAGCTGACCGAAGCGATTCGTCGCCAGGCGCAGGTGCAGTCACGTCTCGATGAGCTCGAAGCCGAATGGCTCGAAGCACACGAGGAGCTTGAACAGATCGGCTAGCGGCCCCGTCTGCGCCTGCACGCTCACGCGCAGTGGGTCGCCGCCGCCCGCCAAGGAGTCTACCGTGTCGTCTCCCGCTCCATTGCAGGGTCTTCGCGTGCTCGACCTGACCCGGCTGCTGCCCGGCCCCGTCGCGACCTTGCGGCTCGCCGAACTGGGCGCCGACGTGCTGAAGATCGAACCGCCCGGCGCAGGCGACGCGAGCCGCGTGATGATGCAAAGCCCCGCCGACGAGATCGCCGCTCGCCCCGGCGCGTTCTACCGGCTCGTGAATCGCGGCAAGCGCGAAACGCGGATCGATCTGAAGTCCGACAGCGGCCGCACTGTGCTGCTTGCGCTCGCGCGTCACGCGGACGTGCTCGTCGAGAGCTTCCGGCCCGGCGTGATGGACCGGCTCGGCGTCGGCTACGACGCGCTGCACGAAGTCAATCCGAAGCTCGTCTACTGCTCGATCAGCGGCTATGGCGCGGGCGGACCGCTCGCGGACCGGCCCGGCCACGACCTGAACTACGTCGCGTATGCAGGCGTGCTCGATCAGCTAGCGACGCGCGACGGGGAGCCGGTGCTGCCGAATTTCCAGATCGCCGATCTGCTCGGCGGCGCGCTGAGCGCCGTCACGCACATCCTGGCCGCGCTCTGGCAGGTCGCGCGCGGCGGCGACGGACGGTTCGTCGACGTGTCGATCGCGCACGCGACGTACGCGCACAACGTCGTCGCGCAAGTCGCGATCGCGAACGACGATCCGGACGCGAACCGCCCCGGCCACGGTCTGTTGAATGGCGGCGCACCCTGCTACAACCTGTATCGCACGAAGGACAAGCGCTGGCTCGCCGTCGCCGCGCTAGAGCTGAAGTTCTGGGAAACGCTGTGCACGGCGCTCGGCCGCGAAGAGTGGAAACCGCGCCACTGGACCCTCGGTCAGGCGGTCGGCGGCGCGGACGCCGCCGCGCTGACCAGCGAACTGGCGGCGATGATCGCGAAGGAGACGTTGCAGACGTGGATCGACCGGCTCGAACTACTCGATTGCTGCGCGACGCCGGTGCTGACACCGGAGGAGGCGTCGCGCCATCCGATGTTCAATCTGCACGCGTTCGACGAAAGCGGTCTGGGCGAACTGCCGTCGGCGAGCGACCGTCACGACGCCGCGATCGATTCGATCCGGGACGAAAGCGGGCAGGCCGGTTCAGCCGCATTGCCGGCCCAGCCTTCGGGCAAGCCGTTTCAGTACGGCCCGTGGGACTAGCAGCGGCGCGGGCCGCAGGCGCAATACCCGCGGCGGCGCGGCTAGCGGCGCGGCAGCGTGGCGCGCGGGCCGCGCTCGTCGTCGTACAGCAAGTGTTTGCGGCCTTCGACGTGATGCGCGATCGTGCTGCGCACCTGTGCAGCGGTGACGTTCTCAGCAACCACGCGGCGCGAAATCCGGCCGTCGCCGTCCACCCATTCGACGATGCGGCAGGCACCGCCCCAAGGCTGACGGATCGGCTCGGACACCCGGCAGCCACGCATGACGATCGGACGATCGCCGGCTGACATTTCAGTAGTCTTTCTCAAGACGCCATCCCTCCCGTTCGACGCGCAATGCATAGTGCGACAGAGGATAGGGGAAAACGTCCGGCCGACAGGTTACAGTCCGTACCAGGGTTGTTACCAATCATTACGGGCCATAAGGCACCCATAGGGCACCCGAACGGCCCTGTCAGTCGAGCGTACGCACGCGATCGATGGCCTCCTCGAGGCGCTCCACCGCGATGACCTGCAGCCCGTCGATCGGCTGTTTCGGCGCATTGGCACGCGGAATCAGCGCGCATGAAAAGCCGAGCTTCGCCGCCTCCTTCAGTCGCTCCTGCCCGCGCGGCGACGGTCTGATCTCCCCCGCGAGGCCGACTTCGCCGAATACGATCAGCCCCTTTGGCAACGCCTTGTTACGCATCGACGAATGGATTGCCAGCAGCACGGCGAGGTCCGCGGCCGGTTCGGTAATCTTCACGCCGCCCACCGCGTTCAGGAACACGTCCTGGTCGAAACACGCGACGCCCGCGTGGCGATGCAGCACCGCGAGCAGCATCGCAAGCCGGTTCTGTTCGAGGCCCACCGCGAGGCGCCGCGGGTTCGGCACGTGCGCCGTGTCGACGAGCGCCTGCACTTCGACGAGCAGCGGCCGCGATCCTTCTTGCGTGACCAGCACGCACGAGCCGGGCACGCTGTGTTCGTGCTGCGAAAGAAACAGCGCCGACGGATTCGCGACGCCGCGCAGGCCGCGTTCGGTCATCGCGAACACGCCGAGTTCGTTCACCGCGCCGAAGCGGTTCTTGAACGCGCGCACGAGGCGAAACGACGAGTGCGTATCGCCTTCGAAGTACAGCACCGTATCGACGATGTGTTCGAGCACGCGCGGACCCGCGAGGTTGCCCTCCTTCGTCACGTGGCCGACCATGATGATCGCGGTGCCGGACTGCTTCGCGATCCGCGTGAGCTGCGCCGCGCATTCGCGCACCTGCGCGACGGAACCGGGCGCGGACGTCAGCGCGTCCGACCAGATGGTCTGGATCGAGTCGATCACGGCGACGTCGGGCCGCTCGGCCTCGATCGTCGCCTGGATCTTCTCCAGCTGGATCTCCGCGAGCAGTTGCAGCTCGCTCGCCTTCGAGCCCGGATCGAGCAACGCGAGACGCTGCGCGCGCAACGCGATCTGCGCGGCCGATTCTTCGCCGCTCACGTACAGCGCGCGACGCTCGGCCGCGATCTGCGCGAGCGACTGCAGCAGCAGCGTCGACTTGCCGATGCCCGGATCGCCGCCGATCAGCACCACACCGCCCGCGACGAGCCCGCCGCCGAGCACCCGGTCGAATTCGCCGATGCCGGTCGTGAAGCGCGGCACGTCCGACGCTTCGATGTCAGCGAGACGGCGGACCGGCGCGCTCTTCGCGAGCGACTGGAAACGATGCGCGCCCGGCGACTCGGCGATGCTCTCGACGAGCGTGTTCCACGTACCGCATGACGGGCATTGCCCCTGCCACTTCGGCGCCTGGCCGCCGCATTCGGTACACGTGAATAGAGTGCGGACTTTCGCCGCGCTTTTCGCCACCGCTTATTCCGCCCGCACCGGCACGCGCTGCGCGATCGCGCACATCAGCTCGTAGCCGATCGTGCCGCATGCGCGCGCGACGTCGTCGATCGGCAGGTTCGGCCCCCACAGTTCGACGCGCGTGCCGACGCCCGCATTCGAACAAGGCGTCAGATCGATGGTCAGCATGTCCATCGACACGCGCCCGACGATTTTCGTCGGCACGCCGTCGACGAGAACCGGCGTGCCTTCCGGCGCGCTGCGCGGATAGCCGTCCGCGTAACCACACGCGACGACGCCGATGCGCGTCGGCTTGCGCGCGGTGTAGATCGACCCGTAGCCGATGGTTTGGCCCTCGGGCACGGTCTGCGTGGCGATCAGCTCGGACGCGAACGTCATCGCCGGCTGCAATCCGACGCCCTCGATCGCCGCCGAGATGCCGGACGGCGACGCGCCGTACAGCACGATGCCCGGCCGCACCCAGTCGAAGTGCGTGGACGGATGCCACAGCGTCGCGGCGGAATTGGCGAGGCTGCGCGCGCCCGCGATGCCCTGTGCGCCGCGCTCGAACGTCGCCATCTGCTCGGCGACGCCGCGTTCGCTGTCGGCGTCCGCGAAGTGCGTCATCAGCGTGATCTGGCCGATGCCCGCGCACGCACGCGCGCGCTCCCACGCGGGGCGGAACTTCTCCGGCGTGTAGCCGAGCCGGTTCATGCCGCTGTTCATCTTCAGCTGGATATTCACGGGCTTCGACAGACGCGCCATTTCGAGCATGCGCATCTGCTCGTCCGAATGGACGACGGTCGTAAGACTGTAGCGGTCGATCACGTCGATGTCGGTGGGCCGGAAAAAGCCTTCGAGCAACAGGATCGGACCCGCCCAGCCGAGTTCGCGCAACTTCACCGCTTCTTCCAGATCCAGCAATCCGAAGCCGTCGGTCGCGCGCAAGCCGGGGAACGCTCGCGCGAGCCCGTGGCCATACGCATTGGCCTTGACGACGGCCCAGATCTTGGAGTGCGGCGCGTGACGGCGGACGACGGCGAGGTTATTGGCGAGTGCGGCGGTATGGATCGTGGCTGAGAGGGGGCGAGGCATGAGAGTTTTCGTAAAGACGCTGTCGAATCAGGACCTTACAGCAGGTTGTCAGCGCCTGCGAGTCCGCCGGGACGAGCGCCTGAGGAATCCGCTAGTCCGAATGCAGCTATTTTCGTGATATAAAGCCGTGCGCACAACCCATTTCGAACGTAATAAGCCCGGAGGCAGCCCACCCGTCCGGGGCGGACGGACTGCAGCGAGGACAGCATCGCATCAGATGAAAAAAGGCTTTTACACCATCATGGCCGCGCAGTTTTTTTCGTCGCTGGCCGACAATGCGCTGCTGATCGCCGCCATCGCACTGCTGAAAGACCTCCACGCCCCGAACTGGATGACGCCGCTGCTGAAGTTGTTCTTCGTGCTGTCGTACGTCGTTCTTGCTGCTTTCGTCGGTGCGTTCGCCGACTCCCGGCCGAAAGGCCACGTGATGTTCATCACGAACACGATCAAGGTGTTCGGCTGCGCGATGATGATCGCCGGCACCCATCCCCTCTTTGCGTACGGCGTCGTGGGCTTCGGCGCGGCCGCGTATTCGCCTGCCAAATACGGCATTCTGACCGAGCTGTTGCCGCCTGATCGCCTCGTTGCCGCGAACGGCTGGATCGAGGGCACGACGGTCGGCTCGATCATTCTCGGCACCGTGCTCGGCGGCGCGTTGATCAGCCCCCACATCGCCGCGCATGTGATCCGGTTCACGCCGACGTCGATCCGCACGCCCGCCGAAGCGGCGATGGTCGTCATCATGTGCATCTACGTGATTGCTGCGATTTTCAATCTGCGCATTCCGGATACGGGCGCCCGCTATCCGAAGCAGGAACACGGCCCGCTTCGTCTGATCACCGACTTCGCCGACTGCTTCGTCACGCTGTGGAATGACAAGCTCGGCCAGATTTCGCTCGCCGTCACGACGCTGTTCTGGGGCGCCGGCGCGACGCTGCAATTCATCGTCTTGAAGTGGGCCGAAGTGTCGCTCGGGATGTCGCTGTCGCAGGGCGCGCTGCTGCAGGCGGTAGTGGCCGCAGGCGTCGCGGCCGGCGCGATCATCGCGGCCGCGCGCGTGCCGCTGAAGAAGTCGCTGTCGGTGCTGCCGGTCGGCATCGCGATGGGCATCGCCGTGATGCTGATGGCGTTCTACACGCGCGACCTGTTTCCGCCGCATTGGGGCATGCAGATCGGTCGCATGCACATGCCCGGCTATCTGTTGTTCGCATATTTGTTCCTGATGGTCGTCGGCGGCCTGTCGGGCTTTTTCGTCGTGCCGATGAACGCGCTGCTGCAGCATCGCGGCCACGTGCTGCTGTCGGCCGGCCACTCGATCGCGGTGCAGAACTTCAACGAGAACCTGTCGGTGCTCGTGATGCTGTGCCTGTATGCGGTGCTCGTGTGGCTCGACGTGCCGGTGACGCTCGTCATCGTGCTGTTCGGCACCTTCGTCTGCCTGATGATGTGGCTCGTGATGCGCCGCCACCAGGCGAACCAGCGCACGTTCGACTCGGTCGCGCTGATCGGCGAAAATCACCACCACCACTGACGCGCGGTATCCCGCGGGCGGAGCACTCGCCGCCGCCCGCTGCACCCTTCTCGTCCTTCCTCGCCACGACCGTCATGAACTCACCGATCCCCAACGTGCTGACCGTCGCCGGTTCCGATTCGGGCGGCGGCGCCGGCATTCAGGCCGACCTGAAGGCGTTCTCCGCGCTCGGCGCATATGGCGCGAGCGTGATCACCGCGCTGACCGCGCAGAACACGCGCGGCGTCACCGCGATCCATGCGCCGGACGCGTCGTTCGTGACCGCGCAGCTCGACGCGGTGTTCGACGATATCCGCATCGACGCGGTGAAGATCGGGATGCTCGCGAATGCGTCGATCGTGCGCGCCGTGGCCGATGCGCTGCGGCGTCACCGTCCGCCGCGCGTCGTGCTCGACACGGTGATGATCTCGAAGAGCCATCACGCGCTGCTCGCGCCGGACGCGGTGGCCGCGCTGCGCGACGAACTGCTGCCGCTCGCGGATATCGTCACGCCGAATCTGCCCGAGGCCGCCGCGCTGCTCGGCGCCGCGCCGGCGAGCGACGAAGCGCAGATGGTCGAGCAAGGCGAAGCGTTGCGCGCGCTCGGCGCGAACGCCGTGCTGATGAAGGGCGGCCACCTCGATTCGGCCGACAGTCCCGACTGGCTCGTCGAGGCGGGCGGCTCTCTGCGGCTCGGCGGCGCACGCGTGCCGGTGAAGAACACGCACGGCACCGGCTGCACGCTGTCGTCGGCGATCGCGGCGCTATGGCCGCAGCGCGGCGACCTCGGCGGCGCCGTCGCCGATGCGAAGCAGTATCTGACCGGCGCGCTGCAGGCGAGCGATCGGCTCGACGTCGGGCACGGCGTCGGCCCGGTGCATCATTTCTATCGCTGGTGGTGAGTCACTCGCGCGCGAACGCCAGCGCGCGAGCGGGCCAGTCGTCCGGCACGACGAAGCCGCGCGACTGCTCGCGATAGCCGCCGCTCTCCGCGTGCGCAGGGAACGCGGCGACCATCACCGGTTCATTCGACCGCACAATGCGCTCCGCCAGGCGCTGCGGCGTGGTGGGCGGCGCGATCGAATCGACTGAAGGATCGACGACCGGCTGCGCGTCGAGCCGCCTCGGCGCGAGCCAGTCGAGTCGCGGCAACACGCTCCATCCGGCCGCCGCTTGCGAGTCGGCGAACGCCGGCCAGTCCGCGTGCGTCACCCACCAGCCGCGCAGATGCCCCGGCGCAAGTTCCGCCGGATCGGGCGACGCGTCGACACCCGTCGTGCTCGCCGCCGGATAGAACAGCCATCCCTTCACGAACATCTGCGCGAGCCACGGCCCCGGATGGCCGAGCACGGCGAACTCCTCGCGCGCGCTCAAGCGCAACTGATGATCGAGCAGATGCGACAGCTTCAGATCGAAACGATCGCGCAGATTCGGCCCGACGAAGTCCGACAGCAACCCGCGTCCGTCGCCGACGTGCAGATAGCACTTGACCGCCAGCTCCCAATGCAGCCGCCGCCCGCGACTCGTCTCGACGAGGAAGTCGCACTCGCCGAGCGTGCGCCCGCCGCGCCGCAGCGCGACATTCGCGGCGACGAGCGTCGCGAACGGACTTTGCAGCAGAAACCAGCCGAGCAGTTCTTCCGCGTAGCGGCCGAGCCGCGTGAGCCGCGAAGCGGCCAGCGCGCGATGCAACGCATGCGCATCGCGATCGAGTGAAGCGAGCCACGCGGCGACCGCGTCGGCCTCCTGCGGCGATTCCCACGGCTTCGCGAGCGGCGCGGCCGGCAGCGGCCGCAGCAGGTCGGGGCTGAACAGCAGCCACGCGAGGTCGCGCACCGCCGGATCGCGCAGCGCGTCGAGACGCGCCGCGACGCCCGGGCCGGGCGCGACGGGCGTGTTCATCATCCGCCGCGCCGGGAGGCGGCCCGCCACGTATCGCGAGCGAGGCACAGGTCGGTCCACGCCTTCGACTTGTCCTGCAGGCTGCGCAGCAGATACGCGGGATGGTAGGTGACGATGACCGGCACGCCTTCGTACTCGTGCACGCGTCCGCGCAGCGACGCGATGCTGCCGGTCGTCTTCAGGAGACTCTGCGCGGCGAAGCGGCCGAGCGCGACGATGATCTTCGGCTTCACCAGTTGCACCTGACGCTGCAGATACGGCTCGCAACGCGCGACTTCGTCCGGCTCCGGATTGCGGTTGCCGGGCGGCCGGCACTTGATCACGTTCGCGATGTACACGTTGTCGCCGCGGGCGAGCGCCAGCGCGCGCAGCATGTTGTCGAGCAGCTTGCCGGCCTTGCCGACGAACGGCTCGCCGACGCGATCTTCGTTCTCACCCGGCGCTTCGCCGATCAGCATCCACTCGGCCGACTGGTCGCCGACGCCGAAGACGGTATTCGTGCGCTGCTCGCACAGACGACAGGCCGCGCATGACGCGACGCGTTCGGCGAGCGCGTCCCAGTCGAGTGTCGCAACGCCGCTGTGCGCGACGATGGGCGCGGCGATGTCGTCGCGCAACGCTGCGGGCTCGGCGGAGGCGCCCGTGTCGAACCATGCGAAATCGTCGTCGGATCGCGGCGCTTCGGCAGGAGCCGGCGTCGCGGCGGGCGTCCCGACGGGTGGTGCGCTCACAGGCCGTGCGGGCCTGTCGCGGCCCGCTTCGTCAGACGCGATATCGGCGCGCGCTGCACGCCGCTCGCTCGCGTTCGACATTGCTTCGGATAGCGACGCATCGTGCGCCGCTTCACGCTGCGACAGCGGCGCGGCGACCGCCTGCGCACTCGCGAGCGCCTCCGCGCCTTCCACCGGCGACTGGCCGCGATCCGCGCGCGCGCCCTTTCTCACCCAGCGCGGCGCGAGCCCCAGCTCTTCCAGCGCAATCTCATTGAGCGGCATCCGCGCCCTCCCCTGCAAACATCAGGCGCATCACGATCGCGTCTTCGCGTGTGTGATGGCGCGCCGGATAGTAATTCTTGCGCCGCCCGATCGCCGTGAATCCCGATTGCTCGTAAAGCCGGATCGCACGATGATTCGACGGCCGCACCTCCAGCAGCAGACCGTCGAGCCGTTCGGCCTGCGCGATTCTCACCGCCTCGCGCAACAACGTGAGCCCGGCGCCCGCGCCCTGCGCCCGCGGCGCCACGCACAGATTCAGCAGATGCATCTCGTCGACGACCGGCATCAGCACGCAATAGCCGATCAGCGTGCCGGTCACGTGGCGCAGGCAGACGCCGAAATAGCCGTTGCGCAGCGCATCCGCGAAATTGCCGCGCGACCACGGAAACTCGTACGCGGCACGCTCGATGATCACCACTTCGTCCAGATCGCTTTCGGTCATCTGCGACAGATAGCGGTCGGTCATCAGCACGCCGCTCATCGCCGGGCCTCGCCGGCGCTCGCGTGCGGCGCGCCCGGTGCCGTGCCCGGCGACGACGTCTGCGCGGCTTTCGCGGCGAGCCGCTCGGCCGTGGTCTGCGCGACCTTGTTGCGCACGTATTCGGGTGCCGCCTGGTCGGCCGGCACGACGCGGCCCGCGCGGAGCGCGCGCAGCGCCGCGAACGCGAGCGGCAGCGCGTGCGGCAGTGCATCGCCGTCGACCACCCGCGCGCGCGACGCGAGCGCCAGCCGTTCGCCGAACGCGGCCGCCGCGTTGCCGGCGAGCGTGAACGGCTCGTCCGGCGCGACGATGCCGGCCGGCGCGTCGAGCGACGCCGGCCGCAGCACGCGCCAGTCGCCGGCGGCTTCGTCCCACGCATAGTCGGCCCAGTAGACCTCGTCCATCCGCGCGTCGAGGGCGGCGAGCACGCGCGTGGCCGACGGATCGCGCATCCGCGCGTGCTCCGCGCACACGAGCAGCGTGCCGACCGGCACCACCGGAACGTCGAGGCCGAACGCGAGCCCCTGCGCGACACCGGTCGCGGTGCGCAGACCCGTGAACGAGCCCGGCCCCGCGCCGAACGCGATCGCGTCGCAATCGGCGAGCGCAACGCCGGCTTCCTGGAACAGCTCGCCGATGGCGGGCAACAGACGCGTGCTCGACACCGCGCCGGTGGCTTCGTGGCGCGTCCACGCGCGCGGTTCGAAAGCAGCGGCGGCGTCGGAGCCGGGAGCGGGAGCGCGAAGCAGTGCGACCGAACAGTATTCGGTCGAGGTTTCGAGAGCGAGCAGCACGGTTTCAGTCATGGCCGCTATTGTAATGCGGCGCCCTTGCTCGCCGCGTGCCGAAACGTGGAGCGTCGCACCGCTGGCGGCCGCTCCCGGCCGCTTCTGGAAGGATCGCTCCAGCCGCTTGCACGCCCCCGCTGCTACGATCGACGGCCTGTCCCGATCTCGACCAGGAGAAAACGATGAGTGACGTCGATGCCCGCTTCGCGCAGGCACAGGAAGAAGTGAAGCAACTGCCGGAGCGCCCCGGCAACCTGACGCTGCTGCGTCTGTATGCGCTCTTCAAGCAGGCCACCGAGGGCGACGCGCAAGGCGAGCGGCCCGGCTTGACCGACATCGTCGGCAAGTACAAGTACGACGCGTGGGCGTCGTTGCAGGGCACGTCACAGGAAGTCGCGCGCGAGCGCTACGTCGAGCTGGTCGAGTCGCTGAAAAACGGGACGGCGGCCTGACGAAGCGGCGCCGGGGGAGTCCGGTGGTCCGGCGGCCGCGCGTCGCGGGAAGGTATCGCGACGCGCGGCCGCACCTCCCCGGAATCCGAATCGAAAGGTTGTCCTGGCGCAGCGCAACAAAAATGGATATAATGAGCGGCTGTGCTTCGAACAGTCCTTTCGGAATCGCCTTCAGCGGCGTGACGACTGGCTTTCGCGGCACCCGTAGCGTCGTTACGCTCCAATCCAGTTTAGAACCTGTCCCCTCCTGCCTTGGCCGCATCTGTTGTGGCCGTCAAACATCAGGCTGGCGGCAAGCCAATCCCGGCAAGCCGCATTCGATACAGCTTCTAACTTGAAACTCGCCGTGGTGGACCTTGTGTCCGGTGCGGGTTGACCCCGTTTTTTGATTTCGCAAAATCCGACGACTTGGGTATGCGCGATTGGCGCCGACGTATTGTTGTTTCCTGTGTACCAAGGACATTCATGACTTCGAGCAATACCCAAAGCCCCCTCGACGCGATCGCCAACGAGACCCTCGGACTGGACGCATCCGCGCCGCCGGCCGACGCGCCCGAGGGCCCGACCTTCGAGTCGCTCGGCCTGTCGCCGGAAATCGTCTCCGCGCTGATCGCCGCCGGCTACAAGGTGCCGACCCCGGTCCAGCAGCGTGCGATTCCGGCCGGCATCGCCGGTCGCGACCTGCTGGTGTCGAGCCCGACCGGTTCGGGCAAGACCGCGGCGTTCATGCTGCCGGCGATCGAGCGCTTCGCGCAGCTTCAGAAGGCCCAGGCTTCGCAGCCGCGCGAACCGCGCGCGCCTGGCGCGGCGCCCGCCGATCGTCGCCAGCGCCGTCCGCAGCCGGTCGCCCGTCCGGGCCTGCTCGTGCTCACGCCGACCCGCGAACTCGCGATGCAGGTGACCACCGCCGCGTCGACGTACGGCAAGCACCTGCGTCGCCTGCGCACGGTCAGCATCCTCGGCGGCGTCGCGTACGGGCAGCAGCTGATGCTCCTCGCGAAGAACCCGGAGATCCTCGTCGCGACGCCGGGCCGTCTGCTCGACCATCTGGAGCGCGGTCGCATCGACCTGTCGCAACTGCAGATGCTCGTGCTCGACGAAGCCGACCGCATGCTCGACATGGGCTTCATCGACGACATCGAGACGATCGTCGCGGCCACGCCCGAATCGCGCCAGACGATGCTGTTCTCGGCGACGCTCGACGGCAAGATCGGTTCGCTGACCGGCCGCCTGCTGAAGGATCCGGAGCGTATCGAGATCACGCAGAAGATCGAATCGCGCTCGAACATCGCGCAGACCGTCCATTACGTCGACGATCGCGATCACAAGGACCGTCTGCTGGACCATCTGCTGCGCGACACGGGCCTCGACCAGGCGATCGTGTTCACCGCGACGAAGCTGGACGCGGACAACCTCGCCGGCAAGCTCGCCGACGCGGGCTTCGAAACCGCCGCGCTGCACGGCGACCTGCCGCAAGGCGCGCGCAACCGCACGATCCGCGCGCTGCGCGAGCGTCGTGTGCGCGTGCTCGTCGCGACCGACGTCGCGGCGCGCGGCATCGACATCCCCGGCATCACGCACGTGTTCAACTACGACCTGCCGAAGTTCGCGGAAGACTACGTGCACCGGATCGGCCGCACGGGCCGCGCGGGCCGTTCGGGCATCGCGGTGAGCCTCGTGCATCACGCCGAACAGGGCGCGTTGAAGCGCATCGAGCGTTTCGTGCGCTCGCCGCTGCCGGTCAACGTCGTCGAAGGCTTCGAGCCGCGCAAGGCGCCGCCTTCGAACAGCCGTGGCGGCTTCGGCCGTGGCGGTCGTCCGGGCGGCAACGGCGGCGGACGGCGCTTCGGCGGCAACGGCAAGCCGGGCGGCGGCTACGGCTCGCGTGACGGCAACGGCGGCGGCCGCAGCGGCGGCTGGAGCGGCAAGCCGGCCGGCGACGGTGCGCGCGGCGGCTATGCCGGCGCATCGCGCGACGGCAACAGCAACAGCGGCTACGGCGCACGCGACGGCAACGGCGGCGGCAACGGCGCGCGCGACGGCTATCGCGCGTCGAACTCGCGCGGCGGCTACGGCCAGCCGCAGCGCGAAGGCTTCGGCCGCCCGCGCGAAGGCGGTTTCGGCGCACGCCGCAGCGACGCGCCGCGCGGTCCGCGCCGCGACAGCTAAGCACGGTTGAGCCGGGCAACGGACACGTTGCTCGCGACACGATGCGAGAAGACCGGTGGGCGACCACCGGTCTTTTTTTGTCTTCTCCGCGCATTTCACGATCCGGAAAATTCTTTTGCTGTGTAAAACCGCTTGCTGCGTGGCACAACGCAAGCCGTTCCGACATGGGAAACGGAGTTCCCCATTGCGAAATCTACGCATCAAGTCATTGAAAATAAAAGAATAAAAATAAACTCGAAAGCCGTTTTCGCGCCTGTCGTCGCTCCGCCCGTTTGCCTAGACTCTTATATAAGACTTCGCGACCGAAACCCTCGTTCGCCGCAGTCACCCGGTCTACGTTCAGCTAACGCAATTTCAAGGAGCCCCTCATGACGACGACGCGAGAACAGCAGGCACAGCAACTTCAGCAGCAATGGGAAACCGATCCGCGCTGGAAAGGCATCAAACGCGGCTACACCGCGATGGACGTCGTGCGTCTGCGCGGTTCGACGCCGATCGAGCACACGCTCGCGAAGCTCGGCGCCGAAAAGCTGTGGGCATCGGTGAACCGTGAGCCGTTCGTGAACGCGCTCGGCGCGCTGACCGGCAACCAGGCGATGCAGCAGGTGAAGGCCGGCCTGAAGGCGATCTACCTGTCCGGCTGGCAGGTGGCGGGCGACGCGAACGTCGCCGGCGAAATGTATCCGGACCAGTCGCTGTATCCGGCGAACTCGGTGCCGCTCGTCGTCAAGCGCATCAACAACACGCTCGCGCGGGCCGACCAGATCCAGTGGTCCGAAGGCAGGAATCCGGGCGACGAGGGTTACGTCGACTTCTTCCAGCCGATCGTCGCGGACGCCGAAGCCGGCTTCGGCGGCGTGCTGAACGCATTCGAGCTGATGAAGGCGATGATCGAAGCCGGCGCGGCCGGCGTGCACTTCGAGGACCAGCTCGCATCGGTGAAGAAGTGCGGCCACATGGGCGGCAAGGTGCTCGTGCCGACGCGCGAGAACGTCGGCAAGCTCGTCGCCGCGCGTCTCGCGGCCGACGTCTGCGGCACGCCGACCGTGCTGATCGCCCGCACCGACGCGGAGGCGGCCGACCTGGTCACGTCGGACGTCGACGACAACGACAAGCCGTTCCTGACCGGCGAGCGCACCGTCGAAGGCTTCTACCGCACGAAGCCGGGCCTCGAACAGGCGGTTTCGCGCGGCCTCGCGTACGCGCCGTACGCGGACCTGATCTGGTGCGAAACCGGCAAGCCGGATCTCGAATACGCGAAGCAATTCGCGGAAGCGATCCACAAGCAGTTCCCGGGCAAGATGCTGTCGTACAACTGCTCGCCGTCGTTCAACTGGAAGAAGAACCTCGACGACGCCACGATCGCGAAGTTCCAGAAGGAACTCGGCGCGATGGGCTACAAGTTCCAGTTCATCACGCTCGCGGGCTTCCACGCGCTGAACTACTCGATGTTCAACCTCGCGCACGGCTATGCGCGCCAGCAGATGAGCGCGTTCGTCGAACTGCAGCAGGCGGAGTTCGCGGCTGCCGACAAGGGCTTCACCGCGGTCAAGCACCAGCGCGAAGTCGGCACCGGCTACTTCGACGCGGTCACCCAGACGGTCGAGCGCGACGCATCGACCACCGCGCTGCACGGCTCGACCGAGGACGAGCAGTTCTTCGACAAGAAGGTCGCATAAGCGCGATCCGGCGGGTTCGTCGCGGCGACCCGCCATGCGGCAGCCGGCTTCGGCAGGCTGCCGCACACCGCCGGACAACACGGCAGGCAATCAATCAGGGAGACACACCCGGCACCGGCGAACGATCGATGCGCGGTATGCCGCACGGCACCGCGCAACGATCGGCACCGGGGCATGGCCGGGGAGACCCGCCGGGGCCCGCGCCACGACCGACGACAGGTCAGCCGCGCGTGCGCCCCGGCCCTTTCCATCGCGGCACGCGTCACGGGCGTCGCCGTACATCTGATCGCCGCGCGAACACGACGCTCAGTCGTGCCCCCAGTAACCGGGAAGCCCGTACGTATGCTTGAGGAAATCGAGGAAGAGCCGCACTCGCAACGGCAAGTGACGGCGCTGCGCGAACACCGCATGGATGCCGATCGGCGGCGCCTCGAACGCATCGAGCACGCTGACGAGCCGGCCGGCCGCGATATCGTCGCCGACCTCCCACCACGAGCGCCACGCGAGCCCATTGCCGCCGAGACACCATTCGTGCAGCACCGCGCCGTCCGAACATTCCATCGTGCCGGACACGCGAATCGACACGATCTTGCCGTCCTGCTCGAACGTCCAGCCGCGCTGCTGGTTCGCGCTCGCGCCGAGGGCGAGGCAGTTGTGATGCGCGAGATCGGCGAGCGACTCCGGTTTGCCGCGGCGCGCGAGATACGTGGGCGCCGCGACGCACACGCGCCGGTTCTCGCCGAGCCGCAGCGACACCAGCGACGAATCCGGCAGCTCGCCGAGCCGCACCGCGCAATCGAAGCCTTCGTTCACGAGATCGACGAGCCGGTCCGACAGGTCGAGCGTGATCGTCACATCCGGATGCGCGCTCGTGAAGCGCGGCACGAGCGGCGCCACGTGACGACGCCCGAAACCGGCCGGCGCGGTCACCCGCAGATGCCCGCTCGCCTTCACGCCGCCCGCGGACACGCTCGCCTCCGCGTTCTGCATGTCGTAGACGATCCGCTGGCAGTCCTCGAGGAACGCCGAGCCCTCGAACGTCAGCGTGATGCGGCGCGTGGTGCGCACGAACAGCTTCACGGCGAGGCGTTCTTCGAGCGCGTCGATGCGCCGGCCGATCACGGCTGGCGCGACGCCTTCCGCCTGCGCGGCGGCGGAGAGGCTGCCTTTCGCCGCGACGGCGATAAAGGTTTCGATCTGTTTGAAGCGGTCCACGGCGGCTGGAACGGAATGCAGTAACGAGATTGCCCGACAGATTAGGCATCTCAAAGTAAAAGATCAAGTGATCAACTGGCTACTTTATATCATAACTAGTCATTAATAGAATGGATGCCTCCCCCTTCGCATCACACTGACCGACCAAGGAGCCACCATGGCGAACACGTTGCAACTGCCGCAAGGCATGCAGATCACCGGCGACATCCTGCCGGGCTTCGAGACGATCCTCACGCCCGACGCGCTCGCGCTCGTCGCCCAGCTGCACCGCGCGTTCGAGCCGCGCCGCCAGGAACTGCTGGCGGCGCGCGTCGAGCGCGCAAAGCGCCTCGACGCCGGCGAGCGCCCGAACTTTCTGCCGGAAACGAAGCAGATCCGCGAAAGCGCCTGGACGATCGCGCCGCTGCCGAAGGACCTCGAATGCCGCCGCGTGGAAATCACCGGGCCCGTCGAGCGCAAGATGATCATCAACGCGCTGAATTCCGGCGCGGACGCGTACATGACCGACTTCGAGGACTCGAACGCGCCGAACTGGAACAACCAGATCACCGGCCAGATCAACCTGAAGGACGCGATCCGCCGCACGATCTCGCTCGAGCAGAACGGCAAGCGCTACACGCTGAACGACAAGACCGCGACGCTGATCGTGCGTCCGCGCGGCTGGCATCTCGACGAGAAGCACGTGAGCGTCGACGGGCAGCGTGTGTCGGGCGGCATCTTCGACTTCGCGCTGTATCTGTTCCATAACGCGAAGGAGCTGATCGCGCGCGGCAGCGGCCCGTACTTCTACCTGCCGAAGATGGAGAGCCATCTGGAGGCGCGTCTGTGGAACGACGTGTTCGTCGCCGCGCAGGACGTGCTCGGCGTGCCGCGCGGCACGATCCGCGCGACGGTGCTCGTCGAAACGATCCTCGCCGCGTTCGAGATGGACGAGATCCTGTACGAGCTGCGCGAACACAGCTCGGGCCTGAACGCGGGCCGCTGGGACTACATCTTCTCGGCGATCAAGAAGTTCAAGAACGACAAGGATTTCTGTCTCGCGGATCGCTCGCAGATCACGATGACCGTGCCGTTCATGCGTGCGTATGCACTCGAGCTGCTGAAGACGTGTCATCGTCGCCACGCGCCGGCGATCGGCGGAATGAGCGCGCTGATTCCGATCAAGAGCGACGCGGCCGCGAACGAGAAGGCGATGGCCGGCGTCCGCTCGGACAAGGCGCGCGATGCGACCGACGGCTACGACGGCGGCTGGGTCGCGCACCCGGGCCTCGTGCCGATCGCGATGGAAGAGTTCGTGAAGGTGCTCGGCGACAAGCCGAACCAGATCGGCAAGCAGCGGCCCGACGTGAACGTCACCGCCCACGATCTGCTCGACTTCCGTCCGGAAGCGCCGATCACGGAGACGGGCTTGCGCAACAACATCAACGTCGGGATTCACTACCTCGGGTCGTGGCTCGCGGGTAACGGCTGCGTGCCGATCCACAACCTGATGGAAGATGCGGCGACCGCCGAAATCTCGCGCTCGCAGGTGTGGCAGTGGATCCGCTCGTCGAAGGGCAAGCTCGACGACGGTCGCAAGGTCACGGCGGAACTGGTGCGCGGGCTGATCCCGGAGGAGCTGGGCAAGGTGAAGACGGTGATAGGCGGCGACGCGCGCGCTCACGCGCCGTACGAGCGCGCCGCGCAGATCTTCGAGCAGATGTCGACCGCGGAGAACTTCGTCGAATTCCTGACGCTGCCGCTGTACGAAGAGATCTGATCGCTGCGGTTGAAGGTACGTGGTTAAAAGCACCGAGGCCCGGCGCACGCCTGTGCGCCGGGCCTCGTTCGTTGAACGCGCTTCGCGGTGCTCGCTAGTCGCTCAGCGGCCCCTCCGATACGCGATCCAATCGCCGCTGCGGATCTCCGGCAGTCCGTCGACCGACTCGCGCGCGACCGGATAAAACCGGCACGTCACGCGCTCACCGCCGACCTCGACGCTCGTCTCGCGCGCGAGAAAAAGCCCTTCGACGCCCGGATACACCTCCTCGATCTCGTCGAGCACCGCAACGAGCGCGTCGTCGATCTCGTACACCTCGCCCTGCACCGGCCCTGCCGCCGGATCGACGACCAGGCCCGGGTAGTCGCCGAAATCGAACAGCCTGCCATGCAGCGATGCCCCGCCGATCAGCGTCGGCGCTGCGAGGCCGTTGCGCGCGGCCGCGACGCGAATGTCGTTGACCTCGCCCGCGCGCAGCGTCCCGTAGACGAATACCTGCTGCATCAGCGCTTGCCTCCTGTTTCGACGTAGACGATGCGCGCAATTATGCCCCGCCACAATCGCGCGGCGAACGCGGGCCATTAATCGCGGCCGATCAATCGCGTGCCACCGATCGCCTACAATGAGTCGCCTGCAATGAGTCGCTGCATCCCGCCTTGGCGCCGTCATCCGGCGCCCATCGTCCGAATCATCGCCAACATGCCGTCCAGCCCGCCGTCGTCCGCATCGAGCGACACGAACCTGCTCATCGACATTCCGCCGGAATTCGAGCCGACGCTCGTCCATCCGATTCGCGTGCGCTCGCGACCGATGCCGGCCGGCGTGCGGATCGCGCAGCACACGCACGCGTGGGCGCAGCTCGCGTATGCGTCGCGCGGCGTGCTGCGGATGACGACGCCCGGCACCACGTGGATGGTGCCGCCGTCGCGCGCGATCTGGGTGCCGCCGCATGTGACGCACGAAGTGTCGATCGTCGAGGACGCGTACCTGCGCACGCTGTATGTGGACGAATCGGTCGTGCCGCCGGGACTCGGCGAATGTCGCGTGGTGGAAGTGTCGGGGTTGTTGCGCGAGGTGATCGCCGCGCTCGACGAACCGGCGCTGAGCGCGACGCGCGAGCGGCTCCTCTGCGTGCTCGCGCTCGACGAGATGACGCGCTCCGCCCCGCTGCCGCTCGCTGTGCCGATGCCCGAGGAAAAACGTCTGCGAGCGTTGTGCGAGGCGCTGATCGCCGATCCGGCCAATCATGGATCGCTCGAATTCTGGGCGGCGCACGTCGGCGCGAGCACGCGGACGATCGCGCGACTCTTCCGGCAGGAACTCGGCGTGAGCTTTTCGCAATGGCGTCAGCAGGCGATTCTCGCGCGCGCAATTCCGCTGCTGAACCAGGGACGCCCGATGGCGACCGTCGCGCAGGCACTGGGCTACCAGAGCCAGAGCGCGTTCTCGGCGATGTTCCGGCGCGCGTTCGGCCAGAGCCCGCGCGCGTTCATCGCGCGCGGCGCGGACGACGCCGCTGACCATCCGGCCGACGACGACACCGCATCGCGTTCCGACGTCCCCGAAGCGGGACTCGCGAGATCGGCGCGTTAAACCGGCCGTGTCATGTGCCGGATCGAGCCGAGCCGCGCAAGCCGCGAGCCGGCAAGCCGGTAGCCCATCCGCAGATAGAGCCGCGCGGCCGGATTATCGACGAACACGCGCAGTTGCAGTTCGCGCAAGCCCCGCTCGCGCGCCCACTGATGCGACAGGTCGAGCAAGAAGGTGCCGGCGCCTTGCCCGCGATACCCGTCGACGATCTGCACGTCGCGGATATGCAGCGAATCGCCCTCCTCGGTCACGCGCAGCACGCCGATCGCCCGGCCGTCGAGTTCGAGGATGAAATTCTCCGATTCGCGATAGCTCGCGAGAAACAGGTCGCCGCGCCAGATCAGGTGATGACGCCGGTAGTAGCCGCCCATGTTGTTTCGCGTGAGGGCTTCCGCGAACTCGAAGTCGTCCATCGTCGCATGACGCAGATGGAAACGGGACGGAACGTCGTTGGGAGCGAACATGGCGGACCGGGCTCGGAGTATGTCGGCACAACGGTAAGACACCGCGCCTGCGCTGGCAAGCGCGCATTGGTCTGACGACGCAAACCGCAGACCCGGCGCGCGCCGGAAAGCAGGCCCGGAAGAGCGGCCGAAAAAAGAAAAAGCCCACCGGAGTGATCCGGTGGGCTTCGATCTGGCGGAGCGGACGGGACTCGAACCCGCGACCCCCGGCGTGACAGGCCGGTATTCTAACCGACTGAACTACCGCTCCAGTCCTGCTACACCTGCGGGCGTCGGTTGATTCCCGCTGGCGGCGCGCCCGGCTTGACCGGCGCTGCTGTTGTTCCTTGGCGTCCCCTAGGGGATTCGAACCCCTGTACTCACCGTGAAAGGGTGATGTCCTAGGCCTCTAGACGAAGGGGACAACTTGAAGGCTTGCACCTTGGGTGCTCACACCCGAAGTGCTTGCACCTTAATCAAAAAGCCCGTTCAAGTTTGGCTGAACGGGCTTCTATCTGGCGGAGCGGACGGGACTCGAACCCGCGACCCCCGGCGTGACAGGCCGGTATTCTAACCGACTGAACTACCGCTCCATTTTCGACACATGCTGATGGGCGTCGGTTACTCCCACCTGCCGCACCGCCACGCGAATCTTGCGCGACGGATGCCATGTCTGGCGTCCCCTAGGGGATTCGAACCCCTGTACTCACCGTGAAAGGGTGATGTCCTAGGCCTCTAGACGAAGGGGACATTAACTTTTCAGATAATGCCTGTTTTGCTGCTCGGTACTGCTTTTACCGCTTTTTACTCTAACTCGCCGTTAATTTCAGCCAACAGCGAAGAACAAAATTCTAACTTCTTTTTACTGCCTTGTGAAGCTTTTTTCTTCACATCCGCTTTCGCGGAAATCCTGCTCAATGGTTCGGATGGGGTGGTTCGGAGCATCGAAAAACGGCCGTAAATCCACGCCCAGCCAGGTTCTCGCCACCAGCACATCCCATCGGACACGCTTTGTGCAAAGTGCGGCTCTTTCGCCACACCTTGTCCATTCTCCGCCGCGTCGTTCGTACACCCGCACGGCGAAGAAGCGAAATTATAGACGCCATATTTTCATTTGATCAAGGGTTTTTTCGCGGCCGCGAACGAGATCCGGCAGAGGACATCATCCGGACAGTCATAGCCCCATACCCCGGCGTCTCCTCCCCCGGCGGGCGTAATACGCCGCATGGACACACGCACCATCCGACGGGCCCCCTTCAGCGTCACCCGGCACCACAGTGAACGTACCGACCGGAAGGTCGGCTCACGACCTTGCAGACGCCCCAACCGTCGACGATCCTCCTCGTCCTGGTGCAAGGCCCGATCTCCACGGCCTCAAGCTCGAACCCGTCCACCACGCCGGCATCGTCCGCCGGTTCAGTTTCGGGCTGCACAGGCCCCCTTCTGCTGCGCGGCAAACCACCGTGCCGCAGTGACGCCAGGTTTTAAGGACGTCTCTTGCAACGCTTTGCTCAAACGATCCGCGACGTACAGCCGGTTCCGGCTGCCTTCGCATGCCGCCGTGCATCTTCGCGTCGGGCAGGAGTTCGGCATTCCATTTCGGCCATCCTTGGTCATGCGTGGGCAACAAGCCTGTTTCGATCGAGATTCGACGAGCGACTGGAACGACGTCATCGAATCTTCGGGAACGTGGAATAGAAGTGAAATGACCGGTGCCGGCCCTGGTAGCGAACGATGTCGCAAATTTTTGAGCGAGGCGCAAATTGGACCTTCAATACAACTTCTCCGGCGGACCGGGCGCACTTCCCTTGCCGGTCCTGATGCAGGCGCAGCAGGCAATCCAGATGGTCCCGGAAGTGGGTCTTTCCATTCTGGGAATTAGCCACCGCTCCGAATGGTTTCGCGAAACTCTTGACGAAGCCGAAGCGAATATTCGTCGCCTGCTCAAGGTTCCGTCGAATTATCACGTTCTCTTTCTTCAGGGCGGCAGCACATTGCAGTTCGCCATGCTGGCGATGAATTTTGGCGCAATGGGCGACAGCGCTCCGTCTTATGTGTCGTCGGGATACTGGAGTCGTAAAAGCGTGTCGGATTCCGGGGTTGCGGGGGGTTTGCACGTCGCGTGGGATGGCGAATCCAGCGGCTTCCGTCGCGTTCCGAGGAGTTCGGAGCTCCAGATCGATCCGGGTACGAGTTATCTGCATTACGTTTCGAACGAAACGGTGGAAGGGTTGCAGATATTCGACGATCTGTCCGCCGGCGATACGCCGGTCTTCTGTGATATGTCTTCCGACTTTATGTCGCGGCCAGTCGACATTGCCCGCTACGCGATGATCTATGCGCATGCACAGAAAAACCTCGGACCGGCGGGCGTAACCATTGCGATTCTGCGCGACGATATCGTCGAACGGGCACAAACGGGTCTGGCCAAAATTTTGAACTATCGGACCCATATTGCCGCCCGCTCGATTTACAACACGCCGCCGGTTTTTTCCATTTATATCGTCCTTCTGGTGACGCGCTGGATTTCCGAAACATTCGGCAATCTCGAGAAACTCGATTCGGCAAACCAGAAGAAGGCGAATCTGCTCTATCGCGTGCTCGACGCCGAGCCCGAATTTTATATTGCGCACGCAGAGCGCGAATCGCGCTCGCTGATGAACGTCACGTTCAAATGCCGGACGCCCGAGCTAACCGTGCAGTTTCTGCGCGACGCGCATGCCGCCGGCTTGCACGGGCTGGACGGCCATCGGTCGATCGGCGGCGTCCGCGCATCGCTATACAACGCACTGACCGAGCGCGAAGCCAGCAAGCTGGCTTCGTTCATGCAGGATTTCCATCACCGTTACGCTTGAGCGGCACCCATCGCAACCGTCCGCAGACCGAGGAACGGCTTGCGATACTTATCGGCACACTCTCATGTCCATCGACACGCTCTTGTCACAGGCACTCGCCTACTCCCGCGAAAAGCAGTTCGATCTTCTGGAGCCTGTCCTGCGGCAGATACTCTCTGCCGAGCCGCACCACCGGATAGCGAGCCTCGAACTCGCCCGGGTGCTGATTCTTGCGCGTCGATTCGATGATGCGGTCGACGTGCTCGATCCGCTCGCCAACGATCCGGATAGCGGCGTCGATGTACATCGAAAGCTCGCGCTGGCGCACTCATACGCGGGCAGAAATAGTCTTGCCGTCACGCACTACCGGCGCGTCCTCGAGTTCGAACCCGACAACGGGCAAGTCCTGCACAGCATCGCCAATCTGGAGCAGGCGATGGGACTCGTGGAAGAGGCCGCGGCTACCTATCGCCGCGCCATCGAAGTCAAGCCTTTGTGGACGATGCCCGCAGCGGTGTCGCCGCCGCAATTCCGGGTCTTGCTGATGTTTGCTCCAGGCGCGGGCAATACGCCGGTTGACTACTTGATTAACGACGCACGTTTTGAAAGCCATATCTTCACTGCGCTGAACGACTTCGAGTACGACATCGATCTGCTGCGCAGCCATACGGACGTTGTCGTCAACCTCGTTTCCGACGCCGACAATAGCCGCGCGATCCTCGGAACGGTGGAAGCGCTTGCGGACCGGATCGGCCGGCCGGTAATCAATCACCCGCGACTGATTGCCAATACGGACCGGGCGACGGTTTCCGGGCGTCTTGCCGGAACGACAGGTTGTGTCGTACCGCGCACACGCACGTTTTCCGATGCGCAACTGCAGCAGTTGCCGGGCGGCGGCGGCGGGACCACGGAGCCGCAGTACCCTCTGCTGGTCCGCCCCGTGGGCACCCACGGCGGCGAGGACTTCGAGAAGGTGGACGATCGTGACCAGCTCGAAGCATTCCTAAGCCGCATTGGCGCGGCGCATTACTATGTCACGCCGTTCGTCGACTACCGGTCTGAAGATGGTTATTTTCGCAAGTACCGGTTTATCTACGTTGGAGATGAAATTCTCCCGTACCACCTTGCGATCGACGAAAAGTGGAAAATCCACCACGCGACGACGCCCATGACGAATTTCCCATGGATGCAGGACGAAGAACGGGACTTCCTCGCCGATCCGTGGCGTGTCTTCGGGGCTCCACAGCAATCGGCGTTGCGTTCGATCCGGAACGCGATCGGTCTCGACTACTTCGGGATCGACTGTTCGCTGACGCCGGAAGGCGAGATTGTCGTGTTCGAGGTTAACGCGACCATGCTGGTGCACGGCAAGAACGAAGGCTTTCCATACAAGAACGAGGCCGTCGGCCAGATCCGGCAGGCGTTTCATTCGTTGCTCGAACGAACGGTGCGTGGGGCGTACTGAGGTTGGCGCGAAATCCGCCGAAGGCGAAAAACCGGCGGAATGGAGGCAAATCCATCGTGGGTCACACCTCGGGTCACCCGCAAACGCGGGAACACGGAGGAAGCCAGAGGAACTGCGCCGACGCCAGAAAAAGATAAAGCCTTGATTTCTCAAGGCTTTTCTGATTTCAGCGGCACTGCGGGGAACATCGAATCTGTTCTGATGGTGGAGGTAAGCGGGATCGAACCGCTGACCTCTTGCATGCCATGCAAGCGCTCTCCCAGCTGAGCTATACCCCCTTGCAGAACAGAAGCGAGATTGTAGAGAGCGAATCCGCGTTTGTAAATACCCTTCGAAGCGCCGCGTCCCGTTTTTTTCGTGCACTGCCCACGAAGCGGCGCGCGGCGCCTGCCACCACGCGATCAACCCGCGTTCGCGAGCCCCCGCTCGATCCGGCTCACTACCGCGTCGCGACCGAACAACGCGAGCACCGCGTCGATCGCCGGCGTATGCGTCGTGCCCGCCACGAACAGGCGCACCGGCATCGCGAGTTGCGGCATCTTCAGCTTGTGCGCGGCGAGCGTCGTCTTCAGCGCGGCCGAGATGCCCTCGTTCGTCCACTCGGCCGAGCGCAGCGCGGTGAGCAGGTCCTGCAGCGCCGGGCGCACCGCGTCGGTCACGTGCTGCGCGAGCGCATCGGCCTCGGGCGCCGGCTCGCGATAGAACAACTGCGCGCTTTCCACCACTTCCTTCAGCGTGTGCGCGCGATCCTTCAACAGCGCGATCACCCCTTCGAGCGAGGGTCCGTTGGCGAGCGCCGCGTCGTCGATACCGAGTTCCGCGAAGAACGGCTTCGACAGCCCGGCGAGACGAGCGTTGTCCGCTTCCTTCAGGTAGTGGTTGTTGAGCCAGTTCAACTTGTTGTGGTCGTATTGCGCAGGCGACTTGCCGAGATGCTCGAGATCGAACCACTCGACGAACTGCTCGCGCGTGAAGATCTCCGCGTCGCCGTGCGACCAGCCGAGCCGCGCGAGATAGTTCAGCACCGCCTCGGGCAGATACCCGGCATCGCGATAGCCGATCACGCTCATCGCGCCGTGACGCTTGCTCATCTTTTCGCCCTGCTCGTTCAGCACGGTCGGCAGGTGCGCGTAGACGGGCGGCTCCGCGCCGAGCGCGCGCAGGATGTTGATCTGACGCGGCGTGTTGTTCACGTGATCGTCGCCGCGAATCACGTGCGTGATCCGCATGTCGATGTCGTCGACGACCACGCAGAAGTTATACGTCGGCGTGCCGTCCGGGCGCGCGATCACGAGGTCGTCGAGTTCTTCGTTCGAGATCTCGACGCGTCCCTTCACCGCGTCGTCCCACGCGACGACGCCCGTCAGCGGATTGCGAAAGCGCAGCACCGGCTGCACGCCGGCCGGCGGCGTCGGCAGCACCTTGCCCGGCTCCGGCCGCCACGTGCCGTCGTAGCGCGGCTTCTCGCCCGCCGCACGCTGCCGCTCGCGCAGTTCGTCGAGTTCCTCGGTCGACATGTAGCACGGGTACACGAGGCCCTGCTCCGCCATTTGCTTGAGCACTTCGCGATAGCGGTCCATTCGCTGCATCTGGTAGAACGGGCCCTCGTCGAAATCGAGGCCGAGCCACGCCATGCCTTCGAGGATCGCGTCGACCGATTCCGACGTCGAACGTTCGAGGTCCGTGTCCTCGATCCGCAGCACGAACGCGCCGTGGTTGTGGCGCGCGAACGCCCACGGATACAGCGCGGAGCGGATGTTGCCGAGATGGATGAAGCCGGTCGGGCTCGGCGCGAAGCGGGTACGGACGGAAGTGGTCATGGACGGTTACTCGAAGACAGCGCCGCGCCGTGAAACGGCCGCGGCAACGAATGGCGATCGCTCGCGGGGCTTCGCGCGCGTCTTGCCGCACGCGGTTCGCGAGCCTGCGATCCGGAAAAACGAAACACGGGATTATACCCGCCGGTCGTCGCCTCGGCCCGCCGCGCGGGGCTGGCCGGGCGGCTCGCGGCGCCGTTGCGCGCGCTCTGGCGGACAGGGCCTCCACGCCGACACATCGCGTTACAAGCGCACCGCCTATCCCCGCTTCGCTTTGCTTTATGATGTGCGCGCCGCGCACGTCGCGCGGCGCCACGTGCGTCCGATACCCACGCGCAGGCAGTAAACGCGAGTTGCGCCTGCCTCGAAAACGAGGTCCGGCGCACCGCCGCCGGAGAACCTCAGTTGAACCCGTCATCGCCGTCCTTGAGCCGCCGCAGCTTTACGCTCGCGGCCGCTTCCACCGCGCTCGCCGCATGCACGACCGCCGTCACGCAAAACCCGGTCGCGCCGCCGCCGGTCGCGAGCGCACCGGTGCCGCCCGTCGCCAAGCCGCCGCGGACGATCCGCGTCGGGCTCGCGCTCGGCGGCGGGGCCGCGCGCGGCTTCGCGCACATCGGCGTGATCAAGGCGCTGGAAGCGCGCAACGTGCAGATCGACCTCGTGGCGGGCACGAGCGCCGGCTCGGTCGTCGCCGCGCTGTACGCGGCCGGGATGACGGGCATCGCGATCAACAAGCTCGCGCTGACGATGGACGAAGCATCGATCAGCGACTGGGCGATGCCGTTTCGCTCGCGCGGCCTGCTGCAAGGCATCGCGTTGCAAAACTATCTGAACACGACGCTGCATAACCGGCCGATCGAAAAGATGAACAAGCCGCTCGGCATCGTTGCAACCGATCTTCGCAGCGGTCAGCCGATCCTGTTCCAGCGCGGCAATACCGGCGTCGCGGTGCGCGCGTCGTGCAGCGTGCCGTCGATTTTCGAGCCGGTGACGATCGGCGGCCACGAGTACGTCGACGGCGGCCTCGTGAGCCCGGTGCCGGCATCGTTCGCGCGCCAGATGGGCGCGGACTTCGTGATCGCGGTGGACATCTCGAGCAATCCGGCGACGGCGGCCACGCAAAACTCGTTCGACGTGCTGATGCAGACCTTCACGATCATGGGCCAGACAATCAAGACGTACGAACTCGACAAATACGCGAACGTGGTGATCCGCCCGAACCTGAACGCGATGAGCGGCAGCGACTTCGGTCAGCGCAATGCGGCGATCCTCGCCGGCGAGGAAGCGGTCGCGCGCATCATGCCCGAGCTTGCGCGCAAGCTCGCCGCGAGCCGGACCGGCAACGCGACGGCGTAGCGCGAGGACGCCGAAAAACAAAAAGCCTGCTCGTTGTCGGGCAGGCTTTTTTGCATTCCAGGAACCGGAGAAGCCGGCCTGAAACGATTTGGAGGCTTAGAGACAGAGACTTAATTGCTGCCGTCGAGCGATACGCTGACGCGCTGCTTGAGCGCCTGTTGCGCGGGGAACGACGTCTCGATGCGGCGCGCGCCGGTGAAACGCTTTTCCCAGTAGCCGTCGTCCAGATCGTCGACGCGGATCGTGCTGCCGGTCGACGGCGAGTGCACGAACTTGTTGTCGCCGATATAGATGCCGACGTGCGAGAACGTGCGACGCATGGTGTTGAAGAACACGAGGTCGCCCGGCTTCAGTTCGCTCATGCGAACCTTCTCGCCGACGCGGCTCATCTCCTCGGCGCGGCGCGGCAGTGCGAGGCCGAGCGTGTCCTGGAACACATAGCGGACAAAGCCGCTGCAATCGAGGCCCGAATCCGGCGAATTGCCGCCCCAGCGATAGCGCACGCCGATCATGTTCAGCGCGCCCACGACCACATCGCCGGCCTTGCCGGCCATGCCGGACAGGAACGCGCGGGCACGGCCGCTGCTTCCGGTAACGGACGTGTCGTTGTTGCCGGCGGTGGGGAGGGACTTCGACTGGGATTGGATTTCCGCCAGGCTGCTATCTGGCGAAAAAGAGACATTCTGGTTGAAACTGCCTGCTTCGTCGGCGAATGCGCCCGGAGCTGCGGCCATCAGGACGCCGATGAACATCCCGGCGACGACGCGCGTGCAAGCCTGGGTAAGAGATCGGTGCTGCATTGGTCGGTAGAAATTGCCCGTAAATCAGCGGGTTATGGAAAAGTCTGGACGATGGTAGCCAGTAAGTATTTGCGTGTCAAAACAAATAGCGAAATTCAATCACCCTCGGCACGTCATTGGCTATCTCGTCCGGCGAGCGCCGCGCCAAGCAATTTTTGCGTGTAAGGATGACCGGGCGCCGCAAAAATCGTCTCCACGTTGCCGGTCTCCACGATTGCGCCGTTTTGCATCACCGCGACGCGGTGTGCCATCGCGCCGATCACCTCCAGGTCGTGGCTGATGAAAACGTAGCCGAGGTTGTACTTGCGCTGCAATTCGGTCAGAAGGCGCAGCACCTGCTGCTGGATCGACACGTCGAGCGCGCTCGTCGGCTCGTCCAGCACGAGCACGCGCGGCTGCAGCACCAGCGCACGGGCAATCGCGATCCGCTGGCGCTGGCCGCCCGAGAACTCGTGCGGATAGCGCTGCAGCACGGTCCGGTCGAGGCCGACTTCGCGCAGCACCGCGACGATCCGCGTGCGGCGCTCCTCGGCGTCGAACTCCGGGTGATGCAGCGCGAGCCCCTCGCCGACGATCCGCTCGATCGTCTGCCGCGGCGACAGCGAGCTGAACGGGTCCTGAAACACGACCTGCAGATGCGAGCGCAACGACAGCTTCTCCTGCCCGCGAAAGCTCCTCAACGTGCGCCCCTGGAACTGCACGTCGCCCTGCGCGGTCCGCTGCAGCCCGAGCATCGCGAGCGCGAGCGTCGATTTGCCCGAGCCCGATTCGCCGACAATGCCGAGCGTCTCGCCCTGCCGCACCGACACGCTCGCGTCGTTCACCGCGCGGAACCGGCCGCTCCTCCACCAGCCGGCGAAGCCCGGCAGCCGCGTGCGGAAATCGACCGATACGTCCTTCGCCTCCAGCAGCACCGGCGCGATCGGCAACACCGGCAGCACGTGGCGCTCGGGGCGGCTCGCGATCAGCCGCTGCGTGTACGGATGCTCCGGCGCGTCGAAAATGCGCGCGATCGTGCCGGTCTCGACGAGCTTGCCCCGCTCCATCACCGCGACGCGCTGCGCGAAGCGCCGCACGAGGTTCAGGTCGTGCGTGATCAGCAGCACCGACATCCCGCGCCGCGCCGCCTCCTCGCGCTGCAGGTCGAGCAGCAGCTCGACGATCTGCGCGCGGATCGTCACGTCGAGCGCGGTCGTCGGTTCGTCCGCGAGCAACAGGCGCGGGCGGCACGCGAGCGCCATCGCGATCATCACGCGCTGCCGCTGTCCGCCCGACAGCTGATGCGGATAGCTGCCGATGCGCCGGCGCGGTTCCGGAATTCCGGTGCGCTCCAGAAGCCCGATCGCGCGCTCGTATGCCTCGCGCTTCGTCACGCCGTCGTGCAGCACGATGGTCTCCGCGATCTGCTCGCCGACCGTGTACAGCGGGTTCAGCGCGCTCATCGGCTCCTGGAAGATCATCGCGATGTCGCTGCCGCGCAGGCCGCGCATCGCGCGCTCGCTCTTCGTCAGCAGTTCGTCGCCGTCGAAGCGGATCGAGCCCGTAACCGTCGCGTCGCGCAACAGGCGCAGCACGGCGAGCGCGGTCACCGTCTTGCCCGAGCCCGATTCGCCGACGAGCGCGATGCGCTCGCCGCGTGCAATCGCGAGCGAGATGTCGTCGACGGCGAGCGTGTCGCCAAAGCGCACGCTCAGGTGCTCGATCGACAGCAGCGTCGACGCGCTCTCCTGCGGCAGCGCGCTCACTGGTTGCCTCCGGCGCGCATCGCATCGGAAATCCGCGTGTCGAGCGCGTTGCGCAGCGCGTCGCCCATGAACGTCAGCAGGAGCAGCGTGACGACCAGCACGCCGAACGTCGACATCGAGATCCACCATGCGTCGAGATTCGCCTTGCCCTGCGCGAGCAGTTCGCCGAGGCTCGGCGTCGGCGGCGGGACGCCGAGCCCGAGGAAGTCGAGGCTCGTCAGCGCGAGGATCGCGCCGCTCATCCGGAACGGCAGGAACGTGATCACCGGCGTCAGGCTGTTCGGCAGCACGTGGCGCCAGATGATCTGCCAGTTCGACAGCCCCATCGCGCGCGCGGCGAGCACGTAATCCTGATTGCGGTTGCGCAGGAACTCCGCGCGCACGTAGTCGGACAGCCCGATCCAGCCGAACAGCGACAGCAGCACGATCAGCAGGATGAAGCCCGGCTCGAAGATCGACGCGAAGATGATCAGCAGATACAGCTCCGGCAGCGCGCTCCAGATCTCGATCAGCCGCTGGCCGATGATGTCGGTCTTGCCGCCGAAGTAGCCCTGCACCGCGCCTGCGAGCACGCCGAGCAGCGTGCCGATCGCGGTCAGCACGAGCGCGAACTCGACCGACACGCGAAAGCCGTACACGAGCCGCGCGAACAGGTCGCGGCCGCTCGCGTCGGTGCCGAGCCAGTTCTGCCGCGACGGCGGTGCCGGATTCGGCTTCTTCGAGAAATAGTTCAGCGTGTCGTAGTAATACGGATTCGGCGGATAGAGCGCGAAGTTGCCGGGCGCGTCGAAGCGATGGCGGATGTACGGATCGAGATAGTCGGCGGGCGTCGGGAAATCGCCGCCGAACGTCGTCTCCGGATACGCCTTCACGAGCGGAAAGTAGTAATGACCGTCGTAGCGCACGACGAGCGGCTTGTCGTTCGACCACAACGGCGCCGCGAGGCTCGCCGCGAACGCGACGACGAACACGACGAGGCTCCAGTAGCCGAGCCGCTGCTGCCTGAAGCGCAGCCACACGCGCCGCGCGGGCGTCGGCGACTTGAAGGCGCGCACGGTTTGCGTGCGCAGTTCGGGATCGACGCCGGCGCGGGCTCGGTTCAACTCAGCGCTCCAGTTGTTCGAATTGAATGCGGGGATCGACCCACACGTAGCAGAGGTCGGAGATCAGCTTGGTCACGAGGCCGATCAGCGTGAACAGATACAGCGTGCCGAGCACGACCGGATAGTCGCGCCGCACGACCGACTCGTACGACAGCAGCCCGAGCCCGTCGAGCGAGAACAGCGTCTCGATCAGCAGGCTGCCGGTAAAGAACGCGCCGATGAACGCCGCCGGAAAACCGACGACGAGCGGCAACAGCGCGTTGCGGAACACGTGCTTCCACAGCACGGCGCGCTCGGTGAGCCCCTTCGCGCGCGCGGTCAGCACGTACTGGCGGCGGATCTCTTCGAGGAACGCGTTCTTCGTCAGCATCGTCGTGACCGCGAAGCTGCCGACCACCGACGCGGTGACCGGCAGCGTGATGTGCCACAGGTAGTCGAGGATCTTGCCGCCGACGGACAGCGTGTCCCAGTCGTCGGACGTCAGGTTGCGCAGCGGAAAGAGCTGCAGGAACGTGCCGCCGCCGAACAGCACGAGCAGCAGCACGCCGAGCACGAAGCCCGGAATCGCGTAGCCGATCAGCACGACGAGGCTCGTCGCGAGATCGAAGCGCGAGCCGTTGCGCACGGCCTTCGCGATGCCGAGCGGCACCGATATCAGATACGTGAGGAAGAACGTCCATAACCCGATGCTGATCGACACGGGCAGCTTCGACACGATCAGCGACCACACGCTCTGATGGTGGAAATAGCTCTGGCCGAGGTCGAAGCGCGCGAAGCGGCCGAGCATCAGGAAATAGCGCTGCAGCGGCGGTTTGTCGAAGCCGTAGAGCGCCTTCAGTTGCGCGATCTGCTGCGCGTCGACGCCCGAATGCGCGCGCATCCCGAACGGCATCCCCTGCTCCGCGCCGCGCCGCAGTTCGCGCACCGCCTGCTCGACCGGGCCGCCCGGCACGAACTGGATGACCGCGAACGTCAGCGTCAGCACGCCGAGCAGCGTCGGGATCATCAGCAGCACGCGTTTCGCGATGTAGCTCCACATGGTCGCAAGGTCCGTCAGGTTGGTTCGGGTCGGGTCGGGGGGCGGCCGTCCGGTCCGCGTCAGTGCGGCTGCTGCGGGGGCGGCGTCTGCGGCTTGAACCACCAGGTCGAGATCACCCAGTCGTTCGCCGAATAGTAGCGCGGCAGTTGCGCGGGCCACGCGAGCGTATTGCGAAACGCGATCCGGTGCGTCCCGCTGTACCACTGCGGTATCACATAGTAGCCGTGCATCAGCACCCGGTCGAGCGCGTGCGCGGAATCGACCAGTTGCTCGCGCGTCTGCGCGCCGACTAGCGACTTCAGCAGCGCATCGACGACCGGCGACTTGAGCCCGAAAAGATTGCCCGAGCCGGGCGTGTCGGCCGCCTTGCTGCCGAAGCGGTCGATCTGCTCGGCGCCCGGCACCTGTGCGTCCGGAAAACGGATCGTCGTCATGTCGAAGTCGAACGCATCGAGCCGCTTCTGATACAGCGCGTAATCGACCGAGCGATAGTTCGCGCGGATGCCGAGCCGCTCGAGCGCGTGCAGAAACTGCGCCATGATCGGCGCCCACTGCCCGGACGCGCTCGTATCGTCGAGGACTTCGAACACGAACGGCTGCCCCTGCGCGTTGCGCAGCGCGCCGTCGCGATAAGTCCATCCGGCTTGCGCGAGCAGTGCGCGCGCCTTCAGCAGATTCGCGCGCAGCGAGCCCGGCGGATCGGTGTCCGGCTGCACCGGCGGCGGCCCGAACACGGCCGGATCGAGCTGGCTGCGCCACGGATCGAGCAGCGCCAGCTCACCCGGCGACGGCAACCCGTGCGGCTGCAGATCGGTATTCGCGAAGAAGCTGTCGAGGCGCCGGTACTGGCTGTAGAACAGCTGCCGGTTCAGCCACTGGAAGTCGAGCGCAAGACCGAGCGCCTGCCGCACGCGCACGTCCTGAAAGATCGGCTTGCGCAGGTTCATGATGAAGCCCTGCATCCCGGTGCCGTTGTGATGGACGAACTCGCGCTTGATCAGCTCGCCGCTGTCGAACTTCTTGCCGACCACGCGCCGCACCCAGTTGCGCGCGACGTATTCGACGTGCACGTCGTACTCGCCCGCCTTGAACGCCTCCAGCCGCGCGACGTCGTCCGAGTACAGCTTGTACATGATGCGCTCGAAGTTGTTCGTGCCGACGCGCACCGGCAAATCCGCGCCCCAGTAGTTCGGGTCCTTGCGGTACGTGATCGTGCGGCCGTTCGAGTACCGTTCGATCAGATAGGGCCCGCTGCCGATCGGCTTTTCGAACGCGAGCTGGTCGAAGGGAATGCGCGTGCCGTCCGCGCGCAGTCCCCACTTGTGCGAAAACACCGGCATGCCGCCCGCGATCAGCGGCATCTCGCGATTGGCGTTGCGAAACTCGAAGCGCACGGTCGACGGATCGACGACCACCGCGCGCGTGATGTCGCTGTAGTACGCGGACATCGACGGCGCCGCCCGCGGGCTTTTCAGCGTGTCGAGCGAGAACTTGACGTCGTCTGCCGTTACCGGATCGCCGTTCGAGAAATGCGCGCGCGGATTCAGATGAAACGTGACCGAGCGGCGATCCGGCGCGATGCGGATATCGTCCGCAAGCAGCCCGTACGCGGACGCGACTTCGTCGAGGCTGCCGGTCGTCAGGCTCTCGAACATCAGCCCGAGGCCCGGCGCCGCGTTGCCGCGCATCGTGAACGGATTGAACTTGTCGAAGCTCGTCAGCCGGTCGGGGTTCGCGAGCACCAGCGTGCCGCCCTTCGGCGCATCCGGATTCACGTAGTCGAAGTGACGAAAACCCGGCGGATATTTCGGCTCGCCGTATTGCGCGATCGCATGCGCGGCATGCGCAAGCGGCGCGAACGCCGCCGATAGAACCAGCACGACGAGCGCGACGACGAGCGTCGCGAACGAGCGCGCATCCGGCACGCGAAGCGATAGACGCATGATCGTTGCGCGCGTCGCGCGCGGCGCCTTGCTGCTTCGCGAGCCTGTGGTCATGGCGATGGGATTATCCGGTCTGCGCGGTCAATTGTGAGAGAATTCTACCCAAAACCCACCGGGCGCCGTATCCCAAGGCGCCTCGCGCACTGACCTGATTAGGAGAATTCATGGGCTTCCTCGCTGGTAAACGTATCCTGCTCACCGGCCTGCTGTCGAACCGCTCGATTGCCTACGGCATCGCGCAGGCCTGCAGGCGGGAAGGCGCGGAACTGGCGTTCACGTACGTCGGCGAGCGCTTCAAGGATCGCATCACCGAATTTGCCGCCGAGTTCGACAGCAACCTCGTGTTCCCGTGCGACGTCGGCGACGATGCGCAGATCGAGGCGCTGTTCACCGACCTCAAGCAGCACTGGGACTCGATCGACGGCCTCGTGCACTCGATCGGCTTCGCGCCGCGCGAAGCGATCGCCGGCGACTTCCTCGACGGGATGACGCGCGAGAACTTCCGCATCGCGCACGACATCTCCGCGTACAGCTTCCCGGCGCTCGCGAAGGCCGCGTTGCCGATGCTGTCACCGGACGCGTCGCTGCTCACGCTCACGTATCTCGGCGCCGAACGCGCAATTCCGAACTACAACACGATGGGCCTCGCGAAGGCATCGCTCGAAGCGAGCGTGCGCTATCTGGCAGTGTCGCTCGGCCAAAAGGGCGTTCGCGTGAACGGCATTTCGGCCGGCCCGATCAAGACGCTCGCGGCAAGCGGCATCAAGAGCTTCGGCAAGCTGCTCGGCTTCGTCGAGCGCAACGCGCCGCTCAAGCGGAACGTGACGATCGAGCAGGTCGGCAACTCGGCCGCGTTCCTGCTGTCGGATCTGGCGTCGGGCGTGACGGCCGAGATCCTGCACGTCGACAGCGGCTTCAACGTCATCTGCGGCGGGATGGCGGAACTCGACGAATAACAACGGTTCTTCTGCGCGCCCGATTCGATCCGTGCGCAACGAAAAAGCCGCCCGAGGGCGGCTTTTTCACGTGATGGCGATCCTGCGCAGCGGGACGCTTAGTGCCAGCGACCGTGGTCGTGGTCCCGGCCGTGATAACCACCATGACCGTGGCGATACCAGTCATCACGGTTCCAGTAACGGCGGCCGTCCCAGTAACGGTCGCCGTGCCAGCCGATCACGAGAGCCGGCGGCGCTGCATACACGGGAGCCGGCTGATATACGACCGGCGGCGGTGGCGGCGGTGCATACACCGGCTGCGGCGCGACGTACACAGGCGCACCGAGGTTGATACCGACGTTCAGGCCGGCCATCGCGGCGCTCGACGCGCCGATCGCGGCTCCCCCAAGCAGAACTGCAAGAACTCGTGCGAACTTCATGAACTCACCCTTAGTGACGTTTTGTTGATCTCAATATAACGCAGGCCCCGATTGCTGCGTATTTCAAGATTGTAATAACTGATGCACAACCTCGCTCGCCCGCGAACGAAGTAACGATTCGTTACACGGCCCACGGGCCGGGACCGCGAGCAGGTCGAGCGGCATTCTACGCGCACACGGGCCTCATGAATCCGGCCCCTTGCGCCGATGGCAGCACGACTCGCGCCCGCACGCCACGACCACCGGGTCCCGGTTCGAGGCTCACGTCCGCGCGATGCGAATGCGCAATCTCGCGGACGATCGCGAGCCCGAGGCCGGTTCCGTCTGTATGGGCAGACGCTCGAAAGAACGGCTCGAACACGCGCTCGCGGGCTTCGGCGGCAATGCCCGGCCCGTTGTCGAGCACTTCGAGCACGACGTGCGCTGGTTGCGCGAGCACCGACACCGTTACGCGACCGCCAGTCGGCGTGTAGCGCAACGCATTGTCGACGAGGTTGCTGACCATCGCGCTCAACAGCTCGCGATGCCCGGACACGAGCGCCGGCCCGCTCAACTCGGCGCCGAGATCGATGCCGCGCGTTTCCCCCAGCAGCGCGAACGTCTCCGCGACTTCGCGCACCAGTTCGCAGAAGTCCACGAAGCCGCCGGACTCGTGCGCATGATCGAGCGCTTCGGCCTGCGCGAGCAGCAGCAGCTTGTTCGTCAGCGCGACCATCGCACGATTGCTCTGATGCATCGCCGCGAGCGTCTCGTCGAGCGTCTCGTCGAGCGCATGTTGCTGGCGCGCGAACTGCAACTGCGTGCCGAGCAGCGTGAGCGGCGTACGCAGCTGATGCGCGGCGTCCGCGATGAAGCGCCGTTGCGCCGCGCTCTGCGCGCCAAGGCGCGAGATGCATTGATTGATCGCATCGACGATCGGCCGCAACTCCGTATGCAGCCGCTCGACGCGAATCGGCGCGAGATGCATCGGATCGCGGTCGATCACGTTCTCGCTCAGCTTCACGAGCGGCCGCAGTTCGAACGTGAGGCCGATGCACGCGAGCACGACCGCGAGCACGACCATGCCGATCTGCCGGTACAGTTGCGGCCGCCACAAGGCGTCGACCATTGCGTCGCGCGAGCGCTCCGTCTTGCCGACCGACACGTGCACGCGCTCGATGCGCCCGTTGTCGTACATGAGGCGCACGACGCTCACCGCGCGCACGGGCGCGCCGTGCAGCGCGGCGTTCCAGGCGGTCGGCGCATCGACGGCCGGGTCGGCGGGCGGCGGCGGAAAGTCGGGTCTGCCCGCGAGCAGCGGTCCGCCTTCGGCGCGCACGCTATAGAACACCTGATCGTGCTGCGGCGATGCGAACAGTTCGAGTGCGGCGGGCGGCACGTCGGCGCGCAATGCGCCGTCGACCCAGCGCACCTCGCCCGCGAGCATCCGCGCCGACGAAATCAGGCGCCCATCCTGCACGAGATCGGCGGTGCGCCGCGCGGCGCGATACTCCGACGTCGCGGTGAACGCGACGTACAGCGCGAGCGGCACGAGCATCCACCACAAAAGCCTTACGCGCAGACTGCCGGTCATGACGCCAGTTCCTCGTCGCGTCGGCGCAGCAGATAGCCGAGTCCGCGCAACGTGACGATCGCCGCCGTGCTTCCCTCCAGCTTTTTGCGCAGCCGCGACACGTAGATTTCGATCGCGTCCTCGCTCGGCTCGTCGCCGAGCGTAAAGACCGCGTCGATCAGCGCCGGCTTCGACACCGTCTTGCCGAGCCGCAGCATCAGCGTCTCCAGCACCGCGCGCTCGCGCGGCGTCACGTTCAGCGGCGCGCCCTTCAGCGCGAACTGTCGCGTGTCGATATCGAACGCGAGGTCGCCGCAACTCACCTCGTTTGCGCGCGCGGGCGTCTGCCGCCGGATCAGCACCTTGATGCGCGCGATCAGCTCGCGCACTTCGAACGGCTTCACCAGATAGTCGTCCGCGCCGAGGCCGAGCAGTTCCACCTTCTCGTCGATCGATCCGCTCGCGGTCAGGATCATCACCGGCGTCGCGTCGCTGCGCTGACGCAGCCGGCGCAACACGTTCTTGCCGGACAGCTTCGGCAGGTTCAGGTCGAGCAGCACCACGTCGTAGTGATTCGTTCGCAGCACCTGGTCGGCCGCTTCGCCGTCCTGCACCGAGTCGAGCGCGAACGCGTCGGCCTCGAGCGTCTTCACGAGCCAGTGGGCGAGCGTCGGATTGTCTTCGATGAGCAGCAGTTTCATGCAGCGGGTGACGGCGTGCGGGGTGTCGATTGTGCCGTCGCCGACGAGGCGCCGCCCTGCGGGTTAACACCGACCCAACGGGCGCGGTGCCGAAGGCTGGCAGAAGGCTTGCCGTTTCTATAATCGCCCGGCATCCCCAAGAAAGCGCCCGCCGCGACGCGCGGCGCACCCACTCCAGGAGACTACAACGATGCCTACCCTTCGCCAGTTCGCCGCGCTTTCGAGTGTCGCTTTCGCCGTGGCCGCGGGTTCCACCGCCGCTCATGCGGAAAAGCTCACCATCATGGTCGGCGGCGCGTCCAAGATCATCTACCTGCCCGCGAAACTGACCGAGCAGCTCGGCTACTTCAAGGACGAAGGGCTCGACGTCGATATCGAGTCGCAGCCCGCCGGCGTCGATGCCGAGAACGAGCTGCTCGCGGGCGCCGTGCAGGGCGTCGTCGGCTTCTACGATCACACGATCGATCTGCAGAGCAAGGGTAAGGAGATCGAAGCCATCGCGGTGTTCGGCCAGGTGCCGGGCGAAGTCGAGATGGTGTCGACGGCGGCCGCCGGATCGGTGAAAAGCATGGCCGACGTGAAAGGCAAGACGCTCGGCGTGACGGGGCTCGGTTCGTCGACGAGCTTCCTCACGCAGTATCTCGCGCAGCGCGGCGGCGTGCCGTCGAGCCAGTACACGCTGCTGCCGGTGGGCGCGGACAACACGTTCATCGCCGCGATCAAGCAGCACCGCATCGACGCGGGCATGACGACCGAGCCAACCGTCTCGCGTCTGTTGCAGACCGGCGACGCGAAGGTGCTCGTCGACATGCGCACGATCGAGGGCACGCGCGCGGCGCTCGGCGGCACCTATCCGGCGTCGAGCTTCTATGTGCAGCGCGCGTGGGCGCAAGCGCACAAGGACGACGCGACGAAGCTCGCTCGCGCGTTCTCGCGCACGATGCAGTTCATCGCGACGCACGGCGCCGAGGACATCGCCGCGAAGATGCCGAAGGACTACTACGGCAACAATAAGGATCTCTACGTAAGCGCGCTGAAGGCTTCGCTGCCGATGTTCACGAAGGACGGCCGCATGCCCGCGGACGGTCCGTCGACGGTGCTGAGCGTGATGACGGCGTTCAATCCTTCGGTGAAGGACAAGCACATCGACCTCGCGAAAACCTGGTCGAACGACTATCTGCCGGTCGCGACGGCCACCGCATCGAAGTGAGCCACGTCGCGCGCGATGGGTGCCGTCGCGACGGCCCCGCCGCGCGCGTCCCTGACCTGTCCCGACCTGCCACGATTCCCGACCCCAGCGACCTGACGGAAGGCGCCCCATGACTCTCTCCTCCCCCGGCATGCCAGCGATCGAACTGAGCCACGTCTCGTGCCGTTTCATTTCCCCCGACGGCAAGGCGACCGTCGCGCTGCGCGACTTCAGCATGGCCGTGGCCCGCGGCGAATTCGTCGCGATCGTCGGCCCGACCGGCTGCGGCAAGTCGACGACGCTCAGCATGATCACCGGCCTGTTGAAGCCGACGACGGGCGAAGTGCGCGTGATGGGCAGGCCGGTCGACGGCATCGACCCGCGCATCGGCTTCGTGTTCCAGGCCGACGCGGTGTTTCCGTGGCGCTCGGTGCTCGATAACGTGGCCGCCGGACCGCTCTTTCGCGGTCGCTCGAAATCGGCCGCCTACGACGAAGCGAACGAATGGCTGCGCCGCGTCGGCCTCGCGAACTTCGGCAAGCACTACCCGCATCAACTGTCAGGCGGCATGCGCAAGCGCGTCGCGCTTGCGCAGACCTTCATCAACAAGCCGGAAATCCTGCTGATGGACGAGCCGTTCTCCGCGCTCGACATGCAAACGCGCACGCTGATGCAGGACGAACTGCTGCAGCTGTGGGGCGGCACCGGATCGGTGGTGTTCGTCACGCACGACCTCGAAGAGGCGATCGCGCTCGCCGATCGCGTGTTCGTGCTGACCGCGCGCCCCGCGACGCTGAAGAAAATCTACGAGATCGACCTGCCGCGCCCGCGCGTCACGTCCGAGATCCGCTACGCGCCGCGCTTCATCGAACTGTCGCGCGACATCTGGCACGACCTGCGCGAAGAAGTGCAGATCGGCTAACCCCTCGGCTAACCCTTTACCCTCGTGGAGCTTGACATCATGTCCACCCCGCAAACCACGATGCCCGATGCCGGCCGCGGCACTCAGGGCATCGATCCGGCCGCGCTCGAAGCCGTCGAACGCGACGCGCAACGACGCATCCGCCGCCGCCAGGCGCTCGTGATCGCGCTGCGCGTGCTGGTGCTCGTCGTCGTGCTCGGCGGCTGGGAGCTGGCCGCGCGCATCAAATGGATCGACCCGTTCTTCTTTTCGATGCCGTCCGCGATCTTCGATCAGATCGTCGACTGGTTCGTGAACGGCACTTCGCAAGGGCCGCTCCTCATGCAGGTCTGGGTCACGCTCGAAGAGACCGGGCTCGGCTTCATCATCGGCTCGGTCGCGGGCGTGTTCTGCGGCATCGTGCTCGGCCGCAACAAGCTGCTGTCGGACGTCTTCAGCCTGTACATCAAGATCGCGAACTCGATTCCGCGTGTCGTGCTCGGTTCGGTGTTCGTGATCGCGCTCGGGCTGGGGATGGCGTCGAAGGTGGCGCTCGCCGTCGTGATGGTGTTCTTCGTCGTGTTCGCGAACGCGTTCCAGGGCGTGCGCGAGGCCGATCGCTACATGATCGCGAATGCGCAGATTCTCGGCGCGTCGCGCCGCCAGGTGACGACGTCCGTTGTGATTCCGTCCGCGCTCAGCTGGATTCTCGCGAGCCTGCACGTGAGCTTCGGCTTTGCGCTCGTCGGCGCGGTGGTCGGCGAATTTCTCGGCTCGAAACAGGGGATCGGCCTGCTGATCTCGACCGCGCAAGGGGCGTTCAATGCGAGCGGCGTGTTCGCGGCGATGATCGTGCTCGCCGTGGTCGCCCTCGCCGCCGACTATCTGCTCACCGCGATCGAGCACCGGCTGCAGAAATGGCGGCCGCCGGCGGCGAGCTAAAAGCCTTGTGGTCAATGGCGTAAAACAAGAACCCCGGCCCTCCCGCGAGCGCCGGGGTTTTGCTTTTGCGCGAAGGCGAGTTCCGTTAGTCCACCTTGAAAACGGACACCTGCCGCACCAGATGACCGGCCTGGTCCTGCAACGAACCGGCCGCCGCCGCGGCCTGTTCGACGAGCGCGGCATTTTGTTGTGTCGCGTTGTCCATCTGCGTGACGGCCTGGTTCACCTGCTCGATGCCTTGATGCTGCTCCTGCGACGCCGCGGCAATCTCGCTCATCAGATCGTTCACGCGCCGGACGGCCTGAACCACCTCGTCGATCGTGCGCCCCGCTTCGTCCACCTGGTCGGACCCGACCTTCACCCGATCCACCGATTCGCCGATCAGATCCTTGATTTCCCTGGCGGCGACGCCCGCACGCTGGGCGAGGCTGCGCACCTCGCCCGCGACGACCGCAAAGCCGCGACCCTGCTCGCCGGCGCGGGCCGCTTCGACCGCGGCGTTCAGCGCGAGAATGTTGGTCTGAAATGCAATCCCTTCGATCGTGCTCGTGATTTCGGCGACCCGCGTCGAGCTGTCCGCGATCTCGCGCATCGTGCGGACCACACGCCCGACCGCCTCGCCGCTGCGTGTCGCCACTTCCGATGCACTCGCGGCAAGGTGATTGCCCTGCTTTGCGCTCTCGGCGTTCTGACGAACGGTCGCGGTCAGTTGCTCCATGCTCGAAGCCGTTTCCTCGAGCGACGCCGCCTGTTCTTCCGTTCGCGCGCTCAGATCGGTGTTGCCCGACGCGATCTGGCTCGATGCCGTCGCGATCGTGTCCGATCCCTGCCGCACGTCGCGGACGATCTTCAGCAGGTTGTCGTTCATCGTCTTCAGCGTGGCCAGCAATTGCCCGGTTTCGTCGTTGCTGCGCGCTTCGATCCGCTGCGTCAGGTCGCCGCTCGCGACGCGCGTCGCGATGTGCACCGCTTGCCCGATCGGGCGCGTGATGCTGCGCGTAATGAACCAGCCGAAACCGATGCCGACGACAAGCGCTACCGCACCGAGGCCACCCAGTATCAGGTAGCTGCTGCGGTACACCGCGCCGATCGTGTCCACCGCCGCCTTCGTCTGCGACACCTGGAACTGCTTGATGTCGTCGAGGGTGCCGGTATAGCCGACATAGATCGGCAGCAACTCCTTGTTCAGCGACTGGACGGCGTCGTCATGACGACCCGCCGCCTGCAGATCCAGGATCTTCTGGACGGCCTCGTCGTATGCCGCGCTTTGCTGCACGAGCCTCGCGGCGACCTCGGGGCGCGCGAGCATCTTCGACAGCGAGTCGACGCCCTGCCGCAAGTCCTTGCGCGTCGCTTCGATCTTCTCGCGCATCCTCTCCTGGAACGCGGGATCGTCGTTCAACAGCTTGTTGCGGATAAAAAGCGCTACGGAGTCCAGATTTTCGCGCACGTTGCCCGCATACATCACGCGAGGAAGATTGACGTCGCTGACACTTTCAGCCTGGGTATTCAGGCGCCCCAACATCGTGATTCCAGTCGCCACCGTGAGGGCTGCAAGCAGCAGCACGACAGCGAACCCAACTCCAAGCCTGATACCGATTTTCATTTTATGCACTGCCCGTTGTGACTACTGCCGTTGTCGCGGAACGTCGCTGGTCAGGCATCCGAAGGACGATGACCCGCCATGGCGCCCTTCCGCGTATACCCGTATTAACGAACCGGTCAGCCGACAATTGAGCTCAGTCGCCGCAATAATGTATTTCTGACGCATCAATAAACGCGAAATCGATGCGGGGGCATGCAACGGGCGGCAGGAAAAATGGACCGCAGAAAAAAGAAAAACCCGGTTCTCCGAAGAGAACCGGGTTTTATCCCGCCATATACAGACGTACTGGCGGAGACGGAGGGATTCGAACCCTCGATCCAGGTTTTGGCCCAGATGCTCCCTTAGCAGGGGAGTGCCTTCGACCTCTCGGCCACGTCTCCCGAAAATTTCGCTCGCGCCAGGGAGGCAGCGCGACGAAGCCAAAATGATAGCGGGTTCGCGCGTTCCGGTCAATTTTCGGGACGTACTTTTTGCACGTCGACGAACCCGTTCATGTCGAAAACACCATCGACGACACGGCGGTCACAAAACCGCCGCGCGAACCTGCGTCAAGCCGCCTGGTCGAGGTCGAACGCCTTATGCAGCGCGCGCACGGCGAGCTCCATGTACTTCTCGTCGATCAGCACCGAAATCTTGATTTCGGAAGTCGAGATCATCTGGATGTTGATGCCCTCTTCCGACAGCGTGCGGAACATCTTGCTCGCGATGCCGACGTGCGAGCGCATGCCCACGCCGACCACCGACACCTTCGACACCTTCGCGTCGCCCAGCACCTTCCCGGCCTTCACGTGGTCCTTCACCTGGCCCGCGAGGATGTCCATCGCGCGCTGGTAGTCGCCGCGACCGACGGTGAACGTGAAGTCGGTCTTGCCTTCGACGCTCTGGTTCTGGATGATCATGTCGACATCGATGTTCGCATCCGCGACCGGGCCGAGGATCTGATACGCGATGCCCGGCTTGTCCGGCACGCCGGCCACGACGATGCGGGCCTCGTCGCGCTGGAACGCGATACCCGAAATGACTGCTTTTTCCATGGTGTCGTCTTCTTCAAAAGTAATCAGGGTGCCGGAGGTCATTTCCTCGTCGAGCGGCATCAGCGGATCGGTCAGGCTCGACAGCACGCGCGTCTTCACCTGGTACTTGCCGGCGAATTCCACCGAGCGGATCTGCAGCACCTTCGAGCCGAGGCTCGCCATTTCCAGCATTTCCTCGAACGTGATGCGATCGAGGCGGCGCGCTTCCTCGACGACGCGCGGATCGGTCGTATAGACGCCGTCGACGTCGGTATAAATCAGGCACTCGTCGGCTTTCAGCGCGGCCGCGACCGCGACCGCCGACGTGTCCGAACCGCCGCGGCCGAGCGTCGTGATGTGGCCGTCCGGATCGATGCCCTGGAAGCCGGTGATCACCACGACCTTGCCTTCGTCCAGGTCGCGCAGCACGCGCTCGCCGTCGATGTCGTTGATGCGCGCTTTCGTGAACGCGCTGTCGGTCTTCACCGGAACCTGCCAGCCGGTGTAGCTGACCGCGTCGACGCCGGCTTCGTGCAGCGCGATCGACAGGAGACCGACGCTCACCTGTTCGCCGGTGGACGCGATCATGTCGAGTTCGCGCGGGCTCGGCTGCGACGAAATCTCTTTCGCGAGCCCGAGCAGACGATTGGTTTCGCCGGACATCGCCGACGGCACGACGACCATCTTGTGCCCGGCCTTTTGCCATTTCGCGACGCGCCTGGCGACGTTCTTGATGCGCTCGACCGAGCCCATCGAGGTGCCGCCGTATTTGTGTACGATGAGTGCCATTGTCGTTCTGAACTGGAGATGTTACCGCTGGCGCACTGAGGACGGCCGCGCGAGAAAACGCGACGGCGTAGGTGCAGCGCGTGCAGCACGCGCGGGGTTTGCCCGACCGTTCTTACTGTGTTGCTACCTGCCTTGTTGCTGCTTTATTCCTGCTCTGTGCCTGCTCATTACTCTTTGCCCGCCTGCCGCCGCGCGCCCTTTCAGCCACCGTCAGCGGCGAGCAAGTAAGCGGACTGGACAAACCTGTCAGCGTACCCGATCGGCACCGAATTGACAAGCCGCAACCGATGTGCTGCGCGGAGAAGACGCTTCTGCAGCAAGGCGTTGCGGCGCGCTTGAAGCGCCGTCCGATGGGGACGCACCCCGCTACGCGATCAACAGATCCTCGCGCCACTCGATGCGGCGCCAACGTTCGGTCATCGCGCGTTCGGGCGACGGCTGCCACGCGGAACGATTCACGCCGATGCGCGGCACGAACAGCAGCGTCCCGCCGCTGAACAGCAGCGGCACATCGCGCTCCCACGCGGGAATACCCCGCTCCTGAAAGAGGTTCTTCAGCGTGCGGCTGATGCCGGCCGCGGGATTGCGCATCCGCTCGCCGCCCCGCCTTGCCCGCGCGACGAGCGGCGCGCGTGTCAGCACGGTTTCGGGCACCGCATCGGGATCGTCCGCATCGGAAGATGCAAACACGAACGTGCCGCGCCACTGCGGCACGCGCCACACTTCCTCGCCGCGCCACGTCAGCTCGGCCGGCTCGTGCTCGTCGTCGGGCGCACGCGCATCGCGCTGTTCGTCCCAGAACACGACGCCGCGATAGCTGCGCAGACGCCACCCGGCATGATCGACGCGCAATGCGTGATCGCCGCCGTCGTCGCGCACGTCGCGCAACTGCCGCAGCGCATCGGCCGCACGCGCGGACGACGCCGCCGGCATGCCGAGCGTGCGCATCCAGTAGCGCAACAGATTCAGCGCGCGTGCGTCGTCGAGCGCGACCAGCGCGTCGTACGACAACGCGCGGCCATCGTCGCGTGACGCTTCGCGCAGATCGATCTGCGCGAGTTCGTCGAGCAGTTGCTGAGCGCTCGCCGCATGCGCGGCCGTGCGCGCGAGCGCATCGCGAAAGCCCGGAAAGTGTGCGGCGAGCGCCGGCATCACGTCGTGCCGCAGCGCGTTGCGCGCATAGCGCGTATCGGCGTTCGATTCGTCCTCGATCCAGGGCAAGCCGTACGCGTCGGCGTACCGCTCAAGTTGCGCGCGCAACAAACCGAGCAACGGACGCACCCGCGTCACGCCGCCCATTGCGACGCGCACCGGAGCCATCGCCGCCAGGCCCGCGATGCCCGCACCGCGCAACAGTTGAAGCAGCACCGTCTCCGCCTGATCGTCCGCGTGCTGCGCGAGCCACAGCGATTGCGCGCCGTGCGCGGCACACATCGCGTCGAGCGCGCGATAGCGCGCGTCGCGCGCCGCGGCTTCGATACCGGATGCGTCGTCGCGATCAACATCGACGCGACGCACGTCGAACGCCACACCGAGCGCATGCGCGGTCGCTTCGCAATGCGCGAGCCACGCATCGGCATTCGGACTGAGCCCGTGATGCACATGCAGCGCGACGCAACGCGACGCGCCCGCGACACGCACCGCCGCATCGAGCAGCACCGACGAATCGAGCCCGCCGCTATACGCGATTGCGAGGGTCTCGGAAGAACGGTGCGCAGACAGCGCAACGCCGAGCGCATCGAGAACGATGCGCCCGGCGTCGGGTTGGGTGGGAGCAGTCATGGCGTGAAGGCGCGAGCGCGCCGGCGATGACTTGACGGGACGACAGCGCGCGCTTACGCGCCCGGCGTCGTCTCCTTGAATTTGCCGTACGCCATCAGGCGCTCGAGGCGACGCTCGCGCAGATCCTGCACGCTCATCCCCTGGAACTGGCGCAGCGAGTCGGACAGCGCGCGGCGCAGCAGCGCGGCCATGCCCTTCGGATCGCGGTGCGCGCCGCCGAGCGGTTCGTTGACGATCTTGTCGATCAGCCCGAGCGCCTTCAGACGGTGCGCGGTGAGGCCGAGTGCCTCGGCCGCTTCTGGCGCCTTCGCGGCGCTCTTCCACAGGATCGACGCGCAGCCTTCCGGCGAGATCACCGAGTAGGTCGAGAACTGCAGCATCAGCACCGTATCGGCGACGGCGATCGCAAGCGCGCCGCCGGAACCGCCCTCGCCGATCACCGTCGCGATCACGGGAATCTTCAGTTCGGCCATCACGTACAGATTGCGGCCGATCGCTTCGGACTGGCCGCGCTCTTCGGCGCCGATGCCCGGGTACGCACCCGGCGTGTCGATGAACGTGAAAAGCGGCAGGCCGAACTTCTCGGCGAGGCGCATCAGCCGCTCGGCCTTGCGATAGCCTTCCGGACGCGGCATCCCGAAGTTGCGCGCGGCGCGCTCCTTCGTGTCGCGGCCCTTCTGCTGGCCGATCACCATGCACGGCTGGCCGTTGAAGCGCGCGAGACCGCCGATGATCGACAGGTCGTCCGAGAACGCGCGGTCGCCGTGCAACTCGTGGAAATCGGTGAACAGCTCGTGCACGTAGTCGAGCGTGTAAGGACGCTGCGGATGACGCGCGATCTGCGAAACCTGCCACGGGCTCAGGTTCGCGTACAGGTCTTTCGTCAGTTGCTGGCTTTTCTTCGACAGCCGCTCGATCTCTTCCGAAATATCGACGGCCGAGTCGTCCTGAACGAAACGCAGCTCTTCGATCTTGCCTTCGAGCTCCGCGATCGGCTGTTCGAAATCCAGAAAGGTGGTCTTCATGAGTTGGAATCCTTGCACTTATCGGCAGCGCGTATTCTAACCGCGCCGACCGATCTCCAAATCCGGGCACAACTATCAGACGGATTTTACGATAGCACCGGCCCGACGATCCGCCGCTACCCCTGCAGCGGCTCGAGACTGCGCCACATATACCAGGTCGCGACGGTCCGCCACGGCTCCCAGTTCGCGGCCACTTCACGCGCCTCGCTGCGCGTGACGGGTTCGCCGCTGAAATAGTTGAGGCTGATCGCGCGAATCAGCCCGAGATCGTCGAGCGGCAGCACGTTCGGCCGCGCGAGGTTGAAGATCAGGAACATCTCGGCGGTCCAGCGGCCGATGCCCCGGATCTGCGTCAATTCGGCGATCACGTCTTCGTCGTCCATCGACACCCACTTGCCGACGTGCAGCGCACCGGACACGAAATGCTGCGCGAGATCGAGGATGTACTCGGCCTTGCGCTTCGACAGCCCGCACCCGACTAGCTTCTCGTGACCGAGCTTGATGAACTGCTGCGGCACGAGCTTCGGACACGCGGTCTCGACACGCTGCCACAGCGCCTGCGCGGCCGGCACCGAAATCTGCTGGCCGACCACCGAGCGCGCGAGCGTGACGAACGGATCGTCGAGGCTCAGCAGATGAACCGGTCCGAACTTCGGAATCAGCTTCTTCAGAATGCGGTCGCGCTTCACGAGGTCCGCGCATGCCTTGTCCCAGTACGCGGGACGCAGCACTTCGGGTTCGAGATCGACGAGCGGTGCAGGCGCCGCGGCTTGCGCCGCTTCAACCGATGCCGGCGGCGCGTCGGGCGCCGGGCGCTGCGTCTGCGCAGCGGCGGCGGTGCTTGCGTGCAATGCGCCGTTTGCTCCATTCACGCCGTTCATCTTCGCGCGAGCGGCGTTCGACGCCACCGCGCGTTTTCGCGCGACCGGATGAGCGGCCGGATGCACCGCCTTGTGCGCCGTTTTATGTACGACCGTATGGGCGCCGACGGCAGCGCCGTTCGGCGCGCGCTTCGCGGCGGCCTTCTTCTTTGCCGCCGCTGCGGCCTGCCCATCGCCGGCGCTTTTCGCCGCGCCCGTGGCGCCGCCGCGCGCATTCTTTGCCGCCGCTGCCGCGCCCGTTAGCGACGCAGGCCGCTTCGCCTGCGTCTTCGTGGCCGTTGCCATCCTGCCTCCTGCCTCGCGAATCGATCAGTGGAAACGGGACAGCCCGCTCAAATGCGGCGCCACTCGGTCAACCCGCCCGGTTTGTCTTCGAGTGCGATACCGGCTTCGAGCAGTTCGGCCCGGATCCGGTCCGCCTCGGCATAGTCCTTCGCCTTTTTCGCCGCGACGCGCTCAGCGATCTTCGCTTCGATCGCGGCTGCGTCGAGTGCGCCCTCCGTCGCCGCACCCGCTGCCTGCTGCAGATAGACGCGCGGCTCGCGCACCAGCAGTCCGATCACGCGCGCAAGACGCTGCAACTGCCGCGCATGCGCCGGATCGCGCGTACGGTTCACTTCGCTCGCCAGTTCGAACAGCACCGCAATCGCAACCGGCGTGTTGAAGTCGTCGTTCATCGCCGCGCGAAAACGCTGCGCGTACGATTCGTTCCAGTCGAGCTCGCCCGCGTCCGGCGTCACATCTTTCAACGCCGTGTAAAGACGCGTAAGCGCATTGCGTGCATCGTCGATGTGCACGTCGCTGTAGTTCAACGGCGACCGATAGTGCGCGCGTGCAATGAAGAATCGCACAACCTCCGCATCGTACTGCGCCAAAACCTCGCGGATCGTGAAGAAGTTGCCGAGCGACTTCGACATCTTTTCATTGTCGATCTGCACGTAGCCGTTGTGCATCCAGTAGTTGACGAACGTCTGGCCGGTCGCCGCCTCGCTCTGCGCGATTTCGTTTTCGTGGTGCGGGAATTGCAGATCCTGGCCGCCGCCATGAATGTCGAAATGCTCGCCGAGCAGCGAGCAACTCATCGCGGAGCACTCGATGTGCCAGCCCGGACGGCCGCGTCCATATTTCGAATTCCAGCCGGTGTCCGCCGGTTCGTCGGGCTTCGCCTGCTTCCACAGCACGAAGTCGAGCGGATCCTGCTTCGCGTCGTTCGCCGCGACGCGCTCGCCCGCGCGCAGGTCTTCGATCGACTTGCCCGACAGCCGTCCATAGGGTGCGAACTTGCGCACCGCGTAATTCACGTCGCCGTCGGCGGCCTGATACGCGTAGCCGTTTGCTTCGAGTGTCTCGATCATGCCGAGCATCTGCGCAATGAACTGCGTCGCACGAGGTTCGTGGTCCGGGCGCTCGATGCCGAGCGCGTCCGCGTCTTCGTGAAGCGCTGCGATGAAACGGTCCGTCAGCGACTTGATCGTCTCGCCGTTCTCGACGGCGCGGCGAATGATCTTGTCGTCGATGTCGGTGATGTTGCGCACGTAGGTCACGTCGTAGCCGAGCGTGCGCAGCCAGCGCTGCACGATGTCGAACACCACCATCACACGCGCATGACCCACGTGACAATAGTCGTACACCGTCATCCCGCAGACGTACATCCGTACGACGCCGGGTTGCAAAGGCACGAAAGTTTGCTTGTCACGCGCGAGCGTGTTGTAGATGCGCAGTGAGTCCATAGAAGCGATGGATACGTGGAGCGAAGGATTCCCGCATTCGTTGCCTGCGGGCCGCGCCGACAACGGCGGCGGAGCCGGCCGCAGCCCGCCGGTGCATCGGCACCGCGGCACTCAGGCTGCGATCAGGGCGGGGACGACCACGAGTGGCGAACAACAGAGAGCCTGCGGGCTTCGCGCGGAGGGTGGCAACCAGACTCGCAACGAAAACGCACGGACCTTTTGTTAGAATGGGTCGGAGTATAACACCGCGACCTCTCCCTATGAAACCATCCAGCGGCCGCGCAGCCAAGGCCTCGACCCGCGCTGCGACCCTCGCCGCGACGGCGCTTGCCGGCGTTGCGCTCGCACTCGGCACCGCCTTCAGCGCGCACGCGGCGCCCCCCGCGAGCGCCGACCAGACGCCCGGCGCCGACGCCGCCATCGCGCAGCACAACTGGACCGCGGCGCTCACCGAACTCGACACGCGCATCCAGTCGAATCCGCGCGACGTGCAGGCCAAGTTCAAGCGCGCGACGGTACTCGCGCGTCTTGGCCGCGACGACGATGCAATCGCCGCGTTCCGCGAACTCACGCAGCAGTACCCGGAATTGCCGGAGCCGTATAACAATCTCGCGGCGCTGCTCGCGAAACAGGGACGCCTCGACGAAGCACGCGTCGCGCTGGAAACGGCGACTCGTGCGAATCCGTCGTACGCGCTCGCGTTCGAAAATCTCGGCGACCTGTATCTGCGCCTCGCCGACGCGTCATACCGGCGTGCACTCGCGCTCGGCCATGCGAGCGGCGCGACGCAGCAACGTCTCGACGACCTGCAGAAAATCGTCGCGCCGAGCGCCGCGAACGCGCGCCCGGCGCCCACCTCCGCTGCGCCCACGCAGACGGAGAGCGTCATGAACCGTTCGTCGTCCGATCTGGTGAACAGTCCGCTGTTCCAGTTCGGCGGGCCGGGCGGTTCGCTCGCGATGCCGCCTTACATGGCGCCGTCGCGCTAGCCCGCGGCCCGCTCGTGCTTCGCGCGGGCCATCTTTTTTTGCGTTTCGCTTCCGCTTCCCGAGGACATTCATGAAATGGTTGATGTTGGCGCTCGGCAGCGCCGCCCTGCTTTCGAACGCACCGGCGTTCGCGCAGCCGTCTGCACCGGCTGTGCACCCGAACGTACTGATCAAGACGAGCGAAGGCGACATCCGCGTCGAACTGTATCCGGAGAGAGCGCCGAAGACCGTCGATAACTTCCTTGAGTACGTGAAATCCGGGCAGTACAACGGCACGATTTTTCATCGTGTGATTCGCGGTTTCATGATCCAGGGCGGCGGCTACACGGCGAGCTTCGTCGAGAAACCGACGCGCGCGCCGATTCCGCTCGAAAGCAACAACGGTCTGAAGAACACGGTCGGTTCGATCGCGATGGCGCGCACGAGCGACCCGAATTCGGCCACCGCGCAGTTCTTCATCAACACGGTCGACAACCCCGGCCTCGATTATCCGAATCCGGACGGCCACGGCTACGCGGTGTTCGGCAAGGTCACGCAGGGCATGGACGTCGTGCAGCGGATCGAGGCGACGCCGACGACGACGCGCGGGCCGATGTCCGACGTGCCGCAAAAGGAAATCGTGATCCGCTCGGCGACGGTCGTCGGCAAATAATCCGTCACCCAGGCGAAGCGCTACACCGACAATCACGCTAAAAAAGCGCTAATCCAGGCGCGCTGCTGCCTCGGCGCGGCAGCGGCAGCGGCAATGCGAGGGCGAACGCCCCGGCTGCCGCTCCCGCGCCTTTCATTCACCCTCACACCACCCAAGGATCCCATCATGGTCGAACTGCACACGAACCACGGCGTCATCAAGCTCGAACTCGACGCCGCCAAGGCCCCGAAGACGGTCGAAAACTTCCTGAACTACGTGAAGAACGGCCACTACGACAACACGGTGTTCCACCGCGTGATCGACGGGTTCATGATCCAGGGCGGCGGCTTCGAGCCGGGCATGAAGCAGAAGCCGACCGACGCGCCGATCACCAACGAAGCGAACAACGGCCTGAAGAACGAGAAGGGTTCGATCGCGATGGCGCGCACGAACGATCCGCACTCGGCGACCGCGCAGTTCTTCATCAACGTGAACGACAACGACTTCCTGAACCACTCGTCGCCGACGCCGCAAGGCTGGGGCTACGCGGTGTTCGGCAAGGTCGTCGAGGGCCTCGACGTGCTCGACAGCATCCGCAAGGTGAAGACGGGCTCGAAGGGCTTCCATCAGGACGTGCCGGTCGACGACGTCGTGATCGAGAAGGCCGTCGTCGTCGAATAAGCGTCGACGACGCACGCACCGTCCATGCTGCAGGAAAAGGCACTGCGACACGCCGCTGCGGGCGTGCCCGGCGAGGGCAAGCGCCCGCACGCGGCACGCCCGTTTCTGTTCATCGCCGACCTGCACCTGAACGAGGCCATTCCTCGCACGGTCGCCGCGTTCGAGCACTTCATCGCCGTGACCGCCGATCAGGCGGACTCGGTGTTCATCCTCGGCGACCTGTTCGAATACTGGATCGGCGACGACATGCTCGCCGATCCGTTCGTCGCGCGGATGGCCGCGCTGTTGCACACGCTGAGCGAACGCGGCATCGCGCTCTACGTGATGCACGGCAATCGCGACTTTCTGCTCGGCAAGCGGTTCATGCGGGCGGCCGGCGCGATCTTTCTGCCCGATCCGATTGCGATCACCGCGTTCGGCACGCGCATTGCGCTCGCGCACGGCGACGCGCTGTGCACCGACGACCGCGGGTATCAACTGTTTCGCGTGTTCGCGCGCAACCGCGTCGCGCAACTGCTGTTCCTCGCGTGGCCGTTCGCGTGGCGGCGTGCGCTCGCGGAGCGGATGCGGCGCGCGAGCGAAGCGGGCCGCGCGACGCATCATCAGGCGACGATGCCGCCGCGCTACGACGTGACGGCCAAGGGCGTCGCCGCGCTGTTCAAGCACAGCCGCGCGAAGACCATCGTGCACGGGCATACGCACCGGCCCGCGCAGCATCAGGAGCCGGGCGGCACGCGCTGGGTTCTGCCCGACTGGGATCTCGATCACGGCAAGCCGCGCGGCGGCTATCTGCGAGTCGACGCGGAAGGGTTCAGGATGCTGCCGCTCGACTGAGCGGATCGCACGAACGAGACACAACCCGGGGCGCACTCGCGCCCCGGTTCCTTTTCGATCACGGCTGCGACGGCGCGCGAGCCTCGTCCGGCGCCGCGCTTCCATCCAGCACCGCCGACAGCCGGCGCAGGTCGATCGGCGCCGCCCCTTCGCCGTGCAGCGCGTCGACGCGCGCGCCGAGTTGCGCGAGCGCGGCCGCGATCGCTTCGACGCGCTGCGCCTGCGTCGCCGCGTGGTCGATCAGGCCGTGGATCGCGAGGGACACCGGATCGTCCGCGTTCGGCGTGATGCCGTACGCGCAAAACCCGTCGCGGCGCGCCGGCGACGGCGCGGTGCCGCTGGTGTCGCTCCTGCCGCTTGCTCCGCTCGCATCGTTCGCGGCATCGGCATCGCCGGACGCCGCTGCGCGCGCGGGCAGAATCACGCGCGCCGGATTGCCGACCGCGGTCCCGCCCTCCGGCACCGGTTTCACGACGACCGCATTCGAACCGATCTTCGCGTTCGCGCCGACCGTGAAGCCGCCGAGCACTTTCGCACCCGCCCCGACGATCACACCCGCACCGAGCGTCGGATGCCGCTTCGCGCCGCGCGTGAGCGACGTGCCACCGAGCGTCACGCCCTGATAGATCGTGCAGTCGTCGCCGACTTCGGCCGTCTCGCCGATCACGACGCCCATCCCGTGATCGATGAACACGCGCCGGCCGATCGTCGCCCCCGGATGGATCTCGATGCCCGTCAGAAAGCGCGCGAACTGCGACACGAAACGTGCGAGCCAGCGGTGCTTCGCGCGCCAGCATGCATGCGCTGCGCGATGAAACACGAGCGCGTGCAGGCCCGGATAGCAGGTCAGCACTTCCCAGGCACTGCGGGCGGCGGGATCGCGCTCGCGGATCGTGGCGATGTCTTCGCGAAGTCTGTCGAACATGGGCTGTCCTGCGGATCGTGGGAGAAGGCGGCGCGTCGCGGCCGCCGCCATTGCAGCAACGCTGCTTTGCTTATGCTGTGACAGCGATTGTAGGCGACGCGCGCGTCGTCGCCAGCAAGCCCCCAACGGCGGCGAGGTCGTGTCGCCGCAGACGGCCGCTGCTGCCCGCCGCGAAAAAGCCGCCCGGGCGTCCCGGCCGTCAGCGCTCGTCGCCGTCGGCTTTGCCTTTCAGCAGCAACACGTGCTTCGCGATGCCGCGCAGGATGTTGACCTCCTCGCGCTCCAGCCCCGAGCGCGCGAACAGGCGCCGCAGGCGCGACATCAGCTTCTTCGGATTCGCGGGGTCGAGAAATTCGAGCGCGATCAGCGCGTTTTCGAGGTGCACGAACATCCGCTCGATGTCCTCGCTCGCCGCGAGCGGCGTCGCTGCCGCCGACGCGCTCGCGCGCGCGTCCGGCAACGCGGAGCCGGCGCCGTAGCCGTCCAGATACGCGAGGCGCAGCTCGTACGCGAGCACCTGCACGGCCTGCGCGAGATTGAGCGAGCTGTACGCCGGGTTCGCCGGGATGTGCGCGAGCGCGCTGCAGCGCTCGACGTCCTCATTGGCGAGCCCGGTGCGCTCGTTGCCGAACACGAGCGCGATGTCGCCGTGCGGCACTTGCCGGCACGCGTCGACCGCGGCTTCGCGCGGCGCGCGCGGCGGCGGACCGTACTCGCGCGTGCGTGCGGTCAGCGCGAGCGACCATTGCGCACCCGCGAGCGCGTCCGCGAGGGTCGGCACGACATGTGCGCTCGCGAGCACGTCGTCCGCGCCGCTCGCCATCGCAATCGCCTCCGGATCGTTCTGCACCTGCGCGACACGCGGCGCGACCAGCACCAGCCGCGAAAAACCCATCGTCTTCAGCGCGCGCGCGGCCGCGCCGACATTGCCCGGATGACTCGGCTCGACCAGCACGAAACGCGTCGACGTAAAGCCGCCGCGCAACGGCTCGAAGCTATCGGAATGACCGGAAACGGCTGCGGAAAAGGACTGAACCAAGTTGGATCTCGACGAAAAACGCGCGTGGGGAAACGCATATGTTAGCGCGGCCGGCTCGCGCGGCGTGCGCCGCCCGGCTGCCGGTCCGTCGCCGCCCGGTCGCGCACGCGACGCGGCCGCGAGCTCCCGCGCGCCACGGCGGGCTCGCGAGTCGGGTAAAATGTCGCCGTTCGCGCGGCTTGTCGTCGCCGGTTGCGACCCGTCCGACCCGGCCTGCGCGCGGCTTCTTCGCATGGCACCGCCGCGGCGCACCGGTTCGCGATACGTCGATCGCCGCGCTCCGCTCTTTTTCAATTCGTCTTTCGTCGACGAAAGCAGGAACGCGCGAGCGCCGCCCTGCCCCGTCGTTGAACCCTTCGATTCAGCAACCCGTTCTGCAACCCGGCAGCCCGCGCGGCCGTCGGCAACAAGGATCCTGGCTCATGCATCCCATGCTCAACATCGCTGTCAAGGCCGCGCGCCGCGCCGGACAGATCATCAACCGCGCGTCGCTCGATCTCGACCTCGTGCAGGTGTCGAAGAAGCAGCACAACGATTTCGTGACGGAAGTCGACAAGGCGTCCGAAGCCGCGATCATCGACACGCTGAAGACCGCCTACCCCGACCACGCGATCCTCGCGGAAGAATCGGGCCATTCGGAGAACGAATCCGAATACCAGTGGATCATCGACCCGCTCGACGGCACCACGAATTTCATCCACGGCTTCCAGTACTACTGCGTATCGATCGCGCTCGCGCACAAGGGCGTGGTCACGCAGGCGGTCGTCTACGACCCGACGCGCAACGACCTGTTCACCGCCTCGCGCGGCCGCGGCGCGTTTCTGAACGACCGCCGCATCCGCGTCGGGCGCCGCGACCGCCTCGCCGACGGCCTGATCGGCACGGGCTTTCCGTTCCGCGAAAAAGACGGCCTCGCGGGCTACACCGAACTGTTCGCCGAAATGACGCTCTCCTGCGCCGGCCTGCGCCGCCCGGGCGCGGCCGCGCTCGACCTCGCGAACGTCGCCGCCGGCCGCATGGACGGCTTCTTCGAGCAGGGACTGAACGCATGGGACGTCGCGGCAGGCGGTCTGCTCGTCACCGAAGCGGGCGGCCTGATCGGCAACTACACGGGCGACTCCGACTATCTGCACGTCGGCGAAGTGGTCGCGGGCAATCCGAAGATCTACGCGCAGATGGTGCCGATCCTGTCGAAGTACAGCCGCGTCAAGGCGGGCTGATCCGATACGGCTGCGACACGGCCCGACACTGGCGCAACGAGGCGGCTTCGGCCGCCTTTTCGTTTGCCGGCGCCGCTGCCTGCCGTTTTCCTTTCTCGCGTTTGACAACTGGCACCGCTTACGCCCTCGGGCATGATGAAGAAAGGCTTTTACACAATCATCGCCGCGCAGTTCGTGTCGTCGCTCGCCGACAACGCGCTGCTGATCGCCGCGATCGCGCTGCTGTCGGTGATCCGCTCGGCGCCCTGGGTCACACCGCTGCTGCAGGTGTTCTTCACGATCTCGTACGTCGTGCTCGCGCCGTTCGCCGGCGCGTTCGCGGACGCGCTGCAAAAGCGCCACGTGATGTTCGTGTCGAATGCGATGAAGGCCGTCGGCTGCCTGATGATGATTGCCGGAGTGCATCCGGTCATCGCGTATGGCGTCGTCGGCTTCGGCGCGGCCGTATATTCGCCCGCGAAATACGGAATCCTGACTGAATTGCTGCCGGCCGAAAGACTCGTCGCCGCGAACGCGTGGCTCGAATCGGCGACCGTGCTGTCGACGATCGCGGGCACGATGCTCGGCGGCGCGCTGATCAGCCGGTTCGCCGAGCGCGTCGTCGTGCGTCTGCACGCGCCGATGATCCACTCGGCGGCGGACCTCGCGATGTCGGCGGTAATGCTGACGTACGCGCTCGCGGCGCTGATCAACATCGGCATTCCGGACACCGGCGCGCGTTACCCGAACCAGTTGAAGGAGCCGACGGCGCTCGTCGGCACGTTCGCGCACTGCTTCAGGACGCTGTGGGCCGACCCGCTCGCGCAGATCGCCCTGTGGGTCACCACGCTGATGTGGGGTGCGGCCGTCACGCTGCAATTGCTCGTGCTGCGCTGGGCGGACGTGAACCTCGGGCTCACGCTGTCGAAGGCGGCGGTGATGCAAGGCGTGGCCGGGCTCGGCATCGCGCTCGGCGCGGGCGCGGCGGCCGCGCGCGTGCCGCTGTCGGCGTCGCTGCGCGTGCTCCCGGTCGGCATCGCGTCGGGCGTGGTCACGGTGGCGATGGCGTTCTACGGCAATGCGCTGTTCCCGGCCGGCGCCGCGCTTCACTTCGGCTCGCACGCGTTGCCGCTGGTCCTGCTCCTCGCGTATCCGCTGATGGTGCTGCTCGGCTCGCTCGCGGGCTTCTTCATCGTGCCGATGAACGCGCTGCTGCAGCATCGCGGCGCGACGCTGCTGTCGGCCGGCCATTCGATCGCGGTGCAGAACTTCAACCAGAACATCGCGGTGCTGCTGATGCTCGGCAGCTACGCGTTGCTGCTGACCGCGAACATGCCGGTGACGTGGATCATCGTGCTGTTCGGCGTATTCGTCACCGGGATGATCGGGCTCGCGATGCGCCGCAGCGCCGTCAATGCGCGCGCGGTGAATCTGCACGCGCTGATCGACGAGTGAATGCGCCGATGCGCGACCGATGCGCGACGTTAGCCATCCGGATACGCCCCCTGCGGCCGCAATCCACGTAAACTACGGGCTTCGATACCGCGGCGGCGCCGCGCGTGCGGCCAATGCGTGCCGTGTTCGCGCCCGTCGCCCGCCCAGGACTTGCACCATGAACCGAGACTGCATCGCTCGCACGAGCGCCGAACCCCGCCTGGAACGGGACACAAGCGGATGGGATTCAAGCCGATGACGACTACGCTTGCCGACGCTCCGGAAGGCGCGAAGCCCCACACGCCGTACATGCAGCAGTACCTGCGCATCAAGGCCGACCATCCCGATACGCTGCTTTTTTTCCGGATGGGCGACTTCTACGAGCTCTTCTTCGACGACGCCGAAAAAGCGGCCCGCCTGCTCGATCTGACGCTCACGCAGCGCGGCGCGTCCGGCGGCAATCCGATCAAGATGTCGGGCGTCCCGCATCACGCGGTCGAGCAGTATCTGGCGAAGCTCGTGAAGCTCGGCGAGTCGGTCGCGATCTGCGAGCAGATCGGCGACCCGGCCGCGTCGAAGGGGCCGGTCGAGCGCAAGGTCGTGCGCGTCGTCACGCCGGGCACGCTGACCGACGCGGCGCTGCTGTCCGACAAGCGCGATGTCTATCTGATGGCGATCTGCGCCGGACATAACCGGCGCGGCGTCGCGGTCACCGTCGGCCTCGCATGGCTGAACCTCGCGAGCGGCTCGCTGCGGCTCGCGCAAGTCGCGCCCGAGCAGGTCGCGGCCGCATTGGAACGCATCCGGCCCGCCGAAATCCTCGTCGCGGAAATGCCGGGCGAGTCGTCCGGCTGGACGCCGCCGACCGGCTTCGGCGCACTCACGCGCGTACCGGCGTGGCACTTCGACATCGGCTCCGGCACCCAGCGGCTTTGCGATCAGCTCGAAGTCGCGAGCCTCGACGGCTTCGGCGGCGAGACGCTGACGAGCGCGTGCGGCGCCGCGGGCGCGCTGCTGCTGTACGCGGCCGCAACCCAGGGCCAGCAACTGCGTCACGTGCGCAGCCTGAAAGTCGAATACGAATCGGAATACATCGGCCTCGATCCGGCGACGCGCCGCAACCTCGAACTGACCGAGACGCTGCGCGGCACCGACTCGCCTACGCTGTGCTCGCTGCTCGACACCTGCAGCACGACGATGGGCAGCCGTCTGTTGCGTCACTGGCTGCATCACCCGCCGCGCGATGCGTCGATCGCGCAGACGCGCCAGCAGGCGATCGGCGCGCTGCTCGAAGCGCCGCCGCCCGCGACGCTCGATGCGCTGCGCGCCGCACTGCGACAGATCGCCGACGTCGAGCGCATCACCGGGCGACTGGCGTTGCTGTCCGCGCGGCCGCGCGATCTGTCGAGCCTGCGCGACACGTTCGTCGCTTTGCCCACGCTGCGCGACCAGGTCGGTGCGGCGAGCGGCGCCGCAGCCGCCCTCGCGCGGATCTGCGAAGCGCTGGAGCCGCCCGCGGCGTGCGTCGATCTGCTGCAACGGGCGGTCGCGCCGGAGCCGGCCGCGATGGTGCGCGACGGCGGCGTGATCGCGCGCGGCTACGACGCGGAACTCGACGAACTGCGCGACATGTCGGAGAACTGCGGCCAGTTCCTGATCGACCTCGAAACGCGCGAGCGCACGCGGACCGGCATCAACAATCTGCGCGTCGAGTTCAACAAGGTCCATGGTTTCTATATCGAAGTCACACGCGGCCAGACGGACAAGGTGCCGGACGACTACCGGCGCCGCCAGACGCTGAAAAACGCGGAACGCTACATCACGCCGGAACTGAAGGCGTTCGAGGACAAGGCGCTGTCCGCGCAGGAACGCGCGCTGTCGCGCGAGCGCGCGCTGTACGACGCGCTGCTGCAATCGCTGCTGCCGTTCATTCCGGACTGTCAGCGCGTCGCCGCCGCCCTCGCGGAACTGGATTTGCTCGCGGCGTTCGCCGAGCGCGCGCGGGCACTCGACTGGAACGCCCCGACGTTCTCGGAAGCCGCGGGCATCGACATCGAACAGGGCCGTCATCCGGTCGTCGAAGCACAGGTCGAGCAATTCATTGCGAACGACTGCAAGCTGAACGCCGAGCGCAAGCTGCTGCTCATCACCGGCCCGAACATGGGCGGTAAATCGACGTTCATGCGGCAAACCGCGCTGATCGCGCTGCTCGCCTACGTCGGCAGCTACGTGCCGGCGAAGCGTGCGTGCTTCGGTCCGATCGACCGGATCTTCACGCGCATCGGCGCCGCCGACGACCTCGCGGGCGGACGCTCGACGTTCATGGTCGAGATGACCGAGGCCGCGGCCATCCTGAACGACGCGACGCCGCAAAGCCTCGTGCTGATGGACGAAATCGGACGCGGCACGTCGACGTTCGACGGCCTCGCGCTCGCGTGGGCGATCGCGCGGCATCTGCTCGCGCACAACGGCTGCCATACGCTGTTCGCGACGCATTACTTCGAGCTCACGCAACTGCCGGCCGAGTTTGCGCAGGCGGCGAACGTGCATCTGTCGGCCGTCGAGCATGGACACGGGATCGTGTTCCTGCACGCGGTGAACGAGGGTCCCGCCAATCAGAGCTACGGTCTGCAGGTCGCGCAGCTCGCGGGTGTGCCGGCCGCCGTGATCCGCGCGGCGCGCAAGCATCTCGTGCATCTCGAACAGCAATCGGCCGGGCAGCCGGCGCCGCAGCTCGACTTGTTCGCCGCGCCGTCCGACGACGCATTCATCGAGGACGCCCGCGAGCTTCAGCCGGCAGACCCGGCTGCGGAGAAAGTGGCCGAAAAGCTGCGCGCGCTGGACCCGAATGAATTGCGTCCGCGCGACGCGCTCGATCTGCTTTATGAACTGCATGAACTGGCGACCGCGCCGGACGCGAAGCACTGAGCGCCGCAACGGCGCTCGCGTCTCGCATCGCGCGCTGGCGGCGATGCTCGCGCTCGCGCTCGCGGCCGTTTCGCCCGCTGCGATGGCGGGCGAATCGTCGCGCTTCGCGTTCGCGGTGATCGGCGACGCATTCGGCCCATCGTCCGCCGGCGATGCCGCCGGGCAAAAGCTGATCGACGCGATCAGCCGCGACCCGAGCGTCACGTTCGTCGTCTACAACGGCAACCTGAAAAGCGCGAGCGAGCCGTGCAGCGACGCGCTATATGCGCGACGCGAGACGCTTCTCGGCACGTCGCGCCCCGCGCTGATCTTCGTGCCGGGCCAGCACGACTGGGTCACCTGCTCGACGGCCGGCCCCGGCGGCTATGATCCAGGCGAACGGCTCGATCAGTTGCGGCAGACGATTTTTTCAGACCCGTCATCGCTCGGACAGAACCCGTTGCCGCTCACACGCGAAAGCGAAGTGCCGCGCTTTCGTCCGTATCGCGAAAACGTGCGCTGGCAGCTCGACGGCACGGTGTTCGTCGCGCTGAACGTGCCGGACGGCAACAACCATTACCTGAACGCGGGCGGGCGCAACGGCGAGTTCGAGGATCGCGTGATCGCCAACGGCTTCTGGCTCGAACATGCAGCGGAATACGCGAAGCGGCGCAACGCGCGCGCGATCGTGATTTTCGTGGAGGGTAATCCGTGGGGAGCCGAGCGGCGCGAGCGCGCCGATCGCTTCGCCTGGCTGCGTTTCGCGCATCGTCCGCGCGACGGCTATATCGAATTCAGGAAGAGCCTTGCGAAGCTCGCGCAGACCTTTCACGGCCCCGTGCTGATCGTCCACGAAGACGATGCAAAGCTCGCGCGCGGCTTCGAAATCGATCAGCCGCTGCGCAACGAAAAAGGCGCAACGATCACGAACGTCACGCGCATCGCGGTCGCATTACGCGACCCCGCCACGCAGTGGCTGCACGTCGACGCCGATATGGGAAGACGTCCGCCTTTGCGACTCGCCGTGCGCGACGTCCCGAAATATCTGCCGCCGCTGCCGCCGACACAACCGCAGCCGCCGCGCGACGGAGAGTCGCCCGCGCTGCCAGACATGCCGGAAATTTCGTCGATGCCTGACGTAACGGAGATTCCCGCGACGCCGCCGTCATCACCGCCGGCACCGCAGTATCAGACGGTGCCCGGAGGATCGGCGCCGACAACGAGCGGGCCGCTGCCCGCGGTGCCGCCGGGTGCCGGGGCCGTCTACCGGAATTAGTGAATCAGGGAATTAGTGCAGCGTGGGTTTCGACGGTTCGTCTTCGCCGTCGTCGTCTTCATCTTCGTCTACGACTTCGAGACCATCGGCGCCGTGAGCATGCTCGTGCTCGATCTCGTCTTCGGTTGCCTGACGCACTTCCTTGACCGTCAGCGCAAAGCGCAGCGCCATGCCCGCGAGCGGATGATTGCCGTCGAGCACGACCTTGTCTTCGGCGACGTCGGTCACCGTGTAGATCAGCGTGTCGACGTCTTCGTCGCCCTCTTCGGGCGTGCCTTCGAACTGCATGCCGATTTCGAGCGGTTCGGGAAAGCGGCTGCGCGGTTCGATCTTCACGAGTTCGGGATCGTACTCGCCGAATGCGTCTTGAGGCTCAAGCTGGATCTGGGTCTCGAAGCCCGGCTCCTTGCCGTCAAGCACTTCCTCGATCTTGGGGAACGTGCCATCATAGCCGCCGTGCAGATAGACCATCGGCTCGTCGCTTTCCTCGATCAGATTGCCCTGCGCATCCGATAGCTTGTAAGCGACCGACACGACGGTGTCCTTTGCGATTTTCATTCGATCCTCCAGAATACAACTGCCATTATACGATGCCGAAGCGGTCCTCTGAGCATCCGGCAGGCGCGCGTCCCAGGCGCTCGCCAACGCCGCCACGCGTTGCCGCCTCCGGAACACGCCCTCGCACACAAGCGTCTACGCACATGGATTCCAGCGCGTCACCACGCCCCGCTCCCGATGTCCCGACGCCTTTGCTCGGCGGCCTCACGCCGAACCAGTTCATGCGTCGATACTGGCAGAAAAAGCCGCTGTTGATCCGGCAGGCGATGCCCGGTGTCACGCCCCCGCTGTCGCGCGACGAACTGTTCGCACTGGCCGACGACGACGATGTCGAATCGCGGCTCATCACGCACTTTCGCCGGCGCTGGTCGCTCGAGCATGGGCCGTTTGCAGCAGACGAATTGCCATCGCCGGCCACGCGGCGCTGGACGTTGCTCGTGCAAGGCGTCGATCTGCATGACGATCGCGCGCGCACGCTGCTCGAACGTTTTCGCTTCGCGCCGGACGCGCGGCTCGACGATCTGATGATTTCGTATGCGTCCGATGGCGGCGGCGTCGGTCCGCACTTCGACTCGTACGACGTGTTCTTGCTGCAGGTGCACGGCAAGCGGCGCTGGCGCTTCGGCGCGCAGCGCGACCTCGCGTTGCAGGAAGGGTTGCCGCTGAAAGTGCTTGCTAACTTCGAGCCGGAAGAGGAATGGGTGCTGGAGCCAGGCGACATGTTGTATCTGCCCCCGCACATCGCGCACGACGGTATCGCGGAAAGCGAATGCATGACGTGCTCGATCGGCTTTCGCTCGCCGTCGACCGCTGAATTGACGGGCCAGTTCCTGTACTACCTCGCCGAGCGCGGCGCGGCCTCGGCAAGCAACCAGGCGGCCGAGGCGCTCTATCGCGACCCGCAGCAACCGGCCGTCGCCCGACCGGCGCAATTGCCGCCGGCGCTCGTCGAACGGGTCGGCGCATTGCTTGCGAAAGTGCGCTGGAGCGAAGCGGACGTGTCGTCATTCGTCGGCACGTGGCTGAGCGAGCCAAAATCGAACGTCGTTTTCGATCCGCCGCAACGACCGCTCGATGAAGCGCGATTCATCGAACAAACAATTAAACACGGTTTCGCACTCGACCGCAGGACGATCCTGCTTTACGATTCGCGCTCGTATTTTCTGAACGGGGAACAGCACTTGCTCGCTAGCGCGAGAAAGTGGCTGCCGGCGCTGGCCGATGACCGCCGTATGGGGGGGAAACGGTTTGTAACACTCTCACACGATTCGTCGGTGACAGCGTTACTTCACGAGTGGTATTGTGCGGGCTGGATACGGGTCGGACCGCTCACTCAGGCGCTGCCCACGGTTAATCCGTACTAATATAGCGCCTGTATGAGAAAGACAACGTATTGTCCCCGGATTTGTCGACGGTCGATACGAAAGTGCATATAATTTCCGGCCAAGCCGTAGGGAAGATTCACGCTGTTGCAGTGCATCTCCACCAGCGGCTAAGGTCGGTGTTGGAGCACATTACCGGTATTATTTGCGCTGTTGCTTACCTTTAACCATAAAAGGACGTGATCATGAAGAAATCCCTGCTCGTAGCATCCCTGTTGGCAGCTGTGGCACTGGCTGCGTGCAACAAGAGCAACGACCAATCGTCGGCTGCTCCTGCTGATGCTGCGTCCCCGGCAGCTGCTGCGTCGCCGGCTGAGGCTGCATCGCCGGCCGAAGCGGCATCGCCGGCTGAGGCTGCATCCCCGGCAGAAGCCGCTTCGCCGGCTGAAGCTGCATCGCCGGCAGAAGCCGCTTCGCCGGCAGCTGGCGCAAGCCAGTAAGCTGCCCTCGCTGACGTTGCAGCGGCTCGCGCCGCATCGACCAACGTCTTTCGCGAGAAGCCGGGAGGCTAGTCAAACGACGGCCTCCGGCAAAGAACGCAAAAAAGCCACGAATCTCCTTTCGTGGCTTTTTTGTTTCGATCTGTCGTGCCGAATCTCTTTGACTCGGCACAACGAAAGCTGCATTTAACGGCGTTCTGCAGAGTCCTCGAAGAACGCCTTCACAACGTCGATCTCACGCGTGCGCCTGAACGGCGGCAGGCTTTGCCAGATCCGCCGTCCGTATGGTTTGTCGACGAGACGTGTGTCGCAGATCATCAATACGCCGCGATCGGTTTCCGCGCGAATCAATCGCCCTGCGCCCTGTTTCAGCGTGATCACGGCCTGCGGCAACTGATGTACGGCGAACGGGCTCAAACCCTTCTTCGTCAGTGCATCGAGGCGCGCGGAGAGCACCGGGTCGTCAGGCGGCGCAAACGGCAGCTTGTCGATCACGACGAGCGATAGCGCGTCGCCGCGCACATCGACCCCTTCCCAGAAGCTCTGACTGCCAACCAGAATCGCATTGCCATACGCGCGAAAACGCTCGAGCAACTCGGTGCGGCTCGCGTCGCCCTGCACGAGCAACGGCGTGTTCCAGCCGCGCGCGTCGATCGTATCGCGCAGCTTCGCAGCGATGCGATCGACCGCGCGCAGCGTCGTGCACAGCATGAATACGCCGCCGCCCGACGCCTCGATGGCCGGCAACGCGGCTTCGAACACCGCGTCGGTAAACTGCGGCGACGACGGCTGCGGCAAGTTGCGCGGCACATAAAGCAGCCCCTGCGACGGATAGTCGAACGGGCTCGGCAGCGTCATCGAGCGGCGCGAGCTGAGTCCCATCTGCGCCGCGTAGTGCGTGAAGTCGCCGCGCACGGAAAGCGTCGCCGACGTGAAGATCCACGTGCGCGGCACGCCCGCGCGCTGCTTCGCGAAAATGGGCGCGACGGACAGCGGCGTTTCGTGCAGCTGCACCGTGTGCGAGAACACTTCGACCCAGCGCACCTTTTCGTCGTCGGCGGCGGAATCGGGCGCGCTGTCGTCGGTCTTCTGTGTGTTTGCGGCGGCGCGCGGCGGCGCTTCGTCAGGATGCTGGGCCCATCCTGCAAGCACGCCCTGCAGTTCGCGCGCGCGACGCAAACAGGCGCCGAGCGATTCCGCGCGCTCGGCCTGGTTCGCGAGCGCGTTCGTCAGCGCGCCGAGTTCGGTCTGCAACGCGTCGAGCGCATCGAACAGCGGATGATCGACGGGCAGTTGCGCGACCGACAATCGCAGCGAGTCCTCCTTGAACGCGAGCCGTACGTCGCGCGCCGCGCGCTCGAGCGTCGCGCCGAGCTTCACCCATTCGACCGCATCGCGCGCGTGGCTCAAGCCCTCGGCGACGCTGTCGCGCGCCAGCTCGAGGAACTGCGCGGTAGACAGCGTCTCGCCGAAAAACAGCGTCGCGGTTTCCGGCAACTGGTGCGCCTCGTCGAAGATGATCGTGTTCGCGCTCGGCAGCAGTTCGGCCATGCCGGTATCGCGCAGCATGATGTCGGCGAAGAACAGGTGGTGATTGACGACGACGATGTCGGCCTGCTGCGCCTCGCGTCGCGCCTGCATCACGAAGCAGTCCTTGTAATGCGGACACTCCTGGCCGAGACAGTTGTCGCGCGTCGACGTGACCATCGACCACACCGCGGCCGTTTCCGGCACGCTCGCGAGTTCGGCCTTGTCGCCGGAGCGCGTGATCTTCGCGAAGCGCACGATCTCCTGCAGATACGACGTCTCCTGCCGCGACGGCAGACGGCCGTTGTCGGCGGCCCGTTGCAGGTAGTAGTGGCACAGATAGTTCGAGCGTCCCTTCAGCATCGCGACGGTCACCGGCACGGCGAGCGCGTCGCGCACGGTCGGGATGTCGCGCTGGAACAGCTGATCCTGCAGATGCTTCGTGCCGGTCGAGACGATCACCTTGCCGCCCCACAGCATCGCGGGCACGAGGTACGCGTATGTCTTGCCGGTGCCGGTGCCGGCCTCGACGATCAGTGTGTTGTCGCCATTCTGGATCGCGTCCGGTTCGGTCCCGGCGCCGGTCGACGACTTTGCGTCACCCCGGCCGAGTCGACGCGCCGGACGGGCCTGCGCATCGAACATCGCCGGCTCCGGCAGCGCCTGCGCGGCCGCCTCCATCGCGGCCGCTACCGCGCGCGCCATTTCGACTTGTGCAGCACGCGGGCGATAGCCGTCGATCTCGCGCGCGAGCAAGCCGTCGGCGGCGAACATCTCGTCGAGTTCGGCGGCGCGGCGCGGGCTCAGCGCGGGCGGCGCGTCAGCGAGGCCCGTGGCGCGCGCGTCGCCATCCGGCGCGTCGCTTTCGGGCTCGCGCCGGGATCGGGAAACGGACGTTGAATTCAAGGCAAGCGGTTCCTGCTGGGTCCAACGGGCACGGCTCGCTGGTCGCCGCGCCCCGCAGCCTGCCGGGACGCGGAATCAGGCTCGCCCGTCCGCTGTCTTCGTTGAATCGGGGTCAAGCTGCAACTGCAGAAGGATGATGTTGTCCTTCACCTTCAGCTTGCGCTTCTTCAGCCGTTGCAGTTCGAGTTCGCTAGTGCCGGGTGTTGCGGCCATCCGGTCTATCAGACGGTCCAGATCGCCGTGTTCGGACTCCAGTTGCAGAATCCGGTCACGCAGGACCGCGGACTTCACTTCACGATGCTCGCGCATGCTCGCCTCCTCTTGCTGGTTGGCGCGACACGCGATGAGCGCCGCGCCCGAGGTTGCTGGACGGCTCGGAGCGCTACTGGCCCTGCTGTTGCTGCTGCTGGGCCTTCTGTTGCTGCTCCTGTTGCTGCTGCTTTTGCTGCGCCTTCTCGGCGGCCTGCCGCTGGCGCTCTTCGACGTCGGCCTTGTGCTTCGCCGCGTCTTCCTGTTTCTGCTGATAGTGCGCGGCGCGCTCTTCGCGCTCCTGTTCTTTCTGCGCACCCTGCGCGCGCGCGTCGTTCAACTGGCGCTGGAAATCGGCCTGCTTCTGGTCGTAAGCGGCCTGACTGGACACGCGCTGCTGCGCATTCGGCCCGCGCTGGGCTTCGTCGAGCACATGCTGGCGCTGCTTCGCTTCGTACGCCTGTTCGTTCGCGGCGCGCTGCGGCGCTTCGGCCGTGCGCTGCGCCTCGTCGAGCGCGTGTTGCTGCTGCTTCTGCTGATACGCCTGTTCGCTGCGCGCTTCGTCGGCGGCGCGCTGCGGCGCCTGCGCGTCGTCCTGCGCGCGCTGCAGTGCCGCCTGCTCGTCGCGCTGGCGCGCGCGCTGCGCGCGCTGTTCGTCGTCGAGCGCCAACTGTTTGCTCCGGATGTCGGCCCGTTCCGCCCGCCACTGGTCCCGCGCGTTGCTGAGGCAATGATTCACGAAGAACCGGCTGTAGCAGTTGTGCTGCGCAACCGCGTAGCGATAGTCGTTTTCCGCGCTGCGCCGGTCCAGCACGGTCTGCCGCGCGGCGAAGCCGCTGGCCGGCTGTGCGGCGCCCGTCTGGGGGCCGGACTGCGGGGCCGACTGCGAATCAGATTGCGGGCCCGACACCGCGGTCGCCCCGCTCGGCTGCGCGAATGCCGTGCCACTGAGCGCGCCGAATGCGGCGACAACGAACGCCGCACGAGCGGCGATCCTCAGCCGGGCGAGCACGCGCACGCGAGGCCGGATCGGGGAAAAACGGGGGATCGTCAACGTAGTCGGGAAGCGGCGGAACATGGGCGAATTCTAACACCCCACGGGTTGAGGGCCCCGCCATTTATGGCAAAATGCCCGGCTCCAGTGGCCGGCCGGCGCGCCCCGCCGCCGCGCGGCTTTGGGATTGAAACCGATCTTCGCAGGAAACCAGAGACCCCATGACGGACACCGTAGCACTCAAGATCGTAGGGCGCATCGCCACCGAACTGGCCGTGCAGCCGCGCCAGGTGGCAGCGGCCGTGCAACTTCTCGACGAAGGCGCGACCGTTCCGTTCATCGCCCGTTACCGCAAGGAAGTCACCGGCAATCTCGACGACACGCAATTGCGCAATCTCGAAGAACGGCTGCTGTATCTGCGCGAGCTCGAAGAGCGGCGCGCTGCGATCCTTACAAGCATCGACGAACAGGGCAAGCTCACCGACGAGCTGCGCACCGCGATCGAATCCGCCGACAGCAAGCAGGTGCTCGAAGACCTGTACCTGCCCTACAAGCCGAAGCGCCGCACGCGCGCGCAGATCGCCCGCGAAGCCGGGCTCGAGCCGCTCGCGCTCGCGCTGCTCGCGAATCCGCTGCTCGACCCGCAAACCGAGGCCGCGCAGTATGTCGATGCCGACAAGGGCGTCGCCGACACGAAGGCCGCGCTCGATGGCGCACGCGACATCCTGTGCGAGAAGTTCGGCGAGACGGCCGAGCTGCTCGGCAAGCTGCGCGATTATCTGCACAACCAGGGAGTGGTCGCGTCGAGCGTCGTCGAAGGCAAGGAAGGCGACGAAGGCGAGAAATTCCGCGACTACTACGACTATTCGGAAACGATCAAGACGGTGCCGTCGCATCGCGCGCTCGCGCTCTTTCGCGGCCGCAACGCCGGCGTGCTGACCGTGAAGCTCGGTCTTGGCGAGGAGCTCGACGCGCAGGTGCCGCATCCGGGCGAAGCGACGATCGCGCGCCACTTCGGCATCGCGAATCAGGGACGGCCCGCGGACAAGTGGCTGTCCGACGTCTGCCGCTGGTGCTGGCGCGTGAAGGTGCAGCCGCATCTGGAAAACGAATTGCTGACGAACCTGCGCGAGCAGGCTGAAACCGAGGCGATCCGTGTGTTCGCACGCAACCTGAAGGACCTGCTGCTCGCCGCACCCGCAGGCCCGAAGGCCGTGATCGGGCTCGACCCCGGTCTTCGGACCGGCGTGAAGGTAGCGGTCGTCGATCGCACCGGCAAGCTGCTCGCGACCGACACGATCTACCCGCACGAGCCGCGCCGCGACTGGGACGGCTCGCTTGCGAAGCTCGCGCGGATCGCCGCGCAGACGCAGGCCGAGCTGATCAGCATCGGCAACGGCACCGCGTCGCGCGAAACCGACAAGCTCGCGAGCGAGCTGATCGCAAAGCATCCGGAGCTGAAGCTGCAGAAGATCGTCGTGTCCGAAGCGGGCGCGTCGGTTTATTCGGCATCCGAACTGGCTGCGAAGGAATTTCCGGAACTCGACGTGTCGCTGCGCGGCGCGGTATCGATCGCGCGCCGCCTGCAGGACCCGCTCGCGGAACTCGTGAAGATCGAGCCGAAGGCGATCGGCGTCGGCCAGTATCAGCACGACGTGAACCAGCGCGAACTCGCGCGCTCGCTCGACGCCGTCGTCGAAGACTGCGTGAACGCGGTCGGCGTCGATGCGAATACCGCATCGGTCGCGCTGCTCGCGCGCGTGTCGGGCCTCAATGCGACGCTCGCCCGCAACATCGTCGACTATCGCGATGCGAACGGCGCATTCCCGTCGCGCGATCATCTGCGCAAAGTGCCGCGCCTCGGCGACAAGACGTTCGAGCAGGCCGCCGGCTTCCTGCGCATCAACGGCGGTGAGAACCCGCTCGACCGCTCGTCGGTGCACCCGGAAGCGTATCCGGTCGTCGAGCGGATTCTCGCGAAGATCAGCCGCCCGATCGGCGACGTGCTCGGCCATCGCGAAGCGCTCGCAGGCCTTTCGCCGGCCGAGTTCGTCGACGAACGTTTCGGGCTGCCGACCGTGCGCGACATCCTGTCGGAACTCGAAAAGCCGGGCCGCGATCCGCGCCCCGAGTTCAAGACCGCGACGTTCCGCGAAGGCGTCGAGAAAGTGTCGGACCTCGTGCCCGGCATGCTGCTCGAAGGCGTCGTGACGAACGTCGCGGCGTTCGGCGCGTTCGTCGATGTCGGCGTGCATCAGGACGGGCTCGTTCACGTGTCCGCGATGTCGACGAAATTCATCAAGGATCCTCACGAAGTCGTGAAGGCGGGCCAGGTCGTCAAGGTCAAGGTCCTCGACGTCGACGTGAAGCGCCAGCGCATCGCGCTGACGATGCGTCTCGACGACGATCCCGCGAGCGCCGTGCAACGCAGCGGCGGCAATGCGCAGAACGGCGCGCAGAACCGCAACGGCGGCGGCGCTCGCCAGCCGCAGCGCTCGCGCGACGCGGAACCGGCCGGCGCGATGGCGGCCGCGTTCGCGAAGCTCAAGCAACGCTGATTCCCGCATCGGCGGGCTCTTCAGGCAAAAAAATCGGCGCCCTCGGCGCCGATTTTTTATCGCTAAACCAACCCGCGTTGCAGGCTCAAATTTCGATCTTCGTCCCGAGTTCGACCACGCGATTGGCCGGAATGCTGAAGAAGTCGGTCGGTTTCGCGGAATTCTGGTGCATCCACGCGAACACCCGCTCGCGCCAGATCGACATGCCCGGCAACTGCGTCGGCACGACTGTCTCGCGTGCGATGAAGAACGACGTGTCCATCATCTCGAACGCCATGTCGTGCTCGCGGCCCACCTGATCCAGCACGGCCTTCACGTCCGGCGTTTCGTTGAAACCATACGCCGCCCTCACGAGATACAGGCCGCCGCCGAAGTCCTGCATCGTCACGCGCTCCGCGTCGTGCACGTACGGTACGTCGCGGATCGTGAACGTCATGAAGATCGTCCGCTCGTGCAGCACCTTGTTGTGTTTCAGGTTGTGCAGCAGGCTCACCGGCACCATTGCGTCGCTGCCCGTCAGATAGATCGCGGTGCCCGACACGCGATGCGGCGGATGCGCGAGCAGCCCCTGCAGGAACGGCATCAGCGGGATGCCGTCAGCGGCGGTGCGGTCCTTCACGATCATGCGCCCCTTGTACCAGGTCAGCAGCAGGAAGAATAGAAGACCGCCGATACCGAGCGGCAGCCAGCCGCCCTCCGCCACCTTCAGCAGGTTCGCGCCGAAGAAGCCGAGGTCGACGATCAGGAAGCCCCCGATGATCACGCCGACGAGCAGCTTGTTCCACTTCCACACCTTCACCATCACGACGCACGCGAGCACCGTCGTGATCACCATCGTCGCCGTCACCGCGATGCCGTACGCGGCGGCGAGGTTATCCGAACTCCGGAAGCCGAGCACGATGCAAAGAATGATGAACAGCAGCATCCAGTTGACGACCGGCACGTAGATCTGCCCGATCGCGAGATCGGACGTGTGCAGCACCTTCATCCGCGGCACGTAGCCGAGCAGGATGGCCTGGCTCGTCAGCGAGTACGCGCCGGAAATCACCGCCTGCGACGCGATCACCGTGGCGACCGTCGACAGCACGACGAGCGGCAGCAGCGCCCAGTCCGGCGCGAGCAGGAAGAACGGGTTTTCGATCGCGCCATGATCGTGCATCAGCAGCGCGCCCTGGCCGAAGTAGTTGAGCACCAGCGACGGCATCACGAGCACATACCACGCGATGCGGATCGGCCGCGCGCCGAAGTGGCCCATGTCGGCATACAGCGCTTCGGCGCCGGTCAGCACCAGCACGACCGAACCGAGCACCACATACGCCTGCAGCAGGTGCGCGGCCATGAACGAGAACGCGTAGTACGGATTGAGCGCCGCGATGACGCCGGGAGACTGCACGATATGCGAGACGCCGAGCACCGCGAGCGTGATGAACCACACCACCATGATCGGCCCGAAGAGACGCCCGACGAGCGCCGTGCCGTGGCGCTGGATCCAGAACAGCGCGACGAGGATCACCATCGTCAGCGGCAACACCAGATGCGAGAGTTTCGGCGCCGCGATCTGGAGACCTTCGACCGCCGAGATCACGGAGATCGCGGGGGTGATCACTGCGTCGCCGTAGAACATGCATGCGCCGAAGATACCGAGTGCGGTGAGCACCGCCGCCGCCTTCGTCGTGCGGTTGAACGAACGCAGCGACAGCGCCATCAGCGCGAGCACGCCGCCTTCGCCGTCGTTGTCCGCGCGCATCACGAACAGCACGTACTTGATGCTGACGACGATCACGATCGCCCAGAACAACAGCGAAATGACGCCGAGAATCGACGTATCGGTGAGCGGAATTCCGTGCGACGGACTGAATGCCTCTTTCAGCGAATACAGCGGGCTGGTACCGATGTCTCCAAAAACCACCCCGATCGCGGCCATGGCGAGCGAAGGCAGCGGCTGCTTTGCCACGTGTGTGCTAGTTGTCATATACGCGGAAATCCGTTCTGCGAGCGGAAAAAACGAGCGCCATTCTAAACCGGACGGGCCTGCCGGCCCCGCGCGATCGTTGTGACCGCGCCACTTCCGGCTCGCGTTTCCGCGAAGTTTAGCATTGGCCTATGTCGGCGTCTGCGCTGTGCGCCGCGCCGCTGCCACGGCCCGCGTGCATAAAAAAACGGAGCCCTGACGGCTCCGCTTTTCGTTGACGATTACGCCTGCGCGTCGGGCTCCGCCGACTGGCGGCCGCGCTTGATCCACGCGCCGAGATTGTGCGGACGCACCGTGTCCCATTCCTCGAACGGCTGATGGATCCACGGATTGGTGGGCAGATACTGCACGAAGTAGTCCGGCTTCACCTTCGAGCAGCCCTTGTACCACAGCACCGCCGAGCGCACGCCGGTCACCGCCGGATAGCGCTCCTTCAGATGCTGCTGCACGCGCGCGAGCGTGATCCCCGAATCGACGAGATCGTCGACGAGCAGCACGTTGCCGGACAGCTCACCGCGCGTCATCGTGATGTACTGGGCGATGTCGAGCTCGCCCTGCTGCGTGCCGGCCGCTTCGCGATACGAACTCGTTGCGAGAATCGCGAGCGGCAGATCGTAGATGCGCGACAGCTGGTCGCCGACACGAAGACCGCCGCGCGCGAGGCACAGGATCTTGTCAAACTTCCAGCCGGAATCGTGCACCTTCAGCGCGAGCAGTTCGATCAGCCGGTGGTACTCGTCCCAGCCGACCCACAGATGCCTGTCGTCGTTGCGCGGATCCGTCATCTCGATCATCGCGATACCCCGCCCCTCAGACCTTGAACGGGTGACGCAGCAGGATCGTCTCGTCGCGGTCCGGACCGGTCGACACCATGTCGATCGGCACGCCGGCCACATCCTGCACGCGCGCGAGATACGCCTGTGCGCTCTTCGGCAGCGCATCCCACTGCGTGATGCCGATCGTGCTTTCCTTCCAGCCGGCAAACGTCTCGTACACCGGCTCGCACGCGGCGACGAGCGACGCGCCGCGCGGCAGGATGTCGACGTCCCTGCCGTCGACCTTGTAGCCGACGCACAGCTTGACTTCGTCGAGACCATCGAGCACGTCGAGCTTCGTGATGCACAGACCGCTCACGCCGTTGATCTGGATCGAGCGACGCAGCGCGGCCGCATCGAGCCAGCCGGTGCGGCGCGGACGGCCCGTGACCGAACCGAATTCCTTGCCGACGTTCGCGAGCGTCACGCCGACCTGCTCCTGGCGCGTGGGATTGTCCGCGTCGTACAGTTCGCTCGGGAACGGGCCCGAGCCGACGCGCGTGCAGTATGCCTTCGTGATGCCGAGGATGTAATTCAGCTGCTGCGGACCGACGCCCGCACCCGCCGATGCCGCGCCCGCCACGCAGTTGCTCGACGTGACGAACGGATAGGTGCCGTGATCGATGTCGAGCAGCGTGCCCTGTGCGCCTTCGAACAGCAGATTGCCGCCCGCGCGGTTCACGTCGTAGAGACGACGCGACACGTCGGCGACCATCGGCTTCAGACGATCTGCGTAGCCGAGCATCGTGTCGAGCGTCTGCTGGAAATCGACCGGCGCCGCGCCGAGATACTGCGTGAGCACGAAGTTATGGAAGTCGAGGTTGTCGCGCAGACGGTCGGCGAACGCGGCCGGCTCGAACAGATCCTGCACGCGCAGACCGCGACGGCCGACCTTGTCTTCATAGGCCGGGCCGATGCCGCGGCCGGTCGTGCCGATCTTGCCCGCGCCGCGCTTCGCTTCGCGCGCCTGGTCGATTGCGATGTGATACGGCAGGATCAGCGTCGTCGCTTCGGAGATGAACAGACGCTTCTGAACGTCGATGCCGACGCTTTCGAGTTCGCCGATTTCCTTGAACAGGGCCTCGGGCGACAGCACCACGCCGTTGCCGATGTAGCAGGCGACGCCTGCGCGCATGATGCCCGACGGGATCAGCCGCAGAATGGTTTTCTTGCCGCCGATGATGAGCGTGTGACCGGCATTATGACCACCCTGGAAGCGCACGACGCCCTCGGCGTGGTCCGTCAGCCAGTCGACGATCTTGCCCTTGCCCTCATCACCCCACTGGGTTCCCACGACGACGACATTGCGCCCCGGGGTTACATTCACTGCGCTGGCAGACATGGTGTTTCGTAAGCTGGTTAAAAACGTATTTTACCTGGGTTCGCGCCGCAGTCCGTTGTTTTTCCAGAAAATCGCGGCCGGCGCGCTTCCCGGAAGACGGCATCGGGCGAGCCCCGTATGTTCACGCGCGGGGTTCGACTACCCACGCTCCGTTGCGCTCGACCAGCACGCGGTCGAACGCGAATTCGTCGACAGCGTGCTCGTGGCCCGGCAGTGCCTGGATCACGACCTCGCCGGCATCGCGCAACGCCGCCACGCTCATGCGCAGCGCTTCGTCGTGGCGCCACGGCGCGAGAATCGCACTGCTGCGCGCCTCGATCGGCGAAATCCGGGCCAGTTCGCGCAGATCGAGCGAGAAGCCCGTCGCCGCGCGCGCACGACCGTACGCCTGACCGATGTGATCGTAACGGCCGCCGCGCGCCACCGCGTTCGGCACGCTGTCCACGTACGCGAAGAACATCGTGCCGCTGTGGTACGCATAGCCCGCGAGGTCCGCGAGATCGACCATCAGTTCGGCGCCGTCGATCTGGCCCGCGAGGAACGCGAGATCGTCGAGCGCGCGCGTGATGCCCGGCAGCGCCGGCAAACGGCGGCGCGCCTCGTCGAGCACCGTCGCGTCGCCATACAACGACGGCAGCGCGCGCAGCGCGTCGCGAACCTGCGGCTTGAGGCCGGCCGTCAGTTCGGCGAGACCCGGCACGTCCTTGCCGGCCAGCGCTTCGTAGAGCCGGTCGCCGAGCGAGGCGGCGGCCGGGTCGGCTTCGATCAGCGCCTCGAGCACGCCTGCGTGACACAGGCCGAGCCGCACATTCCCGATGCCCGCGAGACGCAGCGCGTCGAGCATCAACTGCTGGATTTCGAGGTCCGCTTCGAGACCGCCATGACCGTAGATTTCCGCGCCGATCTGAATCTGTTCGCGCGTCGCGTGCAGCCCGCGCGGACGCGTATGCACCACCGCCCCGGCATAGCAAAGCCGCGTGACGCCCTGGCGATTCAGCAGATGGGCGTCGATGCGCGCGACCTGCGGCGTCATGTCGGCGCGCAGGCCGAGCGTGCGGCCCGACAGCTGATCGACGAGCTTGAACGTGCGCAGATCGAGATCGTGCCCGCTGCCGGTCAACAGCGACTCGAGATATTCGAGCAGCGGCGGCATCACCATCTCGTAGCCGTACGCGCGGAAACGGTCCAGCAGGCGGCGGCGCAGCTCTTCGATCTTGCGCGCCTCGGAAGGCAGCACGTCGGCGATATTTTCGGGGAGTAACCAGGTCGACATCGGTGGAGTCCTACCACATTGAATACAGCGCACGCGGTGTGGTACCGGGCACGCGGCGTTAAGTGCGAACGGCGTCGCGAACGGCACGGCAAGCGCTCATGGCGGCTTCGCGCGCCGCCCGCGCGGATCAGGTCGCGAGCAGCAAAAGCGCGATGCCGATCCCCATCGCGATCAAACCGCCGATGCGGATCTGATGCGGCGGGCGCTCGGCGATCCGTCGAAACGTGTCCTGCCAGGCCGTCGGAAACACAAACGGAAACATGCCCTCGATAATGAGCATCAGCGCGAGCGCGAGCAACAGCGAACCTGCCATGTCCATGCGAATGACCGCGCCGGCAACCGGCGCGGTGTCTCCCGTCATCGTGTGTAATTGCGTTGGGGCGCAGTGGCGGAATTCGGCTTCGCGTCCCCGTACGGGTCGCGCATGAAGCGGAAGAAGTCGCTCGACGAATCGACGACGATCACGTCGCCGGGCCGGAAGCTGTTCCGATACGCCTGCAGGCTCTGATAGAACTGATAGAACTGCGGGTCGCGGCCGAACGCCTCGGCGGCGATCGCGGCGGCCTTGCCGTCGCCCTCGCCCTTGATCGCCTGCGCGTCGCTGTAGGCCTTCGCGAGCAACGCGTCCTTCTGGTGCATCGCGTCGTCCTTGATCTGCTGTGCTTCGGCCGCGCCCTGCGCGCGTTCGTCAGCGGCCGCCTGCTCGCGCGCAGCGCTCATCCGCTTGAATACGCTCTGGGCCTGCTGCGCCGAATAGTCGACGCGCGTGAGCGACACGCCGAGCACGTCGATGCCGAGCGGCGCGGCCGCTTCCTTCAGCAAGTCGCGGGCTGCGTCGGTGAGCTTCTGCTGCTCGGCGAGCACGTCGGTCAGCGTGAACTTCCCGAACGCCGCGCCGAGCGCGTCGCGCGACAGCGACGCGAGCCGGTCGGACAGCGTCTGCGGGTCGCCGCTCGTCGCCGCGAACAGCTTCAGCGGATCGGCGACGCGAAAGCGCACCATCGGGCTCACCAGCAGCTCGATCTTGTCCGACGTCGTGAAGCGGTCGGCGTCGGGTGTTTCAAAGGACTGGATGCGCGTGTCGATGAACGTCGCCGTCTGCAACGGCGGCGGCAGCTTCACGTGCAGGCCGGACTGCGCGAGCCTCGGCGAGCCGCCGCTCGATCCGGATACGACCGCGACATGGCGCGGATCGACGACGAACACCGTGGACGACGCCACGAGCAACAACACGACGACGACGGCAACGAGCGCAACGATTCGGTTCATGGGCTCGCTCCGTTATTGCACGTCTTGCTGACGCGTGCGATCGCGGAACGCGTCGCGCGAGCGCAGCGAATCCTGAGCCGGACCCGCAGCGGGCGCGGTCGCGCCCGGGGTCGCCCCTTCTGCAGGCACGGCCGTCGCCCCGTCGGCCGGCGATGCCGCCTGTCCGGCGCCGGCCGACGGCGTCGCTGCCGGCGTAGACGCAGCCGGCGTGGAGACGCCCGCCGCGGCGTTCGCGCCATTCGCGGCGGCGGCCCGCTCGCGTCCGGCTTCGGCGATCTTGTCGAGCGGCAGATACAGCACGTTGTTGCCGGACTTGCTGTCGACGAACACCTTCGTCGCGTTCGAGTAAATGTGCTGCATGGTCTCCAGATACATGCGATGGCGAATGACTTCCGGCGCCTTCGCATACTGCTCGTACACGCGATTGAAGCGCTCCGCGTCACCCTGCGCCTGCGCGACGACCTGGTCGCTGTACGCCTTCGCTTCGTCGATCATCCGCGCGGCGTCGGCCTGCGCCTTTGGCAGCACCTGGTCGGCGGCGGCCTGCGCGTCGCGCTTCGCACGCTCGCGGTCCTGATGCGCCTTCACGGCATCGTCGAACGCGGCCTGCACCTGCTCCGGCGCCTGCACGCTCTGGATCGTCACGCCGGTCACTTCGAGACCGCTCTTCGACGCGTCGAGCGAGCGCTGGATCGTATCCGCGAGTTGGGCGCGGACCGGCTCGCGATTCTCTTCGAACAGCAGATCGCTCGTCGCATGCGCGCCGACGACCGTGCGCACCGCGGCCTGCGCGGCCTGCGTGACGCCCATGTCGGGATCGGCGCTGTGGAACAGATAATCGGTCGGCTGCTTCACCTGGTACTGAACGGTGAAACGCACTTCGAGGATGTCGCCGTCGCGCGTGAGCACCGACGCATCCTTCACGTCGGCCGGACGCACGACGTTGCTGCGGCCGATCTCGACCGAACGGATCTGGCCGATGTTCACGGTCTCGTGCGTCTGGAACGGATACGGCAGGCGCCAGTGCACGCCCTGCTCGACGGTATGACGATATTGACCGAACTGGAGAACGACCGCGGCCTGCCCTTCCTGCACGACGAACACGCCGCTGCCGAGGTAGATCGCGATCAGCACGCCGATCACGATGCCGACGCCGATGCGCGCGTTGCGCCCGTTGTCGGGCCGCGGCCCGAGGCTGCCCGGTCCGCGTCCGTTACCCTTGCGGCCGAACAGACCCGACAGGCGGCGATTGAAGTCGCGCCACATTTCGTCGAGATCGGGCGGACCGTCGTTGCCGTCGCCTTGCGGACGACGCGATTCGTCCTGGCGCTGGCCATTGCCTTCGCCCCGGCCCCAACGCGGGTCGTTCAGCGAAAAAATGGCGCGCGCTCGCTGCCAGCCAGTCCGCTTGTTGTAATCGTTCACCTGTGTTCGTTCACCAGAGTAGACAGCGGGTCATTGCATTCGGGTGCCGCCTCATGACGGGAAGCGCATGGCTTCCATCGGCGCCCCGACTTTCCGGTCACGGGCCGCGGCGCACGTCGAAGGGCGTGCTCAGGCTCCGTCTCGTGGTTCGTGCAGTGCTGCGTACCAGTCGTCGCTGGTCATGCGCTGGTCCACGGTCTGAGACGTGTCTGCAAGCGGTTCTGCAGTGGCGATTTCGGCGATGGCCGTGCGCAGCGCATCGAGTCCGGCGCCGGTGCGTGCGCTCAAAAAGACGCGCGAAATATTACCATACTCGTCCCGCTCGACCGTCCCGCCGCGAGCGGCCAGCTCCGGCACCGCGTCGATCTTGTTGAACACCAGCACCTGACGGATCGCGTCGGCGCCGATGTCGCGCAGCACCCCGTTCACCTGATCGATCTGTTCGAGCCGAACCGCGCTCGACGCGTCGACGACGTGCAGCAGCAGATCCGCCTGCACGGTTTCTTCGAGCGTCGCACGAAATGCGGCGACGAGTTGGTGCGGCAGTTCGCGGATGAACCCCACCGTGTCCGACATCACGATCTGACCGACTTCGTCGCCGAGATACACGCGGCGCGACGTCGTGTCGAGCGTCGCGAACAACTGGTCGGCCGCATAGGCCTGCGCTTTCGTCAGCGCATTGAAGAGCGTCGATTTGCCCGCGTTCGTATAGCCGACGAGCGACACCGACATCGTGCGGTTGCGCTGCCGCTGACGGCGCTGCGTGCCGTGCTGGCGGCGCAGTTTCGCGAGACGCCCCTGCAGCATCTTGATGCGCTCGCCGATCAGCCGGCGATCGGTTTCGAGCTGGGTTTCGCCAGGGCCGCGCAGGCCGATACCGCCCTTCTGCCGTTCGAGGTGAGTCCACGCGCGCACGAGCCGCGTCGAAAGATACTGCAACTGCGCGAGTTCGACCTGCAGCTTGCCTTCGTGGCTGCGCGCACGCTGCGCGAAGATGTCGAGAATCAGGCTCGTGCGGTCGATCACGCGGCGATTAAGCGTGCGCTCCAGATTGCGCTGCTGCGCCGGCGCAAGCGCGTGATTGAAGATGACGATTTCGACGTCGTTCGCCTCGCACGCGAGACGCAGTTCCTCGGCTTTGCCGCTGCCGACGAACATCGCGGCATCGGGGCTGGAACGTCGCCCGGTCAGGGTAACGGCGGGATGGGCGCCCGCGCTTTGCGCGAGCAGACTGAGTTCTTCAAGGCTGGCTTCGAAATCGGTCTTGCCGAAATCGATACCGACGAGCGCTGCGTTGATCAAATTGGCGGAATTCAAGGTGGGAAGCAGCACGGAAGCGGCACAGGCGGCCGGACGGCACAGGATGGAAACGGTGCGACCGGCCGTGTGAGAGGCGAGGCCGACCCGTCAGGCCGATTCCGCATCCGGGTGAAAATTCACCGGACGCGCGGGAACGACCGTGGAGATAGCGTGCTTGTACACCATCTGGGTAACCGTATTACGGAGCAACACGACGTACTGGTCGAACGATTCGATGTTCCCTTGAAGCTTGATGCCGTTGACCAGATAGATCGAAACAGGCACGTGCTCCTTGCGCAGCGCGTTCAGAAACGGGTCTTGTAACAATTGCCCTTTGTTGCTCATAGCAAACTCCGTATTTTTTTGCAGGTTTAACTCAGATTGGCGGCGAAGAAAAAGAAATCCGCCGCCAATCGCTACACTATAGCCGATTCCGGTAGAGGCGCGAGGACCGCACCCGTCCGGCCAGGACAGCGTTTAGTCCTTATCGGTATAGGGATTCGTGGACGAACGAAACTCTATGCGCAATGGAGTGCCGGTCAGCGAGAAAGTTTCGCGGAATCGATTCTCCAGATAACGCTTGTAAGTGTCCGTCACCGCATCCAGCGCATTGCCGTGGATCACGATGATCGGCGGGTTCTGGCCCCCCTGGTGCGCATAGCGCAGCTTCGGACGCACCGGACCGCGGCGACGCGGCTGCTGGAATTGCACCGCATCGATCAGCGCACGCGTGAGACGCGGCGTCGGCAATTTCGCCATCGCGGCCGAATACGCGTTGTCGACCGAGCGCATCAGTGCGCCGATTCCGAACTTCTCTGTTGCGGAAATGAAGTGGAACTTCGCGAAGTCGAGAAACTTCAGCTTGCGCTCCAGATGATGCTTTGCACGCTCGCGCGCATGGTCGTCGAGACCGTCCCACTTGTTCACGCCGACCACGAGCGCGCGTCCCTGCTCGACGACGAAGCCCGCGATGTGCGCGTCCTGATCCGAGATGTCCTGCTGCGCGTCGAGCAGCAGGATCACGACGTTCGCGTCGGCGATCGACTGCAGCGTCTTCACGACCGAAAACTTCTCGATTGCCTCGAACACCTTGCCGCGCCGACGCAGGCCCGCCGTATCGATCAGCGTGTACTTCTTGCCGTTGCGCTCGAAGTCCACGTAAATCGAATCGCGCGTCGTGCCCGGCATGTCGAACGCGATCACGCGGTCCTCGCCGATCAGCGTATTCACGAGCGTCGACTTGCCGACGTTAGGACGCCCGACGATAGCAATCTTGATACCGCGCGCCGCGCTTTCCTCTTCGCTCTCCGGCGGCTTTTCCGCGTACGCGACGTCGAGCGCCTCGTTGATCATCTCGCTCACGCCGTCGCCGTGCGCGGCGGAAATCGCACGCGGATCGCCGAGACCGAGTTCGTAGAAATCGGCCGCGACCGCCGTGTACTTCATCCCCTCGGACTTGTTCACGACGAGGTAGATCGGCCGGCCGGTCTTGCGCAGATAGTCGGCGATCGTCTTGTCCTGCGGCGCGAGTCCGTTGCGCCCATCGACGATGAACACGACGATGTCGGCTTCCTCGACCGCCTGGCGCGTCTGACGCGCCATCTCGTGCAGGATGCCGTCCTTCGCGACGGGCTCGAAACCGCCGGTGTCGACGACGAGATACGGACGATCGCCGAGGCGCCCTTCGCCGTAGTGGCGGTCGCGCGTGAGACCGGGCAGGTCGGCCACCAGCGCATCGCGCGAACGCGTGAGCCGGTTGAACAGCGTGGATTTCCCCACATTGGGGCGCCCGACGAGGGCGATTACGGGTTTCATCTGATCGTTTCTGTCTTAAGGCGCGGCGCCGGGCAACCGGCGCGATGCGCGGCGACGCCGCACACGGGGCACGGCGGCATGGAGTGCAAGTTATCACGAATTCAGCCGCGGCCGACGCACGCGGCTGGTGCGGCCTGCCGCACGAAGAAGGCCACGCGGTTTCCCGCACACCGCGACGTCCTTCGAGGCCGATGAATGCATAAAGCCGGCTCGAAGCCGGCCTGCAGCAGGGATCCGCTGGCTGCTGCGCGCTTGTGCGTCTTCGTGCGCGCCTGTGTACGTCTTCGTGCGCCGCGACGCGCCGACGTACACGCCAGGCGACGCACGAGGCCGGGCGACAGCGACGCGCCGGGTGTACCCCGCGCGCCGCTCGCGACGCCGGCGGGACGGATCAGCGCGGGCGCAGTCCGTACAGGTTGCCGTCGTGCGTCTGCACGACGAGCGTGTTGCCGGCCAGCACCGGCGCTGCGGTAATCGGGCTGCCGTCCGTCTTCACGCGCGCGACGAAGCTGCCGTCGTCGAGCGACAGGAAGTGCACGTAGCCCTGATAGTCGCCGAGCACCGCCGCGTGGCCGAGGATCGCCGGCACGCTGACCGCGCGATTCTTCAGGGCGTTGGTGGCCCAAAGCTGCGCGCCGGTCGACACGTCGAACGCCTTCACGATCGACCAGTCGTCGCCGCCGACGACGAGACGCTCGTCCTGAGCGATGCCGCTCGTGCTCGAGAACGGCTTCTGCCACGCGACACGACCCGAATTGGCGTCGAAGCACGCGACCTGACCCTGGAACGTCGCCGCGCACGTGAGCGCGCCGACGAGTGTCGGCGCGCCGCTCACGTCGTTGATCCGCTCGACCTCGGTCACGCCCTTCGGAAACGACACCGGCGCTTCCCAGAACGCGTCGCCGCTCTGCAGGTTGATCGCCGCGAACGTGCCGCCCGGGAAACCCGCGAGCACCGCCGCGTCGCCGGCGAACGTCATGCCGGCCGACACGCGCAGATTCAGCGGCACCGCACGGTTGCGGTAGATCCACTTCTGTTCGCCGGTCTGCGCATTGAAGGCGACGATCTGTCCGTCGACCGTGCGCACGATCACGAGACCGTTGCCGACGAGCGGCGGCGAGATGATTTCGCCTGGCGCGGACACGTGCCACAGCAGCTTGCCGTCCGGCCCGAGCACGTAGACATCGCCCTTCAGGCCGCCGACCGCGGTCAGGTTGCCGTCGCTGCCGACACCGGCCGACAGGTCGCCCTTCAGCTTCGTGCGCCACAGGTCGTGGCCGGTTTGCGCATCGATCTTCGCGACCGTGCCGTTCGCGCCCGCAGCGTACACGGCGTCGCCGGCCACGACCGGCGAGAACAGGTAACGGCCGGACTTGCCGACGCTCGCCTTCCATGCCTGCTGCACGTCGAGTGCCGGCTTGAATTCCGTGAGCGGCACCGGCACGCGACGCTCGTCTTTCGACGACGAGCAAGCCGTCATCGCAAGCAGAGCCGCCGCACAGGCCACGGGCACAACGTATCGTTTCAGCAGATTCATCGGGGAACGAAGCAAGATGGGTAATGGATTGATCGAACCATGCCGGCGTGCATCAGCCGCCCAGCGCATCCAGCTTGAACTGGATCAGCTGACGGTCGGACGGATTGTCCTTCGGCAGGTTGTCGAGCGCGAGCTTGTACGCCGCGCGTGCATCGTCGCGTTTGCCGGCCGCTGCTAGCAGATCGCCGCGCATGTCGGCAACGAGCCCCTTGAACGGGCCCGAGTCCGGTTGCGGAATCAGCGCGAGACCCTGGTCGTACGCCTTTTCGTCGAGCAGCAGCGAGGCGAGTCGCAGCTTCGCGATCTGGCGGAATTCGTCGTCCTTCGCGTGGTCGGCGGCCCATTGCAGCTGCGCCTTCGCGCTGCTCGCATCGCCCGCCATGTACATCGCCTTCGCGACGCCGAGCGCGGTCATTTGCGCGTACGCGGTGCCGCCGTAGCGGTTTTCCATGTCGCCCGCGATGCGCGTGTACAGCGCGGCATCGCCGTTCGCGACGGCCTGCTGCACCTGGTCGTAGAGCACCGCCGCCTCGGCCGCCTGGCGACGCTGCCAGTAGTTCCAGCCGTTCCAGCCCGCGAGCGCGAGCAGCACGATCAGCATGACCCACGTGGCCGCATTGCCCCACTGCGCCCACCAGGCCTTGAAGCTCTCGATCGATTCCTGTTCGTCGTGGTAACTCATCGCGAAGCGATTCCTCGTTATTCCTGATTGGTATCAGCGCGCGGGCGCGCACCGCCCGCTGCCGCTGGAAGCGTCGCGATCAGTCGTCGCCGTCTTCGGCGGATGCAACCATCGCATTGATTAGATATTCGGTCAAGTCTTCGAGCGCGACCGTCTGCTGCTCGTTGCGCGCCTCCGCAGCGCCCGCGCGCAGCGGCTTCACGGCCGCGACGCCCTGCGCGACTTCGTCCTCGCCGAGGATCACCGCGAACGCAGCCGCGCTCGCATCCGCACGCTTCATCTGCGACTTGAAGCTCGCGCTCTGGCCGTCGGCGCTGCAATGCAGGATCACGTCGAGACCCGTGTCGCGCAGACGCTCCGCAACGATGAACGCCGTGTCGCGCGCCGCATCGCCCTGATGCACGACGTAGACGTCGCAACCATCGGCTTCCGGAACCAGGTCTTCTTCCTTCAGCAGTTCGAGGATGCGCTCGACGCCCATCGCCCAGCCGCAGGCGGCCGTGGCCTTGCCGCCGAGCTGCTCGATCAGCGGATCGTAGCGGCCGCCGGCCGCCACGGTGCCCTGCGCGCCGAGCTTATCGGTGATCCACTCGAACACGGTCAGGTTGTAGTAATCGAGGCCGCGCACGAGCCGCGGATTGATCGTGAACGGAATGTTGTTCGCCTTCAGGATGCGTTGCAGTCCGTCGAAGTGCGCGCGCGATTCGTCACCGAGGAAGTCGATCAGCTTCGGCGCATTCGCCGCGATTTCCTGCAACGCCGGATTCTTCGTGTCGAGCACGCGCAGCGGGTTCGTATACAGGCGGCGCTTCGCGTCCTCGTCGAGCACGTCGACGTGCTTTTCCAGATACGCGATCAACTCGACGCGATGCGCGGCGCGCTCTTCGGCGAGGCCGAGCGAGTTGATTTCGAGCTTGATGCCGGTCAGGCCGAGGTCGTCCCACAGGCGCTGGCACATCAGGATGATCTCCGCGTCCGCGTCGGGACCGGCGAAGCCGAGCGCCTCGACGCCGACCTGATGGAACTGGCGATAACGCCCGCGCTGCGGACGCTCGTGACGGAACATCGGGCCCACGTACCACAGCCGCTTCGGGCCGTCGTACAGCAGGTTGTGCTCGATCGCCGAGCGCACCACGGCGGCGGTGTTCTCCGGACGCAGCGTGAGGTTCTCGCCGTTCAGCGCATCGGTGAAGCTGTACATCTCCTTCTCGACGATGTCGGTCACTTCGCCGATGCCGCGCGTGAACAGCTGCGTGTGCTCGACGATCGGCGTGCGGATGTTCTGGTATCCGTACGATCGGAGCATCGACTTCACCGTCGACTCGAAGAACTCCCACAGGTGCGCGTCCTGCGGGAGGATGTCGTTCATGCCCTTCACGCCGGACAGCTTCTCGGGCTTTCTCTTCTGTTCAGTCATCTGATAGCGATTGGCGGTATTTCAGTTGAGCGCGGCCGCGCGGCCGTACGTGCGTTCGACGTAGTCGCTCACGATTTGCTGGAACTCTTCGGCGATGCGCTCGCCGCGCAGCGTCTTCACCTTCTCGCCGTCGACGAAGACCGGCGCCGCCGGATTCTCGCCCGAACCCGGCAGGCTGATGCCGATGTTCGCCTGCTTCGACTCGCCCGGCCCGTTGACGATGCAGCCCATCACCGCGACGTGCATCTTTTCGACGCCGGGGTACTGGTCGCGCCACACGGGCATCTGCGTGCGCAGGTAGGTCTGGATCTGCGACGCGAGTTCCTGGAACAGCGTGCTCGTCGTGCGGCCGCAGCCGGGGCACGCGATCACCATCGGCGTGAACGAGCGCAGGCCCATCGTCTGCAGGATTTCCTGGCCGACGATCACTTCGCCGGTGCGCGACGCGCCGGGCTCCGGCGTGAGCGAGATGCGGATCGTGTCGCCGATGCCCTGCTGCAGCAGCACGGACAGCGCAGCCGTCGACGCGACGATCCCCTTCGAGCCCATCCCTGCCTCGGTGAGACCGAGGTGCAGCGCGAAGTCGCAGCGGCGCGCGAGTTGCTGATACACGGCGATCAGATCCTGCACGCCGCTCACCTTGCACGACAGGATGATCCTGTCGCGGCCGAGACCCAGCTCGACCGCCCGTTCCGCGGAGCCGATCGCCGACTGGATCAGCGCTTCGTACATCACGCTCTGCGCTTCCCACGGCGTGCTGCGCGCGGCGTTCTCGTCCATCATCCGCGCGAGCAGGTCCTGGTCGAGACTGCCCCAGTTCACGCCGATCCGCACCGGCTTGTCGTACTTGATCGCGGCTTCGATCATCTGCGCGAACTGCGTGTCGCGCTTCGCGCCCTGACCGACGTTGCCCGGATTGATCCGGTACTTCGACAGCGCTTCGGCGCAGCCCGGATAGTCGCGCAGCAGCAGATGGCCGTTGTAGTGGAAGTCGCCGACGAGCGGCACGGTCACGCCCATCCGGTCAAGCTGCTCGCGGATCGCGGGCACCGCGGCGGCCGCCTCGGGCGTGTTCACCGTGATGCGCACGAGTTCCGAGCCCGCCTGCGCGAGTTCCTTGATCTGGATGGCGGTGCCGATCGCGTCCGCCGTGTCGGTGTTCGTCATCGACTGCACGCGCACGGGTGCGTCGCCGCCGATCGTCACCAGTTGACCGCCCCAGCGCACGTCCACCGCGTGCGACTTGCGACGCGGCGCGTGGCCGCCGAGGATCGGCTCGGTCGAACAGATCTGACTGCTGCTGGATGGGGATTGCGATTCGGAGGGCATCGAGAAATCCATTTACGCCGCGCGCGCCGCGAAATTGCGGCCCGCGCGCACTGAAAAAGCATCGCGGCCCGGCTAACCCGGGCCGCGACACGGTCCAAATCCTGTCAGGGCAACACGAAACGCGCGACGTTGCCCTTTGCCGACGCGTACTTCGACACGTCGACCGGCTGCCCGTCGAGAGTCATCGACTCGACGCCCGCCTTGTTGCCCACCGTGATCTTCAACGGTGCGACACCGGTAATCTCGCGGGCATCGCTGCCGTGGACGAGTCCGGAGAACACTTCCTTGCCGTCCTTCTGGCGCACGCTGACCCAGGTGTCCTGCGTCACGCGGATCGCGAAAGTCGACGTGTCGCCCGCATCGGCCGCAGCCGCGGCGGCGCTCGCCGGTTGCGCGCCGGCGACGACCGCCGGGCTGGCCGGCGCCGGCGCCGCTGCCAGCGCGCCGGCTTGCGCGGCGACCGCGTTATTCGCGACGGCGGCCGGCGGAGTTTGCTGCGCTGCCGGTGGGGTTTGCTGCGCCGCCGGAGCGGGCGCGCCGTCTGCCGGCGTCGTCTGCGGGTTCGCCGCAGTCGCGTCGGCTTCGTTACCCGACGACGTGCCGGCTTGTGCATCGCCCTGCGGCGCCGACGCCGCGTTCTGGTCGCCGCCCGTCGTCTGCCCCTCGGCGACGTTGGCCTGCGACGCATTCTGCGTGACGCCGACCGCGCTGTTCGCGGTCGCCTTCAGGCGCGCGAGCCACGCAGACGACTCGCCGATATTCGTGCGCCACATCGCGAGCGCAATCACGCCGATGATCACCGCCGCGACGCCCCACAACCACGACCGGCGCCGCGACGCCCCGCT
>Ga0310811_10000072_pt1 | contig 162204 bp, 148 predicted proteins | sample YCmetagenome_FD_207642 | JGI IMG/M metagenome (GOLD analysis project Ga0310811, IMG submission 207642) | Soil microbial communities from experimental microcosm in Duke University, North Carolina, United States - YC | ecosystem: Engineered > Artificial ecosystem > Soil microcosm > Unclassified... | reverse complement strand
TCCATCAAGACGGTTATACCACGACTTACTCGTGGCGCGGCCGTCACATCCTTCGCGTAGAGCGCTACGTTGAAGGGTGGAGTCAGGGTGTTCGTATCATTTCCTGATTTCCCGCTTTCCAGAATGAGCTTTAAACATATCGACAGCGACGGATACGGCGCGCCTCTGGTTAAAGAGCTGCGTGGACTCACTTATGCCGTAGGTATTGAAATCCCCGAGGCGAAATACGGCTATGAGATCCAGCGCAGGTTTAACGAAGTCCATACAGTCTTAGCGATGCAGAGCGACTTTCCCTCTGTGGCTGACGCTGATATAGCCGCTCGTGAATGGGTTTATAAAAATACGCCACAACCCGCCGTTCCTGATTTCCCGCTTTCCATATAGAAAGATTCCGCCGCATCCCGCCCTTTCGCCCCCGCCGCGTTTAGCCGCCCGCGGGGGTTTTTGTTTTAATGGGCGCGCATGGCCCGCTCCCGCATCGACTGCCACCAGGCGAATCAGGAATACCACTTCAAGAAGCGCGCCCGGCAGCGCTTCCGGCTCATCGTGTCGGAGGCCGACTACGCCGAGATCACCCTCCACATCAAGGAGGACAAGCCGGGCGTCATCTTCCTCGGTTATGGTTACCGTCATCGCACCAAATGGCGGGTGCGATGGCGCAAGCGCTACATCGTCGTCGTCTTCGACCACCACACGGATCGCATCGTCACCGCCATGAAATACCGCCGGAGGCGCTGGCCATGATCCGCAACCAGTCCAGAGCCCAGAGCTTAGAGTCCAGAGTCCGACTCCGGCTTCTTGCTCTCAGCTCTCAACTCTCAGCTCTCAGCTAATCCGCCATGTCCGTCCAACTCCGCGACACCCTCTCGCCCGCGCTCGCCTGGCTCGCCCGCGGGGTGCGGCACCCCAAGGCCATCCTCGAGGCGATGGGCACCCAGCTCGAATCGTTGACGAAGCGCGCCTTTAACGAGCCCTCCCTGCGTCCCGCACCGTGGAAAAACAAGTGGGACGGCTCGCCCGCCACCCTGCGCAAAAACCAGCTTCTCGTGCGCTCCATCCGCATCACCGCGCTCACAGATACCAGCGTGACGGTGGGCACCGACCGCATTTATGCGGCCATTCACCAGTTTGGCGGCGTCATCAAGGCCAAGGGCAAGGCGCTGCGCCTGCAGCTCGGCAACCGCACGCTCTTCGTCAAGCAAGTCACCATCCCGGCGCGGCCTTTCTTTCCCTGGCTCAACGGGCGCATGACACCGCTTGCCCTGGAGCGCATCCAGAAAACCGGCGAGCGTAAGATCGCCTCGCTTGTGCAGGCGCAAGGCCACGGCGGCGAGGCGTGAGGTTTCCTTGCGGCGGTTTGATTTCCCGCCGCAACGCCCGCTTTTCGCCCGTCCGCGATTAGTCGGTTGCGGGCGTTTTTGTTTTAATGAGCCCGTGATTTACGCCTTCCGCGCACCCTCTCTTACCGCTGCCAAAGAGCCGCCCACCCGGCTCAAGGTCGCCAATTGGGGCAGGAACGAGGCGTTGCCCTTGGACAAGACACCCATCGTCAACGAGACGACGGTTGCCTGTCTCCCGCACAATCAGCGCCTGGCGAACTTCGACAAGGTCGCCCTCGATTTCCAGCATAACACCCTTCCCGGCACCGAGGCCTACCAGGCTGACAAGGAGCCCCGCAAGATTTCCGCGATGGGTGTGCCCGAGGTCATTGCGGGTGATGGGTTGTATCTCAAGGATCTGGAATGGACGCCCGAGGGCGTCGCGGCCTTCACCGGCGGTCATTTCCCCGACCTGTCTCCCGCCGCCAAGATGAACGATGCGGGCGAGATCATCTTCCTGCACAGCGCCGCGCTTTGCCGCCAGGGCAGCATCACCGGCCTCCACGCCTTCTCCGCCGACAAACTGCCGGCGATGAAATCCAACCCATCCGAAAGCACTCCTTCCATGGACTACAAAAAGATCCTCTGCCTCATGCTCGGCCTCGACCCCACCAAGGCGACCGATGCCGACATCGAAACCGCCGCCACGAAATTTGCCTCGTGCGATGACGATGCGCCCACCGCCGAAGCCGCCGTCAAGCCCGTCGCCGAAAAGGTCACCGCCATGAGCGCCGACCTCACCAAGGTCACCGAGCGCCTCGACGGCATTGAGCGCCAGAACCTCACCGCGCAGGCCATCGCCCTCGGCAAGATCGTGCCGATGGGTGTCGAGAAACTCCCCCTCGCGGAGTTCAAGACGATGATCGCCTCGCTCCCCCCCGACCAGGTGCCGCTCGAAAAGCGCACCCCCGAAGGCGTCCAGGCCTTCTCCGCCTCCTCCAATGTCATCGGCGCCAACTCCGTCGAGGAAGAGGTCCGCAAAGGCATGGGCCTCTCCCCCGAGGCTTGGAAAAAGCACACCGCCTGATCCACGCCGCCACCCCCTTGAACCCGGCGGTCGGCCCGTGAGGCCGCCGGAAAATTTCTCACACCGCTCCGTAAAACCAAACACCTCCTACCATGGCCGCCGCAACCGCTCCCATCGACACGCCCGAACGTCAGGGCCAGTCCCGCAACTATCCCGTCGCCGCTGGCGTCATCCTTTACGCCGGCGCGCTCCTCGCGCTTAGCGCCACCGGCTTCGCCGTCCCCGCCGCCAACACCGCCGGCCTCAAGGTCATCGGACGCTCCGAGCAGACCATCGACAACAGCGCCGGCGCCGATGGCGACCTTGATGTCGTCGTGAAGGCCGGCGTCTTCGGCTACAACAACAGCGCCACCAACCCGGTGGGCGTGGCCGACGTGGGCAAGACCGCCTATGTCGAGGACGACAACACCGTCGCCACCACCGCCACCAATAAGGTGAAGGCCGGCCGCATTATCGCCCTGGACGATGTCTATGTGTGGGTCGACACCGACAAGGCCGGTCTCGTCCCCGCCGCCGACACGATCACGGGCGCCGCCGATCTCGCGGCCCTCAAGGCCGCCCTCGTCCCCATCCTGCAGGGCGCGGGCATCGTTAAATAACCGCTACCCCTAATCCCTGATCCTCTCGCCCCGCGAGCGCCACGGCGCCGCGGGGTTTTGAGGTAACTCCCTTCTCTCACCCAGCACCTGAACATCCCTCGCCATGCAAATCAATACCGCCACTCTCGCCGCCCTCTTCAAGGGCTACCGTGTCCAATACATGGAAGCCTACCAGGCCGGCGCCCCCATGTGGGACCGCGTCGCCATGCGCACGCCCTCCACCGCCGCCACCGAGATCTACCACTGGCTCGGCGCCGTGCCCGGCATGAAAAAGCTTCTGGACGAGATCCAGATTCGCAATCTCACGGCGCACAGCTACTCGATCACCAACGACGAGTTTGAAGACACCGTCGCCGTCAAGCAGGCCGACATCGAGCGCGACACCTACGGGATCTACAACCCGCTCTTCTCCGCCCTCGGCCTCTCCGCCAAGCAGCACCCCGATGAGCTGGTCTCCAATCTCCTCGTCAACGGCTTCGACCTCAAGTGCTACACCGGCAAAAACTTCTTCGACTCCAACCATGAGCCGGTGAAGGGCGGCACCAAGTTCTCCAACGTGGGCACCAAGAAGCTCTCCGCCGCCAACTTCGCCGCGGCGCGCACCAACATCAAGAGCCGCCTCAACGCGAAGGGCCGCCCGATGAACCTCGGCCTCAAATTGCTGCTCGTCGTCTCCCCGCAAAATGAAGATCTGGCGAAACAGATCCTGCAGGCCGACTTCATCCAGCAGACGGCCAAGAATGTCGCCGGCAACGAGAACATCGGCGTCGCCGCCGTGAGCAACACGCTCAAGGGCTCTGCCGATCTGCTCGTCTGGCCCCAGCTCGCCGCCGCGCCGGATGCCTGGTTCCTCCTCGAGGCGGGCTACCCGATCAAGCCGCTCATCCTCCAGGTGGAAAAAGAGGCGACTCTCACGAGCCTCACCAACCCGGACAGCGACCACGTCTTCAAGAAGCACGAGTTCCTGTATCAGGCCTACGGCCGCTACAACGCGGGCTATGGCCTCCCCGAGCTGGCCTACGGCAGCGACGGCAGCCAGGCCGCTTAAACCGCGCCATCCTCCGGCTTACAGCCCCGCCAACTCTACGGAGTGGCGGGGTTTTCCGGTGCCGAAGCTCTCAGCTCTGGACTCTCAACTCTCAGCTCATTCCTCCCATGCCCGCCTACATCACCCGCTCGCAGCTCAACGCCCTTGTTCCCCCGCAGTTCGTCTTGCAGGCGCTGGATGACAACAGCGACGGCGTCGAGGACGCCGGCCTCTTCGACCAGATCCTCGCCAATGCCCAGCTGGAAATCGACGGCGCCCTGGGCAAGCGCTACACGACCCCTTTCCAGAATCCCATCCCGGCGATCATCGCCAACGCCACGCTTATCTTTGTGGGCGAGGCGCTCTACACCCGCCGCGGCTATGGCGATGAGGCGAAGCCCAATCCCTTTGCCACCCGCGCCAAGGACATTCGCGCCGACCTGGCTGAAGTCGCCGCCGGCAAGGTGCCGCTTTACCCCACGCTCAACCGCGCCAAGCCCAGCGGCACCGTGATCGCCGACAAGGCCAAAACCTCATCCCCCGCGGGCCGCACCTCCGTTTAACCCGCTCTCAGCTCTCGCCTCTTAGCTCTCGGCTAATCGCCCTCCATGCCCACGCCTTACTACACGCCCGACACGTTCCTCCTGGAACTGTATAACGCCCTTTCTCCCTGGGCGGTGTCGCGCAAGGGCGTGGTCTCGATCGCCGCCGATCCCTACAACTTCCTCGAACTCCTCTGCGACACGCCCACTGGTTGCCGCCTCGTGCTTCACTGGGAAGGCGAGACCAATCCCGCCGATGATTCCCGCATCGGTGTCTTCGCCACCAACCGTTTTTCGGTGGGTGTCACCGGCAACCTGGGCCTCGAGGCCTCGCCCGAAAAGAGCCTCATCGCCGGCAACGCCGTGCGCCCGGCCTTCCTTGAGACGGTGGCGGCGGTGCGCGAGTTCCTCCGCGCCCACGTCTTCGCCGAGGCCGTGAGCACCAAGTTTCCGCTCTATAAAGGCGCTGAGCCGGTCGTCCTGCCCGAGGGCATGCCGCTTCGGGCGTATCGCCTCAACTTTGAAATCACGCTCGGCCTCCCGCCGATCGACCAAGCCTAACTCTACATCCCATGTCCAACGTCCCCGTCATCAAAGGTGATAACACAGTCCTCTTCGGCGCCGATGGCGTCTACTCCGGCAACGGCATCGTGACCTCCGGCAACAACAAGCTCGACGGCGAGAAGCTCGAGGTCGCCGATGAAAACGGCTACACGGTCGCGGTCATCTACTTTAACGAGAAAAACCAGTGCTCGTTTGAGATGATCGTAAAGACCGCCGCCCCCGCGCTGGCCCGCGGCGACGAGATCACCCTGTGCGGCGTCGCCGCCTGTCTGGTCGATGACACCGAGCTGATGTTTGCCAACAAGGACGTCCAAAAGTTTCGCGTCAACGCGACCAAATACGCCGCCATCGCCGGCTCCTAACCGGTTCTCGGCCCCCGCCTCTTAGCGCTCAGTTTTTCATCCCATGGCCAAACCTTCCCGCAAGATTCGTGGTCGCCTGCATCCCGGCAAACCCGACCCCAAGGCTTTCTTCAACCAGGCGGAAGTCGATGCCGCCAAGCGGGCCACGGAAACGCCGAGCAACCCGAGTCTGGTGACAGACGCCTTTGTGCTTGGTGACACACCCATCAAGGTAGGGCCTTTTGAAATTCCTCCGGTTGGTCTTGGCCGCTACATGATTCTTGAAAAGATCAAGTCGCCCATCACTGAGCCGGGCGGTGCGGTCAATATGAGCAATGACCAGCTCGCTGCGTTGATATTCGTGTGCACGAAGCCGGAGAAATTGTCCCGTGAATTGCTCGCCCAAGGGGGCACCGCTTTCACCGATGCAGTGCTTGAGCTGGCCGATACCATTCCACTCACGGCTATTCGCGCCTTGGGTGCGGCTATCGGCGTGCGCATCGCCCAGGCTTTTTCGACTATCATTTCATCCGCGTCCTCGGGTGGGACTGGTGATGGCCTCGCCGAAAAAAAAACGGCGGGGTCATCGCCGGGTCAGCCCGAAACAACGGGCTAGGCTGGGGGCTCACGCTCCTGGACACGCTCATGTGTGAATATGGCTGGTCGATCGGCTACACCATGAAACGCCCTCTTTGCCAGGCCTTCGCCCTCTACGCCGCGATCGACGCCCGCTACGGCGGAGATGCGAAGGGGCCGAGCTACGTTGACCAGGACATCGTTGCCAGTATCCGCGCCGCTGGCGCCCAGACCGCTTAAAACCCGCTTTTCCGCATGAACCTAGCCGCCACCATGTCGCTCAACGCCTCGGGCTTTACAAACCCGCTGGCGGGCGTGCGCAAGGAGCTGGGTAGCGCCCTGGGAAGCATCAAGCACCTGTTACTCGCCGGCACCGGCGTGGGTGCAGCCCTTGCGGCGTTCAAATCCGGCGAAGCCATTGTTGAAAACTTTTTTGCTGCCTTCGATAAAGGCCATGAATTGGAAAAGCTCTCCCGCGTCACCGGGGAAAGCATCAAGGATCTCTTCATCCTCCAAAAGGCCATGACGGCCGCCGGTGTCGATTCGGGCGGATTGCAGCAACAGCTCGTCATGCTGCAGAAATCGCTTGGGGGCGTGAACGAGCAAGGCGAACCGACCCGCGCCATCTTCGATCAGCTCGGTCTCTCGATCGACAGCCTGCAAAAGATGAAGGCGCCCGAGCAGCTCGAGGCGATCGGCGCGAAACTGCGCGCCCTGCCCAATGCCGCCCAGCGCACCGCCGCCGCCATGGCCATTTTTGGTCGCAGCGGAGCCGAGATGCTTGCCGTCCTTGGCGACCCCAATGCCCTTAAAGATGCGATGGAATCGGGTGCCCAGCTCGGTGACATTTACCAGCGAAACGCCAAGATTTTCAGCGAAATCGTCCTTCTCCAAGGCCAGATCAAAAACAAGGCCAAAGGGCTTTTCGCCGGCATGGCTGAGGGCGCCGCGCCCGCCGTCAAGGCGATCCTCACCGAGATCAAGAAAATCGACCTCACCTCCATCGGGGTGCAGATCGGCACCATTTTCAAGGCTGTCACCGAGGCGTTTAAAGAGGGCAAGCTGAGCAACCTTATCGCCTTGTCTCTCAAGGTGGGTTTTAGCGAGGGCGCCAATGCCATCAGCCAGGTATTTACGGGCATGGCCGCTGGATTGGGGAGTTTGCTGGATACACTTCCAGGTTACATTATGGGCAGCCTGCATACGCTCATTGATCCCGATTTTTGGAAGGGGATCGGCAAGCTCGCGCTGGGTGGTTTTGAGTCCATCGGCGGCGCGCTCCTCAACTTGTTTATGAAGCCCATCACCTACCTGCAGGCGGGTATGGATACCGTCGTGGGCATGCTGATGGAAGGCCTTGGGAAAATCCCCAAGGTGGGCAAGATGCTTGGCCTCGACGGCTTCAAGGCGGGTACCTTCAAGGAGAATCTCGATGATCGGAAAAAGAACGGGTTCTTTTTGAAAGATGCCGCCAATGAATCGGCTGAAAATGGCGCTCGCAATGTCCTTGATGGGGTCGATCTCATCAACAAATCGACCAAGGGTTATCGAGATGCAGCCGTAAAACTGGTTGAGTCCTTTGTCTCCTCTTTCAAAGACGGTTTTAAGGATGGAAAGGTTTTGGATACGACTGAAATGCGCGCCGCTTTGGTTAAGATGGTCGACGGCCTGGCGGCCAAACTACCGGGCGAGGCCGCGGCTAAAAAAGAAAACGACACGGGCGGCGGTCTGCTCGGGGTCGGCAAAGCCGGCACGATCGACGCCGACCGCCTGGCCAAGATCGGCGGGTTTATCGGCGGCGCCGGCGGTCCCGCGCTCGATTTCGCCCGTCGCACCGCCGTGGGCGTCGAAAAGACCGCCACTGGCATCCTGCAGATGCTCAAGCTGCCCGCCCTCAACATCACCACCGCCAATCTTGTCGGCGCTTACGCCTGATCCATCATGCCACTCCCACGCTGGAAAGGATCGACCGGCATGCATCTGCAACCGGGCTACCCGGACTACACCGCCAATGCCGCCGGTGAAACCATCGTTCTTGTTTATGGCGGCCCCTACAAGGTGCTCATGTCGGGCAAGCCTTCTGTTTCCCAAGTGGTCGCAGGCTATCCTTACACTCCGGTTGCAACCGTAAACGCAAAGCCCCTCGGCGCCGGCGTTGACGGCCCCGGCACTCTCACCATCACCCTCCAGCAAGACAACGGCTCGACTTCGAGCGCACTTCTCGACCAGACAGACGAATTGGATTGGACTGAGCTGACACGGGCGATTGAGCTTCATCCGCGATACAACGGCACTGCGGGGCAGGGAAACGCCTTTGGGGGCACCCGTCTAAGCACGGCGGCTGTTATCCTCTCGGGGGATTCCTCGGCCACACCGCTGACCAGCATCTGGGACCAATTGAAAGAAGCGGCCTCGATCGCAACCCGCAATGCGTTGGTGGCACGCATCCCCGACAGTAGCTCCAAGACGCTTGTGCTGGATCTGGAAGTGAAATTCAAGGCCGGCACCACCAACTATGTCGCGCCTGCGCCGGTCGCCAGGCGAACCACGAGATCATTTCTGAAACCCACCAATGTTACCCAGGGGAAATTGGAGACACCCTCGGCTTTTGCCGGCCTACCAGCCGGATACATGTGGCTAAAAACCGCCGATCGCTCTCTTCGGCAAGGCAAGCGCGGCAAGTGGGAGAGGGTCCAGGAATGGACTGGCGCCACGATTTGGGACACCGACCTCTACCCGAGCGCATGAGTGATATTTGCCCTCAAATTCCCCGTGAACCCCGCCAGGGAGAACAGCCCGAGGCCATTGTGATCATCCAGATCATTCGGTGCCTGCGCTTCATTCTCCCCCGCTTGTCACCTTCCGTCTTATCTCGTCACCGCGGCGGTGAAGAGACCGTTATTCCTGATGCTCCCCTCATCCTTACTTTAAAACAACCTTCTGGCTTCACTCTCCCCCACGGCGAAACCCGCACGCCCGTCTTCGTTTCTTGGGGCTTGGTCGGTTTCTTGGAGCCCAGCAATATCAATGACCCCGTGATCTACATCAACCCAGCGGTCGACGCCACGGTGTATGTCGGCGTGCAGGTCGGCATCAGCAAAACCGTCGTCGGTTTCGTTAGCTCGGCCACGCTTATTCACACGACAAATCTTGCGGATTTCACGGGGCAGGCGGCCTCCTATGATTCGAGCGGATCGCCACCAGCGACCTATAAAATCAGGCTCGGGAACGTGGTGGCGGCCTCGGGCGCGCTCACCCTCAACAATGCAGGCGCCGGCTCGATCCAGATCGAATCCAATGTGATCGCGGTTTCGCTGACGGGCAGTGGTGCGTTGGCCACGGCGATGAGCTTCACCCAAGCCCTAGGCTACCGGAGAAACTAATGGCTCTAGGCCCCACCACCCAACAGGTTTCTTGGTCGCCGGAAAACCAACTCGGGCAGATCGGTTTGTTCCCGTTCTGGAAGCCGCAAACCGACATCGCCTTTAAAAATGCCGCCATGTCAGGATCGGGGGTGGTGGCCATGAGCATCGCCGGCACGAGTAGCGCGCAGGGCCTTAGTGACATGGACTACGGGCAGGGCGGCATCGACCCGCTCCGAAGGTGGAAGAAGCGGACCTATGTGTCCAATTCAAGCGGGTCTAGCGGCCACCATCCATACTCCTCGACCTTTTCTTACATTCAAGAATTGGTGATGAATAGCTCGGGGGTGTGGCAATGGCAGTATGCCTCTTTTTCCAACGGCGTGGCTGATCACCCACCATTAACCCCTAGTTTCATCGTCCCAGTTTCCCCTCCTAACCCTAATCTCTCGATAGCGGCTGACGAGTGGGTTTATGACTACACCAGCCCCGTCGATGAGGGGGGCAATTACATCCATAGTGATATAACTGTAACGCTTTCGGAGCCGTGGTCGTCGTCGGATATGGAGTCGGAGGTTGCGGCCAAATTGGCCATCCCGCCCGCCGAACAGACCGACATTATCGTTTCATGCAGCCGGTCGAAAACGGAATACGAGAAGCGCAAAATGTATTACAAAAATACGAGCACCGAGCCTCGGTTGGTGATCGCGGAGAAACTCACCACGAGGCTCGAATGTGTATCGTCAATCGGTTCCCGTTTGTTCGGCCATGCCGAGGTCGGCACGACGAGTCTCAGTGGTGCGATAACCCATCCGCTCTTCGACGAGTTCGGGGCATTTTCGACAGTGGATTTTCGTTGGGACGACGTGCCCTGCTACCGAGCCATAATCCCGAATTCAGTCTTCACCGGCCTGCCAGTCGGCACGGTCGGAACCTTCGAGTATCCATCGGCCCCGAATCTAGTCAGCACGGGCTATGGGCCGTCCATGCCGGACATTCAAAGCGTCGCCCGCGGGTCATCCTACCAAGAGAGCGGGGATGTGCTGGCCTCGAAAGTCAGAATCAAAACCAATAATCCAGCGCAGGGGATGACCGTGAAGGTGACCTTCGCCCGCTATGTCGGGACGCATGCGGACGACCGCACCGCTCCGATTTTCAGCGTGGAAACCCTGTCGGTGGATTCCAACGGGCTGTCACAGGAAGTGCCCCTTACATCGCTCAACCTGGACTCCGGCAGAAATAACACCACCTACTTCGAGAATCGCGAAGTGGAGACCATCACCAAGATCGAGTTCTTTGTGGGGGGAGTGCTCTACGATGTGAAAGATCCGCCCACGTTTCTCATCAAGTCACGTCGCGTTCGTAAAATCATCGGCTGGCAACCTTACCGTATGACCGCCGACGTCGATGCCGGCACCACCTATGACCTCGTCCCGTCGCGTCCCCGCTATGCTACCTTCGCATGGGCCACCTCCATCACCACGCCGTTCGGCTCCTATTCCCATTCGGGCACCTCTGATTGGGATGTTGACCTCGGTATCTTTAAGACGCCGGAGGTGACCGTCAGCCGCACGGGGCTGGTGCCGAATGGCTCCACTCAATTCATCAATCCCGCAGCAGCCCTCAATGCCGACGCCTCGAACGCGAGGGATATCGGCGGCGCGCTTGACGGGGTTTTTCCTGGACTCTCCGAGGCCTCGCTTGTCAGTCGCAGCAAAAGTGCGACGGCTTCCGGCATTTCCTACTTCACCCCCACCTCAGGGGCGCCGATCGCCAACGATGCCTTTGCGTATGCCCGCAACTTCGTGACGGTGGTCAATTCCTTCCCACAAGCCGACTGGCTGCGCAAAGGCATGCTCGATATCGTGGGTTCCGCGACGGCGGTTTTCGAGATTCCGGCTGGCGGGATAACCGCCGTGTTCGATGTGGACCCCTCCGAGGGTCAGGGCATCCATGTCATCCCGCATGTGTTTAGGATCTTCGATTGAAGCGGTCACTTCTGAGGCGTGATTGCGCCGAAACGCCCGCTTTTGGCTCCTCTGCGCTTAGGTGGGTGCTTCACTTCCTGTTAGATTGCACGGGCCATGCCCAGTATCTGGACGCTCCAAACCGACCTTTTTTTTAACATCAACCGCCCCAAGGGAGGCACCCTTTTGCGCGACATTTTCGGGCAGGCCAATGCCCCAACACAATCTTGGGTCGCCGCCGATTGTTTTCTCGCCCGGATTTTTTTCCTTAAACCATCCGTAAATTTCGGCACCGCGGCCGACATCGCCGTCCTCGAGGCCGGCGATACCATGGTGCTTAGCGGGAAGAATGCGGCCGGCACTCTGCTTTTTTCCGCCATCGACTGGGCTCCGGTGACTGAGGGTGCTGATGATGCCGCCGTGACCCGCTACGAGGGGGTCGTCGATCTCAACACAGTGCCGCTCCTGGCATTGTTTTCTGGCAACACCACTCAAGTCACCATCACCGGCGAGCTTGAGGTGCGCAACGCCGGCAACACTCGCCGCCTTAGCTGCCAGTTTGACCTCCAGATCCTCCGCCAAAGCTACGCCGGCGAGAGCGCACCCAATCCCGCCACTCCTCTATATCCCGCCCCCAATGAGCTCGCTCTCATCACCCCTGCCAACGGCACCTACCGAATCAAAACCAATGAGACGGGCAGCTACCTGCAGATCAAGAACGCCACCAACGGCAAATTCCACACGCTTTTTGTGACCGGCGACACCGGCGCTGAGACCCTCGCCATCGGCGACGGTGAAGCCTGATCCCTTTTTTTACTATGAAACGATTCTTCTCTCTCTCGCTTGTCTCACTCCTCATGGCGCTCGGCTCGATCGCCCAGACTTTCCCCGCGCCGCTTTATACTGCGGTCACCGCCAACACCGCCGATGCCACCCTGCGCACCCCGGCGACCTTCTGGACCGCCAATGCCTCGGCCATCGCGGCTGCGGCCGCTGGCGCCTTTGCTGATGATTCCATTTCGATCGCGAACATCAACGGCCTGCAGGCCGCGCTCGATGCCAAGGCGCTCACGGTTGATCTCAATTCGGAGGCGACCCGTGCTATTAACGCCGAGAACGATCTCACTACGAGTATCAGTGTGGTTTCAGGCGGGCTCTCCAGTGAGACAAGTCGCGCCACGGCGGCCGAATCCGGTTTGGAATCCGAGATCAGTGGATTGACCACCTCGATCTCCACCAACACCACCGCCATCGCCACCAATGCCACGGCCATCTCCGCCGAGACCTCCCGCGCCACGGCGGCCGAGGCCACCAAGCTCGCGCTTTCCGCCGTCGACAACGACACCACCCTCACCAGCAACAGCACCGTCAATCCGCCCACGGTGCACGCGGTCAAGACCGCGCTCACCGCCAAGGCCGATGCCTCCGCGCTGACCACGGAAATTTCCGACCGCACCGCCGCCGATGCGCTCCTGGTCCCCAAGGCCACCACCGTCAATTCCAAGGCTCTGAGCGGCCCGATCACACTCACCGCTTCCGATGTGGGTGCCGCCGCTGCGGATCTCAGCAACGTCGAGGCGCAAATCGCTTTGGCCGAGTATCCACTTGGCACCATCTACAAAGGTGTTTGGGACCCCACGACTGATACCCCCACCATTCCCGCCGCTGCCGGCGGAAATGATAAATGGTCCTACTTCGTCAATGCCGATGGCGCCGCCACGGGCAACGCAGCCGGCACTTATGTCTACGGCGATCGCATCGTATCGGATGGCACCACTTGGCTGCGCCAGCCGGCGACGCCAGCGGTCATTTACGACAACACGATCACCTTCGCCAAGCTCTCGCACACCGCCATCAAATCCATCGCCGGAAACAAATATCTACGCGCCTTTGTGGATCGCCTGATCGCGCTCGGCTCCGATGTGGATTGGGACCGCTTCGACGTGGACAGTCACGCCCGCGTGATCGACGCCATTGGTGACAGCATGCCCGCCTGCTCGGTCCTCGCGCTCGATCGTGGCTGCTTCAAACTGCAGACTGCCCCTGATCTTTTGGATAAATGGTATTCAGCCGACCCAGCCGGAAATGATCTGACCCGCACCGATACCTCGGGAGCCTTCCTGCATGATTGGGGACGCTATCAACCCCAGCTCGTTACTGATGGAGTGAGCACCAATCCTGTCTCTTACTTTACATTCGGAGGGGCGCTGAACGACACGTCTAAAAACAAGTTCATGCTTTTCTGGGTGGTGAATAACCACCTCACCGAGACGGTCACCTTCGCCAACGCCACGGCGATGCATGCAGACACGTCCTATCCCCCGTTCACCGTCGCTCGGACCACCGATAACGGTAAATACTACTATCAGCTCTATCCTATTGGTAATGATGGATGGCAGACTGTTGATCCATATTTTCTCTATGGACAAGGCGCCACATCAGGCGCCCGTCATGAATTTGGCATCAGAAATCTGGACGATAACTCGCAGTATTTTCATAATGAAGGTCAGCTCCACACGTTCTTTTACGATGGTTCCACTTCATTTTTGGATTCTCGCAACAACAACCTATACCCAAATTTATTTTCCGATGCTTTTCATCTAATCTCCCTCAGTTTCGATGGCACCTACGCCAAGGTTTATTGCGACGGAAAGTTAATAAGTGCCGATTGCGTCCCTGCGTTTTCCTCGGCCCTGGCTATCAATTCGCTAGCGGGTTTGAATTTAGGCAAAGGAACCTTCTCCACGCTCAAGGCGGTGGTGGGAGTGAAGGATTTCACGCCTGACCTCTTCCGGCGCGTGCATGATTCACTCGCAGGTGTCTATGGCCTGCCCCGCATGCATAAACCCCGCAAGTTGCTGCCCGTTTTTATCGGCGGGCAGAGCAATGCGGATGGCTCTTGCATGGATGATTCAAGCAGTGGTTGGACTACCACAGTAGGTTGGGGTGGCGGATCAACGGGGGGATCAATTGGTGGTTCTGCGGGTGATGGTGTCGGGCTTGCAAATGACAACCCGACAGTTGGAACCTGGGCGCCGGTCGGCTGGCTGGGTATCGAAAGCGCCACTGCCCCAGTTGGGGCAATCCGTCAGGTTCTCTACGGCAACGGCAATACCGATGTTCCCCGTCCAAAATTAGGTTCGGATCGTGAAGGATGCGTGAACGGTTTTTTACGCCAACTCTACGAAACCGACCCTGACTACGATGTGGTTATTTCTAATTGGTCCGCCGGCGGTGCGTCTATTGACCAGCTCTCCGTGGGTGCGCCCATCACCGCCCCTCCCACCACCTACAAGGTCAACGCCGGCACCACGTCATACCTTTATGCAATCGGCCAGATGGCCCGCGTCAAAGACTACGCAAACAGATACGACTACCAAATCGATCAGCCGGTGCTCATCTGGCGACATGGCGAGACCGACAACGTAAATACCAATTACGCCACCAAGTTCCTAGCACTCTATGACTATCTGAACGCCGACACCAAGAAGGCGCTCGGCACCAGCAAAGACCTGATCGCGTTGATCGATCAGCCGCAGAAATCGGAAGACGGCACGGTCAACAATATGTTCATCGAGAATTGTCAGATCATCGACATTCTCAACACGCGCGGCGCACGCCCGATCTTTGGTGTCGGCCCCGGTTATCCGGTCACTAACTTCATCCACCAATACTCTCGCGGCCACCGCTGGACAGGGGAGATGGAGGGGAAAGCCTTCAAGCAGATCTACCAAGGGACGGGGGTGTGGGAACCCGTGCGGCCCAAGTCCTACACCCTCGGGTCGAACTATGTGGATATCACTTTCTACATGGAGGCACCGCCCCTGCAGTTCGCCACCAACAACAACAATGTTGATGCCCTGCTCACGAACAAGGGCTTCGAGTATTCGGGTGGCGGGCTCACGATCACCAGCGTTGCCCTGCAATCGTCAACAGTGGTGCGGATAAACCTGAGTGGCACGCCGGCAGCGGGACACACCATCACCTACGTTGAAAACAACCGTTTCGGCAATCTGTGCGACAGCGACGCGAGCCCAATGTATTTCAAGGATCAGGATTGGACTACGGGCGTGTGGCCCACGCCGGTATCGGCCGACGGATTACCCAACGATCCCCGCAACTGGTGCATGGCTTTCAAACTCACGCTTTGATACCTCTAATGGGTCACAAAAAGCCGCGGATCAATTTCCGCGGCTTTTTTTATTTCCAACCCATTTCGGCCTTTTTTTGACCCGTTTCAAACATTTCGCTCGGTTACGTGACGCGCCACAAAAATCGCCAACGCGGTTAGTCCGATGTCGCGAGCCAGAGCCAGCGGCGTTTTCCAGGCCGAGGCCGCACCCGCGCCAAAGCAGCCACAATCCACCGGAAGTCCCCGCATCAACGCCTGCGCCAAGGCCACCGCGAAGATGATGCTTAGCGTCGCCGCAAGACACGCGCATGCACGCTTCCTCAGTCCGAGCAAAAGCAACAGACCCAAAAAAATTTCCAGCACCGGCAGGTCCAGCGCCACCGGATTGATCCATGTGTTCGGTATCAACGCGAAGGAATGAATGCTGTCCGCGAACGGCTGCGGATCGCGCAGCTTAAGGGCGCCCGCATAGCCAAAGACCGTCCCCAAGCATACCCGTGAGATGACTTCCGTCCCCTTCAGCACACGCTCGTTCATGGGAGACGCTCTTCCGGCAGGTGCGCGGCAGTCCATTCGGTCCAGCCTCCACGAAATACAGCCACATGGGTAAACCCGATTTTTTGCAGGGCCTTTTGGACCAGTTCCGAATCTTCGCAAGTGGCACCGGAACAATAGACCGCCAGCGGCACCGTCAGATCGTTTTCCAGCTTTCGGCGAAGCCCGGCATAGGCTTTGTCGAAAGTCTCACGCGGTAAACTCAACGCCGAGGGAGCGTGACCCAACCGATAGAAAATCTCCGGACGGGCATCCAACACAACTCCACGCCCCGTCTTCACGAACTCCTGGAATTCCTTCAGCGAAAGATCGTCCGTCACCACCGCCGCCGATGCCGGCATTTCGACTGCCTCAGCCGTGGAAATCCTGGCCGCTGCGATTGGCTGGACCGACTGCTCAAGCCGTTCGCTCTTGTTCACATAGGGTGACGGCAACGGTTGCGCCCGCCACCCGTTGATCACCCGCCCCACCGCTCCCGAGACGATAATGAGAGCGCATATGAACAACAGGTCGCCACTCCACGTCAGCCCGGAGGAAAACTTTTGAACGGTCATGGCCTGACGATCTCGACTCAACGCGGGCATACCGCGGCACCTTAGTGCCGCGGAAGCCTTACCGCGAAAGAACGTTGATCATGTTAGCCAGCAGGCGGCCGGCGATAGGGTCGTCTTCCTTGACCGAGAGGAGCATCTCGCTCGCGATGACCTGACCTTTGCCGATGTGAATCGAGACCAGCGGCGCACCGCCGACCTTGAAAAAGGTATCCGGCTTGGGGGTCGCCGAATGGAAGTCACATTGGGTGGCCAGTGTGCCGACATCGGGATTCGATCGATCCACTTCGTAGGTGCCGGTGCAGGCTTGCGGGAGATTGTCCCGACCCATTTCAAACCAAGCGGTGTCCAGCGGTTCGATGCCGTCAAAGACCGGTGATTCAGGAGTCTCCATGGCGACAACTTCACCTTGCACCGAACGATAGCTCTTCACGAGTCCGGGGAACAGTTTCAGCAGATCGCGGCCGGGCTGAAGCAGGAGCACGCGGCCACCGCGTTCGACGTAGGTTTTGAGCTGCTCCGCGACGGCACTGCCGCGGAGAGCGGAAGCGTCGCCGACGACCAGCAAACGCGACGGCACGGCATCGGAAAGGGACGAAATACTGGTCGCATCGATTCCGGCCAGCGTCGCCTTAGCGCGGCCCGAGGGATCGAGCACTTGGATCTTAGTCCCCGGCGCAACCGAAGCCCACGCACGAGTCGCTACAACCAAGTCATAATCGTTGACCGAAACAGTCTGTCCGCCGGCGGTCAGCGTCAGGACGAGCTTCGCGTCAACGCGCGGCGAAGGCAGCACCTTCGGCATCGTAAAATCAACATCGAGCCACTTGTTGGAGTAGTAAGGCACGACGGGAGTATCCATGCCACCTTGAGCCAACACTTGGTCTCCAGTGCGAATCTCCCAAGTCAACTTACCGGCCGGCACGGACTGCTGGTCATCGGAGTCATTGACCAGGCAAACACGGCGGGAGGCCGTCGTGCCAGCGTAGAAGTGACGGCCGGTCAGCTCGGCGCTCACGAGAACGGGCTGAAACGCCTTCTTGAGTTCGTAGTAGGTGACCTTCGGTTTGATTTTGTCGGCCTTCCAGACATCGGTGAACCAAGTCAGGTAGGCAAAAGGCAGGATACCCGCGGTCTCATCGCGGTTGGTGCGACGGATGACCTCGGCCAGCTCCTTCGTGATGAAGGCCTGCCGAGTCATAAAGATGGACGGATCGTTCCCCTCCATGGCGAAGTCGCCCACCAAGGTCTGCGGAACGTAGCGCTGGAACTCGTAGCCACGGCTGGGCCAGTCGTCGTTGCGCGGGTAGCCGGTCGAGAGTTCCTGCGTGATAAGCGGACGGCCGGGAGTGAACTCCTTCTTGCCGTATTCGCCGTGGAACAGGTGAAAGAACGACTCGTTATACCAGCTGTAGTATTTGTGCGCATCGTCGATGTCGCCGTCGTCGTAATGCTTGGGAATGACCACTTGGTTGAGGCTCTTCTGCGCCTCGGCGCGGTAGTAGCCGGAGTATGGCACGATCGGGCGGGTGGGATCGATCTGGCGCATGGTCTTGATCATGTCGCTCAGCACGGCCCATTTTCTTTCGAGGAGGGGCACGTCCTTCTCGTCGAAACGGGCGAAGTTCATCTCGTTGTTCACCGTCCAGAAGAGGATCGACGGATGGTTGCGGTGCTGACGCAGGAGATCGGAGAACTCTTCCTTCCAGACTTTGAGCAACTCAGGCGGCGGCGGTTCACCCTTGATCATGAGCCAGGGCCAGGTGCCTTCGTAGGACACGCCCAGGCCGAGTTCATCGGCGGCGTCCAACCACGCCTCGGTAAATGGAACTCCGTGGGAGCGGGTCACCTCGACGTTGCCGGCCTTGGCCAGCTCGATGAACTTGCGGGCGAGAACGCCGTCGTTCGGGCGGATCGTCACGGGGAAGTGGTTACCGCCGCGAATCCAGTAAGGCTTGCCGTTGAGCATGAGACGTCCGCCGTCGGTCGTGAAGGTGCGGAAGCCGAAGCGCGTCTGATCGCGATCAATCACCGCGCCACCGGAACTGAGCGCGAGATCGAGCACGTAAAGGTTGGGCTCATGCGGCGACCAGAGTTTCGGCTGCAGCCGAGGAGTGTCGATCTTGGCGGTGACTTTACCGTTGGCGGGCACGGTGACGGAGACAGGCTGCGCACCAGAGTAGAAGATGGACTGGTCCTTGTTGTCGCGGATCGCGTAGGCGAGCGACACGGTACGGCTCTGCGAGCTGCCGTTGACGATGTCGATCTCGGCCGAGGCGCCGTCAAGGCGTGGCTTGATGAAGAGGCTGTCCACGCAAACAGGGTTGGTCACCTTCAGCTTCACGGGCTGCCAGATGCCGCCACTGTTGTTGTCGGTCATGCCGTGCGGCAGGGAGCGAATCATCTCGTTGGTCACATTGACCGTGACGGCGACCGCCTCGACTTTCGAGGAGTTGTCGTCGCCCTTGTCCGGCTGGCCGATGACGTGGACGGCGATGAGGTTGGCGCCGGGCTTCAACTGCTTGGTGATGTCGTATTCGCTGCGGCGGAACATGCCGGTGTGACCGCCGACATTCGTGCCGTTGACGTAGACATCGGAAACTTTGGCGACGGCATCGAAGACGAGCGTGAATTCACGGCCGGCGATATTCGTCGGCAAGTCGATGTGGTGGCGATACCAACCGGCCTTGGTGTGCTGCCAGTCGAAGGTCTGCGCATCGCAGCGTGCGTATTCCTCGGCGGAAAGTTTGTCGGATGGACCTTTGCTGGCCGCAAGACCTTTCAGGCCGGGCATGCCATACTCACCGTGGAGCCAGCCGATAGTGGGAGTCCAAAAACTGGGCACGGGAATGACGTGCCAGTTCTGATCGGAAAAGCTCTCGGAGGACGGCGAACCGGACGCAGCGAGAGACTGGTCAGGCATGAAGAGCCAGTTGCCATCGAGAGAAATATCGCCGCGCACTTCGGGCAGGCGATCAATCTTGGCGGGCTTATAGGCGGCGCGTTGCGAGGCGCGCAAGGCTTCCTCGTCAACCGCGGGCGGTGCCCACACGTCGTCACCGATCTTGGTGAAGGCGGCCAGGCTTTCGCCAGTGAGCGAGGAGACTTTCACGTCGGCAAACTCGGTCGGCAGCCAGCCGCCGCCGATGCCGAAGCCGCCTTCGGTCCAGAGGGCATCCTTGTCCTCTATGTTGATGCGCGGGAGCTTCTCGTCGTTGAGAAACACTTGAAAACGCTTTCCGTGGACAGCCACGCGAAGCACATACCACTTCGTGGGGTCAGGAACGAAGTCGAGCATGGCAAACCCAAGAAACTTCGAGCCGTCATCGGGCGCGTAACGGGCCAGACTGATCTCCGGCTCGGCTCCGCCACGCAGAGCGAAGACGTAACGTGAGAGACGATCCTTGGCGCGCAGCACGCCCCATATCTGCACCTGATCGGCGCCCGGCGCCATACGGGCGCGAAAACTGATCTCGCAATCAGTCAGCGGATTGGGGTTGGCAACATAGCCGCCGGCGACCGTCAGCGTGCGATTGCCCGGCACCGCCGTGCCCCGTCCGAAAAGCTGCCAGCGCCCCGGGATATTGGTGGGTAATCCGCTGCTTTGCGCGGAGGCGGAAAAGACCCCGGCAGTCAGCGCAAGTGCACAGATGACGGCGGAACGAAAGCGATGATAAGACATGTTCACGATAAAAGGGGTTGGGGCGTGGAAACGGTTTGCTTTTCGAAATGCCCCCAAGTCGGGATCACCTCAAAAACCTATGTGAATCGAATCACTCCGGCGACGGGCCGTGACAGCCGCGTCTTGGCGTGATTCGCCCCAAATTACGCAACCTTAAGGGCGTGACCTGCAAACTATTTCTCAGCACCCGCCGATCACGCATTTCCTCGCGAGCGTGGCTTATGTGTAGTCGCGACGCGCATCGAGCGCGCTCTTCAACGTAACCGAGTCGGCATAAAGCACTCCTCCACCGCTCGGCAGACCGAAACCGATGCGAGTCACTTTCACCGTGCCGTCCGGAGGCAGGTGTTGCGTGAGATAATGGCAGGTCGCCTCCCCTTCCACGTCGTTAGACAACGCGAGGATCAGCTCCTTGATTTCTCCGGACTGCACCCGCGCCAACAAAGACGCAAAATTCAGATCGCCCGGCCCCACTCCGTGAATCGGCGAGAGTTTACCGTGCAACACATGATAGCCGCCGCGATACGCGCCCGACCGCTCCAGCGCCACGAGATCGGGCACATGCTCGACCACGCACACGATGCGGTGATCGCGGCGTTCGTCCGCGCAAATCGTGCAAAGTTCACCCTCGGCCAGACTGCCGCAGCGCGTGCAACGCCGCACGCTGGCCGAGGCCGCTTCCAACGCCTGCACAAGCGTCGCCAGCTTCGCCGGTTTTTCGACCAGCAGATGAAGGGCGATTCGCTCCGCCGACCGAAACCCCAGCCCCGGCAGCTGCTTGAGGTGCTGCTGAAGTTTTTCGAATGCGGGGGTCATTCCAAGGAATGGAAAGCGAAAGCAGTGACGCGGTGATTAAAACATTCCCGGCATCTGGAAGGCCGAGGTGACCTTCTGCATCTCGGCGTCGTTGTATTCCTTGGCCTGCTTGGCGGCGTCCTGGACGGCGGCCAGCAAGGTATCGGAGACGAGCTTGGCGTCTTCCTTCAAAAACTCGGGGTCGAGCACGAGAGAGACAAACTTGCCCGCGCCGTTGACCTGGATCTTGATGGCACCGCCGCCGCTCGTGATGTCGATGATCTTCGCTTCCATCTGAGTCTGGAGCGACTCGATGGATTTCTGCATTTTCTGTGCTTGTTTGAGGAGTTTGCCTACGCCGGCCATGGGTATGGAAGTTGAGAGTTAACGAATCAGGGTTGAGAGCCGGATACTGCCTCGCAACGCGGCGAAATCTTCAAGCTCCAAGTAAACCATCCGCCTCGCCACACGTTACCCCTGTTAAATAAGTGACAAGCCCCTCCGTCCGGTAAAACACTCCCACTCCTCTTTATTTCTCCATGACCGCACCGATTTACGGCTCCACCAATCCCGCGCCGGACACGCCCGCCGGCAAAACCGCCCTGCGCACCTACGCCATGATGATCGAGCTAAACCTCGAAAAGGAAACTCTCTACCGTGAACTCCACGCCGACGTCTGGCCCGAGGTCCATGCCGCGATCAAACGCGCCCACATCGCCAACTACCACATCTACGTCACCGAGCTCGCCGGCCGGAAATACCTCGTCGCCCACCTCGACTACACCGGCGACGACCCCGCCAAGGATTTCGGCAGCATCGCCAACGACACCACCACGCGCGACAAATGGTGGCCGCTCACCGCGTCCTGCCAGCACATCCTCGCCGGCACTCCCGAAGGTCAGGTTTGGAAACCCCTCGAACGCGTCATGTTTATCCCCTGAGCGCCGATTTCAGTATTTCCGCATAGCCTTCGCGGAAAGTCGGATAAAGCGGTCGCCAGCCAAGAACACGCTTCAACTTATCATTCGCGATCACCCGGTCCGGCGTGACCGCCCGGCGACCCGTCGCCGGCGCACCGGTAAAAGCCGGCTCCGGCACCCCGAGGCGCGCCGCCAACCAGTTGATCACCTCGGCCTTTGGCGCGGCACCGTCGTCAGCCACGTTGAAAATTCCGCCCGTGATATCATCCGGCGCACCCAACACCGCCCACACTGCCCCGGCGATATCATCGCGATGGATGAGGTTGAGCCGATGGTCTCCTCGCCCGGCCACGAACCCCGTGCCTTCGCGCAATTGATCCAGCAAGTGATGCCGCTGCGGCCCGTAAATCCCCGCAAGTCGAAGCACGAAAGCCCGCCCGCCGCCCCACCCGCGCAAGAGATCCTCCGCCTCCAATAAAATCCGTCCGTTCCCGCTCACGTCCGTCGTCGGCGCGGTTTCGTCCACGCGCATTCCTCCGTCCTGCGGATACACCGACGTGCTGCTCGTGTAGACAAGCGTTCCCACCGGCGCGCGTTCCGTCCAAGCGAGCACCGAGCGCATCCCGTCCACATAACTGCGCCGGTAACCGTCCGCACCGCCACCGCCCGAGCTTACACAATTGAGCGCAAAATCCGCGCCGCCCAAGAGCGCCGGATGCGCATGCCAATCACCCACCGCCAGATCAGCGACCACCGGCTCCACGCCCAAAGCGTGCAACGCCTCCGCCTTCGCCGGATTCCGCGTGAGCGCCGTGACACGCATGCCGCATGCGACCGCCTGCCGGGCGACCTCCGCGCCCACATAGCCCGCGCCGAAGATCATGAGGTGTTTTTTGTAAAAAATTTCAGGTGCAACTGAGCTCATCCGTGGTTGGACTGAGACCATGCCCACGGTTCTAGCAATTTTGCCAGAGGGTTTTGAGGAACTGGAAGCCGTCGCCCCCATCGACTTGCTTCGCCGAGCCGGCGCCGAAGTCACCGTCGCGGCCCTTGCCGATGGCATCCATGTGACCGGCCGCAACGCCCTCACGATGCACGCCGACACCACGTTGACCGCCGTCGGCGACCACCTCTTCGACCTGCTCTTCCTGCCCGGCGGACCGGGCGTCGCCCGCCTGCGAGCCGATCCCCGCGTGCGCGCCACCGTGCTGCGCCATGACGAGGCCGGACGCTGGCTCGCCGCGATTTGCGCCGCACCCGCCGTGCTGCACGACGCCGGCCTCCTCGCCGGCCGCCGCTACACCGCTCATTTTTCGGTGGCCCACGAGCTGACCAATATCCTCGCCGAGGAACGCACCGTCGCCGACGGACGCTTGCTCACCTCGCGCGGCGCCGGCACCGCCATCGATTTCGGTCTGCTCCTTGTCGAAAAACTCATTTCCAAGGAAAAGTCCGTCGAAGTCGCACGATCCATTTGCGCATGACACTCCTCAATCGCCTTAAAACAAAGGCATTGCTGCATTTCACGCGTCTGTTTCATCTAGCATAAAGCTAGGGGTTAAACCCTAGTAATATTACATGGGCTTCCCGCCCCTTTCTTTTCCAACCGGTTGCTTTTCTTCGGGAAGTGACGGGGCGAAGCCTACTTTTTTTAAACAATCATGTGCGGCATAGCCGGTTATCTTAGCCAATCACAATCACCCGACGAGCGACTCTCCGCCGTCTCACGGATGAACGCCACCATGGTTCGACGCGGGCCGGATGACGAAGGCGTAGACACCTGGGGAGAGGCCACGCTCGGCATGCGCCGGCTGGCGATCTTTGATCCGGCGCACGGCCATCAACCGATGAGCACGCCCGATGGTCGCTGGCACTTGGTGTTCAACGGCGCGATTTACAATTTCCGCACCCTGCGCACCGAACTCTCCGCAGCGGGCTACGTTTTCCAAACGGAATGCGACACCGAGGTGTTGCTCGCCGCCATCGCCCGATGGGGCGAAGCCTGCCTCAATCGCCTGCGCGGCATGTTCGCCTTCGCCGCTTGGGATTCTCAGGAGCGCACGCTGCTGCTCGCGCGGGATCCATTCGGCATCAAGCCGCTCTACCTTCACTCGGCGCCCGATGGCGGCCTGCTCTTCGCCTCCGAACTCAACGCCCTGCTCGCCTCCGGCCGCGTGCCCGCCGTCATCGACCCGCAGGCCGTCAGCGCCTACCTTAGCTGGCTTGCCGTGCCCGCGCCGCTAACAATCTATCGCGGCGTGCGCAGCCTCGGCGCCGGCGAATGCGCGGTGTGGCGTTCTGGCAAGCTGGAGATTAAAGCCTACTGGACGTTGCGCGACGCCTACACAGCGTCCGACATCGCGATCGCGCACACGCACGCCGAGTTCACCGCCGGCCTGCGTTCTCAACTCGAAGACACCGTCCGCGCCCATGCCGTAGCCGACGTGCCGGTCGGTGCGTTTCTGTCGGGTGGCCTCGACTCGACCGCGCTCGTCGCGCTCATGACGAAAATCGGGGGCGCGCGCCTCAAAACCTTTTCGCTCGGCTTCGATGACGCCGGCTATTCGGAAGCGAACGCCGCCGCCGCCAATGCCCACCACCTCGGCACGGATCACCATGCCAGTGTGCTCACCGGCGATCGCGTCGCCGCCGATCTCGACACGATCCTTGCATCACTCGACCAACCCACCGGCGACGGCATCAACACCTACTACGTCAGTCAGGCAGCGCGCGCCGGCGGCATCACCGTCGCGCTCTCCGGCCTCGGCGCAGACGAGTTGTTCGGCGGCTACCCATCCTTTCGCAACGTCCCGCGTATCGCCCGCTGGCTGCCGCTATGGCGCGCGGTGCCTTCCGCGTTGCGCGAATCGCTGCTGGCGCGCTGGGATCGCGGCGACACCCGTCAACGCAAACTCGCCGACACATTGCGCCATGCGTCTTCACCCGCCGCGCTGGCACTGTTGCAACGCCGCGTTTTCGCCGAATCCACGCGCTGCTCGTTACTTTCTCCCGATGTCATCTCGCCCTATGCCGAGCACCCGTCGGAAGCCCTGCTCGCATCCGAGCTGCGCGACGAGGACCTCTTTGCCATCACCAGCGCCGCCGAGCTGCGTGGCTACATGGGCGATGTGCTCCTGCGCGACAGCGACGTGATGAGCATGCGCCACTCGCTGGAACTGCGCACACCCTTCGTCGACCGCCCGCTCGTGACTTGGCTCGCCCTCCAATCAACCTCCTTCAAGCATACACCGGCCCATCCCAAATCCGCGTTAAGCGACGCCGTGCGCGACCTCCTGCCACCCGAACTGCTCACACGCCCCAAACGCGGCTTCACCCTTCCGTTCGCCCAGTGGATGCGCGGCCCATTGAAACCATTCCTCGAAGACACTTTCTCATCCGCCAGCGTAACCCGCAGCGGCCTCTTCGCCCCGAACGCGGTTCAGGCGCACTGGCGTGGATTTCTCGCCGGCACCGACACCCGTGAATGGTCACGCGTGTGGTCCTTGGCGATTCTCGTCGCGTTCGTAAACCGCCCGCAACCTGCTACCACTACTCCATGAAGACGCTGCTGCTCGCCCCCGAGCTTTTTATGACCGACAGCGGAATCCCGCGCATGCTGCGGCTTTATCTCAAGGCTCTCTGCGATCTCTCCGGGGAGAAAGACCGCGTGCGCTTCGTCGCGCTAAACGACGCCAACATCGACTCCTCGGACCTTCGCCCCTACTCAGGCCACGCACTCGCCGAGTGGACGGCCTGCAACCGCAGCAAAAAAGAATTCATCAACGACGCCCTGCGACTCAGCCGCGGCGTCAGGCTCATCATCTGCGGCCACGTTGCCCAACTGCCCGTCGCCTGGTTCGCAAGCCTGCTCCGTCCCGGCCTCCGCTACATGCTGGTCGCGCACGGCATAGAGGTTTGGCGCCCGTTCACTTTTTGGGAACGTCGCGCCTTGAAAGGCGCGCACCGCATCCTCTGTGTGAGCGAATTCACCCGCCGCGAGTTGTTGAAAAACATCCGACTCGATGATCGCCGGCTCGTCGTCCTTCTCAACGCACTCGACCCGCGCCTTGAGCCTGGAAAGGACGCCACCGCGATCAGCACCAGCCAACCTGTAATTCTCACCGTTTCACGTCTGTCACCGGGTGACTCTTACAAAGGAATCGATCACCTCATCGAGGCGATGCCCGCCATCCTCGCCGCCGCCCCCGGCACCAAACTTCGCGTGATCGGCCGGGGCGACGATGCCCACCGTCTTCAAGATCTGGCCCGCGAACACAAACTCGGCGCCGCCGTGGAATTCGCCGGCTTCGTGAGCGACGATCAACTCCGGCACGAATTCGCCCGCTGCACCCTCTTCGCACTGCCCAGTCAGAAAGAAGGTTTCGGCCTCGTTTATCTGGAGGCGATGGCTTCTGGCAAACCCTGTCTCGCCGCCGACTCGGGCGGCGCACCGGAAGTCGTCACGCCCGACTGCGGCGGACTGGTGCCCTACGGAGACGTTCCGGCAATCGCATCCGCGTGTCTGCACATGTTGGCAAAAAACTGGAATATCGAAAAGATTCAGGCGTGCGCCCGGGAATTTTCCTATCCACGCTTTCAGGGACGCTTGGCGATGATTCTCTCCCAATGATTACCTCCTCAGAGGAACCCACCACGCTTGTCATCGAGGCAGGTCGCACCGAGCGTAATTACTGGCGCGATCTGTGGCGCTATCGCGAACTCGCGGGTTTCCTCGCATGGCGTGACATCAAGGTTCGCTACAAACAGGCCAGCTTGGGTGTCGCTTGGGCGGTGATACAACCTGCAGTGCAGACCATTCTGCTGACCTTTGTTTTCGGCAAACTCGCCAAGATGCCAGCGGGCGATGTGCCCTACCCCCTCATCGTGCTTTGCGGCCTGCTGCCTTGGCAATTATTCACGTCCGCCTTCAGCGGCTCGGGCAACAGCCTGGTGGGCAACTCGCACCTCATCAGCAAAGTTTATTTCCCGCGGTTGATTGTGCCGATCTCCGCCCTCGCGGTATCCTTGGTGGACTTCGGAATCATTCTGGTGCTTACCCTTCCAATGGTGACGATCTTTGTCGGTCTGCCTGGCTGGCAGCTGCTGTTACTACCCTTTTTTGTGCTGCTCGCATTGGTAATCGCCCTCGGAGCCGGGCTCTGGATCACCGCTCTGACCGTGCGTTTTCGTGACTTTAGATTCATCACTCCATTCCTTATTCAGATTGGAATGTTCGTGACTCCTGTCGGTTACCGCACTGACAGCCTTCCCAACTGGCGGGACGTGCTTGCGCTCAATCCTCTTGCCGGCGTGGTAGACGGCGTGCGCTGGTGCCTGCTCGGTGGACGCACCGGTCTTTATTTGCCGGGAATCGGCCTGGCCATCATCACGGCCACGTTGCTCATCATCACCGGAATATGGTATTTCCGACGCACCGAGCGCCAGTTCGCCGACATCATTTGAAATGAGTCTTCCCGCCATCGAAATTTCCGGACTCGGCAAACGTTACGTGATTGAGCACGAATCTCGGCACGACAATCTGCGCGATACCCTCCACCACAGCGCCCGCAAACTGTGGCGCCGCTTCCGTTGGGGGACGGCGTTTAAAAAAGAGGAGTTTTGGGCGTTGCGTGACCTGTCTTTTTCCGTCCAACCCGGCGAGGTGGTCGGCATCATCGGCCGAAACGGAGCCGGCAAATCCACACTCCTTAAAATCCTTTCGCGCATCACCGAGCCCACCGTCGGCAATATCGCCATCCGCGGACGCGTTGCCAGTCTGCTTGAGGTTGGAACCGGATTTCACCCCGAACTTAGTGGCAGGGAGAATATCTACCTTAACGGTGCCATATTGGGAATGCACCGAGCGGAAATTCGAAAAAAATTCGACGAAATCGTAGCCTTCGCCGAGATCGAGCGCTTCCTCGACACTCCGGTTAAGCGCTACAGCAGCGGCATGTATGTCCGCCTCGCCTTCGCCGTAGCCGCCCACCTAGAGCCCGAAATCCTCATCGTCGACGAAGTTCTTTCTGTAGGCGACGCGGAGTTTCAAAAAAAATGCCTAGGGAAAATAGAACAAGTTGCGACGACCGGACGCACCGTGCTTTTCGTCAGCCATAACATGGACACCGTGGACCGGCTCACTTCCCGCTGCGTCTTTTTGCAAAACGGCACGGTGAAATTGATCGGACCGACTACCGCTGTTCTTAACGCCTATGCGGCGAAAGCCCACACCCAGTCTGAATCACTTGCCGGCTATCGTGTCTCAGCCCTGCCTGACACCGCATCGTTCCATCGGGTTTGGACGCAAAATACAAACGACCAAAATACCCGGAGTTTTCGCCAGGGTGAACCCATCACGATCTGTCTGGAAGTGGACGTGCTCGGGCCGGGACCGGTCGATGTTGCCGTGGTAATCGAAAACCAGCGTGAACATCCTCTGTTTACCTCCCACCTTTCCGATCTCTCGCCTACTCTTGATCGACCAGGTCGGCATCGGCTCAAAATCACCCTCGCGCCTCCCAGGCTTCGCAGCGGACATTTCAACCTGTCGCTCGCGCTGTTTTCCCCCGACCGTTTGTCCTTTTTTGATGTTGTTCATCACTTCCCTCTTTTCGATGTCGCTGGCACCATGGATTCATCCTTCCCGCAAGATGCCCGCTGGGGAGACCTTTACATCCCCATCCACTGGAATCGGGCATAGGTAAATTTCCATGTCTATGAAATCTGCCATCAGGGCATTCCTTCCATACGGATTGGTTGAATGGCGCCGAGCCAGAATGCGCCTTATCACTCAAGCCGATGCCGCCACCCAACGCGCTCATTTTCACGCCCAACGACGTGAAGCCATCACCAAGGCCACAGCTACAAACGAAGCTACCCGACCAGCCGGCATTGACGCGACAGACCGGAAACAAATTTCCGCCTTTCTTGAGGCGCGCGGCATAGCCTCCAACCACATCAGTGAAGGCAGCATACCTGAACTCTCCCTCGCTTTCATGCGGGAACATCTTGTTGCCCTCCTGCCCGCAAATACGCCTTTAATCGGCTTGCATGTGGGTAATTTTGTGGGGGTCTCCCTCTCTTTCCTCTCTGCAACGTTAAAGCACATCCACCAAGATTCCCTCGTGATCGGAGTGGATCCCAACCTCATCCATCGGGGGATAATCAATCCACAGGAACACGTGGCCGCCCTCCTCACCGCTTGCGGACTCCAACGCAACACCATGCTCATCGCCGGTTATTCGGACACTAAAAGCATAAGCAACGACGGCGTAGCGTGGAACGACTACAACCCCGCGGACCAATTTGCAACGGAAGCGGGCTGTGAACGTGTGATCAGTCATCTCGATCGTCTGCTGGCACCTCGCTGCCATGTCGCCATGGTCGATGGCAACCACGAGGCCGCCTATCTTCGCAGGGAACTGGCCGCCCTCCGACCGCTCATGCATCCCGGGGGCATCTTGGTTCTCGACGACGTCGATGTTTATTGGGAGGAACTCAAAGAGGTATTCGACCAAGTGGAAACCCTCGGCTTCCGCCCCATCACCACGGATAATCGAGTCGGTCTCGCACAAGCGATCTGAACCAATCCACATGTCGCATCGAGTTTCCGTTCTGATCTTGGGGGCAGGCCCCACCGGCCTCGGCGCCGCCCGACGATTGCACGAACTTGGTCAAGTCGACTGGGCTCTCCTTGAAGCCTCGCCTCATCCCGGTGGCCTTTCGTCCTCTTTTGTGGATGATAAAGGGTTCACTTGGGATATAGGAGGACACGTCCAGTTTTCCCACTATGACTATTTCGACAAAGCCATGGTCGAGTTCCTCGGCACGGACGGCTGGCTGCGTCACCAGCGTGAATCATGGGTATGGATGCGCGACCGCTTTATCCCCTATCCTTTTCAAAATAATATCCGACGCCTCCCCCCCGCAGATCTCGACAAATGCCTTCAAGGCCTGGTGGAGATCACCCGCCGGCCTCGCCCGCACCCGGAAAACTTTGGTCAGTGGATTGACGCCACGTTTGGCCCCGGCCTGGCCGAGGTTTTCATGCGTCCCTATAATTTCAAAGTGTGGGCTTACCCGCCTGAAAAAATGAACGCCGGCTGGGTCGGTGAACGCGTCGCGGTCACCGATTTAGGCCGTGTGTTGCAGAATCTGGTTCACGCTCGCGACGATCTTTCCTGGGGGCCGAACAATACTTTCCAATTCCCAAAACGCGGGGGCACCGGTGCCATCTGGACGGCCTGCGCTGCCCGGCTTCCGGCAGAGCGCCTGCATCTGAACACCACCGTCACCGCGATTGATCTGGATAAACGCGAAGTCCGCTCCGCCGATGGTCGCACCTTTATTTACGACCGGCTGATTTCAACCCTGCCTCTGACCGAACTGATCCGCCTCACGGGGCAAAGCCACCTCGTCCCCGTCGCCAAGCAGGGGCTTCTCTTCTCCAGTTCAAATATTTTCGGACTCGGTTTGCGAGGCCGCCCCCCCGAAGAACTCACCACGAAGTGCTGGATGTATTTCCCCGAGGACAACTGTCCGTTCTATCGAGTCACCGTCTTCAGCAACTATTCGCCGGAAAACGTCCCCGATATCACCTCCCAATGGTCTCTCATGGCGGAGGTTTCTGAGTCAGCCGACAAACCGGTAAATCTGAAAACCCTGCTGGAAGAAGTCATTCAAGGCGCGCTCAACACCAAGTTAATCGCACGACGGGAAGACATTGTCTCCACATGGAGCTATCGCGCGGGCTATGGATATCCCACGCCCAGTCTGCAGCGCGATCACGCACTCGGCATCATCCAGCCCTTCTTCGAGCAACGTGATGTTTATTCGCGCGGCCGATTCGGCGCATGGAAGTATGAAGTTAGCAATCAAGACCATTCCTTCATGCAAGGCGTGGAGATTGTTGAACGCCTGATCCACAATCACCCGGAAATCACCGTGTCCGACCCCAATCATGCAAACAGCAAACGCCATCCTTGGCCCTTCGAACGCTGGCAATGAATCCATTTCCGCCTCCTCCCGTCATTGATCCCGTCTCCGTCGATTCACCGCGTCCTTTATGGTCGGTGATGATTCCGACCTTCAACTGCGCCACCTACCTGCGAAAGACACTGGCCAGTGTTCTCGCCCAAGACCCCGGGTCGGCTCAGATGCAAATAGAGGTGGTGGACGACTGCTCCACCAAAGACGATCCCGAGGCCGTCGTGCGCGAAGTCTCACCTGACGGACGAGTGAGCTTCTATCGCCAGCCTGTCAACGTGGGGGCGATTGCCAATTTCAACACCTGCGCGAAGCGCTCGCGAGGACATCTGGTCCATATTCTTCACGGTGACGATTTCGTTGAGCACGGTTTTTACCAGCACATGGCCGACTTGGCGCGAGCCCATGAATCAACCTCACTTTTTGTCTGCAGGGCCTTCATCATCAATGAGGACGGAGCAAAGCTAAATATCTCGACTGACATCGTTCAAACCGGAGCCCCGAATCAATCACACCTGCTTTGGTATGACAACCCAATCGCCACACCCGCAGCGGTCGTGCGAAGGAAATTCTATGAATCACACGGCGGGTTCGATCCGACATTTCCTCACGTGGCAGATTGGGAGATGTGGTGGCGCGCAGCACGAGTCGCCGGGATGATATTCAGCAGACAATTGCTCGCCTGTTATCGCGTTCACTCGGGGAACGATACCAGCCGGCTCGCCCGCACCGCCGGGAACCTCTATGACTATCTCCGGCTCGGACAAAAAATGGCATCACAGGAACACGATTTTAATCCGCGCGAATTACGTCGGCGGCTGGGCGAGCGCGCCTTGCAACAGGCGGCCGCTTTCTCCCTTCTTGGGCAAACCGAAGCAGTTCGGGCAAATCGGAAATTTTTCTGGAAGGTGCTCGGTAGACCGGCGGGATGCCTCACACGCTTGCGCCACTTCCTGGACCGCCGACTACAACGAGCCGCCGACACGGTCACCCCTTCCAAGCCCCTTTGATTCGACGGCATCATAATCTCGCCTGGTGATGGCAAGAAACCGCACCCTGATCCTCACAACCGGCACATCCTACCAATGGCCGGTGCTGGCACCCTTTTTTGTATCACTGCAACGCACCGGTTACCAAGGTGACGTTTGCATGCTGGTGGAGGACAAGTGGCTGACACCGTCCGACTACGCTCAATTTCAAAAAGCCGGCGCCCGCACCCTCGGCATCTATCCTCTCCTTTCGCGTATTCCCGCCAGACTGCGCAACGTGCGCTTTGATCCCAGACTGGGATGGTTGCATCGGGGCCTGCCCTGGCTGGCTGGCATATTGCCGGTGTCCTCATACCGCCGGCGACGATGTCTCGACCTGACCGGCACTTGGCTGCACCCAATCATGAGCGCCCGTCTTTTCTTTTACCGGCGGCTCCTCGACGAATGCGCACGACACTACGACAACGTGATCCTCTGTGATGTGCGCGACGTCATTTTCCAAACCGCTCCCGACCTCTGGAATTCCGAATTCTCCCTGAATGTCTTTCTCGAACAACCATTGGCGACGCTGGCATCCGAACCAAATAACGCACGGTGGATCCGCCTGCTTTACGGCGACGATGCCCTCTCTGAACTAGGCTCCAGCAGAGTATCCTGCGCCGGAGTGGTACATGGCACCACGCAGGGTATCATCACCTACCTTGACGAGATGACGAAGGCTCTCATTCCCCAGACAACCTGTATCGCGGGTGAAAACTCTTTCGATCAGGGGGTGCACAATTATCTTCTTTATTCAGGCAATCTCTCCGATGCGCATATCTGGGAAAACGGCGACGGCCTTGTTCTTAATATGTGCGGTGTCGACGCGAACCAATACCAGCCGGATAAAGACGGGGTCATTCGCACCGCGTCCGGCGGCATCATTCCTCTCATTCATCAGTATGACCGGCATCCGGCCCTCAATGATCACATGCTGAGCGGATTGGGGCTTACCCGCCCGCACTGAAAATGTCTTCGCCCCATATCTCCTCTTTGTCGACCTCCGGTCGTATTGCTGCGGATCTTCAACTGAGTGTGGTGATCCCCACCAGGAATCCCAATCCGGAACGCCTTGCGGCAGTTCTAGCCGGACTCGCCGCACAGACTCTGCCGTCTGAAGCATGGGAGCTCATCTTGGTGGACAACGGGAGCACACTTTCTCCTTCGCTTGGCGAGCTTGCCGCGCACCCAAACGCACGCGTGATCGACGAGCCGCGTCCCGGAACCCTGTGGGCACGTCTGGCGGGACTGCGCGCAGCGCAAGCCCCGGTGATTCTCTGTATCGACGACGATGCCGTTCCCACGCCTGAAAGCGCCCGCGCCGTGCTTGATTACATGGCGGCCCACCCAGATGTCGCGACCGCCGGCGGACGGATTAAGCCGGATTTTGAATCACCACCGCCAGAATGGATGCCCGAAGTCGGCTGGGCGTTGGCGTTGCGTGATTGGGGCGATAGCCCCCTGAGCTGGAAAATCACAGATGGCGGAAATCTTCCTGATTGGACTGCGGTGGGCGCCGGACTGGTCGTTCGGCGAGATGCGCTCCACCCTTATTATCGGCATGTGGAAGCCCACTCTGACCAAATTCTCATGCGCTCATGGCGCGGACAGGGCATTGGCAGTCTGGAAGACAAAGATCTGGTGTTGTGTCTGATTCGGGCCGGCTGGGCCACCGGCTACTGCCCGGATCTTCGGCAAACACACCTGATTCCCTCTCGCCGGCTGCAAGCCTGCTATTTTGCCGATCTTTTGCCGGCCTTGCAGGAAATGTGGATGCGCACCCTTCATGCCTATGGCTTCGATATCCATCCTTCGATTCCGGCATGGTCCGCCATTCCGCGCAAACTTAGGGCTTGGTTCAGATTGAAAGCTTACTCCGGCACCGCCGGCTATCTCGCGTGGCGCGCCGCGTGCGGCTCTTTCACCGGGCTGGCCGCCAATCACCGGGATTCGTTCCGCTATCAGATCCACTAAGGTCATCCTCGAAAAGGACGACTCCCCATGAACAAGCCTGAATCGCCCGGCACCACGAAACCGCCGCCAAACGCCGTCGGCTTTCTACGCGTCGTATTGGCAACCTTCGTGATATACACACACGCGCACTTGCTCGGAGGCTTTTCACCCGAGTGGATGCATCGTTTGACGGATGGACGCCTGAGTCTCGGCACCCTGGCCGTGCAGTGTTTTTTCGTGATCAGCGGATGGCTGCTTATCCATTCCTGGCGCCGGCGGCCCGCGTTGTGGCCGTATCTGCGCAATCGTGCGGCACGTCTTCTGCCGGCTTGGTGGGTTTGCCTCGTCGTCACCGCCTTGGTGTTTGCGCCGATCGTCTTTTTCACCTCCCGATCAGTGGACGGTTTTTGGCTCCAAGAACCGGGACCGATTTCCTACATCTTTAAAAACCTGATTTTCCCGCGCTCGCAAATCGCCATCGGCCAGACCCTGTCAACCAATGCGTGGGGCTCCGACTGGAACGGTTCGCTTTGGACGCTTTTTTACGAGGGGTCCGCCTACCTTCTCCTTGCCGCCGCCGGACTGGCCGGTCTCTTGCGACGCCGCGCATCCTGGGGTCTTGAGATCATCTTGGGATTGCTACTCGTCAACGCACTCTGGCAGCTGACAGCCACCCCAAATATCGCAGGCCGGCTCTTCGATACTCCCGGCAAAAATCTCTGCCTGTATTTCGCCGGCGGCATGGCCGTCGTGCTCGCTCCCGCCACGTGGCGGGAGCGATTAACGAGCAAAACAGCCGGTTGCATATGCGCATTGCTTTTGATCCCGGTCTGGAAATCAGGAGCCGGACCCGCGCTCTCCCCGATGCTTCTTCCCTCAATTCTCCTGGCACTCGCAACGAACCTCCCTCTCCGCCAATGGGAGTCGCGAGTCGGCGGCGATTATAGTTACGGACTATACGTTTATGCGTATCCGGTGCAACAAATGCTCGCTCATTTCGGAGTCCAGAAAGCAGGCTTCTCCCTGTATCTCCTGGTAGGATTTGTGACGACACTGGCCTTCGCTGTCGCCAGCTGGAAATGGATCGAATCTCCCGCGCTTCGACTCAAGTCGCATGTTGCGCGCCAAGGCAATACGGCTCCTTCTCTGGCATAGCCCCATCCATGAACTTAACCCGCGTCTTCAAGTGGAGCCTCAAAGCCGCTCTTTCTGCCGGTGGTTATGAAGTCTACAAACGCCCCTATCTCCCCAAAGGCGCGGATGCATTTCAATCGTTGAAGGCTCATTGGCCGGATTGGAAACCGGGTGTGATTTTTGACGTCGGGGCCAACGCCGGGCAAACTGTCGAGCGTTTGCGTCCGCTTTTTCCAAACGCCGGGATTTACGCCTTCGAACCTGTTCCCTCCACTTACGCAGCACTGCAGAAAAACGTAAGTAAAGACCCCCGCGTTCATCCTCAACTTCTGGGATTGTCCGATCAATACGGCGAGGCATCCATATATCTCCAGCCGAGTTCAGACCAGAATTCCCTCAACCCCGTGCTTGCCGCCCCCACTCAACCGACGGGGATCCCGATTTGATCGGAGTTTTGCAGCCTCATGGATTTTATCTTGTCGGCATTTATGAGCAATACGGCAGGCGCTTCATTCAGACCGCCGAATTCTGCAACGCCGTGTTTGCCCACGAACGTCATCTCACAAAAGGTTTCCCCTGCTGACCCCGAATGCGCCTGAGTGTCATCATCCCCACGCGCAATCCGCATCCGCACCGGTTCGCACGCACGCTGGCCGGACTCGCCGCACAAACACTGAATTCTTCCGAATGGGAACTGCTGATCGTGGACAACGGCAGTGATCCGGCATTGCAGCTTCCAATCGACTCACCCTGCCGGGATAATCTCCGAATTGTGCACGAACCCGTGGCAGGTCTCACCCCCGCCCGGCTGCGTGGCATCAGAGAGTCCGGCGGTGAGGTGCTTGTTTTCGTGGATGACGACAATGTTCTCGCCGCCGGTTTTCTTGCCGCCGTCCTGGAACGTTTTTCCACCTCCCCCAATCTGGCCGTCGCAGGCGGACCGGTGCGCCCGGAATTTGAAATCCAGCCCCCAACATGGGTTCATGAATTTCGAGACCTGCTTGCACTGCACGATCACGGAGACGTCCCGCTTGTGACGGCTGGTGGTGCGGGCCTGCCATGGCCTGCCTTCAGCCCGGTCGGGGCCGGACTTTGCATCCGTCGTTCACATGCCATCGCCTACGCCGATTCGCTCGCCCTTCAGCCGGAGAGACGATCCCTCGACCGGCGAGGAGGCGAACTGACATCGGGCGGCGACAACGACATGGTGTTCACCGCATTTCACGCTGGAGGCGATGTGGGTTACTTTCCCGAGCTTGCCCTCGTTCACCTCATTCCTGCCGGGAGAATAAACGCCGGCTACCTCGCCCGGCTGAACCAAGGCATCCAGCGCTCGTGGGTGCGTGTGCTCGACTTGCACGGACAAAACCCATGGCGCCCAATCCCCGGCTGGAGCGTGCCACTGAGATCCGCCCGAGCCTGGCTTCGCACGCAAGCCTGGCGTTCACCCTCCCGCTACATTCGCTGGCGCGGCCTGCACGGCCGATTTCTGGGACAGTCCGATCTCACCCCGCCCTCTTTGAAATAATGAAATCCGTTATTTTAACCGATCAAAGCCGTGGCGATTTTATCGCCGCCGCACTGACGGGTCTCTGGCTCTTCACATGGAGAGCGATTCTGGGTGTTCCATGGGGATTTCAGTCCGTCCCGGACACGGCCAGCCTTACGGGCCCCGGCATTCTATTCAACCCTGGCGACACCTGGTGCTATTTGTCATGGGTCCAGCAATATTGCCATGGAGCGAATTTCGGGGGGCTGATCTACACAACCGAACCCCACTCGGCACTGATGTGTCTTCTGCCTCTGTGGATCATCGGCAAGGTCGCCGCTTGGTCGGGACTGTCCGTCATCGGTGTTTTCAATACCGCCGGTCTTGTCGGCGCCATGTTCGCGGTCTTTTTCTTCCGCCGCGCGGCAACCGCACTTCGCATGCCCCGGTCCGCCTGTGACTGGGCGACCGTCGCCCTGGTCGCAGGATCGGGTGGTTCATGGCTCTGGCACATCGCGCATAAACTCCATCTCGCCGGTCCGGCCAACGGCGGCGATCTGTTTTTTTTCGATCTGTTTCCTTCCACCGCTTTTCTCACTTATGCCTATCACTCCATCGGGCTCGCACTCGTGGCCGGCCTTTGGTGGTGCACCACCGCATGGGAAAACCAAAAATCGGAAGGCGGACGGACCACGGCTTGGGCACTCGCCGTCGCCAGTTTCGCGATTCTGCTCGGATTCTCACGGCCTTACGAACCCATCGCCTTTCTGGGAGCATGGATGCTCAAAACCGCATGGCACGGCATTCACCGCAAACGCGAACCTGCCCATTGGCGAAATTCGCTTACCATGGGCGTGCTGCTCTCCATCGCACTAGCCCCGGGTATCGGATGGACCCTATGGGTATCACGGCAGCCAGTCTGGTCATCTTTCGCCAGTGACTCGCTGGCCCTCGGCCTTCCGCGCTCCGCGTGGGTGTGGACACTTGCCGGCTGGGGCGTCCTGGCGACCCTCGGAGCCGTTCCCGCATGGAGGGCTGATCGGCGACGGGCGATTCTGCCAGTGGCCGCAACCGGACTTCTTGTCATACTCCTTCTCGGACTGGGAACCGGCCATGCGAAACTCGCTAGCGGACTCATGCTCGGCCCCATTTTACTGGCCGGCTGGGGCTGCGTCCGGCTGGTCGACGCAACCGCCCGTTTGTCGAAAGCACCTCAAATCATCCTCCCGGCGCTTGGCATTGGCGCGCTCATTGGCATCGCCTCGTTCAACCTGGCGCTGAACATCATCCATCTGCGCGGCCCCGTTTTGATTGATTCCGACATGGTTGCACTCGCCCGAAAGATCCCGCGGCAGACTTCCACAAACGCACCTGCGATTGTGCTCACCGACGGTGAAACCGGCACAATTCTTCCTGGTTTGATCGGCGCCCGTGTGTGGGTCGGCCATTGGTCGCTGTCGCCGCATTATAAAGCCAAGATCTCAGTTCTCCGGCAGGCAGGCTTGGATCCGGAACACCCTCCTCTCAATGAAGCCGCGGCAGACGCTGTTCTCACCCATGTGTTAGCGGATTCCCATTTTGATTATGCTCTGCTTGACCGGCGTTGCCATCGGGTGATCGCAACACTCGAGAAAGACCAATGGCACGAAGTCTCCATCACGCCCCGATGGGTTCTTCTAAGCTCCCAACCGTCTTCCAGGTAACCGGCGCTCTCATCACATGCTAAAAGCATTGAAGCGCTGCATACCAGAGAGCGTCAAAAAACACTGGCGGGCATTCCGCTGGCCCTATCGCTCGGTGCGCTGGCTTCCGGGCAGTTCACTGCACTATGGGCCTGCCCGTCACTGGATGCATGCGAAAGATTATCTCAGGAATCATCCGGGAGAAATGCACGAGGTGCTTCCTGCTCAAACGCTGCCAAAACCGATTTTCCATTGTGGCAATCCCGTGTCCGAACGGTTCTTCAACCGGCTCCAGCAAGACATTCCAGCCGGTCATGTCATAAGGTTGCCCCGGGCACGTCTCCTGGGGCCGGATGGCTGGGTGGTGGGAGCGAGTGATTCATTTCTCGTTGACGCCTCCTATCACATCAGGCCCGACCCATGGATGAATATGCAGCAGCACTATATGCTGCGCCGGCGCAAAGCCCGGCCGCTACGCAAGCTGTCCGGTCGCACGCTGTCTCTCGCCAGTGATTTTTCCCACGGTGGCTTCGGCCACTTCCTTCACGATTCGCTCTGCCGTCTGTTCTTGCTGGAACGGGCGGGGATCGATCCCGCCGGTTACGATCAAATCTACTGGCCCCGGCTGGACAGTCCGATCGCAAATCAGCTGGTTGAAGCCTCCGGAATTCCTCTGGATAAGATCATCAATGCCGATCCCGTGAATGATCTTGAATGCGAGGATATCACCGTCACGTCCTTCCCCGGATTGCCCGCCCACATTACGCCTCCATTCATTGAATTTCTCCGCCGCCGCTTCAGTCCGCCTCCGCTTGGACAGAATCGAAAGATTTACCTCACCCGAGCTGGTTTCCGACGCAACTTTGTCAACGCAGCCGAAATCGACGACGTTTTCGCCCTTCATGGCTATGAAATCTGCCACCCGCATTCAGATCTCGATATCTTGGCAAAATGCGCGGCGGCGTCCCATATCGTGGCCCTCGAAGGATCCAATTTTTTCAACGCGTTCGCGGCGCCACCCGGCACGAAATCCCTCATCATTCTTCCGAGCTCCGGACAAACCCTCCCCTATACGCTTTCCCTGTCCAACAGCGCGGGTTTCGAGAGCCATCTGCTTATGGCCGAAAGCATCGTGAAAAACACCGAGGATACCGAAAGCGCCGATGTTTATCTCGAGCCCGAGCTGCTCGCACGCACTCTCACACGCATAGAAACTTCTTCCTGAGACGCTCCGCCGACGCTGTCCGTCATGTTAATCTCAATCATCATCCCGGCGTTCAACCGCACCGCTCCCCTGGCCGCGACCCTCGCCAGCGCGCAAGTGGCATGCGCCACTTTGGGTGAGCCCGCCGAGATCATCCTTGTTGACGACGGATCAACTCCTCCGTTGGCCGAAGCACTGCCCGAGCTCCAGAGTGATCCACTGGTCAAGGTCATCCGACAGCCTAATCAAGGCTCCATTGTCGCCCGGCTCACCGGCCTGGCCTCAGCCAGCGGAGAGTTCATACTTTTTCTTGATTCCGACGATCTGATTGCCCCCGAGAAGCTCCGGCTGCACGCACAGGCGCTGCGCGCGAGCAAAGCCGTCGCCTGCTACGACGATGTTGGCGAGCTGGTTAAGTCATCCACATCCCTGATACGTGTCCGGGAAAAACTGCCGCTCACCTCAAGTTTCACCGAGCTCGTCCTGAGAATACAACCGCCTCCGCACGGATGTGTTTACCGGCGCGATTTTTTGAAGAACGCGCTCTCGTCGTTCATTGTTCCTGCGCTCCGCCCGCTGGACCCAGTGGGCGACGTCTGGCTCTACTATAATTTAGCCCCATGCGACGGGCCCGTCGTGAAAGTTGACGCACCGTTGAGTCTCACAGGGGTTCACGAAGAAGATCGCTACAGCCAGCACTGGGAAAAACTCGGGGTGGCGGCTTTGCGCCTGGCCGAACTATTCATGACCAACTGCCCGGTTACGCCCGAAACCATGCCCGTCCGCCGCATCGTCGGCGAAGTCGCCTTCGCTGGCTGGCGGCGGCTTCCTCGCGACTTTGACACCGGCTACACAAAACGCACCCTGGCCATCTGGCGGCAGGCGCCGCCGAGCGAACTGTCCAAACTTGGCGGCCCGTTTTTCCGCGTCCTCGCCCGTTTCCTCGGACCACTTGCGGCAGGCCGCCTGTTGCGTCTGCGCAACCATACTTACGCGCAGTGCCGCACTCTGCCGGACGACGAACTCGCACGGCTGCTATCACAGTGACCCACCCGCTTCCATCGAACTCCGGTCCTCGCTTCATTCCCGGCCTTGGGCGTGCGGCTTACATTCTGTATCATCAACCGCGCACTTGGATCGAAACCCGGATCGATCTCGCTTTTAAAAATCGCCGTGACGCACGCATGAGGGTTCACGCAACACGTCTCCCCACACTGGTGCTCCCCGAATGGGGTCTTGATCTGCCTCCTGTTCGTTTTCTCACCGGGGCACGCTTTGCCCACCAGACCGCCTATTGCGCCCAGTCCCTGCTTTGGTCGTGCGAAACACGTCTGCGCTGCGAGTTCTTCGACGACGGCTCGCTTCGCCCCGTCGACACTGAAAACCTTCTGCGCCTTTTCCCGAAATCACGTGTGATCACCGCCGGCGAAAGCGAGGCGCGGCTCGATCTCCAGCTGCCGCGCACAACCTTCCCGTTGTTGCGTGCCATGCGTGATCGCTCTCCCCTCATGCGCAAACTTCTCGATCTGCGCGCAGGCCTCTCCGGGCCGAATCTTTACCTGGATAGCGACATGCTTTTCTTCAGTCAGCCGACCCGCCTGCTTGCATGGCTCCGCAATCCAAAAGGCGAACTCTACATGAACGAACCCGGCCACGATGGCGCATATGTGGCCGCGCCCGGACTAATTGAAAACCAATTGGAGCTCCCCCATTCGCTCCCGCTCGGCGTCAACACAGGCATCGTCGCCATGGATGACTCCAGCCTGGATTGGCGCGACATGGAGCGCTGCGCCGGTCTTTTCACCGAGGAACAACGCTTCCACCCATGGGCCGAGCAAACACTGACCGCATGTCATTTCTCCCGAAGCAAAGCGGCTGCGCTTTCGGCGATCGATTATCGTGTCTGCGCCAGTCGCTCAGACATTGTAAATCCGCCACCTATGCTTCGCCATTACGTTTATAAGTCCAAGATGCCCTATCTCCAAAACGAATGGCTCAAGTGGGAAGTCATTTCCCGGAAAAGCCGGCTCTCCAAATCTCCATCATGAGCCTCCCGGGCCGCATCATCTATCAACTCTACCACCGCCCGCTTGGCGCGGCCAGAAACTGCCTGCGTCACGGAGGGCCCTTTGTCATGCGCGCTACAGAGCGCGGCCGAAGTGAGATGGAAGCCGCGGCGGCGACCCTCCCCGTGCTCTCGCTGCCGGCGGCTCCGGAAGGCTACACCCTGCACCTGATGACCGGCCGTCGTTTCTGGTATCAAACCGCATTTTGCATCCACTCATTCGCCAAGCAGTCCGGCATTGCGGTGCACATCGATATCTATGACGACGGCACTCTGACGGCGGTGCACCGCGGTTTTCTCCAGCGAATGGGGCTCCCCGTCGTTTTTCATGATGCTTCAACCCTTCGCGCCCGCCTGGACAAATATCTTCCGGACGATCGCTACCCCGTGCTGCGCGAACGCTGGCTTAATTATCCGAATATCCGCAAACTCATCGACGTCCACCTTGGTTCGTCTGGATGGAAGCTTGTCATCGATTCGGATCTGATTTTTTTCCGCCGGCCCTCGCTGCTGCTCGACTGGCTTTCGAATCCGGACCGTCCTCTTCACGCGGTCGATTGTTCGGAATCTTACGGATATTCGCGTGCGCTGATGGAGAAAATCACCGGCGCACCGATCCCGCCGCTGGCTAATGTCGGCCTGTGCGGCCTGCGCAGCGATTCGCTCGACTGGGATAAACTCGAAAGCTGGTGCGCCCAGCTCCATGAACGCGAAAAAACAAACTATTATCTGGAGCAAGCCCTCGTGGCCATGCTTGTGGCCGGAAAATCCTGTGTGATTGCCCCCGCAGCCGATTACATAACATTGCCCGCGCCGCATGAAATAATCACGCCGAAAGCCGTAATGCACCACTACGTCGACACCGCCAAACGTGGTTATTTTCAGCGCGCATGGAGGAACACACTCAATCACCTATGACCATCTCATCTATCTTAAGGCGCCTGCTTCCCTCGGCGCTTCGTCCACTTGAATTGGCAACCCGGCGCTATCTGTGCTGGAGTAAGTGCATCGTCCAAAGCGGCCCCTTTCAGGGCCTAAAATATATTCGTCAGTCCCACTGCAGCGCCCTTACTCCAAAAATCGCAGGCACCTATGAGCGTGAGTTGTTCCCGTTTTTGGAACGTCTTATCGCCTCAAAACCGGACGCCTTTATCGATATCGGCGCAGCCGAAGGCTATTATGTGGTGGGCGCGGCCGTCGCAGGATGGAGTCCCCGCATCATAGCCTTCGAAAGCGATCCGCACGCCAGAGAGTCCCTGCTGGCGCTGGCAAATCTCAATGGATTGCCGCCGGAACGTATCACGCTTCATGAAGCATGCACTCCCCGCTCTCTCGACACTCTGCTTGCCAGCTGCAAAAACCCCGCGGTGATCCTTGATACCGAAGGCTTCGAAGCCTTGCTTCTGGATCCTCTGCGCCTGCCCAATCTTAAAAAAGCGCGGTTCATTGTCGAATACCACGACTTTATACTCCCCGGGCTCCGAGACGTCCTCATCGAGCGGATGCAAGCCACCCATAACATCGAAATCATCGGGCAAAGTCCAAGGACTGCGGACGAACTGAGCTGCACCGATCCGATCCTCAGGCTTTTCCCGGCAAGCATTCGCCTCCGACTTCTCAGCGAGTCCCGCCCTCCCGAGCGCCATGGCTGGCTTTGGATGGAGCCGCGCACCTAAAAGCATGAAGGGACTCGTCAGCATCATAATACCGGCCTTCAACGCCGAACAGTGGATCAAGGCAACCATTGAATCCGCACTAGCCCAGACTTATCCCCACTGTGAAATCATCGTCATCGACGATGGCTCCCAAGACCGCTCTTTGGCTTTGGCGCGCACGTTTGAATCACGAGGAGTGCGTGCAATCGCGCAATCAAACGCCGGAGCCGCCGTCGCAAGAAATCATGGAATGCGGGTGGCACGGGGTGATTTTTTCCAGTTTCTCGACGCCGACGATCTTCTTTCTCCGGAAAAAATATCCGCCCAAATGGCTCTGCTTGAAAAGCACCCGGCCGGCACACTGGCAATCTGCCGCTGGGGACGTTTTTACGATAATCCCGCCCATACCGTTTTTTCTGATGATGACATTGCGCGCAATTTCGCTCCGCTCGAATGGATGCGACTCCACTGCGGCTCGGGACGCATGATGCATCCTTCCGCGTGGTTGGTTTCACGAACGCTGGCGGAAGCAGCCGGAGAATGGAATGAACAGCTTTCCCTGAACGACGACGGGGAGTATTTTGCGCGCGTAGTGCTCGCCTCGGACCATATCGTCTGCGCCGATTTTCCCGCCGCCCAAACCTATTATCGTTCCGGCCTCCAGCACAGTCTGAGCCGTTCACGCGGCCCAAAAGCCGTCGCCTCTCTCCATCTTTCGGTCTGTCTCGTTGCGTCAGCTGTAAGCCTGGCCGACGACGCGCCTTCCACTCGCAAAGCCCTGGCCGATTATTGGCAGCGCCTTTACCTTGAGCTGACACTCGATGCGCCCGGGCTCGCAAAAGAAGCTGCGTCTCGCGCCCGAGCCCTGGGAGGCTCCGATCTTCGTGCCGGAGGCGGCTTCATGTTTCGATCACTCTCAAATTTAATTGGATTACGAAGCACCCTAAAACTCCGCCGGTTTCTGAACGGCAGATGATGACTTCAAGACGTTCGTCCTTTATCTGGCTGGCCCTGACCGTTGGCGCAGCGGCACTTCTCTGGTTCATTATTTGGCACGCCTATCCTCCGTATAAAAACGGCCACTTTGATCGTGCCGAGTCCTACGAAGCACGCTGGCCCAGGGTCGCGCCCTTCAATCTCCCTGCAGTCGACTCCCCTGCGTTCTACGATCTTCAGGTGATCCTCTGGGGTATCGAAGTCTCTGCTCAAGGCCGCGATCCCTACCATGAGCCTCCACCCGAAGGGGCTTCATATTTTTATAATTATCCATCCATATGGCTCCACTTGTCATCGCTTGGGCTCAACCTTGAATGGACGCGTCCACTGGGACTGGCCCTCGCCGGCTCCTTCCTGATCTCCGTTATTCTGATCACCCGCCCGCGTTCCCCTCTTTGCTTTATCTGGGTGTGTGCCTTTTTATTCACGCCGCCGGCTCTTGATGCTCTGGCCTACGCCAACAACGACCTCCTTGTCTTCACATTGTTTGCGGTCGCCGCATTTTGGTGGGCCACACGCTTTCCCCTGGGCGGCTGGCCTGCGATTGGCCTGATAGGTATTGCGGCTCTTCTCAAACTATACCCTGTGTGCGCTCTACTCGCATTCCTTGATGGCCGGCGGCGCACTCTTGTCGTCACCTGCATAACGGGCATGATGCTCGCACTTTTTTTCACCGCCAATCTCTCCGAATTGCAGACCGTTTCATCCCAAACTCCGCGTCCCCATTATCGCGCCATCGGCAGCCAGGTCCTTTCGTCACGACTGCTTGACGGAGCCACCCGTAATCCCCCCGCGCTGGCGAAGCTGGAATCTGTCGCAAAACTGGCCGTCTGGCAACGTGTCCTTCCTCTCGTCACCACGGGAACCCTCCTTGTAATACTCGGGGTCTGCGCGTGGAGGGGATTTCGTCATGCGCATACAATGACCGACAATCATGCGGATGCCGTGCAACGCATCGCCTTCCGGCTCGGTGCATGCGCACACATCGCGATTTTTGTCATCGGTCACAACTACATGCATCGGGAAATCCTACTGATACTGACAGGACCGTGGCTCTTGGCCGAAGCAAACCGTCGCTGGCTTGCCATTCTCATCATGCCGATCACCTGGCTTGCCACCGTCCCCACGGGCCCCTGGTTTCTATTCGTTCAACTCTCATCGTGGGTGCTGACCGCCGGACTCGCATATTGGCTGATTCGCGACCTTGCACCGGATCTGGAGAAAACAGGATTCATCAAAATTCACTCAGCCATGAGTCCGCCAACCGTCCACTGACATCTCCGGATGCCTACCATACGCGTCTTTCTGCTGACTTGCCGGCGTCCCCACCTCCTGCCGCGCGCGCTGGCGTCACTCCGGACTCAAACCTTCACCGACTGGGTTTGTGAGCTGCACAATGATGCCCCGGATGACGATTTCCCCCGTAGACTTTTAGAGGAAACCGCCGATCCACGGATCACCCTCCATCAGCACAAGGAGAACTGGGGACCCGTGGCTACTTTCAATCACGCATGCTCCGGTTCAGCCGAACCCTTCTTTTCCATTCTTGAGGACGACAACTGGTGGCAACCCACATTTCTCGCCCGTCTTCATGCGGCGCTTCTGACAAATCCAGAATCAGACCTCATTTGGTCCAATCTGTGTTTTTGGAGAGAGGAAGCCGATGGAAGCTGGACGGATATGCATCGCACCCTTTGGCCGGAAATATCCTCCCCTTTGGTGAAAATCGCCCTGCCTCAGCTCATCCAGTTCGATGGACCGCTCCACTCAAACGGTTCCATGCTGGTCCGTTCCTCGGCGGCGGAATCGGGACGATTGCTTGTCCCTTCATCACTTCCTTTTTCCGCAATGGAAAACATGCGCGAGCGTGTCTTCCGCTCCCCATGGCTGTTGATAACAGAGCCATTGGCTAACTTCGCCCTGACGCGCACCACATCCCGCGGCACTAATCTGGCAGGATGGATGGGCCAGCAAACGCTTATGGCCACGGAATTCCTTCGTCATGTCCCCCTGTCCGCCGAAGACTCAAACCGCCTTTGGCAATCGCGCCGTGACGCCAGGCCGCGCGCCACCAGCCTTCTTTTCTTCGCCGGAATTCTTACGTTCTCCCCGCGCTTTCTCTCTCACGCCAAAATCGGCGACTGGATCGCCTTTTTTGCAGGCATCGGGCGCCGACCACGCCTTGCTCTCGCAGCATTCCGGGCGTCCCGCTCAAACCCTGAACTCGCAAGAACCTGGTCGGATGCAACCCGGCATCTCGGCACACATTCATCAGCCTCCGCCACAGAGTGCGTGCCTCCGCTCCGGCTTGCGGTTCCTGAAGATCTTCGCCGAATCGCCAAATGAGCGCCTCCGCACGCATTCTCATCATCAGCAACGGAGCGCTTTGCCGCAACCCCCGCGTGCTGAAGGAAGCCACGACTCTCGGCCTTGCCGGGCACGACGTCACCGTGCTGACCGTGCGCAACCACCCGCCTTCCGAACAACACGACCTGCGCATCCTTCTCGATGCTCCTTTCCGCCGAAAAACCGTTGATACGGCTGCGGGGGTTTCAGCCGATCGCCTGCGGCCGCTCTATCGACGCATGGTTCACAAGATCGCACGAACCATGGTATCCCGCCTGCATTTCGAGACGGCCTCCGCACTTGGACCGGCTGGACCGTTGCTGAACGCGGCCCGTCAAATTCCATCGGACCTGGTCATCGTTCATAACGAAGTCGCCCACTGGGTCGGCACCCGGCTCATCAAAGAAGGACGCCGTGTATGTGCGGATATCGAAGACTGGCACTCCGAGGATTTACTGCCCGATCAACAGTCCGCCCGACCACTCGGTTTGATACGCAACACCGAGCGCACCTTGCTCCATCACGCCGTCCACACAACGACCACATCCCACGCGCTCGCCGACGCCCTCCACGAACGCTACGGCGGACACCGGCCTTGCGTCATCACCAACTCATTCCCCCTACAGCCAGATCCGGACATGGGATCCACGGGAGATTCGCCGTCATTTTTCTGGTTTTCCCAGACCCTCGGTCCCGGCCGCGGGCTCGAGCTTTTCATGGCCGCATGGAAACTCACCACCATGCCCAGCCGCCTCGTGCTGCTAGGCGAGACATCGGATGATTACGCCCAAAGACTCCTTGCTGGACTGCCGCCAGACCGTCAGCGGCTCGTGAGCTTTCTGCCTCTCGTCTCCCCTGATGAGTTACCGGCGGTTATCGCGCGGCACGATATCGGCCTCGCCCTCGAACAGGCATTTATCCCCAACCGTAATCTCACCATCACCAATAAAATCCTCCAGTATCTGAACGCCGGACTAGCCGTCGTTGCCAGCGACACGGCGGGACAATGCGAGGTGCTCTCTCATGCCCCCGACGCCGGCATCATTGTGCAGTCTCACGAGACGACGGGCTTTGCCCGCCAGCTCGATGATCTGCTCGCTGATCGTGAGGCTTTGTTTCGCCGGCGACGTGCCGCGCGCCTGATCGCGCAAACACTGTATTGTTGGGAAAAGGAAGCACCACGACTGCTTGGATTGGCCTCACACGCCCTGTCGAAGACATAACCGATGGCACGCTTTGATCGTAATATTTTTCGGGTAAGCACCATCATCAGCTTTGGATTGATTCGTCATCCCCGCTTAAAACTCCTCGCCCGCAAAACATGCAGCCGGTTTTTCAGGTTTTTATTAAAGATCCGCTGCCAGCCATATCGATGTGACTGCGAAACGGTCACTGCTGTGCTTGCACCACATCCGGACGACGAAGTTCTCGGCTGCGGAGGTTTGATTGCCCGCAAACGGCTCGAAGGACTTCCCGTGCATGTAATATACATCACTGATGGAGGAGCCTCCCACCCCAACCATCCCGTTCTCACCCCTGAAAGTCTGATCGCACTGCGCGAACAGGAGGCCCGTTCCGCAATGTCCACCTTGGGAATGGATTCATCGGCGGTTCATTTTCTGGGAGCGCCGGACGGCACCCTTGGCCGGATGGGCGCCGATGAAAAAGCCGATTTATCCCTCAGGCTTGGCAAGCTGCTCCTTGCGATTGCCCCCGGCGAAATTTTAACGCCATGCAGGCGCGACGGAAGCTCCGAACACGAAGCCGTCCATGGCCTGCTTCAACATGCACTTGCCGGCACCGCGCGCTCCGTCCGTCTGTATGAATACCCAGTGTGGGCGTGGTGGAATCCATTGTTACTTGCAGCTCCTCTTTTTCGTGCGCGGCGCGTTATCCGACATGATTTCACCGGCTATGAGTCTATAAAGAAGACTGCCATCGCCTGCTATAAATCCCAGACTTTGCCGACGCCTCCGTCTTCCAAAGCCGCCCTTCCGACAGGCTTTGTTGATCTGTTTCAAGGATCTGAAGAGTTTTTCTTTGAAGTATGACGCCGTCGGCCTCCCTGTTTGTCCGCATGTCCTGATTCGTTGATCACATCGTGAAAAAACTTCTGATCATCAGCCCTCATTTCCCTCCGGTAAATGCGCCCGACATGCAGCGTATACGACTGGCGCTGCCTTATCTTAGAAACTGCGGATGGGATCCCACCGTCCTTGCCGTCGAACCTGAATCCGTGGAAGGCGCCGTGCTCGACCCTCTCTTGGAAACCACTTATCCTGCGGATATTCGCGTGATCAGGGTCAAGGGGTTTTCGCCTCGTAGCACCCGTTGGGCGGGAATCGGCAGCCTTTGGTGGCGGTGCGGCCGCGCCCTCCGCAAAGCAGGCGATTCCCTGCTCGCACACGAATCGTTCGATCTCGTTTTTTTTTCCACCACTCAATTTGACGTCTTCACATTGGGCCCGCGCTGGAAGAAGCGCTTCGGCGTCCCCTTCGCGTTGGATTATCAGGATCCATGGGTGAATGATTACTATCGTGACACCAACACCCGTCCTCCGGGTGGATCGTTTAAATTTTGGTTTTCTCAATTCACCGCTCGGCGCCGCGAACCGGCGGTGTTGCACGAAGCTTCAGCAGTGGTATCCGTTTCCGCCGCCTACGGACCCGATCTGCACCGACGTTACCCGTGGTTTTCGACCGACATGGTGCATACGATTCCATTCGGCGCTTCCGTCGAGGATCTCGTCATTGCCCGCACTCATCGCCCGGCCGACACGTTGGTCCCGTTTGGCGATGGTGATTTCCATCAAGTCTACGCGGGCCGATGCGGTCCCGACATGACCATCGCCCTCACCATTCTCTTTCGTGCATTCAGACGCTTTCTCGACAGCCATCCACACGAAGCCGCCAGACATCGTTTTCATTTCATAGGCACCGATTACGCCCCGCCTCCCCTCGGTCGATACTGGGCCCTGCCGGTGGCTGACAGCGAGGGTGTGCGCGCTCATGTAACCGAACACTGTTACCGCGTGCCGTATTTTGACGCCCTCTATTATCTGACAAGCGCGGATGCTTTGATTGTCGTCGGCTCCAACGATCCTACTTACAGCGCGTCAAAAATCTTTCCCTATCTGTTCGCCCGCCGCCCGATCATAACCATCGCGCATCAAAAAAGCCTCATGCTTCCGCTCGCGCTTCAACAAGGCATCGCAACCAGCTACAGCTTTACGTCCGAAACAAAAATCACTTCTCTTGTCGAGCGGGTTTATCAGGAATGGTTCGTCGAAAATGGCTGTCATAAACTCCATCAGGACAAACTACGCCTCTTGGAGCCACACACCGCCATCAGCATGACCGGTCGCCTCGTTTCCGTTTTCGACAGTATCATCGCAAATGCGTCCCGAACCGATGAAGCCGTCAACTGACATTCCGCTTCGCACGGCCATTGCCCGCGCCTTTGTCATTGCCCACCGGGAAGACACCTCACGACTGGAAGCCGAGCTTCGTCTGCAGGGAATCAAGACACATGTCCTCCGTCAGGACCCCGACCCTCATATCCTGACTTTCAGCGCACAGATGCGATGCCTGCTCAATCACGCCAATGCATGGAAACGGGCCGCCGAGTCCGAAGGGCTCACGCTTTTCATTGAGGCTGATTTTGTGCCGTGCCGGGGCTTTGGCGGCCTTTCTTTGCCATTCGATCCATCGCTTCATGGAGAGCTCGCCTGGTGTTATCTTTATGCGGGTGGTCCTCGTATTTACAGCCGGCTGCCTTCCGGTCACTTTCTCGCACATGCATGCGGATGCGTCGCGTATGTAATGCCCCCAAAGGTTGCGCGTCTTGCACACATTTATACCGAGGAGCTTCGCATTCGCCACCCGGAATGGAATATTTACCATCCATGGGATACGGAAATCCAATGGTATCTTATGGGCGATGGCGCGCGTGCGTTCATCCCTCGAAAACAATTCGGAGAACACGGTGGCCACTCCAACCCCGAACACGCTTACACTGCCGTCGGGCGAAGACCTGCACGTCGGCTGCTCGCCCGCGCCGGTATTGGCGTAAATCACCACGCCGACTCGCTCGCAGCCCCTCTCGCCTTTTTACCCAATTATAGCCGTGGGCGGAGGCTTTTGTTTTGGCGAACTCGCGCCGAAGGCCGCGCCACCGGCATGCTCCGTTTTTTTTGCGGGAAAATGGCGTGCCCGCTTGGAAAGCCTCCTCTCATACAACGTCTCTCACTCATTTGGCATTGTGCCTGGCGCGTGCTGGTCTGATTCATCGCCAATTCAGTAAATTCCGTGGACACCGAAACCGATCAGGGAAATCCCACAGACCACCTCTCCTCGCACCGGCTTTTCACGGGAGGCGTCGGGGCGCTTGTCGTCGCGATCGGTTATTTCGTATGGGCAGCTGGGGGTGCCGTTGATCTACCCGAAATCATTGGCTTCAGCATTCTGATACTCGCAAGCCTGCCTATACTCCTCTGGGCTAAAAACCGCCGGACATGGTTTCCGGCATTCGAGATCTCCATGCTTGCATGCGTGGCCTTCTACGCGCTTCCGCTGCTTAACCGTAAGGATGAACTTCTCGATTACCCTCCCAATGTAATCACCCAAGGCGCTTTCCTGGCCTTGATCTATGTCATTACCGCCAACCTTGGATTTTTCATTGTGCGCAATCCGGTGCGCGCGTCGGGTTGGGCCACCTCGTCACTTTTACCGGAAAGCTCTTTTCGTTATCTGCCGGTCGGCGTGCTGCTGAACACGATCTACATCTACACCTCCAGCTTCACCACCGTCATACCTTATAATCTCGATGGCTCGTTGCGCGCCTTGTTTCTTGGCGTAGGCACCATCTCGCTCTTCGTTTTGGCCAGACTCTGGGGGCTCGGCCAACTCGATCGAAAAGTCATCACATTCGTTGTCATCAATATCTTCGCCCAGCTGGTCTTTCTTTTTTCAACCCTCTATCTGATCGGCGGCATTTCAATGCTGGCGCTCACCTTGATCAGCTATGCCTCGGCCAAGCGCAAAATACCCTGGCTGATCATTGCAATTGTCTTTCCTGTAATCGCACTTCTGCACATTGGAAAATCGGATATGAGGGCGATCTATTGGGAACCCAATGCTACGCCCATCACGATCTCCGATCTGCCGGCTTACTATGAAGAGTGGTTTGATCGCAGTCTGTCAGCACGCGAGGATCACAGGCGAAATCCGACTGACTCCATCAGTATTTTTCAACGAGCTTCGCTCATTCAGATGCTGTGCCTAAGCGTGGACCAAGTCCCGACCCCCAAACCCTATCTTTACGGGGAAAGCTATCTCGATATTCCGGCACAAATTATCCCTAGATTTTTTTGGCCAGACAAACCTTCAAGCTTGTTGAGCAACATCCGTCTGGCCCTTTATTTCAACTTAGTTAGCACCGAAAGTGCATTCAAGGTTTCAATCGCCTTTGGCATGATCGCCGAGGCCTATATCAATTTTGGAGTTCTCGGAGTCGCGCTACTCGGACTTTTTTTAGGTATGGGATTCAAACGGATATCCATGCTCTCGGAACAGGCGGCCCAGTTTTCCGCACTGGGCATCTTCATGATTCTGCTCACCGCCTGGAGCTTCCAAGTTGAACAGGTAATGGCGACGTGGCTTTCCTCACTGTTTCAAGCGTGCGTTATCAGCATCGGCATTCCCGTCGTCTGGAAAAAATTCTTCGGTGCGGCCTGATCATTTCTTCATGAATCCGCCCCGTCTGCGTCTCGCCATCGTCCTATCCCACCCTGTCCAATATTACAGTCCGTGGTTCCGGTGGATGGCTGCCCATAGCGAGCTGAGCATCCGGGTTTTTTACCTTTGGGACGCAGGCGTAAACCCAACGCACGACCCCCAGTTTGGGAAAACATTCGCATGGGATGTGGATCTGCTCTCCGGCTACGAACATGAGTTTGTGCCTAACATCGCCCGCCGGCCTGGCTCCGATCATTTTAGCGGACTCTGCAACCCAGGACTGCCCTCCCGCCTTAAAGCATGGAACCCGGATGTCGTGCTGCTCTTCGGCTATAAGTATGCCACTCATCTCGGCCTCGTTTTTTGGGCGCGCTTGCGCGGACTCCCCCTTATATTTCGCGGCGACTCCCACCTCCTTGGCCGCACGGAGCTCTCCTTAGGGAAACGTCTTTCACTTGTCCTGCTGTATCGCCAGTTCTCCGCCTTCGTTTGCGTCGGTAAAGCTAACCGCGACTACTTTCACATCCTAAGCGTGCCTTCCCGAAAGCTCTTTACCGTCCCTCATGCCGTCGATGCCACCCACTTCAAGGCTACCGAAACCGTCCAGCGCGAATCGGCGGATTTGCGCTCCACACTCGGTCTCTCTGGGAAACGGATCGTTCTCTTTGCCGGCAAGCTGGTTCCAGCCAAGCAACCGCTCGCGCTGCTCGCCGCTTTCATCGAGCTTGCCCCTGCCCAGACCGCGCTTGTCTTTGTCGGAGAAGGCGAGGAACGCCCCTCACTTGAGGCCCTCGCCGCCAGCCGTCCCGATCTGGCCGTGCGCTTTCTCCCTTTCGCCAACCAAAGCGAAATGCCGGCGCGCTATCTGCTCGCAGATCTCTTTGTGCTCCCTTCCGACGGTCTCTACGAAACGTGGGGGCTCGCGGTTAACGAAGCGATGCATCTCGGCGTGCCCTGTCTCGTGAGTGACCGTGTCGGCTGCCAGCGCGACCTTGTGACTGAAGGGGAAACCGGTTGGGTTTTCCCTGCAGGTCAACCCGGTGCGCTCAAGTCCGCCCTCAGCCGTGCTCTCGCCGCCCTGCCTGACGATGCCACCGCCTTCCGCACACGCATCGCCGCACGCATCGCTGGCTACACCTACGCAACCGCAACCGCCGGCCTGCAACAGGCCGTCCGCTCACTCCTTCCGCCCTCATGAAAATCACCATCGTGATGGGCTTCTTCCTTCCCGTGCCACCCGTCTCGGGAGGTGCTGCGGAAAAATCCTGGCACCGTCTCGCTGTTGAATTCAACCGGCGCGGCCATGAAATCACGGTGGTTTCACGTCGCTGGCCCGGCTGGCCTGATCGTGAAACACTGGACGGCGTCACCCATCTGCGACTGCCAGGATTTTCCCATACCAAGAAACTCTGGTGCAATCTCGCGCTCGATTTCATCTGGAGTCTGCGTGTCCACTTCCGGCTGCCAGCCGCCGACATCGTCGTGGTAAACGCCGTGGCTCTTCCTTGTTGGCTAGGCTGGCTGCGCCCGGGTGCGGGCCGCGTCGTTGTCATGCCCGGCCGTATGCCCAAGGGGCAGTTTCGCGTCTACAATCACGTCGCCCGCGTGATGGCCACCAGCACGTCCGTTCTAACGGCGATTCTCGCCGAAAGTCCCCGTTGGATGTCGCGCACCCTCGTCTATGGTTATCCCGTAAATGCGTCCGCTTTTGCAGGCCCGCGCAGCGTCGCTTCGCCAACACTCACCCTTGGGTTCATTGGACGCATTCATCGTGAAAAAGGCCTCGATCTTCTCGTAGAGGCGCTCGTTCGTCTTGCCGGCCGTGACCTGCCACCTTGGCGCATGCTCTTTTGCGGTCCGGTCGACGTGGCACGCGGCGGCTCCGGCCCCGAATACCGTGATCAACTCGCCACGCGACTCGCCACCGTTCTGCCGCCTGATCGTTTGATGTTTGCGCCTGCGGAGTTTGACGAAGCCGCACTGGCTCGACGCTACCGTGAAATTGATCTTTTTTGTTATCCCAGTCTGGCGGCGCAGGGTGAAACCTTCGGCGTCGCGGTAGTCGAAGCCATGGCCGCCGGAGCCGTGCCCGTCGTTTCCAATCTCGCCTGTTTCCGCGACTTCGTGCGGCCGGGCGTCAACGGCGAGATTTTCGACCACACGCAGCCCGACGCTGCGACACGGCTGGCTGCGGTGCTCGCCTCGCTTATCAGCGACCCCGTGCGCCGCATCGCGCTTGCCGAACAAGCGTCAACAGACGCCCGACCCTACGATTTCCCTGTTTACGCCGAGCGTCTCCTCTCCGACCTCCAATCTCTCGTGTCTCCACTCGACCACGACCGGACCTCACGCTAACTCTTATCCATGTCCGCCGAAGCTCCCTACCTAGGTCAAAACTGCGTGACCCCGTTTTCACGGCGCGATCTGATTTTACGCATCGCATGGGCCATGGTTCAGGCGACTCTGTTCCGCTGGAGTCCCAGACCTTGTCATGGGTTCCGCGCACGGTTGCTGCGATTTTTCGGAGCGGACATTCCCCACCCTTCACAAGTCGTCGTTTTCCCCACCGTCCGAATTTCCTTCCCGTGGAAGCTCCACCTCGCACCGCGCTCCATGATCGGACGCGGGGTCATCGTCTATAATCTTGCCCCCGTGATTCTCCGCTACGGCGCGAACATCAGCCAGCGCACGCATCTCTGTGCCGGCTCGCACGACATCAAACGCTGGTCCATGCCGCTCGACGCCCGCCCCATTGAAATCGGCGTCAACGCATGGATCGCGGCGGAGGTGTTTGTAGGCCCCGGCGTGACCATCGGCGAACTCGCCGTGATCGGCGCGCGTTCCGTGGTGATCAAGGATCAGCCCGCCCGAATGATTTGCGCCGGCAATCCTTGCCGCCCTCTGAAACCACGTCCGCTTCCATCCGAAGGCTGATCTCCGGATGAAATCCTTCGCATCGTCATTCTGGTGCATTGCCCTGATTTTTGGCGTGCTGTGCACACCCTTGATCTTTTCAAGAAACCACACGCCTTACTCCGCCGATGAAGACAGTTTCCACCTGCCTGCCGTGCGCCAGATTTATGCGCACTGGCCACGCCTCGACATCGATCAGGATTCCCTCTCCGCCATTTCCCCCGGATATCACTACATGCTCGCCACCGCTTCGCTGGTGACCGGCACCGGGCGAACACCCCTGCGTCTCATCACCTGGATTTTGAGCCTCATTTTACTTTGGCTGCTGTGGCGCTTGTTCCCCGCACCGGAAAGGCCGCTCGCCACGGCTGCAATTCTGCCGCTCGCCTGCTCCAATTTCTACGTAAAGTCAGCCTCATGGATTGTCACTGATAACCCCGCTCTGCTCGGAATGGGTGCACTCTTGACAGTCATTTTTTTTAAGGATGACCGTCGCAGCACCTGGCTCGCCGGTCTGCTTGCAGCCGCAACCACGTTTATCCGGCAGATGTATGTGTGGACGATTTTCCCAATCGCGTTGCGCGTCTTCCGGCCCCTGGCACAGAAAGACAGTCCACGGCTATCTCTCATAGATCTGGCAGCCGTGCTTCCTGCCTGCGCAGTGCTTCTGATGCTTGTCTGCCATTGGCACGGCTTGGTTCCACCGGCATGGAAAACCGTGTCCTATGCCCACGGGACGGGAGCAGCCTCGATTCTTTGCTACATGCTCGCGGTCTTCTTCCTACTCGGTGTTTCATATCACCTCGCAGTAAAAGACGCCGGCCGTCCCTTCTCTACAGATGTCCGCGTTGCGCTCGTCGGCGCATTGTTTGGACTGTTTCTCGCGATCATAACCCGCTCAGACTATAATGAGGCCGCCGGCCGGTGGGGAGGGTATCTTTGGAACGCAACCCGACATCTGCCTATATTCAGTGGACGATCTCTCGTGTTTCTCGTGTTGACCCCATTGGGCGGTGCGTTGTTCGCCGTCATGGCCACACGATTGATCCGACGCACCAATCTTTCCATGTCCGGGTTGTGGCTGGGAGCTTTTGCCGCCTGGGCCGCATCACTCCTGCCAAACGGGCAGGTTTTCCAACGCTACTTTGAACCGACCATTATCATTTTTCTGATTTTCTGGATTTCATTCATGCTGCGGGCCGGAGCTGTTATTCGCCCATCACGCCTGATTCCACTCGTGGTTATCCAATTACTCCTGACTCTGGCTACGGCCCATCGCTACAGCTATTTCACCTGAGCTATTTATCAGCACCATGAAGATTGCCCAGATCGTAGCCAGTCTCGAGTCGCGCCACGGAGGCCCCTCTCGCTCTGTGTGTGGACTGGCCTCCGGTCTCGCTCAAAATGGAAACAAGGTCGACTTGCTCAGCACCGTTCCCGGAGGCACCGGGGTCGCCCAAACCGAAGGAACCCTGACCACACGGATCTTTGATCGTGAATGGCCGCAATCGCTTTCACCGTCGGCCTTGCTCAACGCCCACTTGCGCGCAAACGACTATGATGTGGTTCACCACCACGGACTATGGTTGCGCACACTGGACTACGCCCGCAGGGCCGCAGTCAAATCCTCAACCCCATTGATAATATCTCCGCGCGGCATGATGAGTCCGTGGGCATGGGCTCATCATCGCACAAGGAAATCACTGGCGGCTCACTTGATTCATCCGGGGGCATTTTCCGCTGCCTCAGGGTGGCATGCGACCAGCGAAGAGGAGTCCGGAGATATCCGCCGTCTCGGCTTCACCCAACCCGTATGCGTTGCCCCCAATGGTGTGACCGCTCCGCTGGCCGAGGACGAAAACAAAGCCGCCGCTTTCTGGCGGGAAAAGTATCCCTTGCTGACCGGCCGCCGTGTCGCGCTGTTCCACTCGCGTTTTCACGCCAAGAAACGCGTGCTTGAATTGATCGATCTTTGGCTTTCCGCCCCTCGTGACGACTGGCTGCTCATGCTCGTGGGCATTCCGGAGGAGTATTCTGTTCGTCAACTTGAAACCTATGTCCTGCGCCAGAGCGGAACCGGCCGCGTGATCATTCATGACGGCACAAACTCACCCCCTCCCTACCCGATCGCCTCTCTTTTCCTCCTTCCTTCCCATTCTGAAAATTTTGGATTGGTAGTGGCCGAAGCCCTTGTGCGCGGTTTGCCCGCGCTGACAACCGACACGACCCCCTGGCAAACGCTCGAGACAACCGGCTCCGGACGGTGTGTGTCATGGGCGGACTACGGACCGGCACTCGCCTCACTCCTGAACGAACCCCCTGAAGCGCTCGCATCTCGAGGCAATGCGGGCCGTGCCTGGGCACGGGATGAATTTTCATGGGAAAAAACCGCACGAGTGCTCGCCGCATTTTACGAAAACCTGCGCACAGCCGGCCGATGAAACGCACCGCCGCACTCATCTCGCCGGCCACGCTCGAAAAAGCGGTTTTGGTGCACGTGGGTCTGCTGCTCTTCGCGGCGAGCTGGTGTTATGGAGGCAACATTTGGTGGATGCGCTCGGCATTGGCAGTCTGGGCTGATCTGGGCGCATGCCTTACGATCATGGCTTTTATCCAACCTGGCGATGCCGGCCGGGACGCTAGGCGCAAATCATGGTGGCTTCTCCCCTGGCTGCTTTTTGTCGCGCTCGTGACCGCCAGCTCGTTCAACCCCAGTTTCGTGCCTATGCAGGTGGAAGGTCAGACCGTGCTCGTGCATCTGGGTCGCGCTCATCCGTATTGGCCCAGCACGGTCAATCCATCCGTCACCATCCACGAATTATCGTTTGGCGCCGGTGTCTACCTGTCCGCATTTAACCTTCTCTTACTCGTGCGCAGCCGCCGCGCCTTGCGCCGGCTGTTGATTTTTGGAGCCGCCAACACCGTTGCCTTGGCGATTTTCGGCACGCTGCAAAAATTATCCTCGCACGGCTTTTATTTTGGGGAGGCCACTTCCCCCAACGCCCGTTTCTTCGCGACCTTCATTTATTACAATCACTGGGGTGCGTTTATGATCCTGTGGCTCACAACCGCCGCCGGGATCATTTTTTATTACGCGTTAAACCATCGGGCCCGTGATCTGTGGCATTCACCTTTCACGGTTGCAGTCATCGGCATGTTTGTCCTCGCGATCAGCGCACCAGTCAGCGCATCGCGGGCGGCCACCGGGATGTCCGGAATGGTTGTTATGCTGGCGCTCGGTCACGCCCTCGGTCGCATCGCCGCCCATCGGCGTGCTGAAAAACGCCCCGCTTGGCCTCCGGTCCTCGCCTTGCTCCTTCTGACCACATGCAGCGTCATTGCTGTCAGCTGGCTTGCCCATCGCTCCATCAATGAGCGTTACATCGAAACACGCATCGCCATGAAGGAAAACGTATCTATCTTCGAGGGACGCCGGGAACTTTATCGGGACACCTGGAAGCTCGCGATGGAGAAACCAGTATTCGGCTGGGGCCTCGAAAGCTATGGCACGGCCTTCATGCTTATCCGTCCGAGACCTCTCGAAGCCAACCGGCAATACGAGTCCAGTTATGTTGAAGCTCACTCCGACTGGCTCCAGTCGGTCGCGGAGACCGGCTTTGTCGGCACCGCCTTGCTGCTGCTCATGGCCCTATTTCCTCTTCTGTCGGTTCCCCGGAAAATGCTGCTCCACCCCTTGGTCGGCTATCCGCTGCTGGGCTGCATGATCATCGCACTTTATGCATGGATTGAGTTCCCCTTTTCCAATGGTGCCGTGCTAATCGCCTTCTGGGTGGTTTACTTTTCAGCGGTGCGCTACGCCGGCCTGCACGGCCGCCCTGTATCGACGGACTAATCACGATCATGTTTTCCATCGTCATTCTTACACTCAACGAAGGGCAGAACCTGCCCGCCTGCCTGGCCAGCACCGCCGGCTGCGACGACGTTGTTGTCCTCGATTCCGGCTCGACCGACGGCACGACGGAAATCGCCAGAGCTGCCGGCGCACGCGTCTTTGTCAATCGCTTCGAAAACTTCGCCCAACAGAGAAATCATGCCCACGAGGCGATTCCCTTCCGTCATGAGTGGGTTTTCCACCTTGATGCCGATGAAACGCTCACACCTGAACTGATTGCAGAATGCGCCGTCTGCGCCGGTTCGGCCGAGGCGTTAACCCATGATGGTTTCTTTGCCGCTCCGAAAATGTTTTTTCGCGGATGCTGGATTCCTCATTGCACCGACTATCCGGCCTGGCAGGCACGTTTTGTTCACGTCCGGCGTTTTCGTTTCATGCAGGCCGGTCATGGACAACGCGAAGCCATGGGAATGCGGATGGGCCGGCTTCAGCATCCTTACAACCACAACCTTTCATCTCAAAGCGAAGATGACATCAGGGCCAAACACATACGTTATGCTCAGGCCGAAGCCGGCACCTTTCTCGACACGCGCCGCTCGGTAAAAGAGCTGTTCAGGGCCCTGTTCAGTCACGATTCCCTCACCCGGCGCCGCGCCTTGAAGGAAACGAGCTATTACCTTCCCTGCCGCGGTGCCTTGCGCATGCTTTACCAATACGTCTGGCGGCGGGGATTTCTCGACGGCCCAGCGGGACTGGCATACTGCCGTTTGCTGGCTGATTATGAACGCGCCATCGCGGCCAGAATCCGCCAGCTGCAGGAGCACAAATGATGGGATCACCGATAGTGCGACCAGGTGCAGGTGCCTCAACCCACTTGCAATGCAACGGAGGGGGCGCCGCCTCTCTGCTTGGCAATTTTTATTTACCATCACAGCCTTGAGAAATCGTTCATGCTTAACCGCAAAAGAATCGTTTTCGGCCTGATACTTCTGGATGCAGGGCTACTCATCGGAGTTTTTAATGTCGTTGGCTGGCTGCGTGGCATCATCGCGGTCGACGAGTTTGTCCTGAGCCCCCTGTTACTGCCTTCCGTTTTTTTGATTTTAGCCATTTATCTGATCGACGGATACAAAGCCCAGACCGACATGATGGGACTGGACTACACCAGCCAGCATTTGATCGCCATTTCATGCGCTCTGCTGGCCACACTGGTCGCGACATTCGTGATCATTCCCGGCGGCTACACTTTGCAACAAAGCCGCTCGGTCACCGTCCTGAGTTTCATCCTGCTGATGCCGGCCACGCTTTCATACCGGCGCCTGCTTTCGGGCAAGATTTACAATGCACGCCGGGCGCGCACCCTCGTTTTTCTCGGCGATCGCCAAAGCTGCCTTGATTTCAAATCTGAATGCACGCGCCAGAAACTCAGCCAACCAGTGATGCTTTGCTCACCGGGTTCGGTCGCTGTTGATCCCGCTGACGGCCAAGAGCTTCAACCCTTTGATCGCGTGCTCGCACAACTGAAAGCCGGCGATCTTGAAATAGAAGCTTTGGTGTTGCGTGAATCAAACCGCGAACTGACTGACGAACTTTCACAAACCCTGGTCAGCCTCTACTTCAATGGCGTGCCGACCTATACACTGGAGCTTTTCCATCAAATTTACTGGCGAAAGATTCCCCTTTATCGCCTCAACCAAACATGGCTTTTCCAAGAAGGATTTCAAATCGCACGTGAACCCGTTTTCGAACGTATAAAACGAGTCAGCGACATCGTGCTTTCATCACTGGGCATCTTGGCCGGCCTGCTGGTGATTATTCCAGCCGCTCTGGCCATCAAGATCGAGGATGGTGGCCCGATATTTTTCCGGCAGACTCGCATCGGTCGCAACCGCACACCCTTTGCTCTTTTCAAGCTTCGCACCATGCGCACGGCGGAAGACGGGGATCTCTACACTCAAAAAAACGACCGGCGCATCACCCGGGTCGGCGGTTTTCTTCGCACTAGCCGCATTGATGAAATCCCCCAGTTATTGAATGTCCTTCGTGGTGAGATGAGCCTTATCGGCCCCCGCGCCGAATGGGACCGACTCGTGGCCGACTATGAAGTCAAAGTCCCTTGTTATCATTTCAGGCATCTGGTCAAACCGGGCATCACCGGGTGGGCTCAGATCAACTATCCCTACGGCGCCAGCATTGACGACACCCTGCGAAAACTCGAATACGATCTCTATTATATACGGCACTTCTCATTCGTGCTGGATGCTTCCATTGTGCTGAAAACCATCCACGTGATGCTGTTTGGCAAAGGGCGATAATCTCGCATCTGTATGGCCATGGTAAAATCATACGACCTTATCGTCATTGGAGGAGGCTCCGCCGGTTTTAACGCCGCACGCGTCGCCGCCGGACTCGGCAAACGTGTCGCCATCGTCGATGGCGCAAAGGAACTGGGCGGCCTTTGCATTCTCAAGGGCTGCATGCCTTCGAAGACCCTGCTTTACTCGACCGAGGTTCTTCATCTCGCCCAAAACGGAAAAATTCTGGGCCTCAAAATCCCCAAGGCCTCCGTGGATATGAAAGCTCTCCACGCCCGCAAAAAAAAGATCATCGGCGAGTTCAACGATTACCGCACGCATGCCCTCGAATCGGGCAAATACGATGTCTATCGCAGCTACGCCCGCTTTGTTGATCCTCGCACGATCGCCCTCGCCGACGGCCGCACACTTTCCGCCGGCAAATTCCTCATCAGCACCGGTTCGAAGGTAAGTGTTCCGCCTGTGCCCGGACTTGCCGACATCCCCTTCTGGACGAGCGACGACGTCCTCGATCTCGATTTCATCCCCGAAAGCGTGATCGTGCTCGGCGGAGGCATCGTCGCCTGCGAACTCGCACAATTTCTGCGCCGCATCGGCTCCAAGGTAACACTCATCCAGCGCAGCAAAAACATCCTCAAGGACCACTCGCCCGCCGCCAGTGAAGTCGTGCAGCAGTCTTTCCGCGATGAAGGCATCGATCTCCACACCGACACCATCATCGAAAAAATTTCCAGTGATGCCCGCGGCGTGTCCGTCAAATTTACCAGCGGCGGAAAACGTGTCACCCGGCGCGCCAAGTTTTTATTCAACGCCCTCGGACGCGAACCCAACACCGCCAGCCTCAATCTCGAGGCCGCAGGCGTAAAGCTTTCCAAAGCCGGCCGCGTGATCATCAACAAATGGCAACAGACCACCGCCAAACACATCTACGCCGGCGGCGATGTTTGCGGTCCCCACGACATCGTGCATCTCGCCGTGGCCCAAGGTGAGCTCGCTGCCCGCCACGCCTTCGGAATCAAGGGCATCAAGCCCATCGACCACGCGCTGCTGCTCAACGTCGTCTTCACCGATCCTCCGCTGGCCACCATCGGCGCACAGGAATCGGAGCTCGCCGCAAAGAAGAAGCCCTTCATTGCGGCCTCCTATCCGTTCAACGATCACGGCAAATCCATTCTCATGGAGGCGAATTACGGCTATGTGAAAGTCATCGCCGAGCCCAAACGCGGACGCATTCTCGGCGCGGAAATCGTCGGACGTGACGCCGGCGAGCTCATTCATATTTTCTCCGGCCCGCTCGCGATGAAGGCCACGGTTTTCGATCTGCTCCGCGCGCCTTGGTATCACCCCACGCTCTCGGAGATTCTTACCTACCCGCTCGAGGAGATTGCCGATCAGATCAAACGATAGATCGGCAACACCTCTGAACCGCGGTTATTTCGCGGCCTGTAACGCTTCACCCACCGTGAAGCGTTTTTCGTATATGGCCTTGCCGATGATCACGCCATGGAGGTTCTGCACACGCTTGGAGAGGGTGTTCAGCACCACCACATCGGCGAGTTGGGAAACGCCACCCGAGGCGATGATCTGTGTCCTGCCCGACACCGCTTGCGCCATCGCCTCCTGCGCGGGCAGGTTCGGACCGGTCATCATGCCGTCGGTCCCGATATCGGTGTAAATGATCGTGCCCACACCCAGCGCACTCACGCGTTTTGCGAGATCAATCGCGCCGGTGCCGGTCGTATCGACCCAGCCTTTGACGGCAACCTGTCCGTTCTTCGCGTCGATACCTACGGCTATTTTGTCACCGAAGGCCTGCACGAGTTCGCCCACAAATGCATCGCTCTCGGCCGCACGTGTGCCGATGACCACGCGGCTTACACCCATCGCGAGCGCGCGTTCCACGATCTCACGAGTGCGCATGCCGCCGCCGAGCTGAACCTTCATCCCGAGCGCAGCGATGGCCTGAACCTTGGCAAGATTCTGCGGCTCACCCGTAAAGGCTCCGTCGAGGTCGACCACATGCACCCATGTGCTGCCGGCCTGCTTGAAAGTCGCGGCGACTTCGGCGGGGTTTTCGAAGTAAACCGTTTCCTGGTCGGCGCGACCCTGCGTCAGCCGCACACAGCGGCCACCCTTGATGTCGATGGCGGGATAAATCGTCATAAGGTTCCACGCTCCAACAAACGCGGGCCGCGCGCAAAGGCTTTTTTCCGCTTTGCCAGCCCCCGCCCCCTCCTGCCACGTTGTCCCCATGTCGAAATATCAGGCCCCCGCGTTTCTCGTCGATCTGCTTCACGCCCGTTCGCCCTCAGGCGCCGAGTTCGAGGCCCAGAAGGTTTTCGATACCTACGTCAAACCTGCGGCCGACACCTATGCCAAGGACGCGATGGGCAACCGCCTCGCCACGCTAAACCCCAAAGGCGACCCCGTGCTTATGCTCGCCGGCCACATGGACGAGCTCGGCCTCATCATCACCTACGTCAACAAGGATGGCTTCATCTATTTCGACACCATCGGCGGCCATGACCGCACCGTTATCTCCGGCCGCCGCGTCGTCATCCAAACCGCGAACGGCCCGATCAAGGGCGTGACCGGCAAGCGCGCCATCCATCTCATGGATGATGGCGACCGCAAAAAAGTCCCCGAGATCCACGAGATCTGGATCGATATCGGAGCCTGCTCCAAAAAAGAGGCGCTCGAGCGCGTCGCCATCGGCGACACGGTGACCTACGATCACGAATTTGAACTGATCCACGGCAGCGTCGGCACCGCCCGCGCCTTCGACAACAAAGTCGGCGCCTATGTCGTCGGCGAAACGCTCATCCGCCTCGCCTCCGCCAAAAAGAAACTCTCCGCCAAACTCGTCTCCGTCGCCACTTCACAGGAAGAAATCGGCACGCGAGGCGCCATCACCGCCGCCTACGCCGTCGATCCGCACATCGCCCTCGCGGTGGATGTCGGCCACGCGACCGACCATCCCGACTGCGACCAGCGCAAATTTGGTGAAACCAAACTCGGCGGCGGCCCGATCATCTGCCGCGGCCCGAATATCAATCCTAAGGTTTACGAGCGCCTTGTGAAGGCTGCAAAAAAACTCAAGATTCCCTACCAGCTCGAAGCCGATCCGCGTCCGACCGGCACCGACGCCCGTGCAATCCAAGTCGGTCGCGGCGGCATCGCCACGGGGCTGGTGAGCATCCCGCTCCGCTATATGCACACGCCCAGTGAGATCGTGGATCTGGAAGACGTGGAGCGCACCGTGCAGCTCTTCGTCGAGTTCGCCCTTGGTTTGGAAAAAGACGACTACCTACACTGGTAATCCGGTAAATCTCGGCTCAGGCCGATCTCAACCGACCCGACGCCGGCGCCACACCGTCAATCCCAGCACCATCGTTCCCATGCCCAGCGCCAAAGTAGCCGGCTCGGGGATAGCACTGACCGCGTTGATGTCGGCCAGAATTTGACTGCGATAGACGGATAAATCCACCGCGATGGTGCCGTTACCCAAATCGGTGGAACCGTTCATAATGTCACCGACTCCGCTCAGAATTCCCGCCAACACCCAGGTGGTTCCGTTGAAGTAAAACTCGCCGCCGCCGGAATCTCCGCCCACGCCTTGGCCACCATTGCCGCCTTCTCCGCTGGCCAGCGTAACGATGCCGCGCCCGTTAAACAAATAACCGTCGAGCGTATAATTCGTGTAGCCGTAAATAGTATTCGCACCCCAGCTTTTGCCTCCGCCAAAACCAATCATCTGCACGGTGGTCCCCGAAAATTGATCGGTCGAAGCAATCGTCAACGCCGTCAGTCCCGGATCACTGGCGATCTGATAGAGCGTCAAATCAGCCGGTGAACTGTCGTTGTTATAAATGCTGATCGCAGAGCCTGTGACCGCGCTGTAGGTCACACCATCCAAGGTGAAGTCACCCAAGCCCACATGACCGGCGGTCAGCACCCAGTAGGTGTCATTGTAAGTGCCCAAGTAAACCCCGCTGGCACCGTTGACCGTCCCGACATAAGTCCAAGCGCTTGAGCCGGGATCCGAGGTGTCCGTCGTAGAGCCGGACACGATGGCCCGGGCATTTGGGATCCAAAACCAAAAAAGTCCCAAACCTACGTAAAAAGATGCCTTGGCGAACATTCTCTTCATATCGCACCCGAGACGGTTGAATCTGAAAGCGGTTTCAGGAGAAGATTGTTTTCACACTAGGCCGCGTCCTGCTTCGACTCGCCCTTGGGCATTTTCTTCAGGACGGGCCGGCGCTTGCCGGCAACCACCGACGAATCGATTACGACCTCGGCCACATCATCGCGCTGAGGCAGCTCATACATCACCTCCAGCATGAGGTTTTCCATGATCGCGCGCAGAGCGCGGGCGCCGGTCTTGAGCTCGACCGCCTTGGCTGCGATTGCCTTGACCGCGTCGGACGTGAAACGGAGCCGCACGCCGTCGATAGCGAAGAGCTTGGAATACTGCTTCACCATGGCGTTCTTCGTTCGCACGAGAATCTTTTCGAGGTCCGCAACTTGAAGCGGATCGAGCACCGAGACGACAGGCAGACGCCCGATGAACTCGGGGATCATGCCAAAGCGCACAAGATCTTCGGGGGCGACCGACTTCATAATGCTCTCGGCCGACATTGGTTCACCGGCCGATTTGTCGTGCTGGGCCTTGATCGAGGAGAAGCCAAGGCTGCGCTGGCCGAGCCGGCGCTGGATAATGCTGTCCAGGCCGACAAATGCACCGCCACAGATGAAGAGAATGCCGGCGGTGTTGATCTGGACGTATTCCTGATTCGGGTGCTTGCGGCCGCCCTGCGGGGGAACATTGCACACGGTGCCTTCGAGAATCTTCAAGAGCGCCTGCTGGACGCCTTCGCCGGAGACGTCACGGGTGATGGAGACGTTCTCCGTCTTGCGGCCGATCTTGTCGATTTCATCGATGTAGATGATGCCGCACTCGGCGCGCTTCACGTCGTAATTGGCCGACTGAAGAAGGCGCAGGACGACGTTCTCAACGTCTTCGCCCACGTAGCCGGCTTCGGTGAGCGTGGTGGCATCGGAGATGGCGAAAGGCACATCCAGTATCTTCGCGAGCGTGCGGGCGAGCAGCGTCTTGCCGGAACCGGTGGGTCCGGTGAGGAGGATATTACTCTTCTCCACCTCAACGTCATTGAACTCAGGTGAAAGCGCACCGCTGTCGCCGGGTGTGCGGGCGGCATCGAACATGATGCGCTTGTAATGGTTGTAGACCGCAACCGAGAGGACCTTCTTGGCGTGATCCTGGCCGATTACGAAGTCGTCCAAAGCGCGCTTGATCTCGGATGGTTTGACGAGGCGGAAAGTGGGCTTGGCATCAATGGCGGGCTGCTTCACCTCGCGGTCGATGATCGTCTTGCAGACGTTGACGCATGCGTCGCAAATGTGAACTCCCGGACCGGCGATGATCTTTTTGACCTCAGTCTGCGATTTTCCGCAGAAAGAACAAAGAGTCATGCGTGTCGGTTTGGCCATGGTGAGATGATGTTATTGAGAGACGCCGCGAGTCGAGTTCACAAAAAAGACGGCCACCTCAAACGGGGCCGTCTTTGAAAAGAGACATAAGGAAGAATCTCAGGCGGCGACCGCCGGAATCCCGAGCTTGATGACTTCGCGAGTCGATTCGACGACGTGGTCAACGATGCCGTAGGCCTTGGCCTCGTGCGCGCTGAGGTAGTAATCACGATCCGAGTCGGTGCCGACTTGTTCGGCAGTCTTGCCGGTGTGTTTGGCGATGACACTGTTGAGCGTCTGACGCCAACGGAGAATTTCTTTCGACGCGATCATGATATCGGCCGTCTGCCCGCCCGCGCCGCCGCTGGGTTGGTGGATCATCACGCGGCTGTTGGGCAGCGCGAAACGCTTGCCCGGTGTGCCGGCGGCAAGGAGCACGGTCGCCATGCTGGCGGCCTGGCCGATGCAATACGTCACCACGTCGCACTGGAGGAAGTTCATCGTGTCGTAGATGGCCATGCCACCCGTCACGACGCCGCCGGGCGAGTTGATGTAGAAGTGGATGTCCTTCTTGGGATCTTCCATCTGCAGGAACAGCATCTGGGCGATCACCAGATTGGCGACCATGTCGTCGATCGGCGTGCCGATGAAGATGATGCGGTCCTTGAGCAGACGGGAATAGATGTCCATCGACCGCTCGCCGCGGCCGGTGTTTTCCAGAACGATGGGGACGTAGTAGCTCACGAAGTGTTTCCTTGGTTTACGGTGTCCGATCAGGCCTGCGCTGAGGCTGTCGTCACGGTAGCCTTGGAAACCAGCAAATCAAGGGCCTTGTCGAAAATGATCGACTGCTGGACCGAGCGAAGCTTCTCGCGGTCCTGGGTGAGCTCCTTGACGAGTTTTTCGGGCTTCTGGTTGTTCATCACGGACTCACGGTAGATGAAGGTGTCGATGTCCTTCTCCGTGACGGTGATCTTTTCCTGCTCGGCGATTTTCGCGAGGATGAGCTGGGTCTTCACGCGGCTGCGGGCGGCCTTGCTGGCGCCGTCGTGGAGCGACGCCTTGTCCTTCTCGAACTGCTCGGCGGGAACGCCGCGGCGCATGTTCTCTTCGATGAACTGACGGAGAACCTGCTGGGTCTCGCTCTCAACGAGGCTCTCGGGAACCGCGAAATCGACCTTGGCGTTGAGCGCCTCGGTGACCTGACGGCGCTGGGCCTGGCGGTTTTCGTATTCCTTGCGACCCTTGAGATTGTTGCGGGCGTTGACCTTGAGGCCTTCGAGGTTGTCGGCTTGGTGAGACTTGAAGAAGGCTTCGTCCATCTCGGGAAGGACGCGTTCGCGGATCTCCTGGACTTCGACGGCGTAGACGGCGGTCTTGCCGGCGAGGGCGGGAACCGCGGCAAATTCGGCGGGAAAGTTGACGGTCACGTCCTTCTTGTCGCCTTTGGAAAGACCGGCGAGCTGCTTGCCAAGACCGGGGATGAGACCTTCGTTTTCGCCTTCAACTTCTTCCCATGTCTGCGGGACTTTGCCGTAGATCTGCTTGTCGGGAGCGAGTTCAAGGATGGATTTGCCGTCAACGCTACCCTCATAGGAGAGCTTGACGTAGTCGCCCTTGACGGCGGGGCGCTCGGCAACCTTGAAATCTGCACGCTCGGCACGCATACCCTCGATCACGGCATCGACTTCGGCGTCGGTCGGATCGACCGGTTTGATCTCGGTGGGCAGACCGACGTAGTCGGGCAGCGTAAAGGTAGGGCGGACATCGAGCGTGATCGTGATGGTCGCGGACTGGTCGGGCGCAAGCGTGCCTTCCTGCACGTCGGTGATGTTGAGCGCCTCGATCTTGGACTGCTCAAGACCGCTGCGGTAGGCCTTAGAAAGGACCTTCTGCTTGAACTCGTCGCCGATCTCCTTCGCGTAGCGCTTCAGCACGAGATTGGCGGGAGCTTTGCCCGGACGGAAGCCGGGGAGACGGGCGTGCTTGGAAATCTCGCCGATCACGGCCTGGTGTTCGGCGGCGACTTCGGCCTGGTCGAGCGTGACGACGAGGCTTTTGCGGGTTTCTGAGACGTCTTTGATTTCGATGTTCACGGTATAAAAAGAGCAGAAGGGTTCTGTTTGTAGAATTGGCCAAAATACGGCTCCGCCCTCGAAGCGGTCAATGCCTGATTCTACACGCTTGAAACCCTGGCCGCAGCCAAACTTGATGCAGTCTTCCGATGCCCAGCCTCCGTCACCTGCTCGCCAAGCACCCCCCCCTGCTCCTGATCGACTCATCGTCCATCCGGATTCAGATCGGCCTGTGGCACCAAAATCGGCTGTCATGGCAAATCGAAGAGGCCGAGGCCGGCACCGCGCTCTTCGCTTGCACCGAGAAGCTATTGGAGAAACACGATCTCCACATTCGCGATCTCAACGCCTACATCTTCTGCGAGGGCCCCGGCTCCGTCCTTGGCATTCGCACGGCGGCGGTCGCCCTGCGCACGTGGCGCGTGATCAATCCGGCTCCCGCCTATGCCTACCAAAGCCTTGCGGTCGTCGCCCAAGCACTCGCACGGCCCGAGGTCAACGTGATCGCCGATGCCCGTCGAGATTCTTGGCATGTCTTGAACCTCGGCGGCACCCTGCGCCGCGTGCCCACGGCCGAATTAACCGGCGAATGCATCATGCCCGAAGGCTTCCGTCACTGGACTCCCTTGCCTGCCGGACTCAGGCGCACTCCTTACGATCTCACCGCACTTTTTTCGCAACCGGCGATCTTGGATGCGGACCTGTTTCACGCGAACGCCGAACCCGATGCGTTTTCGCACGAAGAGCCCTCCTATGTGACGTGGACACCGCAAGTCCACCAGGCTCCGCCCCGCTAACCCATGGCCACCGCCTCACGCCTTCCCCTGCGCTGCTGGGCCGAGATCGATCTCGCGGCGCTTGAGCGCAACCTGCATCTCATCCGCGCCTCCATCCCCGCGCACATGCGCTATGTTTCCGTGGTCAAGGCCGACGCCTACGGCCACGGTCTGCACCAGACCGCCGCCCGCCTTATGCACGCGGGAGCCGATCTTTTCGGCGTGGCCAACCTCGCCGAAGCCTCCGCCATCCGCGAGTTGAGTCCCGACTGGCCCATCCTCCTTCTCAGCCCGCTTCTCCCAGATGAAGACCGCCATGCAGTCGATTACGAGGTGGCCGCCACCGTATCGTCGGCCGACGAAGTCATCCGCCTCGACTCCGCCGGGCGGACCGCCGGCCGCATTGTCACGGTTCACCTCAAAATCGACACCGGCATGGGGCGTCTCGGTGTGTGGCACGATGAGGCGCCCGCTCTGTATCAAAAAATTCGTGACGCGAAGAACCTTAAGCTGGCCGGAGTGTTCACCCACTTCTCAAGCCCCGATGACGATCCCGCGTTCACCGCCGAACAACGTCGCCGGTTCCTCGCCGCGCTCCAAAAATGCGAGGACATCGATCTCTCCACACTTCTCATTCATGCCGACAACAGCGCCGGCTTGGAAACCATCGAGGTAGCCGGCCCCTTCAATGCCGTTCGGGTGGGCTTGCTTCAATTTGGAATCCTTCCCCATGCGGGTTCGCTGCTTTCACAGGTGCAGGCCGAGCCTGTTTTCAGTTTCCGCACCCGCGTAGGCCTGGTCAAACGCCTGCCCGCCGGCACGGGCATCAGCTACGGAAGCACCCATGTGCTTTCCCGTGACACCACCGTCGCCATCCTGACCGCAGGCTACGGCGACGGCCTCCCTCGCGCCGCCAGCAACCGTGGCCATGTGTTGGTGCGCGGCCAACGTTGTCCCATTTTGGGACGTGTCACCATGGATCAAACCATCGTTGATGTTTCCCATGTTTCGGGCGTTTGCGCCGGTGACGAAGCCGTGCTCGTGGGACGTCAGCTCGACGCGGAGATCGGCCTGGCTGAGTTCAGCCGGCTCGCCGACACGATCCCGTGGGAGACGCTTTGCTCGGTGACCAAACGGGTGCCGCGCCTTTATCGCACGTCGCTGGGACTTTAGCGAAATTTGCAGAGATTTACCCTCCTTGAAATTGACCTGAAACCTTGACCGAAGAGGAGCGTCCTATTGCGGGAGGACAAGATTACGTCATGCTTTCTGTTAATCCCACATCTACCCCATGAAGCTGGATATCTCCCCACAAGACGCCTGGCAGCCCTTGCCATCAAAAGATTGGAACGAAGACGCCGCCCGCCACTTGTTGCGCAGGGCCGGCTGGGCCGCTCAACCAGCCGAAGTCAGCCGTCTTATGAAGGACGGGTTGAGCGCGAGCCTTGATCGCCTTTTCCCGGCGACCGCCACTTCTTTCTCCAAACCACGTCTGGTGGAAAACATCGAGAAGGACGCTCCCGACTACGCTAAAAAAATCCGATCCGCTGAATCCCTTGAACAACGCCGGCTCATCCAGCGCGAACAACGCGAACGCCAGCAGCAGGCGATCCAAGACCTTAGCATCAAGTGGCTCCAATTTGCCTCCCTTCCTGAAAACGCAGTCGCCGAGAAATGGGTCCTATTCCTCAGCGACGTCTATGTGGTAAGCCAGGAGAAGGTTCAAAACACCGCGTCGATATACAGTTATCAGGACACGCTGCGTCAGGGAGCCTTCGGCAAAGCCCCGGATCTCGCCAAAGCCGTTTCGCGCACACCCGCGATGATCCGCTATCTCGATTTGCAGGACAGCAAAACAGGCACACCCAACGAGAATTTCGCCCGTGAACTTTTCGAACTCTTCCTGCTCGGCGAGGGCAACTATACAGAGCAGGATATCAAGGAATCTGCGCGCGCTTTCACAGGCTATCGAGAGCATCAGGGCATGTTCCGTCTGGTTAAGGATCAACATGACGAAAGCCCCAAAACCATCTTCGGGAAAACAGGGAATTTTTCCGGCGACGATGTCATTGATCTGGCCTTCACCCAGCCGGCTGCAGGCCGTTTCCTGCCCCACGAGATGGTCAAGTTTTACCTCTCCGACGACAACCTGCCCATCGAATACCTGGCCATGATTGGCGATTGGTGGAGCACCACCGGCTACGACATGCGCAAGCTCGCGCAGCGTTTTTTCGGAAGCCGACTGTTCTTCGATCCGGCATTTCGCGGCACCTACATCAAAAGCCCCATTCAGTTCTACCTTGGGCTCGTGCAAGACTTGAATCTCAACGTCGCTCCAATCCAGCGTCACGCCATGAACGCTCTTCGTCTCATGGGAGAAAATCCGTTCCGTCCGCCCAATGTCCGCGGCTGGGTCGGGGGCCGCCTCTGGATCAACTCCGGCACGCTCAGTTCCCGTCGTCAGCTCGTGGAAACGCTTTTCACTCCGATCAACGAGGACACCCTCAATGCAGACGAACAACTGCAACTTGTCGCCGCCCGTTCCGCCGGCCTGAGCAACTTCACAGTCACCGACGAACGCCTCGACGCGATGCTCGCCAGCATGACACCGGAACAGATCACCGCACGCTTCGTGGATTATTTCCTGCCGATCAAGGTGGATTCTTTCTTCCGGTCCAACGTCCTCGCTTTCCTCTCCGATCCGGCGGCCAAAGACCGCCTCGCCCGCCTGCGCAGCACCGCCATCACCCTGCTGCAGTCCCCCGAATATCAACTTTGCTGACCACACCCCGTCATGAATAATCCTCAAAACTTTCTACCCACCACCCGTCGCGAATTTCTCAAATGGGGCGGACGCGGCATTGGACTCATCGCATTCAGCCGCTTTGCACCGTCGTTCCTAGTCGAATCAACCCTCGCCGCCACACCATCGCCAGAGAAAGACCGGTCGATCCTCGTGCTCGTCCAACTGGCGGGCGGCAACGATGGGCTCAACACCGTCATTCCTTTCGAAGACGCAAACTACTACCGGCTGCGCCCCACCCTCGGCATTAAAAAAGAGGACGTGCTCCCGATCAGCGACACACTCGGCCTCAATCCGTCCATGTCCGCCCTGCATGCCCTCATCAAAGACGGAAAGGCTGGCATCGTCCAAAACGTGGGTTACCCGAATCCCAATCACAGTCACTTCCGCTCCTCTGAAATCTGGGAGACCGGCAGCTCCAGCAACGAGTTTCTCGCCACCGGCTGGATCGGTCGCTTCCTCGACAATGCCTGCGCGGGCACGCCCGACGGCACCGGTGCGGATCCCGTCGCCGTTCATGTGACCAACGAGATGCCCGAATCCTTCATCTCGGCCACGCCGCATCCCACCTTCGGCCTGAACGGCAGTGGCGGACGGGGTAATCCGACCAACCTGTCGTTCCTGGAAAAACTCGTGCAACACGATGATCACGACGAAAACGCCAACGCCTCCTTCCTCAAAGCCACGATGATGGATGCCCTCGTCACCGAGAAAAGGGTCCAGCGCGTTCTCGGAAGTTATCAGGCCGAAGCCTCCTACCCCGCCAACAGCTTCGCCCAGTCCCTGCGAAATGTAGCCGCGCTCATCGCCGCCGGTATGTCCACCCGCGTTTACTTTGTTTCATTGGGAGGCTTCGACACCCACAGCAACCAGTTCCAGACACACCAACGCCAGCTCCAAACCCTTTCCGACGGTCTCGCCGCCTTTCAAAAAGATCTGGTCGCAAAGAAACTCGATTCGCAGGTTCTCACCATGACGTTTTCCGAGTTCGGCCGGCGCCCCAACGAAAACGCCAGTCGCGGCACTGATCACGGCACCGCCGCCCCGTTATTTGTGATGGGCTCGCAACTGCAAGGATCGCTGCATGGCACCGCGCCATCACTCGACCTCCAGCACAACCAAGACGTCACCTTCACGACTGATTTCCGCCAGGTTTACGCCACCGTCCTCGACAAGTGGTTCTCGTGCCCAACTGACAAGATTCTCGGGAAAACCTATACCCCGCTCCCATTCATCTAAAGACATAACTCGTTCGATTTAAAGCGGGTTGAAATTTAAATCGTCCCTTAAAATGTCAGTTAAGATATTTGGCGCAACGCGTTGACATAACACATAGGTATTTATACCTATATCGAGCGACAAGCTGTCGCTTTGATGATTTTACGCCTACCATCTAAAACCCATACATACCTATTTCTAATAGGTCTTTTAGTATTTTTTGGCCGATCATTCCTAGAGGCGGCGACCTATACGTGGGACGGAAACGGCGGAAACGCACCCCAGACGACTTGGTCGACAGGCAATAACTGGAATCCAAACACGGCACCTTTAAGCGGCGGCAACGATGACTTGGTTTTCACAACCTCAAACAAAACGACCAACAGCGCTGACGGCGGCAGTTGGACAATCAATTCCCTGTCCTTCGATAGCAACGCCGGCGCATTCAGCCTGAGTGGCAGCGACCTTGGCATCGGCGCCGGCGGCATCACCAATAACAGCACCAGCACTCAGACCATCGCCAACCAGATCACCCTGGGTGCCAATCAAACTTGGAATGCGTCCAGTGGCCCGATCATTATCAATGGCTACGTCGGCGGTAGCGGAAAGAATCTCACTCTCGCCGGCTCCGGGGACATCACTGTAAACAACCAACTCAACGGCGCGGGAACGGTCACCACCAGCGGTTCGGGTGCACGGACGCTTAATGGTTACACGAGTGCCGGCACGTTCAACATCGGTGGCAGCGGCACTACGGCCTTCACCGGCGAAGTAAATGCCAGCAGCGGCATCAACATCACCGGCAGTGGCAATGTCACCTTCAGCGGCCAGATTGACAACGGAACCCTGACCCTCAACGGCACGGGAACCACCACCCTAAGCGGCAGTGGTTCAAAGAATATAAGCTCCACCGTGGTCAACAGCGGCACCCTCGTCATGGCGCAGACCGGCGGAGGCGACTCCATCAACGGCAGTCTGACCGTCAATAACGGCGGCACCGTCAGCTTCTCCGGCAACGATCAGATTCCCGCGTGGCAAACCGTCACCTTGAACGCAGGCAGCACCCTTCTTCTCGGCAATACCTCCCAGACCTTCACCAATCTCGTCATCACCGGTGATTCCGTCATCGATTTTGGCGGCAGCGGGTCGACCATCAATCTCAGCTCCATCAGCGTCACGAATAACGCCATTCTCACCATCGTGAACTGGAACAATGCCGTCGACACCTTCACTTCGAATACCAACGCCAGCAGCCAAGCCGTTCAGATCTACTACGCCGACACCGGCACCTCAGGCACCTACACAACGGGCAGCGGGGCAATCACGCCCGCCACGCCCGTCCCTGAACCGACTACTTACGGCCTGTTGTTAACGGGGGCCAGCGTAACTCTGGTCACATGGCTCCGACGCCGACGAACAAGACAGGGGTTAAAGGCCTGATTACTTGCCGATACCGGAAGCACGGAAGCCCAAGGCGCGAAGCTTTGCCAGATCCACAATGTTGCGACCGTCAAAAATAAAGGCGGGTTTTTGCATGCCTTCAAAAATTTTGGCGTAATCAAGCGTTTTGAATTCATCCCACTCCGTTACGATCGCGATGGCATGCGCACCGGCGGCCGCTTCATAGACGTTTGTTGCGACGGAAAGACGAGGATTTGACTGCCCCTTGCCAAGCACGTCGGAGACGATTTCGGCAGCGGTTACCTTGGGGTCGTAGACGACAACACTGGCTTGTTCTGAAAGCAGATCGCGCACGACGTTGATCGCGGCGGATTCACGCGTGTCATCCGTGTCCTTCTTGAATGCAAAACCCAAAACGGCGATCCGCTTGTCCGCCACGGTGTTGAACAAGGTGCGCACAATCTTCGCCGAAAAACGCTGCTTCTGGTAGTCGTTCATCTTAACCACGCTCGCCCAGTAGGAGGCGACCTCAGGCAGACCGAAGCTTTCACACAGGTAAGACAGATTAAGAATATCCTTCTGGAAACAGGAGCCGCCAAAACCCACGGAAGCCTTTAAAAATTTCGGGCCGATCCGTGAGTCTTTTCCGATGGCGTTTGCCACTTCATCCACATCCGCTCCGGTCGCCTCGCACAAAGCGGAGATGGAATTGATCGACGAAATACGCTGAGCCAGAAAAGCATTGGCCACCAACTTGGAAAGTTCGGACGACCACAGATTCGTCGTGATAATGCGCTCACGCGGAACCCAGCGTGCATAGACACTGACAAGCGTCTCCACCGCCTTGTCCCCCTCCGGGGTGCGCTCTCCGCCAATCAGCACACGATCAGGCTTTATCAAATCTTGCACCGCAGTGCCCTCCGCAAGAAACTCCGGATTGGAAAGGACCTGGAAAGTCGCGCCCGACGTGTTGGCTGCAAGGATTTGCTGGATAGTCTCGGCCGTCTTTACCGGGATGGTCGATTTTTCGACGATGATCTTAGGGGTTGTCGCCACCTCGGCGATCGTGCGCGCCACCGACTCGATATAACGTAGATCGGCCGCACGACCTGCGCCCACGCCGTAGGTTTTGGTCGGCGTATTGACTGAAACGAAAATGATATCCGCAGCCGCTATGGCGGGCTTCACATCGGTTGAGAAAAATAGATTCCGCCCGCGCGCTTGCTTCACGACCTCGTCGAGCCCCGGCTCGTATATCGGCAACGTATCCGAGTTCCACGCCGCGATGCGGGCCGCGTTCATATCAACGACGGTCACTTGAATGTCCGGAGCCTTGAAGGCGATCATCGCCATTGTCGGACCGCCCACGTAACCAGCGCCAATGCAGCAGATTTTCATAGTTGTGAGGAGCTAACTTGCAGACGTCTTCCCCTGAATCCAAGGCGGATTTTCCAGCTCCCATAAAATACAAGCCACATCCCACTCTTGGACGGGCGCCTTCTTGCACACTGAATACGTCTGCAGGCCAGGTCTATCTCACCGAAAACGCCCCGCCACCTCCACAAAGCGCCGGCCTGCCTCGGCCAGATCTTTTTCACCCAAAACCCCAAAACTTAAACGCACAAAATTCTTCGGGATATCATCTCCGAAGCACAACTCCCCCGGCACATAAAGCACCCCCGCTTCGACACACGCGCGACAGAAGGGCGAATCGAGCCCCGCATCAAATGCAGCCGGCGCTTCCAGCCAGAGATATAACCCCCCTTCCGGCACCTGCCAGCGCCACCCAAGCTCCGGCAGTCCTGCATCTGTCAGCGCGGCGTGCAGCACATTCATTTTTTTCAAATAGGCCGGGCGGATTATCGCGAGTTGACGGTCCAATCCTCCCGTCGCCAACACCTGTTCCAAAATAGCTTGGTTAAAGTTTGTCGTGCCGAAGTCATGATGTCCCCGCACATACATCATCTTCGCCAACAACGAGGCATCCGTGCAGGTGCCATATCCAACCTTTAATCCGCTCGCGAAAGGCTTGGTCAGAGTCGAGACATACAGCTTCGGGAAATCTTTCCACGCCGGCAGGCTCAAGACGCTGCGCGCAGGATGCGGCGTTTCAAAATAAAGCTCCCGATAAGCGGCGTCCTCCACCACAGGCACGACAACACCCTCGGCGGTGAGTGCATCCGCCACGGCATTTTTCTCACTTTCATCCAAACTGCGGGCGGATGGATTCGAGAAATAACTGACAAAATACACCGCCTTCAGTCGCGGCAACTCGCCTCGTGTTCGCATCCCCGCCAGCAAGGATCGCAACGCCGGTCCATCGATACGCCCCTCTTCGTTCAATGGAAGCGAACGCGCCTGCGCGCCGAGCCCGCTCAACATTTCCAGATAAACAAAATAACTCGGTCGATCCACCAACACGATGTCACCCGGATCACACAACACCTGCATCGCCACATAGAGCGCCTGTTGGGAACCGTTCGTGATGAAAAAACCATCCTTGATCGCCGCTGCTTGGGATTTCAGCTCCGGCTCCTGCTCGATCAGCCGGTCCGCAAGCAACGCCCGCAACCCTGGCCGACCCTGATTACTGCCATACTGAAGATATTGGGGCTCACCCGGCTGTCCCGCGAGGGCCGCGACAGCAGCCTGCACGGCGTCTACAGGCAACGTTCGGTTATCTGTAAAGCCGGCCGCCAACGACAACAGGCTGGGATTCTCCAGCATCAAAGTCATCAGTCGCGCAATCGTCGGAGGACGCGCACGCTCTCCAAGCAGGGAAAAACAAGACGAAGGATCGGACATGGGTTTCACGAAATTACGAAGGCGAAAATAACTTCAATAAAAAAGGCGCAGGGAGCAACGTCCCTGCGCCTTGAAAGATTTCAAACGGACATCAGGCCGGTGAAGGCGACGGTGTTGCGGCGCCACCCAGGCCTCCGGTGACTTCCTTGCTGGCTGGTTTTTTAGCAGCCTTGTCATCGTCGATTCTTGGCAAAGCCGGTGGAATTTCACGAATAACCGGGGAACTCATCACGCCGTCCTTGAGGATTTCCAAGACGTGCTTCCCTTCGATTGTTTCGTGCTCAAGCAACGCCTCGGCAACTTTATCGAGCGCCGCACGGTGTGTTTTGATGATCTCAGTCGCACGCTGATACTGGGAATCAACAATGCGGAAGACTTCCGCATCAATCTTGCGGGCGGTCTCCTCGGAATACGGCTGGCTGCGAGTGATTTCACGGCCAAGAAACACGGTGTCGTTGCTCTCTCCGTAGGCGATCATTCCGAGCGGGCTCATACCCCAGTCGCAGACCATGTGACGGGCGATCTTGGTAACCTGCTTGATATCACCCGATGCTCCATTGGAGATGTCGTGCAACACCAGTTCCTCCGCGATACGACCGGCGCAGCCGATGGCGATACGTATTTCGAGACGCTTTTTTTCCTGAGTAAGAATATCTTTGCTCGGGATATACATCGTGCTCCCGAGGCTGCCACCACGCGGAATGATGGTGACCTTGTGCACGGGCAGCAGACCGTCATCGAGCACAGCCGTCACCAGCGCATGACCGGCTTCATGGTAAGCGGTGAGCTTCTTTTCGCCGTCGTCCATTACGCGGCGACGTTCGCGACCGAACTGCACTTTTTCACGGGCATCATCGACGTCGATCATCTCGACTTTTTTCTTGTTACGACGGGCGGCAAGCAAAGCCGATTCGTTCAGAAGGTTGGCCAGATCCGCGCCGGAAAGTCCGGGGGTGCCGCGGGCGATGACATTCAAGTTAACATCTTCGGCCAGCGTGATTTTGCGCGCATGCACGCGGAGTATCTGTTCACGTCCCACAAGATCTGGAAGATCGACATAAATCTGGCGATCAAAACGGCCCGGACGCAAAAGCGCCTGATCGAGCACATCGGGACGGTTGGTAGCCGCGATGATGATGATGCCTTCGGTGGTGTCGAAGCCGTCCATTTCCACGAGCATGGAGTTTAACGTCTGCTCGCGCTCGTCGTTGCCGCCACCCAAGCCGGCGCCGCGTTGACGGCCGACCGCGTCGATCTCGTCGATGAAGATGATGCATGGAGCATTCTTGCGACCTTGTTCGAACATATCGCGAACCCGGCTCGCGCCGACACCCACGAACATCTCCACGAAATCGGAACCTGAAATACTGAAAAACGGCACTTCAGCTTCACCAGCGACGGCCTTGGCGAGCAAGGTCTTGCCGGTGCCGGGAGGACCGACGAGAAGCAATCCCTTGGGAATCTTGCCTCCCATTTTTTGAAATTTTTTCGGGTCTTTGAGAAATTCAACCACCTCGGCGATTTCCTCTTTCGCTTCATCGCAACCAGCGACCTCCGAGAAGGTGATCTTGTCACGATCTCGCGCGAGCAACTTGGCTTTGCTCTTTCCAAAGTTCATCGCGCCACGGCCGGCCTGACGCAACTGGCGCACGAAAAGGAAATACAGCAGGCTGATGACGAGAATGATCGGAAGTATCTGCGACGCGAGCTGGCTCCACACATTGCTGATGGGCGGCTCTTCAAAAAGTTTGGTCTTCTGCAAACGCTGCAAACCATCCTGCGTGAGGCTGCCCGAAGCACGGAACAACGCTGTCTTCGTGCCATTCGCGTCAAACGACGCCTCTTTAGCCTTACCCGTGAGCACGGCACCTTCCGGACCGTAGGAACCATCGTGGCGAATCACGCCCGATTCGATTTTGCCTTGATCAGCCAGATCCATGACCTCCTGAATCTTGAGGTCTGCAACCGGCGTTCCATGGCTCGGGCTCAGGTAGAAAAGCGCGAGCACGGCGGCTACAATTGACAGCCAAATCAAAGCGACCTTAAGCGGAAACCGGTCCGGCGGAAGGTTTTTGAGGGGGCGGCGTTTGCTATCGTTCTTAGGGTCAGGCATTATACGATTAAAGACTTAACAAGGACCGTGTAGGTTCCCGAGTATTAAGTCAATTGGCCCAACCCTATTATTTCCGTGGTTTAATTGAGCCCCGTCGCGGTGCTTTTTCGAAAAAAAGCAGCCCTTTTCGGATCACGGCAAACCCCCTGCGACCCAAGCTGAAACGCGTCGTTTTACCCTGCTCCACCGCAGCCAGCAAAAGGATAAAGCCTTGGCGAGAAAGATCACCCGTATCTTTCTGCAACGCCAGCCAGCGATAAAGCGCACGGCGCACAATCGCACGAGGTTTGCCCTCAAGCCCTTTCACATCGAGTCGCCGCTCTCGATCCAAAGGCCCAAGCGCATCAAGCCACGCCTCAAGCGCATCATCGTCCTCTTCCAAAAGCTCACGAGAAAGCGCCACGCCGGCCAGTGCATCGCGCTCGCGGGAAGCCGCAATCCAGCCAGGCAGCACTTCATGCCGGATGCGGTTGCGCAAATAATCCCTCTTCTCGTTGCTCGCATCCTCACGCCATACAGCGCCCGCTTTCCGCAGCGCCTGCTCGAGTGTCTTTTTTGATAGCGTCAGCAACGGACGCACATGCACGCGCCCGCCAGTCATTACCTGCAACGGCCGAGGAGCCGCCAGCCCGGCCGTGCCGCTACCGCGTGCCAACCGCATCAACGCAGTCTCGGCGATGTCATCCTGCTGATGTCCCAGCCAAAGCGCCTTGATCCGTCGGCGTGCCAACACCTGCCGAAAGAAGGCAAATCGAGCTTCCCGCGCCTCGGCCTCGCTTGCCCCCTTGCGCGCTTGTTTCCACTCGGCGGACAAGAAAGTCACTCCGAGTGCTGCACACACCCGCCGGCAAAATACCGCATCCGTCGCCGAGGCTCGACCGCGTAGTCGATGATTGAAGTGCAACGCAACCAGCTTTGAACGCCGCTCCGGCCAGTGAGCCCACAAGAGCAACAGGAGCGCAAGCGAGTCCGCCCCTCCTGAAAAAGCCACCGCCCAACGCGGGTTCGCCGTGCGCCCAAACCCATCAACCCAGCCGGTCACTGCCGGATAAAACCGACCGACCGGAATGGTTAAAGCCAGCTGCGCCGCAACCTTAGTCCAAGGGGTTTTCGCATTGCGGCTCATAAGTCGAAAACGTGACCTCCCACTTCTAGGATGCACCGAAAATCCGCGGAATTTTCCCAATCTCTTTGGTTACGCGGTTAAACCGCCTTTTGAAAATATCCATCGCCACTTTAATCCGGCTCGGTCGTTTGACACGCTGCGGAGGAATTCGCAATTCAGGGCAAAGCGCGCGGAACGCCTCAAGCGTGGCCGGCATGGCTCGCTGCGAGAGATGGATGCTGTCCCAGAAATACCATTGGATCGTCTTCCCCCGCTCATCGATCAGGTGCGAAAAATTCTCAAGGAAACGGCCCCCGCAATCCGCGCAACGCCGGCGGGCGCTCTCGTTAAATAGCCGGGCGGCCCGGTTGCGTTCACGCCATGTTCCGGTGGTCACAAACGGATCGGCGTCCTTCAACGCTCCACCCCCAACCGTGCTCTGGCGGGAGGGCACCACATTATAAACGATGACTTGAAAGCCGCGTGCCACGACCTCGCGGACGACCTTGAAATATTCATCGAGGCACAGCTCGACAACCGTCTCGATCGAAACCCCTTTGAGCTGCGCCTGCTTTATTAGATGCGCACGGCAATCGATTTCCCCGAAGGAAAGCAGCACCCGCGCGCCCGGGGGAACCTTGGTATCCAGCACTTCGAAAAGCCGCTCGCGTCCCCGGGTCTTGGTGCCATGGCGCGGCAGGTTGTAGGCGAGCGCACTGCCGAGCCGGTAGGTTTTGAACCACGGCAACTGATCGTCCGATTCATTCGGCCAGTCCCGATGAATCACATTTCGCCCGCTGAAAAAACAGACATGGCTATCGCCAATGCAGTAGACGACCGGCTCCGCACCGGAATCGGCTGATGAACTTTTATCCATGAATAAATCCGCTCAGACGAAACTCAGATACTCCTTGCCGAAATACGGCACCAGTGCGGCGGGAATCTTCACACGTCCGTCCGCCTGCAGGTTGTTTTCCAAAAGGGCGGCGAGCACCCGGGGCACCGCGAGACCCGATCCGTTGATGGTGTGCACCAACTCGGGCTTGCCATCCTTGCCACGGAAACGGATCTGCGCGCGACGGGCTTGGAAGGTCTCGAAATTGGAGCAGCTCGACACCTCGAGCCAGCGCTTCTGCCCGGCGGACCAGACTTCGATGTCGAACTTCTTGGCCTGCGAAAACCCGAGGTCGCCGCCACACATGAGCAACACACGATAAGGCAAACCAAGCAGCTGGAGAAGGTGTTCGGCGTCACTGCGCAACGCATCCAGTTCGTCGTAGCTCGTCGTGGGGTGCACCCATTTCAGCAACTCGACCTTGTCGAATTGATGGAGGCGGTTTAGACCGCGCACGTCTTTCCCGTAGCTTCCGGCCTCGCGTCTGAAACACGGAGTGTAGGCGCAGCGTTTCACCGGCAACACCGTCTCATCAATGATCTCGTCGCGGAAAAAATTCGTAAGTGGCACCTCGGCGGTTGGCACGGCGTAAAAGCCGTCGGCGACAGCCTCATACATCTGACCTTCCTTGTCGGGTAGCTGACCCGTGGCGGTGGCGCTGGCGGCATTGACGAAAATCGGTGGGTTCACCTCCACGTAGCCCGCCTTGCCATTTTCATCCAAGAAAAAATGGAGCAACGCACGCACGATGCGGGCGCCGTCGCCGATGTAGAACGGGAACCCCGCGCCGGTGACCTTGGAACCGCGGGCGAAGTCGAACAGTTTGTCGAAGCCGGCGATCTCCCAGTGAGCCTTGGCGTCAGGCGAAAGCGCGCCTACATCGCCCCAGGTCGAAAAAACGATATTTTCTTCCGGTGTACGCCCATCGGGCACGCTAGCGTGGGGGATATTGGGCAGCGTCATCATGGCCTGCTTCAACCGATCCTCCATCTCCTTCAAGGCCGCTTCGCCTTCCTTCACTTGAGCCGAAACCGCCTTCATCTCCTGAACCTTGGCCATAAACTCCGGAGATCCCTTGGGCAGTTTGGCCATCTCGGTATTGGCCGCCTTTTGCAGGCCGCGCAGGCCTTCAACCTGCTGGAGTTTGATGCGCCACACCTCGTCCATCGCCAAAATGGCGTCGAGGTCCACGACGAGATGTTTTTTGGCCAGGGCCGCGCGGACCAGGTCCGGCGATTCGCGGAGAAGCTTGGGATCGAGCATGAGCGGTTAATCCAACCCAATCCTAGGGCTAAATAAACATAATTTTTGTCCGCTCAGGGTCCATTACTCCTAACCGATACGTCCAAGATAAGGATTTTTGATAACCCAAACGCCGGCTTGAATAGAATTTCCGCCATCGATTTTTAATGCAATATAGATACCGTAACATCGCACCTGCCATGAAAATAAAAATGCCATTACTATTCATAACCTCCCTGTTGGGGGCCATTTCCTCCCGCGCGGTGACACCAGGATCCATCTCAACCGTTACTCTCGCCATCACCGGTAGCAAAACAATCGAGAGCGACGCCAATACAGAGACCCTCCAAAAAGGCACTGCTGTTACTTCCAAATACACCAACGCCCAATTCCTTTCAGATCTCTACACAGAGGGCTACCTTACCTCAGGCGTAGTTCCCAGTGACACCAGCGCTACCGCCATCAAAGCAGGTATTTCGGGATGGCTCGTGGTCATGGTTGATCGCAGCCCGCTGCTGACCGACGATGGCAGCACCTTCGTATTATACGTCGTGAAATCAAGTACGGGGCAAAAAGTGGGCATTCCCGCCAGCCGGTTCAATTTTATGCCTGACACCGGAGTCTCCTCCGAGACTTACACCCAAACCTCTGACGGCATGGGAACTCCCCTGACCTCCACCCAAAAGTTCACGTCTCTCGTCAAATTCACCCTGAGCCAAGATGATGACGGCACGACCTATGATACGACTATACATGGCGTGGCTACCGGTGGATCATCCTCAAAAACCGTGACCCTAGGAGGCACCCCATATCTTTATAACCTTTATAGCGCGGTCAAAATTAACCCGATCTTAGGTGATTCCAGCAGCACCACGGACAGCACTTTGCTTCAAGGCTCCATCAGCTTCGGAGCTTTCAGTGCCATCGACATCTCTACCTACCCTGATCCCAACGCGCCCTGAACGAAGTGACCCCTTCCGTCCTTATTGCCCGGTGACTAACCTGATCAGCGATTCGCCTGCTTTTTTCTATGAGTCGAAAACTCTTGGTATCGCTGATCGTTATTTTATTGGCTCTGCTTGGATTTTTGGTCGCACGTCGATCATCCCGCGCTCCCTATACGGGAACTTCTGCAGTCCTGACGCGGCCACCGGCATCCCCATCTTTCCCCGCGGAAATCACCGCTGGCAATAAAGAGTCCGCACCACAACCCGTCCTCCTCAAAGGCGCCCCTGCATTAGCAAAGATACTGGAAGCTTCGACCGCCTACGATGCGAGTGCAGTGCCCATAATAGCCCCTTACCTCACGTCACCCGATAAAGACATACGTGACGCCGCTCGAGACGGTCTCATTCGCCTAGGTGAAGCCGCCGCGTCTCCCTATCTGCGCGAAGCCGCCATGAACGCAGCTACCCAGCAAGAGGCAGTAGAATTGATCAAAGCCGCCGACTATCTGGCCCTCCCTGCTTGGTGCACACCAAAAAAAACAGACGCAGTCTCCTCCGGCCCCAAAATCTCAAAATTCGACATCCTGATGGTGCGACACGATCAAATCGCGATTCACCTTACATCTCCCGGGGCTGTAATTGTTTCGCTTGAATTTATTAGGGGAAATTAAAACCATGAACCGATCAGCCATATCCAGCGCTGAAATTCCCTTGATCATTTCCCTATCCACATGCCGTTTTTCCCACCTTTTTCTGGATTGATCAGTTTATTGAAAAAGGACGCCTCAACCGAAGCCAAGGCCAAGCGTGTGGCCCAGCGAGAAGTAGACAGATACAATGCGATCACTGGAAATCCTTATCTGGTGAGCTTCCCTCGCACCGGCAGCCATTGGCTGCGAATGCTATCGGAGCTATATTTTGAACGTCCTACTCTGGTCCGCCCTTTTCATTTCAGAGGGAGCACCAATTACCTCTATTTGCATCATCATGATGTGGATTTGGATCTCCAGCGCGAGAACGTCATTTACCTCTACCGCGAGCCAGTCTCAACCGTTTATTCCCAGCTCACTTACCACAACATGGATTTGAACTGCGAAGACAGCATACGTCAAACGACCGAGCTGTATGCCAATCATGTTGAAAAATGGCTCTGCCGGGAGTCCTTCACCACCCGTAAAACCATCCTGAATTACGGAAAACTTCAGGCTGATCTCATACCGGAGTTCAAGAAACTTACCGATCATCTTGGCCTTCCACTCGATCAAGACCGCCTGCTCTCCGTCAGCGCTCAGATCACCAAGGATAAGGTCAAACAAAAGACCGTCCGTCACGACGACAAGGTTGTGAACCAATGTGCGGACTATGCGGACCAGCGCTGTACCTTTAAAACCAAACACGAGGACTTGATTTGGAAGGTCATGCTCGAAGGTCGGCCGCACCTCGGCGAATACTTCCCGCGCTAGTCTTTTATACGCGGAGCTGCGCAACCAAGCCTCTCTTGGTTCGAGGCCGTCAGCCGTCACATGAAACTCAGCAATATCCTAAGCTTCTACGCATTCCCCAAGCGGCATGTGATTCAATTCAGCCCGGTTCGCACCGGCAGCACGATCATCTACAACCTGCTCAGGGAGTGCCTGCCCGATAAGACCGTGACCAAGGCGCATACCTATTGCCGTCATTTCGGACACCTCCCCCTCGTTGCGACGACCCGGCATCCCTTAGACTGCATCAGCTCGATGATTCAGGTCAAAAACGCCCAACCCGACGATGAAACAATCCGCAGCACGGTCGAACGGTTCTACGCCAACGGCGGCACCGACCTGATTCGCATCAAAAACGAGCGCAAAATACTTCTGCTTCGCTACGAGGAATTCGTCGACGATTACGAACCCGTTTTCTCGAGCTTCGAAGCATATTTCGGCATCTCGATTTCATCCGATAAAAGGGCCGATCTCACCGCGAAATACAACATCGAGAGCACGAAGAAAATCGCGGCCAGCCAGGATGGTTTCGCAACCTGGGATCCGGTTACGAAAATCCACGGCCAGCACATTTCGAAATTCGGCGGCCGCCCGTTTGCTTACAAAAAATATTTCACCGATCCCCAGATCGATCTGCTTAAATCGCTCTGCGAAGACTATATGAGCACCTTCGATTACGATTAAAAGGCACAGACGCCTGCATCCGAATTCACACCTTCAAAAGCCCTCCAATTTACCAATGAAAAACCCAACCGTCTGCCTCTTTTATGGTTTCAGCCGCAACCTGACCACCTTGTTCGCGAGCCTTTTCTCGCTTCATCCCAAGTGCCAGGTCCTGAATCACAGCAGCAAAGTGATCCTCGCCGAAAAGGATAATTTTCTCGCGGTGCGGACCCCCAAGTCGCTCGAAAAATTTATCCAGTCCGCCATCAAAAACTCTTCGAAAAACATCAAGGGCGTAGGCGGCTCCATCGTTTCCTCCCACGCGTTTACCACGTCGTTTTCGAGCGAGGAGATCAGCACCCGGTATCAGGCCCGCTTCGGCACGGAAACCATGAAGAATGAGATCGAATCGCTCGTCTGGAAGGACGCCGCCCACATGACCGATTTTCTTGAGGACAACGGTATCTCCGCCCTCGAAGTGGCCGCAGCCTATCCGGAAGTGCGCTTCATTCTGCCGATCCGTAATCTGGTCGACTGCATCCTCTCGAACGTCACCAAGCACAAGGGCCGCTGGGGCAACCACACCATCGAAGAAATCGCCGAGATTATCATCCGCCGCACTCGCGATTTTCTTGAAATGGAAAAGAAGTGCCCCGCCCAGTTCATGCATTTCTTCCAGGACGAAGTGGACGCCAAGACGGTCGCCCGTCTGGGCGAATTCATGGGCCTTGAAGCTTCGCCCCAATGGAACCAGGACTTCCTCGACTGCTATATACTCAAGCCGTCCGATGGAACTTCCGCCGAGTTCAAGAAAACCTATTCGAACCTGGTCAGGCAGTATTTGAGCGGATCTCCGGAAGCAGCCAAGTTCCTATCCTTCGCGGAACAAATTCCGACCGTCCCAGCATCCGTCTGATCCGGGTGGGGCGGCGCGGGTGGCAAACTCCCTTGCGATTGTCCTTCCGCCCCCGAAGTCTTTACCCACTCAATCATGCCGACCTCTTCGCCGGTTAACGTCATCTGCATCAAATGGGGCACCCGTTACGGGCCTCATTACGTCAACATCCTGCACCGCTCGGTCGCGCGTCATCTCAAGCGTCCCTTTCTTTTCCACTGCTGCACGGAAAATGCCGCCGGACTCGATCCGGAGATTCGCATCATCCCCTTCCCCTCCAACCCCGGTGTCAAACGCGGGTGGCCGGACGTGCTGGTGAAACTGATGGTCACCCAGGATGGTTTTGGTGGGCTGCAGGGGCCCACGCTTTTCCTGGATCTGGACGTCGCCATCATGGAAGACATCGGATGCTTCTTCGATTACCAGCCCGGCAAGAACTGCATTATCCATAACTGGGTGATGGCCCACAAGGAACTCATGGGTCGCCGGCCGGCCGTCGGCAATTCCTCCATCTTCCGTTTCGAAGCCGGCAATTCGAATTACATTTACGAAACCTTCGTGCGCGAAATGCACCGCGCGGAAGACCGCACCATCTTTAACACCGAGCAGGCCTTCATGACCTACGCAATGAAGGAGGTTCATTGGTGGCCCGAAGAATGGGCGCGCAGCTACAAGCGCCACTGCCGGCCGGCCTTTCCCTTCAATCTGTTTTGCACCCCCAAGCCGCCAAAGAACTGCCGCATTCTCGTGTTCCACGGCCGCCCCGATCCCGACGAAGCCCTCACCGGCTACAAAGGCCGCAAACTGCACCATCACATCAAGGCCGCTCCGTGGATCAGCGACCACTGGTGCCTCCTCTGAGCAGACGCACCGGCATGAACACCTCAGGGCATGGCTTCTGGGACTGCCTCGACGCGGTCCTGGTAATCAATCTCGACCATCGCACGGACCGCTGGAACGAATTGCGCAGCCATCTCGCCGGCATCGTGCCCGAGGAAAAACTCCATCGCATACCCGCCGTCCTCGGCCGGACCCTGCCGGGCTATGAACGATCCCGTTGGTTTCGTCGCACCAAACGCGCCTCCACTTGGGGCGGACGCGCCGGCTGCCTGCTCTCCCACCGCAACGCCCTGCGCCTCGCTCGCGAACACGGATGGCGCCGCGTGCTCATCCTCGAAGACGATGCTCGCCTCTCCCTTCCGCTCGACGGCGAAGCCGGCCGTGATCTGGCCGCCTTCATCGAATCCAACGGGTCTGTCTACGGTGCGTTTTTTTTGGGATTCACCACTCCCAAAACTCCGGTTCGCCGCTTACTGGACTTGAAAAGCGGCTCCGCTCTTTTCCAGATCGGTGGCTGCAGCACCACGCACGCTTACGTGGCCGACGCCTCGCTCTACGAACCTCTGCTCGCCCGCTTCCCTTCCGACGACTCGCAAGTCTGGGCATGGCTTGCGCGCCATGTAGCCATTGACCGCTGGTATTCGCTACATCTCGACCGCCTGACACGCATCGCGGCGCTTTCCCCGCAGGCGGTCATCCAAGGCGCCTCGCTTTCCGACATCACCGGACGCGAAGCCGACTATCATGAGGAAAACACGGCCGATTTGCTGACGCCCTTGCAATCATCCCCGGCAGTCTGGCCGTTCGCCCGCGCAGCCGCTTGCTTCGCACGTTCGGCAGGCAGCGTCACCCGCACGTTAAAATGGTGGCTGCGACTGGTGCGCGGCTTATAACGCCCCTTCCTCCGCCATGACGACCACCCACACAGGCGACATCCGCGTGAAGTTTTTCGGCAAGGGTCAGCCGACGTATGATCGCTCCAAGATAATCAGCCGCTTCCCCGGGCGGGACGGCGTGTGGGGACGCTGCAAATTCATCTTCGATCTCGACTGCCGCGACTACGACTGGGTGCTCGTCTACGACGACCTTAACTCCAAGGACGGCGGCGAGCGTTTTTCCACCCGCATCGAGGAACTCGCCTGTCCGCAGAAAAACACACTGCTCGTCACCACAGAGCCCTCCAGCATCAAGGTTTACAGCCGTGCATTCACCTCCCAGTTCGGTGTCGTGCTGACCAGCCAGGAGCCGTGGGCCCTTCGTCATCCCCACGCGATTTTTTCCCAGCCGGGTCTGAACTGGTTTTACGGTCACGATTATAACCACATCCGCGACAATCCTCCCCTCACCAAAACCTCCGAGTTCTCGACTGTCTGCAGTTCGAAACAACAGAAGCACACCCTGCACAGTCTGCGCTACGAATTCACCCAGAAGCTCAAGGCCGTCATGCCTGAGCTGGAAATTTTCGGTCACGGCGTCCGCCCCATCGACAGCAAGACCGAGGCACTCGACTCCTTCCGCTACCACCTAGCGATCGAGAACCACCTCGCTCTCCATCACTGGACGGAAAAGCTCTCCGACTCGTTTCTCGGTCTGTCTCTCCCCTTCTACTTCGGCTGCCCTAATGTCTTCGACTACTTCCCCGAAGGCAGCGTCGTCCCCATCGACATCCGTAACTTCGACGAGTCGGTCGAAACCATCCGCCGCACCATTCACGATAACGCCTGGGAAAAGCGCCTTGATCTCCTCAAAGAGTCCCGTCGTCGCGTGCTGGAGGAATACCACTTGTTCGCCGTAGCCGAGAAAATTATCCGCGAACGCCACCAACACGGAGTAGGCACCCAAGGCGGACGATTGCTCAGCCGCCGCGCAGCCCGGCACCAGAACGCCTGGACGGGCGTCAGCCACATTCTCGAACTGGCAAACGCCCGCGTGCGAAACTACCTCGCGACCCGATAAACGCACTCCATGTCATGCTAAAAGTCGCGGTCACCACCGACATGCTCCAGCAGGACTTGGAGAAATTGTGCCCTCGCAATGAACTGCACTGGGGCCGGTGTGAGTTCATCATCAATCCTCCCGCCGGAACCGCCTGCGATTATTGGATCGTTTACTGCGGAAGCCGTCCGCAAGACCGCATGGTCTGCGCCCCGGAGAATACGCTCTTCATCGCCGGGGAACCGCCCTCTAAAAAAATCTACCCGCGCGGCTATTACGCACAATTCCACAACGTCATTTCCACCCGCGCCTCCGATCCCCACCCGCGGATAACCGCCACCGCTCTCGGCCTGCCTTGGCACGTCGGTCTCCGAAACAACCGCTATCTCTACGGCTACGACGAACTGAAAGCCCTGCGCCCGACGCCGAAGCAGAATAAAGTCTCCGTCGTGTGCTCGTCTCTGCGCACCACCGAGGGCCAGCGCCAACGTCTCGATTTTCTCAACTTCCTCAAGCAACAACTCGGCGACCGCATCGTGCACTTCGGACGCGGCTTCACCCCTATCGACGACAAGATGGAGGCCATCGCTCCCTACCGGTTCCATCTCGTTTTGGAGAATTCCCGCTCCGATCACTATTGGACGGAAAAACTCGCCGACGCCTACCTTGGCTGGTCATTTCCTCTCTATCTGGGCTGCCCCAATGTTAACGAGTATTTCCCCGAGAACTCATTCGCCCGCATCTCCCCCGACGATCCGGCGGCCGCTGTTGCCTTGATCGAGAAACTTGTCGCCACACCGCCCGCTCCGGAAGTCGACCAAGTCATCGGTCATTGTCGGGATCTCGTGCTCGATACCTACAACCCCTTCGCGCGCTTTTCGCACTGGGCCGAGCTCTTTCACCAATTGCTACCCGCCAAGACAGTGAAGATCGATTCTCACAAAGCCTTTCGCGGGTTCCCCTCGGGCGCCCTCTACCGCATCCGCCGATGGCTGAGATCACGCCGCTAAACGCGGGGTTCACGTCTTCGCCGATCCGGCTTCGATCTCATTTTCAACCGGCACCCAGCCTGCCGCCGGCCTCAAGGGGAAACCCGCATTCGCCGGCGTCCACACGCGTTTGGATGCCTGCCCAAGCCACGCACCCCACCAGCTAAACGAGCTGTTGGCGACGATTGCCCCGCCGCAGCGGGTCATCAAAGAAAAATCCTCCAGCTCATCCGGTGCCGATGGATTGGCGACGAACTCCACCGGCGCTCCGTGAAAATCAATCGTCGCCCGAGCCCACTCCTGATCATCGCCGAACACAAAAAACCGTGCGCCCGGTTCGGCCGCCAGACACTGCTCCACGGCCCGATGATAATAATCGGCCCCCAACTTCGGCGAATACCTTACCCGGCGGACATGCACCATCACTGCAAACGGCACGGCCTCGATGCGTTTTAGCACCGCCAAACCATCCGCCGTGACTGGTGCAGGTGGTGTCAACTCGTCGCGAATCACGCCCGCCGACGCTTCAAAAAAACGTTCATCCTGCCAATAACCGTTAAGATAGACCCTACGCCCCGATGGTGGATCCGCCATCGTCAGCAGATTGATGCCATGACGCCGTTTCTCGGCCAGATAGGAGCGCCGCGTCAGTGGCAGCAGCTTGTTGCCATTGCGCGCCAACCGATGACTCCACGAATGCGTATCACCGCCCAGGCACCACTCCGGACCGGCAATCTCCGCCTGAATCGGAAATCGTCCGAGTCGGTAGCTCCGACCATAGTCGTCGCGGCGATAGCCCGTGGTGATATCGAGCGCGAGCGGACGCCCGAGCCGCAGTGCCAGCGCACGCGCCGCCGCATAGCAGAAGAGCTGGTTTCCCAACCCGCCTTTGACGAGAGTGACTACGGGAGGCATCACGCGGATATCAGCGCTTGGCATTCAGGATTGATCGCATCCAAGCAACATCCTCGGGGTGGCTTGCGCAATACTTCCGGTGGCTTTCACGGATAGCTGCAAGATGGGCCTCGATCCCTTCCTTCAAAACATCGACCCCGAATCCATCTGTCGGCGCAGCCCCCTCGTCTGGCCCCAACATGCGATCAAGCATCCGATCACCGACGCGTGCGCTGAAGTGCACGAGATCAAACCAGTCGGGAAATCCCTTTCCCGGGGCATTCGCGGCCGGCAAAGGTTCATCCATGGGCGGTGCAAAATTCATAAAATCCCACAACTGCACCGCAGGCCCCGTTTCCGGAAGCCCATTCACTTCTCCGCAGACCTGCGCGAGAATGCGCCGGTCGCGTTCCCATGCCACATGCTCAGGATAATCGTCGGATGGATTGACTAATCGTAAAGCGTGCATCGGGGGGAACACCACCAACGCCTTCACGCCGGCTTTCCTCAGATCAGACAAAAGCGAACGCAACGCATCGACTTTTCCGATGCTCGATTCCTTTGGTTCAAGCGCCCACGCCTCGGAAGTTTCAAAAATAAAATCCTGACGCTGGTTTTTCACATAAGCGCGCAGATCCGGCGGGATGCGAGGCAACAAACTCTGGCCGAGTGGTGCGTTGGGCGAAGACTCACCATGCAATGCATTGCGCAATGTGCTGATCGACGCCTTCAAAACAGGCATACCTATCCAATAGCGCAGTTCGCGATCCAGAGAGAACCCTTCGTCAGCCAACGGCGAGCTGTAGAAATCAGTGACCCTGCGCAGGTCGCGATTACTCACAAGATCCCCGGGGTCTATACCCACGATCACCAGCTTGAGATTTTTTTCGTGCGCAAGCGCGTAGCGGACCATCGGTGCCGTTTCGAGAATCAGTCCACCCGAAAACGCCAGGTTGAGTGTCTTGCTCCCAGCCAGTGCAGGATGCTCCGGATTAAGGCCTATATTGATCCTCGAGGATCCTGCAAAGATCACCTCGCAATCGGGATGTGCCCGCACCAGCCCGGCCTTCGACGTCCGCAACGCCTCACTCGTGTCACGGTAAGGCTCGAGCGATTGCGCCATCCATCGGGCCGGCAGCACCCTCCAAGGATTTACGACGATATTCAGCGCGAGCCCGACCATCAGAAACAAAACGATGACCCCGATGAGCCCGACGGTGTAATAGCGGAATGCTTTGTTCATGGAGCGCGGGCCTTCAGAAATGGAAATAGATGAATTCGCTCACCTTATCGAGGTCACTCAAGACCAGATAGAACAGCAGGAGCGAGAACAGCAGCCAGGGCCAGGTTGGACGCCAGCCCCACCAACGGCGTGACGCCACCGTCCACTCAATCGAGCCATAGTGAGGCGAGTAACCTCCCATAAATCGCTGCGTGCTTGGCATCACCCAGGCGATGGCCAGCGCGATCAACACCGACCTCCACGCCGGCGAGGACTTGACCGGTGCAATTTTTTTCTCCGCCCAGCCCGCCCAGCCATGTGCACCGAACATGGAGCCATAGATGCTCGTCGTCGTCTTCATCGCTGCCCCCGTATCACCCGCCGCTCTCAATTCAAATGTTCCTGCACGGAATGGCACCCACGCCAGCACCACCACGAGAAACGTGAGCAGAATTGCCGCGATCTTCGGGATCGGCCGCCACTTCATGCGCTCACGCAGCCCAACCCACGCATGGTTTACACAGAGAAACGCACCATGCAGTCCACCCCAGACGAGAAAGGCCCACCCGGCTCCGTGCCACATGCCACCGAGCAACATCGTAATCAGAAGATTGCTGTAACGCCGCACCGGCCCGCGTCGGTTTCCTCCGAGCGGGAAATAAAGATAATCACGCAAGAACCGCGAAAGCGTGATGTGCCAACGTCGCCAAAAATCGATGATCGAAGAGGCTTTGTAGGGTGAGTTGAAATTCAACGGCAGCCTGATGCCGAAAAGATAAGCTACTCCGATCGCCATGTCCGAATACCCCGAGAAATCAAAATAGATCTGCATCGTGTAGCTGAGCGCCGCCGCCCACGCTTCGCCCATCGTCAGCGCCCGTGATCCGGACGCTGCCAGCTCAAAGAGCGGCGTCGCCGTGTCGGCCGCCGCATCGGCAAGCACCACTTTCTTGAACAAACCGATGGCCAGCACGGTAAAACCAACCGCCAGACACCGCCAGATTGGCCTGGACCGCCCTTTTTGAAACTGAGGCATCAATTCCTCGTGATGCACGATTGGACCCGCGATGAGATGAGGGAAAAAAGTCACAAAAAGCAGATAGTCCGAAAACCGATACTCCCGGTTTTTTCCGCGATAGGCGTCCACCAAAAACGCGATCTGAAGAAAGGTGAAAAATGACACCGCCAGCGGCAGGACCAGATGGGGGATTTCCTGCGGCCAGCCGGAAAGCGACTTCGCAAGCGAGGCAAACAAGCCGAGGTATTTATAGTAGACCAGCAACCCAAGATTGGCAGCCACCCCCGCTCTCAGCAGGTTGAGTTGCACACGCGGCGATCCGCTCTGTGCAATCGTTTTCCCACACACGAAGTTGGCCGCGCATGAAACCAGAATAAGCCCCAGGTAAAATGGGCTCCATGGACCTGACGGATCAGGATTCCACCAGGCATAAAATGCCAGACTTGCCGCAATCAGCCAGTAGATGCCCGCATTCCACGACCGCCGGCTCAGCCCGTAAAATACGCCCAAAACAACCGGCAAAAACAACAGGAGGAAAATATAGGAGTTAAACAGCATGGCAGATCATTCTTCCTCTCCCGCCGCATTCTTTGAAGGACTCGATCCCTTCAAATCGATCTTTGGGAAAATAGAACGGGCCCACGCCACGTCGGCCGGATGTTCACGACAGTAGCGGGCATGACCGAGCTGTAATCCCTCAAGGTGAGGTTCGATACCGACCTGCAGCACATTAACTCCAAAAGTTTCAGAAAGCGGTTGGTCAGCCGGAGGCGTCGTCGCCCCCAGCATACGGTTGATCATCGCGCTCCCAATGGTCTCGTCAAAGTGCCCCATATCGAACCAGTGCGGCACCCGACGGACCGGGTCGCCGGAAAGCGGAGGCAACGCCACGCATGTCTGCGCGCTAAACGTTGCAAAGTCCCACAACTGAACGGCCGGAGCACCGTCAATCTTCACAGCGTTCACCTCACGGCAAAGTTCATAGATACCCCGCCGGTCCGTGTTCCACGGGGCGACCTTCAATTCGTCCAGGAAAGGATGCAGCTGCTTCACCGCAAGCTGCGGAGGAATCACCACCAACACCTCTACTCCCCGTCGACGCAAATCCACGAGCAACGCGCGCAGCTTTTCAATCTTCGCCGATCGAAGCGCCTGAGGGCGCAGCTCATACATGTCGGGTATTTGATCAAAAATAACGTCGCGATTAGCTGTCAGGTAGGCCCGCAGATCGCGTGGATTGCGAGGCGTCACCCAGCGACCCAACGGCGTGCGGCTGGGCGTCAACCTACGGACATATCGTGAAATCGTGGCGGTGCTGTCCTCGGAGGCGCCAATTCCGACGACATAGCGTATTTCGCGATCCAGTGAAGCCGTCGATTCAGCAAGCGGTGACGTGTAGAAACTCGTAAACTTTCTTGAATCGGTGTCGCTGGACAGGTCCGCCATATCCAAGCCAAAGATTAGCCGCTTCAAATGAGGCTGCCTCGCCATCAAGTAACGTGCCATCGCAACGTTTTCGTGCAAACCGCCGGCCGCCATCGCCAGATTCAAAGTCGCGGCTTCCTTGAACGCCGGATGCGTCGGATCGATGCCGATCTCAAACCGGGATGACCCGATGATAGCGACCTCCACGCCGGAATGATAACGGACCAAGCCCGCCTTTCCCGTTCTCAAGTCCTCACCTATGTCGCGGTAAGGATCGAACGCGGCAATCGATAACGAGGCCGGTTCCATGCGCAATGGATTCACCAACGTGTTTAACAACGATGCCACCACCACATACAATCCAATCAGGCCCACCAGCCACCGGCCTTGTTTTTTAAAACGGGATATCATGACGGCTGCTCGTTAAAACTGGAAATAGATGAACTCGCTCACTTGGTCGAATTCATGGCCCACCCAGTAGCACAATGCCACGGTGAGGACGGTCCAATACCAAGTCGGCCGCCAGCGCCACCAAGACAGTGTCGTCACCGTCGCGGCCTCTCGCCGGCCAGGGAAATGTGGTGAGAACCGTCCGAGAAACTGCTGCGTGTTGGGAAGGGCCCATGCAATCACCAGAGCAAGAATGAGCGGCCGCCATGCCCGTGATCCTTTCATGATCTGGTCACCCTTGGCCGCCCAGCCCTCAAACCCGTGGGCGCCAAACAACGAGCCGTAGATGCTTCCCGTCACCGCCCACGCGTTTGACGCCGAACCTCCCCTAGCCGCCTCGAATGCCCCGGCGCGGAAAGGAATCCACGCGAGCATCACCACGAGAAACGTCAGCCCGATGGCGGGCAGTTTGGGCATCGCTCTCCATCCCAGACGCTCACGCAAGGCGACCCAGCCATGATTGATGCACAGATAGGTGCCATGCAGAGCCCCCCATAAAAAATAGGTGATCCCCGCACCATGCCACAGGCCGCCCAGCAGCATCGTCACCATCAGGTTCAGATAACGACGCATCTTCCCGTGGCGGTTTCCGCCCAGCGGAATGTAAAGGTAATCGCGCAAAAATCGCGACAGTGTGATGTGCCAGCGCTGCCAGAACTCCACCACCGAGCCGGCCTTGTAAGGGGAGTTGAAATTCAGCGGTAGCCGGATGCCGAAAAGATACGCCAGCCCGATCGCCATGTCCGAGTAACCCGAAAAATCGAAGTAGATCTGAAACGTGTAGGCCAGACCCGCCGTCCACGCCTCGCCAAAGCTCAGCGTGCGCGTGCCCGCCGCCACCAGATCAAAAAGCGGCGTCGCGGTCGCCGCCAGCCGATCGGCGACCACCACTTTTTTAAACAGGCCCAGTGCGAGAAGCGTAAGCCCGACCAAAATATGCCGCCAACCGATTTGCGCGGCCGTGCGCCTGAATTGCGGCATCAGTTCCGAGTGATGCACGATCGGGCCGGCAATCAGGTGGGGGAAAAACGTGACGAACAGCAGATAGTGGCCGAACCGGTAGTCCTTCACCTTGCCTTGGTAGGCATCGACCAGAAACGTGATCTGCAGGAAGGTGAAAAAAGAAACCGCCAGAGGCAGCACAAGGTGAGGGATTTCCGCCGGGCTGCCGGTCAGCGCCTGACTCCACTTCGCAAAAAGGCCCGTATATTTGTAGTAAACAAGCAGCAGCAGATTGCCCGACACGCTCAAGGTGAGCAAAAGCCGCTTCACCGGCATCGATCGCAACTCGTGAATGGTGCGCCCGCACCAGTAATTCACGGTGCAGGAAGCAATGATAAGCGTAAGGTAAAACGGGCTCCACGGCTGCGCGGGATTGGGATTCCACCACGCATAAAAAGCCAGACTTACCCCGATCAACCATGTGATGGCCCACGACCAGTGTTTGCGCGCAAGCAGATGAAACCCCAGCAGGCTGATTGGCAGAAAAACCAGCAGGAAAAAATAAGAGTTAAACAGCATTTTCGGCCGTTTGAATCAGCTTACTTGCTCAGGCCTTATGATATTTCTCAGGGCGACGCTGGATGCAGTTGCGCGTGTCGATCAGCGGCATCGGATAGGCCGTGAAATCAAATTCACGGTAAGCCGTGTGTCCGGTCGAGACCACGATCAGATCGTAGTCCGGCGTGATCGCGGCGACCGACTTGCGGCCGGCATAAACCGCGTGCTCGCGGGTCATCGGAACCACCGGGACGAACGGATCGTGATAGGCAACCTTGGCGCCGAGCGCCTCGAACTTCTCGATCAACTTGTAACTCGGCGACTCGCGGTCGTCGTCCACGTTGGCCTTGTAGGCGAGACCGAGGATAAGAACACGGGCGTTTTTGACCGCCTTGCCGTCGTTGTTCAAAGCCTCGAAGGCGACCTTCACCACATAGTCCGGCATGGCGGTATTTATCTCGCCAGCCAGCTCGATGAACCGCGTGTGCTGGCCAAACTCACGCGCCTTCCAAGTCAGATAAAAGGGGTCGATCGGGATGCAGTGACCACCGAGCCCAGGTCCCGGATAAAAGGGCATGTAGCCGAAAGGCTTCGTCTTAGCCGCCTCGATCACCTCCCAGATGTCGATGCCCATCGCTGAGTAGACGACCTTGAGCTCGTTGACCAAGGCGATGTTCACCGAGCGAAAAATATTCTCCAACAGCTTCGTGGCCTCAGCCACACGGCACGAGCTCACCGGCACAAGTTTCTGAATCGCGATGCCATATAGCGCCATCGCCTTTTCAAGACAGGCCGGCGTAAGGCCTCCCACGACTTTTGGAATGCTGGCCACCTTGCTGTCAGGATTGCCCGGATCCTCGCGCTCAGGCGAAAACGCCAGATGGAAATCAACGCCCGCCTTCAGCCCCGAACCCGCTTCAAGAACCGTGCGCAGCTCACCATCCGTTGTGCCGGGGTAAGTCGTCGATTCCAGCACCACTAGCACCCCCTTTGGAAGATGGGCGGCGATCGCACGTCCGGTATCGAGGACATAACTGAGGTCGGGTTCGCGATAGGTGTTAAGAGGCGTGGGAACACAAAGAATCACCGCATCGACCTCCCGCACACGTGAGAAATCAACCGAAGCCTCCAATTTGCCGGAGGCGCGCGCCGCCGCAATTGCATCGGCACCCACATGCTTGATGTAACTGCGACCGGCGTTGATTGCGTCGACTTTGCGTTGATCGATATCGAGGCCAAGCACTCGCCCTCCGGAACGGGCAAACTGCAGAGCGAGGGGTAGCCCCACATAACCGAGGCCGACGATGGCAATGTTGTTCATGCTGATAAAAAGTTACTCCAACCCATCCGGCCGCCAAATGTAAGCGAAATTATTTCGCGGGAACAAGTTCCCTGTAGACCGCCAGCGTGGCTGCACACATGGCCTCTTTGGTGAAAGGCTCCGCCACCATCCCCGGAACAGCCTTCGTGCGCAGAATCGAGGTCGTTGCACTCACCAGACCGGCAATATCCCGCAGAGGCACCGCGCCCTGCGGGAAAAGTTCCTTCAACTGCTCCGCCACCCCGCCGTGATTGTAACCGACCACGGGTTTTCCGATGGCAAACGCCTCCAGCGTGGTGCGCCCAAACGACTCCGGCTGCACCGAAAGGCAATAGATGATGTCCGACATCGTCATGATCTCGCGGATGTCTCCGCGGTGTCCGAGAAACGTCACGTCATCCTTGAGCCCCAGTCCTTCGACCGCGGCGCGCAGCTCTCCCATATACGCCTTCTTCTTGGCATGCGTGTCGCCCACCACCACCCCGTGCACGGGAAAACCCACCGTCTTTAAACCGGCGATCATCGCGAAAAAATCCTCGTGCCCCTTGAGACGCGTAATCCTTCCCGGCAACAGCAGCACGGCCTTGCCGACCAGCTGCGGTTGGGTCGTCGTCCATGTTTTCAGCCATGCTGCGTCCGGCATGAATCCACGGGGGAGCTCCGCCAGCTCGACGCCACGCGGGATTACGCGAATCGCCGCCACCGGAGCCTTGGGGTAATTTTGCGTCACATAGTCGCGGATGCAGTGTGACACCGCGATGATCCTCTCGCCCCGCGTCATGATCGCCGAATAGAAGTTGATGGAATAAAACCCGTGCACCGTCGTGACAAAATGCGGACGTGTCTTCGCATCCATGCCGCGCAGCGCGAGCCACGCGAGCCACGCAGGCACCCGCGAGCGGGCATGCACGACGTCCGGTTTCTCCTCCTCAAACACCCGCCTGAGTCGGGAAACCTGCAACAAGGATTTGATGCTCTTCCGATGAACCGGCAACGCAATGTGCCTGGAACCGGCGGCCCCCAGCTCCGGCACCAGCCGGCCGCCATTGGAAACAACCAGGGACGTGTGGCCGGCCTCGACCAAAGCACGAGCGATTTCCAACGTGCCGCGCTCAACTCCGCCCGCATTCAGCTCGGGAAGTATTTGCAGAATCTTCATCGGACGTAATCAAAAAGACGGCTTAGAACTTCATCCGCGCAGCGTCCCGCTTCATGCAAAGGCTCGGTTTTGAGCGAGGGCATGCCCTTAGAAAGCCAGTCGGCGTAGCGCACTGCATATCCCGAAGCGATCACCTCATCCACCGCGCGAATCATCCGGCCATCCGATCGTTTGGCGGGAAGAGGCAGCAATCCCACCCGCGCCCGCGCTGTAATCGCCTCAAAGATCATCGAAGTGCTGTCCTCGGTCACCCAGACGTCCTCGGCCGCCATAAGCGTGGACGGCAACCAACCGGGTGTGGTTTTTTCATGGGGAACGATTTTAACCGGCAGCCCCAAGGCTTCCACTTCCCTTAAAAATCTTTCCGGTGTCCGGCGTGAATTAGCCACCGTCCATGAAAGTTCGGATTTTCTCCCCACGATTTCCCTGATGGCAGCAAGCAGCGGTGCACCGGACCAATTGTGATGCTTGGATGGTCCACCGATTAAAATCACCCCTGCAGCTGTCTTTTTCGCCACACTTTCCGGCAGACGATTGAGCGCGCCTTGGGTCGCAACAATATGGGCTCCGTGAACCGCACCGCGCAAATCGTGCCGGGGAACCAAGCATAAATCAAAAAACCACAATGGCAGTGAAGGCTTCATGATCACCACTGCCTTCGCCCGGAATTTCCAAGCGGCCAGCATCATCGGTAAATGCGTCCTGTGTCCGGCTCCGATCAATAATTCAGGCTTGTCTCTCCCGGACGTCAGACTCCGCGCCCGATTGATCCGGGCGCGCAACCCTTGGTGCAAATCAAGCCGCACGCATTCCACATCGGCTCCGGTGCGATGTCTCAACGCTTCGGCAAGACCAAGACTCTGGTTTTCATGACCAGGACGGCCGTCTGAAAGAATCCGTATCCGCGTAAGTCTTTTTTTCATGGGTTTCCCTCCGGCACCGTGGCAACCGGCATGCCCATCTGACGGCAAACCGCAACCAACTTGGCGGGCCCGTGAGGAGCATAAACAAAATCCAGCGGCAGTGCGGTAATGCGATCAATCCGATTGATCTCGTTTGCGAGCAGCCGCCGCCGATCAAGGACTGGTCGCACATGCAAAATGGCGCCCGCAGGCAGCCAAGCAGGTATCGGGACATCGGAAGGGATGGAATATTCGAAAACAATGTTGTCCGGCTCGGCTTGCTTGAGTGGCGGCACCAAGCCCGCATCGGCTTCCAGCCAAACCAGACAACGGCGAGACTTGGTTGCACCGAACACTGCAATGCCATCCTTGGGGGTGCGTCCGGGCTCCCACTGGGGTTTGTGATTATTCACCTTCCATCGGTCCTGCAGCCAGAACACATCGGCCGGACTCTCTCGCATGACAGCCTCCAGCACCTTCATACAGTTTTCCGTGGTTGTTTCACCGGCGAACGGATGAAACTTGATGCGCCACTTCCCCGGAGCCCGAGTCGTCACGGAAATTCCAAACACCGGAGCACCTGTGCGACGGGTGAGCACTGCGGGCAAAGGTGTGCACGCCGTCAGGCGTCCAAAGAACGGCACGGTTTCGCCAATACCCACCGCGCGCTGATCGCTGACTATACCAAGCCCCGATCCGGCGCGTAGAAACGCCGCCAACGCAAGCGGGTTGACGTTTTTCTCAAAGAGTTTGAGCCCCATCCGCTGACGGGTGATGATCAACCGCGCATCAAGGTGCGGGTTGCTCAGGCGCCGGTAAATATCCCCCGCTTTGGCACCGGGGGGCATCATTTGAGGGAATTTCTGGGCCAGCGCCTCCCAGTTGCCCATGTGGGCCAGAATCCCGATCACTCCTTTTCCGGCAGCCATCGCCTCCACCAGCATTTCTCCGTTTTCGACCTCGATCACTCTGTTCAAAGTTTCCGGCTCAAGCGAAGCCGTGCACAATGATGCGATGAGATTTGCGCCCGCCCGCCGGAAAACTTCCTCCGCCAACGCGTCCAACTCCGCCGGCGATTTCTCCCCCGCAAACGCGATGCGCAGATTACGCTCCACGATGCGCCGATGCCGCGCCGAAAAAAGCCGGATGAGATTGCCCACCTCCTCCCCCACCAAGCACGCTTCGCGAGGCGTCAGCAGACCGATCAGTTTCTCGACCGTCACATAGGCTCCATACTCGAGCCGCCATTGGATTCGGCGGGCAAAAGACGGTGATGGGTGACTCATGTTGCGATGGAGAACAGGCTCTGGTCGATGCGAAGCGAAGTGAAGGGAGCGGCCGGCATGCGTAAAGGACAGCGTGCGGAGCCAGATTCCCCTCGGCAAGCTCACTCGCACCCGTCACTCCATTTCACAAGGCTTGCAGTCATCGCCCGTTTGCCGCCCTTTTTTGATCCATGCCGCTTCTGACGGTCACCGACCTTCGCACCTACTTTCATACCCGCAACGGCGTGTATCGGGCGGTCGACGGAATCAGTTTCAATCTCGAACGCGGCGAGACCCTCGGAATAGTCGGTGAATCCGGCTCTGGCAAATCAGTCACCGGCTACTCGCTCATGGGACTCGTCCCTCAGCCTCCCGGCCGCATCGAAAGCGGCACCGCGCTGTTCGACGGTGTCGATCTGTTACATTGCCAGCCCTCTGCTCTTCGTGCCATCCGCGGCAAACGCATCAGCATGATCTTCCAGGATCCGATGACTTCGCTGAATCCATACCTGCGCATCGGCGAGCAACTCATCGAACCCCTGCTCATTCACGAAAAAATCCCGCGGTCCGTGGCAATCGAACGGGCTCTGGCCATGCTTGAAGCCGTGGGAATCAACGACGCCGCCAGCCGCCTCCACGGCTATCCCCACGAATTTTCAGGAGGCATGCGCCAGCGTGTGATGATCGCCATGGCCTTGATCACCCGCCCCGAGTTGCTCATCGCCGACGAGCCCACCACCGCATTGGATGTCACCGTGCAGGCGCAGATCCTGGAGTTGATCAAAAAAATGCAGCGCGAGCTGAATATGGCGGTCATCTTCATCACCCACGATCTGGGCGTGGTTTCCGGTCTGTGCGACCGCGTGCTCGTGATGTATGCCGGCCGCGTAGTTGAGTCGGCTGACACTCGCACACTTTTCCACCAGCCAAGACATCCCTACACACAAGCGCTTCAACGCTCGATTCCCTCCACTCAGCCGAAGGGCGCCGAACTCTTTACCATCCCGGGTCTGCCACCCGATGTCTCCAAACCAATCACGGGATGCTCTTTTGCTCCACGCTGCGCGCACGCAAGCGAAACCTGCAAGGTCCGTGATCCCCTGCTCGCACCCGTCGCCGCCATTCACGAACAGGCCTGCCTGCGTGTCCAAGCCGGCGAACTCTGATGCCATCCCCATGAGCGACCCGATTCTCGAACTCAAAAACGTCAAAACCCACTTCCCTATCCAGAAGGGGGTTTTGTTTCACAAGCAGGTCGGCACAGTGAAAGCGGTCGACGGCGTTTCCCTGACGGTGCAGCGAGGCGAAGTCCTGGGGCTGGTCGGTGAATCCGGCTGCGGCAAATCCACGCTCGCCCGCACCATCATGCAACTCGTGCCAACCACGGCGGGCACAGTGCTTCTCGAAGGGAAGAATCTCACCCAAAGCACCGCATCCTCAATACATGAGATCCGGCGGGATTTGCAGATGGTTTTTCAAGATCCTTACGCTTCGCTGAACCCGCGCATGACCGTCTTTGCGACGCTCGCCGAACCCATGCTCGTTCATCGGATTTATCCCGCATCCGAGGTCGGCCGCCAAGTCGCGCGCCTGATGGAACTCGTAGGCCTCTCCCCGCGCTTCATGCAGAAATACCCGCATGAATTTTCCGGCGGACAACGCCAACGCATCGCCATCGCCCGCGCCCTCGCCCTCAACCCCAAGGTAATCATCGCGGACGAACCTGTCTCCGCCCTCGACGTATCCATCCAGGCGCAAATCTTGAATTTGCTCGCGAGCCTCGTCCGTAAAATGGGCCTGAGTCTGGTCTTCATCGCCCATGATCTTTCGGTGGTGAAACATATCTCCGATCGGATCGCGGTCATGTATCTCGGAAAGATCGTCGAGCTCGGTCCCGCCGTGGATGTCATCGAAAATCCCCGGCACCCCTACACGCGCGCACTCGTGAGCGCCATTCCCGTGCCTGATCCCGATGTGGAACGCACTCGCCAGCGCATCGTGCTTGCCGGAGATCCACCCTCGCCGATCAACCCGCCAAGCGGCTGTGCTTTTCATCCGCGCTGCGCTTTCGCCCAAGATCGATGCAAATCAGGAACAATCCCACTTAAATCATTCTTGAATCGTGAGGTAGCTTGTGTGCGTATTGAGGAAATTTAAACACTGCGCATGAATTCCACCGAAACTCGCACTTGGGGTGAATTTAAACCGACTGGTAACGCAGCATGGCTTCGCCTGTTGGTAAAAGCAGGCCTCTCTTGTGGATTTTTGCACAAATGGGTCACCCGCACCTGGATCAAACGCCTTGGGCGCGGGCCGGTGGATATCACCTATTACGGACTCAAACTACGTGTGATCCCCGACAAAAACATGACCGATCACAAGCTCCTCCTTCGATCGGGCCATCGCGATCAAGCAGAGTTGAGCTTCATAAGCCGCCACGTGCCCGCTAAAGAAGTGTTTTTGGATATCGGCGCCAACATTGGGTATTACAGCCTCTCGGCCGCCAGCCTGGGCTTCGCCCGTGTCGTCGCTATCGAACCCAACCCGCGCCTCGTCCCACGCCTGCAATTCAATGCTTCGGTCAACGGCCTGGACGAACGATTTCGCCTCGTTCCTTGCGCTGTTTCCGATCATGAGGGCGAGATGTTCTTGCATAGCCCCGGCGACATGGGGAGTGGCACCGTCTCCACCACGGCTTCCGATGGATCTGTCTCCGTAAACGTAAATACCTTGGCCAACATCCTAACGGAGTCGGGCGTCGATCAGGTCTCGGCATTCAAGATCGATGTCGAGGGACACGAGGATAAGGCCCTGCTTCCGTGGCTGAAATCCCTGCCCGACGAAAAGCTCCCCGTCGCAGGCATTCTGGAGTTCGTTCATCAACACCGCTGGCACGAAGATGTCATCGCCTACCTCCTGGGGCGTGGCTACCGCATCGCCATGAAAACCCGCTCCAACGTCATCGTCGTTAGGAATATGATACCAGGCGGCGCCTTGCTCAACCAAGCAACTTTGTCTGCCTGATCGCCTCGTAGCAGGCGATGCCCGCCGCCGTGCTCAGATTGAGTGAACGAAGCTCATGATTCGCATGCGGGATCGTCACACGACGGTCTCCCCCGAATTCCGCATGCAACCACTCAGGGGCTCCATGCCCTTCGTTTCCGAAGACCAGGCCGTCACCGTCTTCAAACTGCACATCCCAATAACTCTGCGTGGTCTTGGTCGTGAAAAGCCAAAGACGTTTCGGACGGGCCTCACTCGCCTTGAAAGCCGCCCAGTCCGCGTGATGATGCACGTCCAGTGCATGCCAATAGTCCATGCCGGCCCTCTTGAGGTGCTTGTCTGTAATCTCAAAACCTAGCGGATGGACGAGATGCAGCCGTGATGCCGTCAACGCGCACATGCGACCGATGTTGCCGGTGTTTTGTGGAATTTCTGGTTGGAACAATACGATGTGCAGCATGCCGGCCGTCACGTCATGACAGCATTCTCATCATGGCAAACTTTCCGGCATGACACGGGTTTACTGTTTGCGGCCCCGTCCATACCGACACTAGCTTTCAACCGTGGAAACGAAACCCATCCGGTCCATCGTGATCGTAGATGACGAAAAATCGTTCACCGATATGATCGGGCAGTTGCTGGGCGATTGTCTTGACGCCCCCGTCCACACTTTCACTCACCCCGCGGAAGCGCTTAAAAATCTCGCCGCCCTTGAACCAGGCATCGTAATCACCGATTATTACATGCCGGACATGAATGGATTGGAGCTGATCCGCGCAGTGGAAACCCTCATCCCCGACACTCCCTGCGTGCTGATCACCGGACACACCTTCAACTTGGAAGATCAAGGGCCTGAGGCATTAAAGAACCTGAAGGCCGTGCTGCCGAAACCGTTTCGCTGGAAACAACTGGCCGATATGATCGAGCGTTACTGGATAGATGACCATCCGCCCGCACGTCGGATTTAAGCGGACTGAATCACTCCACTGCCATCCCGGTATTATCTGCCGTCAAAACGCGCACGGTGCTTCTGAGTCCCGCCGACGAGAACGCCGCCTGCATCGCATTCGCCACCGCTTCCGCAGTAACCCGTGGCGCGACACACAAAACCGTGGAGCCGCTGCCGCTCAACCAGCCGGTGTATGCGCCCGCCACGACGCCGGCTTCGATCGCCGACCGGCCACCCGGAATCTTCGGCAGTCGATAGGGCTCGTGCATGTAGTCAGTCACCGCGCTCCGTAAACGATCATAATCGCCCGCCACCATCGCCGCCACCAGATAGGCCGCACTGTTGATGCTTTTGACCGCGTCAAAATAAGGAAGCGTCGCCGGCAGCACACCGCGCGACTCTTTGGTGAGCATTTCAACTTCCGGAGAGGCGGCCACAAACGCGAGCGTCGTCGGCAGCTCGATGCGCACCGTGTCCACGTAGGCGTTGGTCGCGGCATCGCAGCGCGCCACGCAAAACCCGCCGAGAATACCCGCAGCCGCGTTGTCAGGATGACCTTCCAACGCCGTGGCGATGGCGACGAGCTGATGACGCGAAAGGCCAGCGCCCGAAAGGGCGTTCAACCCGCCCAGCACGCCGCCGATCACCGTGACACTGGAACCCAATCCGCGGGCGGCAGGCACGTCACCGATGATCCCATAGGAAAATCCGAAAGCCTCTTTGCGCGCCGCCGCGAAAAATGCCGCCGCCGTCGCTTCGACCATGGCCTGTGCCCGGCCGTCGGACGGGGAAACGGGTTGTGGCGCCGGCCCATCGATGCGCGTCAACACGACCCGATTGTGAATCTGGAGCGCGAGTCCGAGCGTGTCGAAACCCGCACCACAATTGGAGGTGCTGCCGGGGACACGAACGGTGACCGTGGAGGGGAGTTTGCTCATGTGCGGCGGAATTTAAGGGCTTGTTTCACTTCCATCATCTCGGCTTTTTTACGAAGATCCGCGCGTTTGTCGTGCTGCTGTTTGCCGATGCAAAGCGCGACTTCCACCTTCACGAGAGCCTCCTTGAAATACATGCGCAGCGGCACAAGCACCCGCTCACCCACCTGCATGGACTGGGCGATCTTTCGCACCTGGTGCTTGTGCAGAAGCAGCTTTCGGATGCGACGGGCGGCGTGATTGTTGATGTTGCCGAATTCATATTCCTCGATGTGCGCGTTGAAGAGCCACAACTCGCCTTTTTCAAACTTGCCGAACGCATCGCTGATCTGCGCGCGGCCGGCGCGGATGGCCTTGACCTCGGTGCCGTGCAACACGAGCCCCGCCTCAAACCGCTCCTCCACGTGAAAATCACGCAGCGCCTTGGCGTTGCGGACTTCCGTGAAACGGACGGAATCTTTTTTCTTGGCGGACATGGACGGAGAGAGGCGGAAGTCATCGACCGCCGCAACAAGGTATAAAAAATGTCACTCCGGACGAAGCGAAGAATTTCCACGGGGGAAACCGCCGTCGAAAACTCCTGGCTTCGCGCAAAGTGACACGAGAGCAAAAGGGCCTGGCGCCCCAGACCGGCGATTACTCGGCGGCGGCTTCCTGGAAGGTGATCTTGCCTTCGATAATCTCGCGCAGGGCGATGTCTTCCGGCGAAAGTTTTTCCAAGGACTCGACCAAGGCGCGGCTGCCACGGCGGAGCTGCTTCACGCGGCGCGAAACCACATTGATGAGCAGGTTGGAATCAGGAATGACTTTGTGGGCTTCTTTAAGGTAGTCGTCTCTCATGGGAAGGGCGTGGTCGTTGGCGTTAAAGGGCGATAGCACAGGGCGCCTGTTGGCCGGTCAAGGGTTTATTTGCCCGCACCGGACTTGCGAAACCACCATGGGAGCGGTTGGCTGACACCGCATGTTTATCGCCTGGACCACCGTTGCCGACCGCAAAACCGCCGAGCTCCTCGCCTCCGAAGCCGTGGCCGGCGCCCTGGCCGTCTGCGTGCAGATCGAAGGACCGGTCGTCTCTCACTACCGTTGGCAAGGTTCACGGGAAAAAACCGAGGAATTTCGACTGATGTTCAAAGTGTTACCGGACAAACTGCCCCTATTGGGAACATGGATTCATGCGCGGCATCCCTACGAAATCCCCGAATGGATCGTCGTGCGAACCGAGCAAGTTGGAGAAAAATACTTGTCATGGGCCATGCGCTCCCTAGACACATGACCCTTTAACTTCGCGCCAACCTTCCATTTCAAAGCCATGTCCCAGCATAAAAGCCTCCAAGGTGCCTCCGGCATCGTCGTCAAACGCAACGTCCTCAAGCGCTTCGAGCGCGTCGCCATCTTGAAAAAGCGCGGCCAGTGGAAAGACGGCGACCGCGTCGCCGGTCTCCGCAAGACCAAGCCGGACGTCTAAGCCAAGCGCTTCGTCTCTTTTTGGGCAGGCTGGGTAATCAATCACCCGCCTGCCCTTTTTTCTGCCCAAAACCCACCCTCGCCCTTCCCTCCATCATGAAGGAAATGCTCGCCCAGCTCATCGCCTGGTATTCGGACAAGCTAGAACAAGGCGGCTACTGGATCGTCGGTCTGTTGATGGCGGTCGAAAGCTCCATCATTCCGCTGCCAAGCGAACTCGTCATTCCTCCCGCCGCCCACCTCGCCTACACCAAGGGCACCATGAGTGTGTGGGGTGTGATTCTCGCCGGCACCATCGGTTCATGGGTGGGTGCGTCGGCGATGTATTGGGCGTCACGACTGGCCGGGCGGCCATTGGCCACGCGCTATGGACGCTATGTCCTCATCACGCCGGATAAAATCGCCGCCGCCGAACGTTGGTCTCAAAAGTTTGGCTCCTTCGGCATCTTTTTTTCCCGAGTTCTTCCCGTGGTGCGCCATCTCATCGGCATCCCGGCGGGCATCGTCCGTTTCCCGTTTGGCTTCTACTCACTCTACACGCTGCTCGGCTCCGCTCTCTGGTGCTCGGTGCTGGCTTGGTTGGGCATCAAGGCCGGCCAGGACGAAGCGCTCATGAAGGGCGAACTGCACCGCATCACCCTCTGGGTCGTTGGCGCGTTTCTGGTGCTGGGTGTGATCTATTATCTCTTTGTCCACCGCCATATGAAGGCGGACAGGAAAGCCTGAGCCTGCTGGCGGCACGGCACGGTTTGCACTCGACAGCGCCGGTCTGGCGCCCGAATTTCACGACTCAGTTTTGCAGGCGTAGCACAATGGATAGTGTAGCGGTCTCCGAAGCCGTCGATCCGGGTTCGACTCCCGGCGCTTGCACCAGTTTTAAAACCCCTTGATCCATCACCGGACCTTCCCTTGATCCCGCGAGATGGAATGACATCGATAAACTCCTCCAGTTCGTGCCATCGCCGCGATCCACTGGCGCGTGCGTCACATCAAGCTTGATCGAGGCCGACAAGTCTCAGGTGCAACAACCATCCGGCTTCATGATTGCAGGACTGTGACGCCGGCAATAATACCGCACCATGAGAACCCTGATTTCGATCGTAACGACGATCCTCCTGACGGTCGGCACTATGCGCGCTGCACCTGCCTTGGACTTTAAAGGCCTTCAATTCGGCATCACACTCAAAGATGCGATTCCCAAGTATAAAAAACTCCAAGGTGAACGCCACGTCATGACAGACGGCGATGGCGTCCTGGCTATTAATATCTCCGACACCATCGCTGGACTTTTCCCAAAAAACATCCTGATGTTTTTTGTTCAAGACGACCCCGCTCTCAGGCCAACGAACTACTCAGGATCAATCGAAGACGTTAGTCCCGGTCTTCATGAAAAAATACTTGGGTGCCGTTTACACACCGTCTCTTCAGACTTCTCCCCAATCGAATTCACGACGTTAAAAGCAGCCTTAGTTGAAAAATACGGCCCTCCCACCACCGAGACAGTCAATGTAATGGAAAATGGTTTTGGCGCTAAATTTGACTCTCATACCATCACCTGGAAAATGGATAATGGCCGTATAAGGCTCGAAGAATATTACCGCACCACGGAAACCTCGCAGCTCACATGGATGCTAAATACTCCATGGCCCAAAAAGGACGCCACTGAGGCAGCAAAAGATCTCTGAATAGGCTGTTTACCCGAAAACCGAACCACTGCCGAGCCGTGAAAACGCGGTTTTATTTAACATCTTTTAGTGGTGCTATCATACTCACCTCGCTCGACGTCGGTCGCTTGCACCAGTTTTAAAACGAAAAATCCCGCTCTGCATGAGCGGGATTTTTTGTGATTCGAAGCGGAGAAACCGCCGGACGTCCGGTCAGATATGAATCGCTTCACCGAGTGAAGCCGCCGCCGCCTCCATGATGGCCTCGCTGAGCGTCGGATGCGCGTGGATCGTCTGATGGACATCGTCCACGGTGGCTTCGAGTTCAACCGCGAGTCCATACTCGGCGATCAGCTCGGTGGCTTCGCTGCCGATGATGTGGGCACCATAGATTTCACCGGTCTTGGCATCGGTGATGACCTTTACGAAACCCTCGCTTTCGGCCGAGGCGACCGCCTTGCCCGAGGCGGTGAAGGGGAACTTGCCGACCTTGTAATCGAGCTTCTTCTCCTTGGCGGCTTTTTCCGTGAGACCGGTGCTGGAAACCTGCGGCTGGCAGTAGGTGCAGCCGGGAAAGTTTTTAACGCGATGCGGCTTGCCGTGACCGAACATGCCGTTGACGGCGCTGACGGCTTCGAAGGTCGCGACGTGCGCGAGCCAAGGCGGCCCGATGATGTCACCGGCGGCGTAGATGCCTTTGACGCTGGTCTGGTAATCGTCACCCACCTTCACGTAGTTGCGATCAAGCGTGATCTTCACGTTGGGCGAGATGACGCCTTCGATGTTGGCGACCACGCCGATGGCGGAGAGCACGACCTCGGATTCGACTTCCTGCTTCTTGTCGCCGGTCACGAGATCCACCTTCACCGAGTCTTTGCCGACGCGGAAGTTCTCGCACTTGGTGCCGGTGAGAATCGTAATGCCCTGTTTTTCGAGGGCGCGGTGCAGCGTCTTGGAAATCTCCTCGTCCTCGACGGGGAGAATCTGGTCGACCATCTCGACCAAGGTGACCTTCGAGCCAAAGGCGTTGTAGAAATAGGCGAACTCCACGCCGATCGCGCCGGCGCCGACGATCACGATGGACTTCGGGAGCTTGGTATTGGCGAGAGCCTCGCGGGAGGTCATCACGCGCACGCCGTCGACCGCAAGGTCGGGGATGCGGCGCATTTTGCAGCCGGTGGAAATGAGGATGTTCTTCGTCTTGAAAAATTTCCCCTTATGCTCGCCCTCGGTGATTTCCACCATGCCGGGCGCGGTGACGTGCCCCTTGCCGACGAAGTAATCGACCTTGTTCTTCTTGAAAAGAAACTCGATGCCCTTGGCCATCTGGCCGGCCACTCCGCGGGAACGCTCGACGACCTTGGCGAAGTCAAAGGTGACATCCTTCACCATGATGCCGAAAGCTTCCGCCTTCTTGATCTTGTTCAAAAGCTCGGCGCTTTTGAGCAGGGCCTTGGTCGGGATGCAGCCCCAGTTGAGGCAGGTGCCGCCGGCCCGCTCCAGCTCGATGCAGGCAACCTTTTTGCCAAGCTGGCCGGCGCGAATGGCGCCCGCGTAGCCGGCAGGTCCGCCGCCGATGACAATGAGATCGTATTCTGTGGTTTCAGCCATGGTAGAAAAGGGAGCGTATGCAGGAGTTGACGAAAGCACAAACGTCACGGCCTCGCCCCGCACGGTCAAATTGAAAACAGCCTTCCATTCGGGTCGGCGTTGCCTGAACCAACACGCGTTTTGCCGCGTTAAATATCGATGACGTCGTCGTTCTTGACGGAAGGACGTGAACCCGCCCCCGACTTTGGCCCCCCGGGAGAACGTGGCGGGCCCGGCTTTCTCCCGATCGCCATGCTTATGATGATGTTCGTCACACTCACGATCAACGCTCCGCCCAGCGCGGACCAGAAACTGTCCACTTGAAACCCGTTCACCATTTCCCCCACCAGCATAAAGAGAAAGGCGTTGATGACCAACATCCCGAGTCCCAGTGACAGCACAAGAAAGGGCAGCGTGAACAACACGAGCAACGGCTTCAGGACTGCGTTGAAAAGACTGAGCAGCACCACGACGGCCGCCAGGGTGCCGACATCATCGCAATGGATACCCGTGATCAACTTGGTGGCGATGGTCACGCCCAGCGCCAGCACCGACCAGCGCACCAATAGTTGAAGAAAAGGATGGTTCATCGTGCCACTTTCGCCCCTGAAGAACATGCGGCAACGAAAATTTCCCCACAAGAACCTTGCCTGCCCCCACACGACGGCTCGACCTTTTCTCGGCAACCCTCTAACCCTCTGCCCCATGACCAATAAGCAGCGCCTGGATCTCATCGAAAAATACATCCGCGAGCACAAATACGCGGACCTTCATACCTTGGCCGAGCGTTTCGCCATTTCCCTGTCCACCGTGCGCCGGGCACTCGATGAGCTGGAAAACAAAGGCGTCCTCCGCCGCCATCATGGCGGCGCGTCTTTGATCGAGACCGACGAGCTTTCCAAGGAATACGACTTCATCTCCCGCGATCAGCGCCAGACCGACGAGAAATTCGCCATCGCCCGTTACATCGCCGACCAGATTCAGCCCGGCATGACGGTCATTCTTGACGGCGGCACTTCCACTTACGCGGTCGCCCGCCTGCTCACCACCAAGCGCCTGCAGGTCATCACCAATTCCCTCCCCATCGCCGGTCTTTTCAGCGAAATCGGCTCGCTCGAAACCATCGTCACCGGCGGCAACATCTACAACCGCCTCGGCATCCTCATCGGGCCTCTTTGCGAATACTCTTTCGAGCAGGTTCACGCCGACATCTCCGTTCTTGGCGGAGCGGGCATCACCGAGGCCGGCGTCTGGAATCAGAATGCCCTCATCGTCGCCACCCAGCGCAAGATGATCGCCGCCTCCGAGCGCACCTTGTTCGCCTTGGACAGCTCCAAGTTTGGTCGCAAGGCCATGAGCCTGACCTCGCCGTTCAATTCCCGGTTTACGATCGTCAGCGACGCCAAGCCGTCCGCGTCCATTTCCGCCGCTGTCAAAAACGCCGACGCCAACTTCATCGTCGCCACCTCCGAGAAATAACCGGCGTCCGCCGCCTGCCCGGTCGATTATCCGGGGTTCTGCGCCGTGAGGTTGCTTTCGGGCCGGCTGTGTTCATCCGTGTGCCCGTGGTCCGTCCTGCTTCCATCCCTTCGCAATCCAAGCCCGAATGCATCCGCCTGCGCGGTGTTCGGCAGAACAACCTCAAGGGCTTTGACCTCGACCTGCCGCTCGGCAAATACGTCGTCGTCACCGGACTGAGCGGCGCCGGCAAAAGCTCGCTCGTTTTCGACACGCTGCACGCCGAAGGCCAGCGGCGCTACGTCGAGACCTTCAGCGCCTACACGCGCCAGTTCCTCGATCTTCTCGACAAGCCCAAGGTCGATTCCATCGAGAATATCCGTCCGTCCATCGCCATCGAGCAGACCAACACGGTCAAGACCTCGCGTTCCACCGTGGGCACGATGACAGAGCTCACCGATTTTTTCAAAGTCTGGTTCAGTCACGTCGCCACTTGTTTCGACCCCGCCACGGGCAAGCCCGTCGAGGACGACACCCCGCAGTCCATCTGGGAAAAATCCCTCGCCGCTCATTCCGGCCGCGCGGTCATCCTCGCCTTCAAAGTCACCAAACCCGCGAACCTTGCGTGGCCCGAAGTCCTCACAAACCTGAAGGGCCAGTCCTACATCCGCGTGCTCGTTCCCGCCGGTGAAAACGCCGCGCTTTCCGTCGCCCGCATCGACGATCTGCTCTCCGCGGACTCCCCGACTCTCAACACCCAGCTTGCAACCTCCTCCACGCTTTTCGTGGCCCAGGATCGCATCACGCTCGAAGCCGCGCAACGCACCCGCTTCCTCGAAGCCGCCGAGGCCGCGATGCACTTCGGGCAGGGGCAGCTTCACCTCTTCGCCGCCGACACGCTCGCCACGCTGGGTCATTTTTCACGCGGCCTGCATTCGCCCGAGACCGGCCGCACGTTTCGCGCCGCCTCGCCCGCACTTTTTTCGTTCAACTCACCGCTCGGCGCCTGTCCCCATTGCCGCGGCTTCGGACGCATCATCGAGATCGACTACCGCCTGGCCATCCCCGACCAGTCGATCTCCATCGACGACGGCGCCATCAAATGCTGGGAAGGCGAGGTCTACAGTGCATCGAAGGACGACCTGCGCTCCATCGCCAAAAAGAAAAAAATCCCGCTCAACGTCCCCTTCGCCTCGCTCACCCCCGAGCAGCGCGCCTTCGTGATCGACGGCGAACCCGGCTACGGTGAAAACGGCAAAGAGTGGCCGCGCGCCTGGTATGGCGTGAAGGGATTTTTCCGCTGGCTCGAGAAGAACACCTACAAGATGCACGTCCGCGTCTTCCTCTCGCGCTACCGTTCCTACAATCCCTGCCCCACCTGCCACGGCACGCGCCTCCAACCCGAAGCACTCTGCTGGAAATGGAACGGTTTCACGCTGCCCGAGCTTTATCAAATTCCGGTCGGCGACCTTCTTGCCAAGGTCGGGGCAACCAGCATCGACTCGGAGGACCGTCAGTCCGCGCTCGCCCACGACTCCATTCTCACCCGTCTGCGCTACCTGGAGCAGGTCGGTCTCGGTTATCTCACCCTGGACCGTTCCTCGAAAACGCTTTCCGGCGGCGAGGTTCAGCGTGTCAACCTCACCTCCTGTCTCGGCACCTCGCTCGTCGACACGCTTTTCATTCTCGATGAGCCCAGCGTCGGCCTGCACCCGCGCGACATCGACCGGCTGATCGCCATCATCCGCACGCTCACCGACACCGGCAATACCGTCGTCGTCGTCGAGCACGACGAAGCCATGATTCGCGCCGCCGACCACGTCATTGAAATCGGCCCCGAACCCGGCAGCCGCGGCGGCCACGTCGTCTTTCAAGGCTCACAGGAAGGTCTGCTCGCCTCCGATCAAAGCATCACCGGCGCCTACCTTTCCGGCCGGAAACAAATCGCCCTCCCCTCCGGCAGGCGCACGGTCGATAAACAAACCCCGCGCCTCACCTTTAAAAACGCCTCCAAGCACAACCTCGACCGCGTCACCCTCAACCTTCCGTTGCGTCGTCTCGTCGCCATCTCGGGCGTTTCAGGTTCGGGCAAATCCACGCTCCTCGACAACGTCATCCACCAAGGCCTGCTCGCCAAACGCCTCCAGCTCACCGATGACCCGGCCGTCATCGAAAGCATCACCGGCGACGATGCGTTCTCCGAGATCGTCCTCGTCGACCAGTCGCCCCTCTCCCGCACCCCGCGCTCGAATCCCGCCCTCTACACCGAGGCGTGGGACCTCATCCGTGAACTCTACGCCAAAACCGACGCCGCTCGCGAACAAGGTTTCGGCCCGTCGAGTTTCTCGTTTAACAGCGGCGACGGCCGTTGCGATCACTGCCTCGGGCTCGGCTACGAGCGAGTCGAGATGCAGTTCCTTTCCGACGTCTTCGTTCCCTGTCCCATCTGCGAAACCCGGCGCTTCAAGCCGGAGGTGCTCGAGATCCGATGGAATGGCTATTCCGTCGCCGATCTGCTCAACACCAGTGTCTCCGACGCCCTGCCGCTTTTTTCCGGCTATGCGTCCATCCGCAGCCGCCTCGCGAGCTTGGAATCCGTCGGTCTCGGCTACCTGACACTCGGCCAGTCTCTCAACACCTTGAGCGGCGGAGAATCCCAACGCCTCAAGCTTGTTAAATACCTGTCCGGTTTCACCGGAGAATCTCAACCCGCCAAGGGCTCCCTGCTCCTCCTTGACGAACCGACCACCGGCCTCCACCGCCACGACGTCAAACGCCTCATCGAAGTCCTGCAAACCCTCGTGGAGCGCGGTCACAGCGTGATCGTCATTGAACACAATCTGGACGTCCTCAAGTCCGCCGACTGGCTCATCGAGGTCGGCCCCGAAGCCGGCTCTGCGGGCGGTCGGATCATCGCCGAAGGTTCACCCGAGACCGTCGCGCGCACCCGCAGCGCCACCTCTCCATTCCTTCAAGACGCCCTGCGACCGACCGGCTCATCGCGTTACGCCGAGCACCCGCTCGCCGCGGAAGCTCCCGCGTCTTACGCGCATGCCCACAATCAACTCACCCTGATCGGCGCACGGGAAAACAACCTCAAGAATCTCTCGCTCTCCATCGCCCACCGCCAGTTGACCGTCGTCACCGGCGTCTCTGGCTCGGGCAAGTCCACCCTCGCCTTCGACATCGTCTTCGCCGAGGGCCAGCGCCGGTTCATGGAGTCGATGTCGCCCTACGCGCGCCAGTTCGTAGAGCAGATGCCCCGGCCCGCCATCGACCGGCTCACCGGCATTCCGCCCACCGTCGCCATCGAGCAACGCATCACGCGCGGCTCCCGCAAGTCCACCGTCGCCACCATCACCGAGGTCGCCCAATACCTGCGCCTCCTCTACGCCCGCATGGGCGTGCAGCACCACCCCGACACCGACAAGCCCGTCCAGCCGCTCACGCCCGGACAACTCAAGAAACTCCTCGCGAAGGTTCTCGCCTCCCCGAAAGCCCAAAAAGCCAAACACCTCTACCTCTGCGCCCCGCTCATTCGCGGACGCAAAGGCCATCACCAGCCCATCGCCACCTGGATAGAAGACCACGGCTACGAGCTGATGCGCGCCGACGGAAAACTCCTGCGCGTCGACACCTTTCAAAAACTCGACCGCTACTCCGAGCACGACGTCGAAGTCGTCGTCGGCGATCTCAAGAAACAGGAAACTGGCGATCGCAGGCCCGACCGCCTGCTTGAGACCGCGCTCCACCTCGGCAAAGGCTCCTGCTTCATCGCTCTGCCAAGCGGCGAAATCCTTTCGTGGTTTTCCACCACACGCACCGACATCGAGACCGGCGAGTCCTTCCCCGAGCTCGACCCGAAACAATTTTCTCACAACTCCCCGCGCGGCTGGTGTCCGTCCTGCCGTGGACACGGCCGCGTCTTCCCGTGGATGCTCGAACCCGACGATGAAGACAGCGATGATCCGGCCATCCGCCTGCGCGCCTTCGGCATTGAGTCCGGCGAAGATGTTTCGGACGCCGGCACACCCTGTCCCGAGTGTCACGGAGACCGGCTCAACCGAATCGCCCGCGCCGTCAAACTCCACCTCAACGGCCGTCTCGCCCCGCTCTCGCTCCCCGAGCTTCTGCGCTCCACGCCCGCCCAACTCATCACTCGCCTGCACGCCCTCTCCCTCGACGAACGCGGCACACTCATCACGCAGGATATCGTCCCGCAGATCGAAGAGCGCCTGAAGTTTCTCGACCACGTCGGCCTCGGCTACCTCTCGCTCGACCGCCCCACCGACACGCTCTCCGGCGGCGAAGCCCAGCGCATCCGCCTCGCCGCCCAGCTCGGCACCAATCTCGCCGGCGTCCTCTACGTCCTCGACGAGCCGTCCATCGGCCTGCACGCCCGTGACAACGACCGCCTCATCGACACGCTTCTCTCGCTGCGCGACAAGGGAAACACCCTCCTCGTGGTCGAGCACGACGACGAACTCATGGAGCGTGCCGACAGCATCATCGACCTCGGCCCCGCCGCCGGCATTCACGGGGGCGAACTTCTCGCCCACGGCACGCCCGCCGAGATCAAACGCAACGCCCGCTCCCTCACCGGTCTGTTCCTCGCCAAGGGCATCGCGCATCCCCTCCGCGGAGAATACCGCAAACTCCCCGACGCCAAAAAACCCGCCGACTGGCTCACCCTCACCGGCGTCCAGTTCCGCAATCTTAAAAACTTCGACCTCCGTCTCCCGCTCGCCCGCCTCGTCATGGTCGCCGGCCCCAGCGGCGCCGGCAAATCCACGCTCTTCCGCGACGTCCTCCACCCCGCCGTCACCCACGCGATAAAATCGAAGACCGCCAAGCTCACCGGCAAAGCCTTCGTCAAAGCCACCGGCTTCGCCCCCGAGCCCGCCGACTCCGTGCCGTTCCTCGATCTCCGCAACGCCGACGCCTTCAAGTCCGTGATAGAGGTCGACCAATCCCCCATCGGCAAAACCCCGCGGTCCACGCCCGCCACCTACCTCGGCATTTTTGATCTCATCCGCCAGTTCTTCGCCTCGCTTCCCGAAGCCAAGATGCGCGGCTACACCGCCGGACGCTTCTCCTTCAACACCGCCGGCGGACGCTGCGAAACCTGCTCCGGCGGCGGACGCATCAAACTCGAGATGGCCTTCATGCCCGACACCTACCTGCCGTGCGACGACTGCCGCGGCACGCGCTACGGCCCCGAGCTCGCCGACATCCAGTGGAAAGGCAAAAACATCGGCCAAGTCCTCCAACTCACCTTCGAAGAAGCCGCCACCTTCTTCGATTTCCATTCGCAGCTCTCGCAGATCTGCCAGCTCATGGTCGATTGCGGCCTCGGCTACCTCACGCTCGGCCAAAGTTCGCCGACGCTCTCCGGCGGCGAAGCCCAGCGCCTCAAGCTCGTGACCGAGCTCGCTCACGGCCTGCAAAGCTACAAAGAGCGCAGCCGCGGCATCGCGATCAAAAACCTCTACCTCCTTGAAGAGCCCACCATCGGCCTGCACCTGAGCGACTGCGAAAAACTCATCAAGGTTCTCCACTCGCTCGTCGACCAAGGTCACACCGTCGTCGTGATCGAGCACAACTTGGATTTGTTGGCCGAAGCCGACTACATCATCGAACTCGGCCCCGTCGGCGGCCCCCAAGGCGGCGAACTCCTGTATCAAGGCGCCCTCCCCGGTCTCCTGAAACTCAAGTCGAGTCCCACCGCCCCCTACCTGAAAACCAAGCTCAACAGGTAAAGCGTGATCACAGCGCACATCCGTTTCGCGCCTATTATAATCTCAGCCGTCATCAAGAAGGCGGACCGCCAAAGTGATCTGATTTCTCCCAGCGCAAGATTCCCTCCCAAATCGCTATGATCCTCCGGATCTCGGGACTCAGCTTTAGCATCTGGTCAGGAAAGAGCGCGGCGAAATCTCGGACAGCCATCGCGGAATAGGCACAGGCGCATCCAACCAAGGTCTCCATCAAATCCTTCGCTTCGTCGTCGCCTGCTGTGAAATCTCGCAACTGTGAAATCGAAAACGGAGCTGTGTGTGCGAACGCCGAGCAGTATTTATAGTTGGAGCGGTAATAGTTTTCACTGATGCCCGCTTTCCGGCTGAGGGCGACGTTATCATCGAGTTTGAAGAACTCGCCTGCTAATATCTGTTTCCGATGACCGCTGGAAAGGGTAAGGAAATAGTGATCGGCCTCGAGTTTCGATCTCAGGACCGCGACGGTTTGGACAACACGAGGGAGATTTATCGAATCGGGAATCGCCGCCTTGAGCATTTTGTAGCGCTCTAGCTCGCAGTGGTAATTCCAAAGGAGCTGTTGGAAAGCGCGCTCCTCAGGCGCCGTAGGCTCGTGAATGAGGTAGACCAAAACATGGTAGGCCTCGACCAGACAACGGCACTGTGTAGCGGCGGCCGAGAGATCCCATATAGCGTATCCTTTCACGGGACCATGATAGGAGCTGCCAGGTATCAGCCGCAGAAAGGTCCAGCAAGTAATGCCAACCTTAGCAAAAGCGAGGGACGTCTCCTCTATTCGCCAAGTGGTCGGCATGCCGGTGGTCTCCTTGGACAAATTACCTAATGTTTCTGCCAATACCTCCAGTGTAACGAGGTCGGTTACATCGTCCTGGTCGCGTGGAGTGTGCGGATTATGTGCAGACATATAACATCCAGGAATTCCCTGCTCAAAACCCCAGCTCCATATACGAGCCCTGGTGCATCGCCTCCACCGCTTCTTGAACACGGTCGATTCCTTTTTGAATGCGCCGCCAATCCGTCGTCAACAACACCAGCACCGCCAGTTTCCGCTCCACCAGATTTTGCTGATAGCGGAGATTCTGATCGGTCGTGATGATCGCATCAAACCTCGCATCCTCGGCGGTTTTCAAAAGGACGCCATTTTGCAAAGCCGACCAACCACGCTCGTAAGCAGTTTCAATCTCGTGACCGGGCAAACTGCGTCGCAACGGAACCGGCGTGCCTTGATCAAAAAGGATACGCACGACGTCTTTGCCTAGGTTTCAACGAGACTGGCCTGAGCGTGTTCCAACACCGCCTCGACCTGTTGGCGGCTGACTCCTGGAAACCATTCCAAAAATTCGTCCAATGTGGCGCCACCTTCGAGATTCTCAAAAAGCGCCTTCACGGGAATGCGCGTGCCCACAAACAGCCAGACGCCACCGACCTTGCCGGGCATTCGTTCCACCGACGGACACTGTGACCAATCGAGCATAGAAAACGACTAACCTACCCACACCCGGACGCAAGCCTCACTCAGAGTTGCCCCGCAGTAAAAGCAACCGAATGAATGCCGCCCCAAACGAATCTCTCTGCCCCAAAGACCTTCGCCTGATCAGATTCTGGGCGGCCCGATTGCGCCGAGCGGTTGATGCGCCGCTCGGAAGCCAACACTCCCGCAGCATCCCCGACTTAGGGCGCGTTCAGCGCCGCGCGGATGGCATCCGCCAGCTCCGCCGGTCTCACCGGTTTGATCAGGCAGGATGAAAGCGCCGCCAGATGGATGCTCCGGGAGAGCATGTCCGGGTTGATGTAACCCGTGAGAAGAATGCGCCGCGTCTGCGGCCAGCGCTGCTGGCTTCGCATCAGAAACTCCAACCCCATCTCGCCCGGCATCAGATAATCGCACACGACGACATTGAATCGGTGGAGCGCCATCAGCTGCTCGGCTTCCGCCGCAGACGTCACCGTCACCAATTCAAAATGATCGGCGAACGATTCCCTCAACATCGCCAAAAACGGCTCTTCGTCATCCACGATCAAAATGGACGGCCGCTCCGGGGATGCCACTGGGGGCAAATCGATCATGAGCCGCCCGCAATCACCGACGCATCGTGGAGCTTGGCCGCTTCCTGCACGGTGTTGACCAGCTCAACCATGGAAACCGGCTTGAGCAGATAACGGAAAAGCGCCGCCTCATTCACACTGCGGAGCAGCATCTCCGGCTTCATGTAGCCGGTCACCAAAATGCGCTGCATGTGCGGATACTCTTCGCGCGCGCGCACCAGGAAACTCATGCCGTTGCCGCCGGGCATGAGGTGGTCGGCCACCACGACCTTGAATTCTTTTTTGCGGAGAATGAACTCCGCCTCACGCGCCGAAGTGGCGATGGTCACGTTGAAACGCGTGGACAGCGCCTCTGAAAAAACATCCAGCAAGGGACGCTCGTCATCGACGACGAGAATTTCATCACGCAAAACCTCAGGGATCGCGGCGGGGGATTCCACGTTGGCGTTCATAATTTCTAAGACCGGAGAGTGAAGGGATGTCGTTTAATGGCAAACCCAAAGCCGGCAATGGCATATAGGGTGTTTTTAGTTTTGCGCCGGGACGTCCGCGGCTGTTGTATCGGGCCGAAGCATGGAAATCGACGCGTTGCTCACATCGATACGTGACGGAACCCTAACGCGTGAAGCCGCCCAGGCCCTTTCACGCGATGAACTTGTCGCGCGCAATGCCGCCGGCACCACCGCCCTCCACGCCGCCGCAAAATACGGCCGTCTCCGCGACCTTCCGCTTGAGCTTGTGCAGGCCGAGTATCTTTTGCTGCGCAACGACTCCGGCTACACCCCGCTCCATCAGGCGGCCTACAGCGGACACCTTCATCAATTGCCCGCCCATCTGCTGGCCCGGGAAAACCTCCTCGCCCGCAGCAACTCCGGCTACACCGTCCTGCACACCGCCGCCTCCTCGGGCACGCTCGATCAATTGCCCGCCGGCCTGCTCGACGAAGACATCCTCCTGTTGCGCACCGATCTCGGCAACACGCTCCTGCACGAAGCCGCCGAGAACGGCGCCCTGAACCGGCTGCCCCCCGCCTTTCTCACCGAAAAACTTTTTTCGTCACGCAATCTGAGCGGGGAAACCATCTTTCACGTCGCCGCGCTCAACGGGCACCTCGACCAGATTCCCGCCGGCCTGCTCACCACGAAAAATCTTCTGCTCACCACCAAGGCGGACGACACCGTCATTCACGCGGCGGCCATCTCCGGGCACCTGGACCAGATCCCCGCCAGCGTGCTCGTGCGCGAGAATCTCATCATCGCCAGCAAGACCGGCTACACCGTGATCCATGCCGCCGCCGAGACCGGCCAGCTGGACAAAATCCCTCCGGCCCAACTCACATCCGACCTGTTGCTCACGCGCAACGACCACGGCGACACTCCTCTTCACGCCGCCGCCTACGAGGGGTATCTCAGGCAGATTCCCGCCGGCCTTCTCACCCTGGAGCTGCTGTCCACCCGCAACTACGATGGGGGCACCCCTCTCATGGCGGCCATCAGTTCGGGGCATCTGGATCAAATCCCCGCTCAGTTCCATCCCAAGCCGCCGGGGTTGGGAAAACGCATCATGACCAAGCTCGGCTTGGCCCGTCCCGAGTTTTGAACAGCGGCAGCGGCCGGCCGTTTGCGTTTTTGCAAGGCTTTGAACCCCGCTCAATGGAATGCATACCTTTCGCCAAGTCTTGCGCAGTGATTCTGCTTCCCACCGGCGCGCCGTTTGCTTCACTGAGCATCCCTTTTCCTCATGAGCAATACCACGATCACTGCCATCACCGCTCGCGAAATCATCGATTCGCGCGGTAATCCCACCGTCGAAGTCGACGTCAAACTCGCCTCCGGCGCCTACGGCCGCGCCGCTGTTCCCTCCGGTGCTTCCACCGGTGAACACGAGGCCCACGAGCTTCGCGACAGCGACGTCACCGCCAAGTCGCTCCCCAAGGGCGTCAACGGCAAGACCCGTTACCTCGGCAAGGGCGTCCTCGCCGCCGTCGGCAACGTCAAGAACGTGATCGCCCCCGCCCTCATCGGCTTTGATGCCGTTGACCAGATCGGCGTCGACCACGCCATGATCAAGCTCGACGGCACCAAGAACAAGTCGAAGCTCGGCGCCAACGCCATCCTCGGCGTCTCCCTCGCCACCGCGCACGCCGCCGCCAACGCCCTCAACCAGCCCCTCTACAAATACATCGGCGGCCCCAACGCCAAAGTCCTCCCCGTTCCCATGATGAACATCATGAACGGCGGCGCCCACTCCGATGCCCCCATCGACTTCCAGGAGTTCATGATCCGCCCGATCAACTTCGACAAATTCTCCGACGCCCTCCGCGCCGGCGCCGAAGTGTTCCACAACCTCAAGAAAGTTCTCAAGGCCAAGGGTCTCGCCACCGCCGTCGGCGACGAAGGCGGTTTCGCTCCCAAGCTCGCCTCCACCACCGACGCCCTCGATGCCATCGCCGAAGCCGTGAAGAATGCCGGCTACAAGCTCGGCAAGGACATCACCCTCGCCCTCGACGTCGCCTCCTCCGAATTCTACGACAAGAAGACAGGCAAATACGTCTTCAAGAAGTCCGACGGCCGCCAGTTCACCGGCGACGAATTCGTCTCCTACTACAAGGAGCTCTGCGCCAAGTATCCGATCGACTCCATCGAGGACGGCTGCGCCGAAAACGACTGGGCCACCTGGAAGAAGCTCACCACCGCCCTCGGCGACAAGATCCAGCTCGTCGGCGACGATCTCTTCGTCACCAACGTCGAGTTCCTCAAGAAGGGCATCGAGACCGGCACCGCCAACTCGATCCTCGTCAAGGTCAACCAAATCGGCTCCCTCACCGAGACCCTCGACGCCGTCGAGCTCGCCCACAAGAGCAACTACACCGCCGTCCTCTCCCACCGCTCCGGCGAGACCGAGGACGTCACCATCGCCGACATCGCCGTCGCCACCAACTGCGGCCAGATCAAGACCGGTTCCGCCTCCCGCACCGACCGCGTCGCCAAATACAACCAGCTCCTCCGCATCGAGGAAGAGCTCGGTTCCACCGGCATCTACGCCGGCCGCCTCTAAGGCACGCCGACATCTGCTTAACACAAGGCCGGACGCTTTCGCGTCCGGCCTTTTTTGCGCCCGTATCAAGGGGGCGTCAGACTTTCACCAACCCAAGATTCTTGGCGTGAAAACGCAGCGCGTCCTGAATGTGCGCATCCCAATAATCCCACGAATGCGCACCGGCAAACTCCCGGTAAGTGTGGGGGATTTTCGCGGCCGTGAGATCGCGGTCAAACGCGCGGTTGTCCTCGATCAGGAAATCCTCCGTGCCGCAGTCGATCAACAACTCGGGCAGCGTGCGGGCCTTCTTCGAGCGTTTCGCCAGCGTTCTCAAATCATGCCCCGTCCCCATCGGGGATTCTCCAAAAACGCGCTTTAATTCGGCCACGTATTCATCGGGCCAGCCGCGCCGTTTGGCCTCGTTCCAATAGCCCTCGATGCTCGCCCAGCCCACCGCGCCCGAGTGGCTGTTGACCGAACAAAAGCGATTCGCATAGCCGAGCCCGATTCGCAGAGCGCCATAGCCGCCCATCGACAGACCGCCGATGGCCCTCGCCCCGCGCTCCGCCTTCGCGTGAAATGTGCGTTCAACAAATGCCGGCAACTCCTCGCCGATGTGCCGCCCATAGGCCGGGCCCTGGTCGTTGTCGGTGTAGAAACCGCGATAGCCGTCCGGCATGACCACGATGAGCGGCAGGTCGCGCACATACCACTCGATCCGCGAACGCCGCAACCAGGTCGTCGAGTCGTCGGAGAGTCCGTGCAGGAGATAAAACGTCGCGTAAGGCGGCTTGCCCGCCTCGGGCAGCAGCACCTGCATGGTTGTCTGCTTGCCGATAACGTCGCTTTTCCAGTGAACGGTGCTCCAAGCCATAGGTTTCCTTGAGGCAGGCTACTCCACCCGCACGATATAGCCACGAAGATATTCACTTTCGGGCATCGTCACGAGCACCGGATGATCCGCCGGTTGGTGGCAGAATTCCGCCACGCGCACCTTGCGCTTCGCATCGGTCGCCGCTCCCGCCAGCACCGTGCGCAGCTCCGCGTCCTGCATGTGGTGCGAACAGGTATACGTCGCAAGAACACCGCCCGGCACGAGGCTTTGCATCGCGCGCAGGTTGATCTCCTTGTAGCCACGCAACGCGCCTTCCAGCGCACTCTTCGACTTCGCGAAGGGCGGCGGATCGAGCACGATCACATCCCACAACGGCTCGCCGTGACGCGCCGGATCATTGAACCAGTCAAAGACATTCGCCACGGCAAAGGTCGCGTCCACACCGTTGCGCTCCGCGTTTTTCTTGGCTTGGTCGATGGCATCCGCCGCGCTGTCGAGACCCAGCACTTCCTTGGCGCCGGCCCGCGCGGCATGAAGCGCAAACGGCCCCTGGTTGCAGAACGCGTCCAGCACCCGCTTGCCCGCGCAATATTTCGCCAGCACCGAGTGCTGTTCGCGTTGATCGAGATAAAACCCGGTTTTCTGTCCGCTCTGCAAATCGAGCCAGTAATCAAACCCGTCGATCTTCTCCCAGCGTGGAGCCCACGTCTGGCCGCTGCGGGTGTAAACGCCGAGGGAAAGCCCTTCGAGTTTCCGGATGTGCGCGTCGTTGCGCACGATGATCTCGGCCGGCGAAAGCAGCTCGGCGAGCAATGCCACGATCAGGTCGGAGCGCTGGTCCATCGCCAGCGACTGCACCTGAAGCACCAGCGTATCGCCAAATTGATCGACCACCACGCCGGGCAAATCATCCGACTCCGACCAGACCAGCCGGCGGTGGCGTGAAGCCGCATCGCGACGGGCGATGGCCTTCGCGAGCGCCGTGCGCAGGTAGGCCTCGTCCAGCGTCACCCGTTGCGCGCTCAACCGACGCCAGATGATCTGCGACTTCGAGTTGTAGATGCCGCTGCCCAAAAAACGGCCGGCACGATCACGGCATTCGACCACCTGTCCGTCGTTTTCGGCGGCCAGCAAGGCCTCCACTTCATTGGCAAACACCCACGGATGCCCCAGGAGAACGCGCGATTTGGCGTTGGCTTTGAGTTTGAGCGAGGGAACGGCGGTCGACGACATCGCCGCATCATCACGCTCCTCCCGGCCAGTAGAAGCTCAAAGTGAAACCTCTTCCTCGAACTCCCGTCGTCCTGCGTGAAAGCCCTTGTCGTCCTCAAATCCTTCCGGAGCACGGCGCAACATCGCCGCCAGGCCCAAAAGACCCAGCAGGTAGAGTAATGCGATAATGAACGCGGCGAGCATCATGTAATCGGGACTCCTTGACTCTGTGCGCGGACTGACCGGTTTCCATCCTCCAAGTTGCATAATTCTGTGAAACTAACCTTAAAAAATCCCCTCCGTATCCGGGCCATGCGTTCATCCATCCGCCCATCTGCCACTTAAGGCTTTCCCTCCCCGCCCGCGCCCTGTTGCCTTGCCGGTTCAGCCATGACGCCCGCCCAGGAAATCGCCCGCCGCCGCACCTTCGCGATCATCTCGCATCCCGATGCCGGCAAAACCACGTTGACCGAGAAATTTCTTCTCTACGGCAACGCCATTCATCTCGCCGGCACCGTGACCGCCCGCAAAAGCCAGCGCGCCACCACCTCCGACTGGATGGAACTCGAAAAACAACGCGGCATCTCCATCTCCTCGACCGTCCTCCAATTCGACTACCAAGGTTACGCGGTCAACCTCCTCGACACCCCCGGTCACAAAGACTTCTCCGAGGATACCTACCGCGTCCTCACCGCCGTCGACGCCGCCCTCATGGTGATCGACGCCGCCAAGGGCATCGAGCCCCAGACCCGCAAACTCTTCGAAGTCTGCAAACGCCGCGGCGTCCCCGTGTTCACCTTCATGAACAAGTGCGACCGCCCCACGCTCAACCCCATCGACCTGCTCGATGAACTCGAACGCGTGCTCGGCCTCACCCCCTGTCCCGTCACCTGGCCCCTCGGCAACGGCCCCGGTTTTCGCGGCGTTTACGACCGGCGGTCCAAGGAGGTTCACCTTTTCGAACGCACCCCCCACGGCGCCTACCGCGCCCCTGTAAACGTCACCGGCCTCACCGATCCCGTCGTCCGCGACAAACTCGACGACTACACCTTCGAACAGGTCTCCGAGCAGATCGACATCCTCGACGGTGCCAGCGCACCCTTCAATCTCGCCGACGTTCAAGCCGGCCGCCAAACACCCGTTTTCTTCGGCTCCGCCGTAAACAACTTCGGCATTCAGATCCTCCTCGAAGGATTCCTGAAGAACTCCATCCCGCCAACCTCCCGGAATTCCGTGAGCATCACCGTGCCCGGCGCACCCGCTCCGACCACCGCGCGCGAGGTTCTCGTCAGCTACGAGAAGTTTTCCGCCTTCGTCTTCAAGATCCAGGCCAACATGGATCCGAAACACCGCGACCGCATCGCCTTCGTCCGCGTGTGCTCCGGCAAGTTCACCCGCGACATGAACGTCGTCCACCAGCGCACCGGCCGCACCGTGCGCCTCTCCTCTTCCCACCGCCTTTTCGGCCAGGAACGCGAGACCGTGGACGAAGCCTGGCCGGGCGACGTCATCGGCCTCGTCGGCCACGATTCCTTTGGCATCGGCGACACCCTCACCGAAGACCGCACCATCGCCTACGACGAGATTCCCCGTTTCCCGTCCGAAGTTTTTACCTACATCTCGAATCCCAACTCCGGCGATTCCAAGAAATACCGCGCCGGTCTGGAGCAGCTCCTGCAGGAAGGCGTCGTGCAATCCTTCCAGCCGCGCAACGCCCCGCCCGGCGCGACCTTGCTCGCCGCCGTCGGCAACCTCCAGTTCGAGGTCGTGCAATACCGCCTCAAATCCGAATACAACGCCGAGTCGCGCCTCGAAGCCACCCCGTGGACGCTCCTCCGCTGGCTGGAACCGCACCCCAGTCTCAAGGACCCGCAACTCCTCGTGGTCGCCAGCGGCGTGAGCTTCGGCACCGACAAGTTCGACAATCCCGTCGCCCTCTTCCCCAACGACTGGACCATGCGTTACTTCATCGAAAAGAACCCCGAGTTGAAGCTCCACGAGCTTCCTTTGGAGCAGACGCGTTCCGCAAACTAGCCGCATACGCCGGTTTCTTCTCGCTCCGGTTCGCGAAATTTTCTCCGCTCGGCGGAATGACTTTGCTCCGCTTCGCCACTCTTTCCCTGTTTGCGCTCATCGCGCTCGCACCGGCTTCCGCCGTCGCCAAGTCCAAGGGCGGCGAGGCCCAGACCGGTGAATGGAAAGGCTACATCGCCATCGACGCCGCCACCGGCCAGGTCCTTGCCCAGGACAATCCTGATCTGGTCACGCCTCCCGCGAGCATGACGAAGCTCATGACCTTCGCCGTCCTCCACGACAAACTCCAGAGCGGCGCCCTCACGTTGAACGCTCCGGTCAAAATCACCGAGAGCGACGCCAAGATGGGCGGCACCCAGGTGTTTCTCGATCCCAGCGAAACCTTCCCCGTCGAGGATCTCATGTATGCCATGATGATCCAGTCGGCCAACGACGCCGCCCACGCGCTCGCCCGCTTCTCCGCCGGTTCGGTCGAGGCCTTCGTCGATCTCATGAACGCCAAGGCCCGCGAACTCGGCATGACGCACACGACCTTCCGCTCGCCACACGGCCTGCCGCCCTCCAGCCGCCGCATCGCCGACGGCGACCTCACCACACCCCGCGACTACGCGACCCTTTGCCGTTATCTCCTCACGAAAACCGACATCCTCAAATACGCCTCCGTCAAAACCCGTGATTTTGGTCTGAGCCGCGCCAAAGGGCCGCAGCACATGATCAATCACAACAAGCTGCTCGGCACCGTCGAGGGCGTTGACGGCCTCAAGACCGGTTACACCCAAGGCGCCGGCTACTGCCTGAGCGCGACCGCCCTTCGTGGCGGGCACCGCGTGATCGTCGTCATCATGGGTTCCTTCGGCCCCAAGGGCCAGATCGACAAAGGCCGCTGCCGCGACCGCAAGACCATCGAAATCTTCGAACAGGCTTTCGCCGCGATTCCCGCCGGCAGTCCTGCCTTTGCCGGTCCCGCCGCGCCGCTTATCTCGCCGGCCGCTTCACCGGTTCAACAGGCCGAACAGCCCGAGGAAACGCCCGCGAACTCCGCTCCGGCCGCGTCCGGCGGTGCCGCCGATGCCCCCATGGTAACGTTTCCCTCGTTCGGCAAATAAGCCGGGCGGGGCCGTTGCGCTCCTCAGTGCTCCATCACCACGACGAGCACTCCGAGGAGCATAAAAATCGAGCCGAGCAATCCGGCTTCCCAGCGCTCGATTTTCTTAAGCTCAACCTTTTCGAGACCGACCATGGTGAGCCAGGTGAAGAGCATCATGCCCGCCAGCGCACCCACCGCCAGAATCGCGCTGAGCACCCAAAAACCCGTCCAGCCAAACTTCACTCCCGACAGGTAAACAGGGAGAAACCCTTCGCACGGCGACAATGTCAGCATGACAAGCAGCCCGCTGATCGCCGCCCAGTCGCCCTTGCGCGATGAAACGAGCGGCGTGTCCTTGATCTCGTCCTCCCAGTGGCTGTGGTCCTCTTCATGGCCGCAATGCGCGCTCGGCTGGTGACTGCCGCCATGCAAATGATGGTGCAGGACGCCGCCGCCGCGCCATTGCCGCCAGAGATAAAATCCGCCGATGCCCCACAACACACCCGCCGCCACCCACGGGAAAGCGCTCCCGATGCGTTCGTCGAGTTGAAAGCCGAACCAGGCGATGATCAGACCCAGCAGGCTCGTGATCGCGATATGCCCAAGCCCGGCCAGCGCCGCCACGGCGAGAGTCTTCGTGCGCGTCCAGCTGCGCGCGCGCGCCACCAACACAAACGGCAGCCAGTGCGTCGGGATCGCCGCATGAAAAAAAGCGACGGTGAAGCCGGTCGCGGCGATGGTCGCCAATACGGTTGAGTTCATGAGTTGGGAACGGAAACGACATCCATCGCCTTGATGGCCGCCGCTGTCGAACGTGAACTCTAGCAAAGTCGTCAACCCCCCTCTAAAATCGTTCTCGTTCTCTTAATCGTTCTCGTTCTCCTTCGTTCTCTCCGAGTCATGCCCTCCACCATCGATCCCCCCGCTGTCAAAGCCTACTTGCTCGACCTGCAGGACCGTATTTGCCGCGAGCTCGAAACCGAGGACGGCGGCGGCAAGTTCATCGAGGACAACTGGACGCGCGCCGAGGGCGGCGGCGGTCGGTCGCGCGTTCTGGCCGAAAGCTCCGTCTTCGAAAAAGCCGGCGTGGGCTTTTCCCATGTTTTCGGCACCGAACTCCCTCCTTCCGCGACCGCCCATCGCCCGGAGCTTGCGGGCAAGCCTTGGCAGGCCCTCGGAGTCTCGCTCGTCATCCATCCCCGCAATCCTTACGTGCCCACGAGCCACATGAACGTGCGCTTCTTCGTGGCCGATCCCGACGGCGCGAATCCCGTCTGGTGGTTCGGCGGCGGCTTCGACCTCACTCCTTACTACGGTTTTGAAGAAGACTGCGTCCACTGGCACCGTATCGCGCGCGACGCCGTCTCGTCCTTCGGGGCCGATCTCCACCCCAAGTGGAAAAAATGGTGCGACGATTATTTCTATCTCAAGCACCGCGCCGAGCCGCGCGGCGTCGGCGGTCTCTTTTTCGATGATTTCAACGCCCTTGGTTTCGACCGAAGTTTCTCCGTTTTTCGCGCCGTGGGCGACGCGTTCATTCCCGCCTACCGCCCCATCGTCGCCCGTCGGAAAGCCGCGCCCTATGGCGAACGCGAGCGCGACTGGCAATTGTATCGGCGCGGCCGTTACGTGGAGTTCAACCTCGTCTGGGACCGCGGCACCCACTTCGGCCTGCAAAGCGGCGGCCGCACCGAATCCATCCTCATGAGCCTCCCCCCGCTCGTGACCTTTAAATACAACTACGCCCCGGAGCCCGGCACCCCCGAAGCCCGCCTTCACGAAGTCTTCCTAAAACCCCGCGACTGGCTTTCCGGGGTTTGACTCTTAACTCTCAGCTCTCAGCTCTCAACTTTTCAGCCATGACCTCCCGCGACCGCTTCCTCGCCGCCCTTGCCTGCCAGCCGCTCGACCGCCCTCCCCTCTGGGTCATGCGTCAGGCCGGTCGCTACCTGCCTGAATATCGCGAGCTCAAGGCACGCTCGTCCTTCCTCGAAATGGTGAAAACCCCCGCGCTCGCCGCGGAAGTCACGCTTCAACCGCTTCGTCGTTTTCCCGGACTCGACGCCGCCATTCTTTTTTCCGACATCCTCGTCATCCCCGAAGCACTCGGCCAGCCCTACGCCTTCCGTGATACCGGCGGCATCGAGATGGCCTACCGTCTCGAAACACTCTCCCAAGTCGAATCGCTCTCGTCGCCTGAGACCGCCGTCTCCCGTCTCGGTTACGTCGGCGACACCCTCGCCCTCCTTAAACAGACGCTCGGCGATTCCAAAACCCTCCTCGGCTTCGGCGGCTCCCCGTGGACTCTCGCCACCTACATGGTCGAGGGTGGCAGCTCCGACGACTTTGAGCGCATCAAGCTCCTCTTCTACACCGACCGCGTGATGTTCGACGCCATCCTCGAAAAACTCACCGCCGCGCTCATCGCCTACTTCAAGATGCAGATCGCCGCCGGAGCCGACGCGATTCAGATTTTCGATTCGTGGGGCGGCATCATCGCCGGTCCCGATTACGAAGCCGCCTCGCTCCAGTGGATCCGCCGCATCGTCGCCGCGTTGCCCGCCGATTTTCCGATCATCCTCTACGCCAAGGGCACCGCGCCCCACCTCACCGACCAGGCGTTTTCCGGCGTGCGCGCCATCAGCGTCGACTGGACCGCAGACCTCTCCATCGTCCGCCGCACGCTCCCCGACAACGTCGCCGTTCAGGGCAATCTCGACCCCGTGCTCATGCAGACCACGCCCGCCATCGTCGCCCGCGAAGCCTCACGCCTCCTCGAAGCCATGCGCGGCACCGCAGGCCATATTTTCAACCTCGGCCACGGCATCACCCCGCAGGCCAAAATCGAATGCATGCAGGCCCTCGTCGACACGGTCACAACGTGGAAGTGAGTTCCACTCACGCCGCAAAAAACGCAAAAGCCGCATAGCGGATTTCATCCCTTTCAGGCACCCTGTCACACTGTGAATCCTGTTGGAAATCCTGCTCTCCCCGTAGCAATCATCGGAGGCGGCATCACCGGCCTCACCGCCGCCCACCGCCTTGCCCGCCAAGGCCGCGCCATCCGTCTCTTCGAAGCCTCGCCCCGCCTGGGCGGCTCCATTCACAGCGAACGCGACGGCGGCTGGCTCATCGAAGCCGGTCCCAATTCTCTCCAGCAAACGCCCGCCGTCGCCGCTCTGCTCACCGAGCTCGGCCTCGCCGCCGCCACGCTCACCGCGCGCCCCGAAGCGAAAAACCGCTACATCGTGCGCAACGGAAAACCCCAGGCCGCACCCACTTCTCCTCCCGGACTGATTACATCCAAACTTTTCTCCGCCTGCGCCAAGCTCCGCCTGTTCGGTGATCTTTTCTCCCGCCCGTGCACACGTCCCGCCGACGTCAGTCTCGCCACTTTCGGGCGGTTTCACTTCGGCCGTGAACTCGTTGATTACGGCCTGGGCCCTTTTGTCTCCGGCGTGTATGCTGGCGACGCCGAAAAGCTCTCCGCCCGCCACAGCTTCCCCTCGCTCTGGGAAATGGAACAGTCCCACGGCTCGATCATCCGCGGTCAAATCGCCGCCGCCAAAGCCAAACGCATCCGCGGCGAACCCTCCGGCCCCGCGCCCATCATCAGCTTTGCCGAAGGCCTGGAAACCTTGCCGCGCACCCTCGCCGCACATCTGCCCGCCGGCAGCGTGGAGCTCAACGCCTTCGTCACCCAGTTCACGCCGGCCACTGAAGAACACCCCTGGCGCGTCCAGTGGGTGCGCGACCATACGTTCCACACCGAAGAGTTTTCCGCCGTCATCCTCGCCCTGCCCGCAGCCGCGCTGGCGAACCTCGTTTTCAACACCGACTCCGGCATTCAGTCCCCGGCGCTCAATCCGCAGCCTTTCTCTGCTCTCGCCGACATCGAGTATCCGCCCGTTTCCTCGCTCTTCCTTGGTTATCGCCGGGATCAGGTGGCGCATCTTCTCGACGGTTTTGGCATGCTCGTGCCGCCTGTCGAAATCCGTCCGCTGCTCGGCGTGTTGTTCAACTCCACCCTTTTCCCCGGACGCGCTCCGGAAGATCACGTTGCCATCACCGTCATGACCGGCGGGGTTCGTCATCCCGAGTTTGCCAGCCTTCACGACGCCGACCTGCTGCCGCTCGTCGGCCGCGAGCTTTCCGACCTCCTTGGCGTGCACGGCACTCCTGTTTTTGTCCGCCGCAACATCTGGTGGCACGCGATCCCGCAATACAATCTCGGCTACGAACGCTTCCTCGATCTCATCGCCGCCACCGAACAGTCATTTGCCGGCTTGTTTGTCGGTGGACATGTCCGCGACGGCATCTCGGTGCCCAACTGCATCGCCGCCGGCGAAAAGCTCGCGAACAAGGTTCTCCAGGGGTGAATTTCAGCCCGTGTGCGGCGCGCGGTGGGCATTCGTCGCCACCAAGCGGCGCGCGGCCTTGACTCAGGGGGGCGGCGGGGTAGCCTCTCGCGCTTTTCTTTGGCATGGCGCAAGACCTGAAAGACACTCTCCAGCTTCCAAAAACCGATTTCCCGATGCGGGCAAATCTCGTGCAGCGCGAGCCCTCGCGCCTCGCCCACTGGGAGAAGCTCGATCTCTACGCCGCCATCCAGCGCAAAAACGCCGCCACCGGCAAAACCTTCGTCCTGCACGACGGCCCGCCTTTCACCAACGGCGATGTCCACATCGGCACCGCGCTCAACAAGTCCCTCAAGGACATCACCCTTCGCTACAAGTCACTCCGCGGCTACCGCACGCCCTACGTCCCCGGCTGGGACTGCCACGGTCTTCCCATCGAGCAGAAGGTGATGCGCGGTCTCCAAGCCGAGAACAAGCAGGTCTCCACCGCCGAAATGCGCTCCCTCTGCGACGCGTTTTCCGAAAGTTGGATCGCCACGCAGACGAAACAGTTCAAACGCCTCGGCGTCCTTGCCGACTGGAAAAGCGAATACAAGACCAAGGCCCCCGCCTACGAGGCCGACATCATCCGCACCTTCTCGGCCTTCGTCGAAAAGAATCTGGTCTATCGCTCCAAGAAACCCGTCTACTGGAGTATCCCTTTCGAGACTGCCCTCGCCGAAGCCGAGATCGAATACAAGGACCACATTTCGACTGCCATCTGGGTGAAGTTCGCCGTCCCCGCCGCCGAGGCCGCGAAATTTAATCTTCCGTCCGACAAGCCCCTATTTGTCGTCATCTGGACGACCACGCCCTGGACGATTCCCGCCAACCTCGCGATCGCGCTGCATCCGGAAGTGGATTACGTCGTCGCTGATCTCGGCGCTGAACGCATCATCGTCGCAGAGCTCCTGCTCGGTTCCGTTCTTTCTTCCGCCAAGATCGAGGCCGCTCCCGCCATCATCGCCACGGTGAAAGGCTCCACCCTCGAAGGTCTCGCCCCGCGCCACCCCTTCATCGACCGCGCCTCGCCCATCGTCCTCGCCGACTATGTCACGACCGACAGCGGCACGGGCGCCGTTCACACCGCACCCGGCCATGGCGCGGAAGACTATCTCACCGGCCTTCGCTACAAGCTCGACATCTACTGCCCGGTCGGCGCCGACGGACGCTACCTCGACGACGGGCAGGTGCCCGCCGATCTCGTCGGCATCAGCACACTCGAAACGGTTGAAGACCTCGCCGCGAAAAAACCGTCGCCCGCCAACCTCGCCGTCCTGAAAAAACTCGCAGGCGCCGGCGCACTTCTCGCGAAGGCCAAATACGTCCACAGCTATCCGCACTGCTGGCGCTCCAAAACCCCGATCATCTTCCGCGCCGTCGACCAGTGGTTCGTCGGACTCGACCGCAAGGCCGACGATGCCGCCACTTCGCCGCGCGAGACCGCCCTCGCCTCCATCACCGGCGTTCAGTGGGTTCCCACATGGGGTCAGGCCCGCATCACCGGCGCAGTCGAATCGCGCCCGGACTGGTGCATCAGCCGCCAGCGTTCATGGGGCGTGCCCATCATCGCCTTCTACGACGCCGACAAAAACGCCTACATCGATGCCGGCGTGATCCGCGCCGTGGCCGACAAGATCGCAACCAAAGGCACCAATTTCTGGTATGATGCACCCGCCGCCGAAATCCTCGCCGGCGTGACGCTTCCCGCCGGCTGGCCCGCCGCCTCCGCCCTCACCTGCGGACGCGACACCCTCGACGTGTGGATCGATTCCGGCTCCTCGCACGCCGCCGTGTTGAAAAACTCCCAGGGTGCGACCCAGTGGCCCGCCGACCTTTACCTCGAAGGTTCCGACCAGCACCGCGGCTGGTTCCAGTCCTCACTCTGGACGAGCATCATCGCCTTCAACGCCGCGCCTTACAAGGCCGTGCTCACCCACGGTTTCATCGTCGGCGAAGACGGCAAAAAAATCTCCAAGTCAGGCCAATACGAAAAGCCGCCGACCTCCGACAACTTCATCGCCCAATACGGCGCCGACGTCATCCGCTTCTGGATCGCCTCCCAGGATTTCACGCAGGACATCACCCTCTCCGAAAAAATCCTCAACAATGCCGCCGAGGGCTACCGCAACCTGCGCAACACCCTGCGCTACCAGCTCTCCACCCTCTGGGATTTCACGCCCGCGACCGACGCACTCCCCTACGCGCAACTCGACACCCTCGACCGCTGGGCGCTGCACCACGCCGCCAAGCTTCTCACGGACGCCACCACCGCCTACGACGCCTATGAATACCACCGCGTCATCCAGCTCGTGAGCTCCTTTTGCGCGACGACGCTCTCGGCCGTCTATCACGACATCCTCAAGGACCGCCTCTACACCCTCGCGACCAACCACCCGTTGCGCCGCTCCTCGCAGACCGCGATCCACCACATCTTCGGCGTCCTCGTCAAAATCCTCGCTCCCGTCCTCACCTTCACGGCGGACGAAGCCTGGTCCTTTGCCACCGCCAAGACCGAATTCGCCGACGACTCGATCCATCTCCAAGACTGGCCCGTGGCCGACGCCGCGTGGACCAACGCCGAAATCGAGTCCGACGTGGCCGCCCTACTGAAAGTCCGTTCCCTCGTCACCGAGGCCATCGAGCCCGCCCGCCAGGCCGGCAAGATCGGCAAGTCCCTGGACGCCGCCATCACGCTTTCCGCCGATGCGACCGACATCACCTTCAAGGTTTTGGAGAAACACCGCGATTTCCTGCCGGAACTCTTCATCGTTTCGCACGTCACACTCACGCCAGCGAACGGCGCCGCGCTGACCGCCACCGTCCGCCACGGCGAAGAGCTCGGCTACGTGCGCTGCCCGCGCTGCTGGCGCTGGGTCCCCTCATTGGAGGCGACCGACCACGGTGACACCTGCCCGCGCTGCGCCGAGGCGCTGCGCGCGTAACCATTTTTCTTAGACACACCCCAACAACCACCATGGCCAAAAAACAAAAGAAGCCCGCCCCGGCTCCGAAAAAGAAACCAGCCCGCAAACCCGCGAAGCCGGTTCCTAAAAAATCTCCGAAGAAATCCGTGAAGCCCTCCAAGCCCGTTGCCAAAAAATCCGCCACCAAGGCGAAACCATCTCCCAAAGCCAAGCCCGCGGCCAAGGCAAAGGCGAAAGCTCCTGCGGCGAAACCCTCGCCCAAGGCCGTCGCCCCCGCCAAACCCGCCAAATCTTCCGCAAAATCCGTCCCACCTTCCATCAGCGTGCTAAAAGCAGTCATCCCTACAAAATCTTCCGCCCGCGCCGACCTGCGCAGCAAGATTCTCGCAAAGAGCAAAACCAAGGAAAAGATCCGTCCCATCTCCTTCTCGTTCGATGAAATTCGCGAGATAGCCAAGACCACCTCCAAGCACGACGCCGAGGCCAAGGCCGCCGCGGCCAAGACTGCGGCCAAGTCCAGCAAGCACATCAGCGCTGAAAAACTGGCCAAGCACTCGCAGCCCCACCACATCAAGGCCGCGTCCCTGGCCGACATCCTTGGCTTCAACCCCAAGAAGGCCAAGCAACCATCCGCCGAGGATGAAAGTGTGATTCCGGAAAAATTCCGCCGCTATTACCGCCTGCTGCTCGATCTGCGCAATCATCTCACCGGCCAGATCGACACCCATTCCGAGGAGACGTTGAAGCGCTCCGCCAAGGACGATGCCGGAGATCTTTCCAGCTACGGCCAGCACATGGCCGACGCCGGCACCGACACCTTCGACCGCGACTTCGCGCTCTCGTTGGTGTCGTCCGAACAGGAAGCCCTTTCCGAGGTCGAAGCCGCCATCAAGCGCGTCAAGGCCGGCACCTACGGCCTCTGCGAAATCACCCAGAAGCCCATCGCCAAGGAACGCCTGCTGGCCGTGCCTTTCACCCGCTACTCCGCCGAGGCACAGAAAGACATCGAGAAAAACCGCCACCGCTCCCGCACCCAGGCCGGCCTCTTCGGCGAACTGGGCGAAGAAGGCGGCACCCTGAGTGCCGGCGGCAGCGGCGACGACGACGGCGGCGAATGATCCCCGCCCCCGTCAGCCCCGTGTCAACGCCCGTGCAACCTTCACCCGCCACCGCTCCGGTGGCGGTTTCCCTTTGGGCACGCATTCACGCCTACCGCTGGCTCTGGATGCTCGCCTTGGGCGTGTTCGGGCTCGATCAAGCCACCAAGCTCTGGATCAGCGCCCATCTGGCTTTCGGAACCTATGATCCCCCGCAGGCCATCACGGTCGTGGACGGATTCTTCTACATCGTCCATGTAGGCAACACCGGCGCGGCGTGGAGCATGCTCGCAGGCAAAAGCGGCCTGCTGGCCGGAATGGCCCTCTTCACGCTCGGTGCCATTTATTTTTGGCGACACTCGCTGGGACTTAGACAGCGGGCCGTGCAAGTGAGCTTCGGGCTGTTGTGCGGGGGCATCGCCGGCAACCTGCTCGACCGCGTGATCCACGGTCATGTGATCGATTTCCTCGATTTCCATTTCGGAAGCTACACCTACCCCACATTCAATGTGGCCGATTCAGGCATCTGCGTGGGCGTGGTGCTCTACCTGATTTATTCCCTCCGGCAACCGGCGGAGTAACAGGCAGCGGGCCCGCCTGCCTTATTCGACGTTGGCGATCTGCTCGCGGATACGCTCCAGCTCGTTCTTCAGTTCGATGACATTTTGGGAAATGGTCAGATCGTTGGCCTTGCTGCCGATGGTGTGAACCTCGCGGCCGATTTCCTGAAGAATGAACTCAGCCTTCCGTCCCACCTCTGCGCCCGTTTTCAGCAACGTTGCAAACTGATCGAAATGACTGCGCAGGCGCGTCAGCTCCTCGCTGATGTCACATCGGTCGGCAAACAGCGCGATTTCCTTGAGCACGCGATCATCGGCGGGATCAAGTTCAAGGCCCGCGTCACGCAGCCGCTTGTGCAGCGCATCACGATAGCCCGCCGGAACCTGCGGCGCGCGTTCGGCGACCAACGCCACGTGCCGCGAAAGGATTTCGAGACGCTTGATAAAATCCACCAGCAGGGTCTCTCCTTCCTTTGCACGCATCGCCGCGAAGCCTCGCAGGGCCTCCTCCAACGTTGCCAGCAAAACATCCCGGGATGCCTCGGCTTCCGGCAATTCCACGCCCTTGCGCTGGGTGTTGAGCAATTGCCAGAGCAACTCCGGCGTCGGTGTAAACGGCACACCCCGGCTCGCCGCAAAAGCCGCGAGTCGCTTGAAAGTCTCGGCCGCAGCCGCCTCGTCCCATGTCACGGTGGCCGCACCCCTGTCACCGGTCAGCTCGACATCGACATGAATTTTCCCGCGCAGTGCGAACTTGCGCACCAGCTCACCCACCGCCGGCTCCAGACTCTCCCACACCTCGGGCAGAGCGACCGTGAGATCGAGTGTCTTGCGGTTGACGGAGCTTACCTGGACGGTGAGCGTGTATTGATCGAGCGAAGTAGCCGCCCGACCATAGCCTGTCATGGAATTCATGGTGGGATATCAACCGTGGTTAAAAGAGATTCACACCCAGCAGTTTTGCCACCTGGTTCACATCCTTGTCTCCACGGCCGGAGAGATTGATCAGGACGATTTTATCCTTGGGCAGTGCCTTCGCTCGTTTGATGCCCTCGACGAGGGCATGCGTGGATTCCAACGCGGGCAGAATCCCCTCAAGACGCGAGCAGAGTTGAAAAACTTCCATCACTTCGTCGTCGCACGCATAGGCGTAGCCAATGCGGCCGGTGTCACGGTAATAGGCGTGTTCGGGTCCGATCGCGGCGTAGTCGAGACCGGCACTCACCGAGTGCGTCAGCTCGATCTGACCGTCGGGATTCTGAAGAATGTAGGTTTTGCTGCCTTGCAGCACGCCGAGCTTGCCGCCTTCGAATCGCGCGGCGTGTTCGCCACGCGCGATGCCGCGTCCACCCGCCTCCACGCCGATGAGCTTCACGGCGGCATCCTCAAGGAAATCAAAAAACACGCCAATGGCATTGGACCCGCCTCCCACGCAGGCGACGATCTCGTCGGGCAGACGGCCTTCGCGGGCGAGAATCTGCTCCTTGGCCTCCTGGCCGATCACGCGGTGAAAATCGCGCACCATCATCGGATATGGATGCGCGCCGAGCGCGGAGCCGAGAATGTAGTGGGTGTCGCGCACATTGGTCACCCAGTCGCGCATGGCCTCGTTGACGGCATCCTTGAGGGTTTTTTGGCCGGCCTCGACGCCACGCACTTCGGCACCCATGAGGCGCATGCGGAAGACGTTCAACGCCTGGCGCTCCATGTCGACCGCGCCCATGTAGATCACACATTTCAGGCCGAACTTCGCACAGACGGCGGCGGTGGCCACGCCGTGCTGGCCGGCGCCGGTCTCGGCGATGATACGCGTCTTGCCCATCCGAAGAGCGAGCAATACCTGACCAAGGGCGTTGTTGATCTTGTGCGCCCCGGTGTGGAGCAGGTCCTCGCGCTTGAAATAGATTTTGGCCCCGCCGCAGTGGGCGGTCAGGCGCTCGGCAAAATAAAGCTCGGTGGGACGACCGGCAAATTCCTTGAGGTGGTGGCGCAGCAGCGAGAGATAAGCCGGGTCCTTCTTGGCCGTGTCGTAGGCTTCGCCCAGTTCCTTGAGCGCGGTCATGAGCGTCTCGGGAACATAGACCCCGCCAAAAGGCCCGAAATGACCTGCCGCATCAGGCAGAGATAGAGGGTCGGCGGGTTTGGAGGCTTCGGCTAAGGCAGGCATGGGAAAATGAACCAAGGCATGATGGCGCCAAGAGGCAAACGGGTTTTCACCATCAGCATTCCCGTCCCGCCGCTCAACCCGTTACTCCGGCTGGTCGACGCGGCTCTTCAAAAACGTGAGCACATCCTGGAACTTCGCCCGGTTGCCTTCATCCGCAACGATCAGGTTTTCATGCGCGGCCAGCACAAGGCGCGCGCTTTCGAGTTCTGTGCGGACCGGATTGCAATCGAGCGCGGACGCCCCCGGGTTCAAGGTGACGCTGGTGTCACCCGCATCGACGGTCAGCAGCCGGTGAAGGCCGAGGTTGCGCACAAGCTCCAGATTGCGGGGCCCGATCCTGCAAAGGACAAGGCTGCCTTGGGGGATGTGTTTGCGCAGTTCGAGGGCGACCCCGGCCAGCACGCCGAGAAACGTGCTGTCCATGCTGGTGCAATGCTGGAAATCCAGCACGAAGCGGAGGCGTTTCCGCGCGATCATCGCGGTGAAGAAATCGTGCAGACAGGCGCTGTTTTGAAACGAGGCGCGTCCTTCGATGCAAATCGCCACAGGGTCGGACTGCGGATCGACAAGGAAAGAGGATTTAGGGGCGTCGGACATGATGGCAAGGGCGGCGGGAAGACCTGCGAGGGTCTTCCCGACTGTAAGCGACTTTAATTGCGGGCGATGATCTGGCGCAACACGTAAGGCAGGATGCCACCGTGCTGGTAGTAATCGATTTCGATGGGTGTATCGATGCGGCAGCGCACCGGCACGTTTTCAGCCGTCCCGTCTTTACGGGTGATCTTCAACACAAGGTCCTGCTGCGGCTTGATGGATTCATCCAGTCCGATGACGTCGTAGGTCTCGGTTCCGTCGAGTTTAAGGGTCTGTGCGGTCACGCTGTCCTTAAACTGAAGCGGGAGCACACCCATGCCGACAAGGTTGGAGCGGTGGATACGTTCGAAGCTTTGGGCGACGACGACCTTCACGCCGAGGAGATTGGTGCCCTTGGCGGCCCAGTCGCGGGACGAGCCGGTGCCGTATTCCTGACCGGCGACGACGATGAGGGGGACACCCTGCTTCTGGTAGGCGATGGAGGCGTCGTAGATCGACGTCTCGACGCCGTCCGGCCCGAGGGTGTTGCCGCCTTCCTTGCCGCCAAGCATCAGGTTCTTGATGCGGACGTTGGCGAAGGTGCCGCGGGTCATGATGCGGTCGTTGCCGCGGCGGCTGCCGTAGGAGTTGAAATCCTCGAAGGCCACACCGTTGTCGACGAGGAATTTGCCGGCGGGCGAGGTCTTCTTGATGGCGCCGGCGGGCGAGATGTGGTCGGTGGTGACGGAATCGCCGAAGATGCCGAGGGCGCGGGCGCCGGTGATCGGCTTGATCGCGCCGGGCGTAAGCGAGAAATCGGTGAAGAACGGAGGCTCCTGGATGTAGGTCGAGGCGGCGTCGAACGAATAGACGTTGCCCGTGGTCGAGGGGATCTCGTTCCACTTGGGATTCTGCTCGGCGAAGTTGCTGTAGAGCTTGCGGAAGACCTCGGGCTTGAGGGCGGCCTGCATCTGGTCGCGGACCTCCTTGAGCGTGGGCCAGAGATCCTTCAGGTAGACGGGCTTTCCGTCCTTGCCGTTGCCGATGGGTTCGACGGAGAGGTCGATGTCCACGCGGCCGGCGAGCGCAAAGGCGACGACCAGAGGCGGTGACATGAGGAAGTTGCTCTTGATGTTCTGGTGAACACGCGCCTCGAAGTTGCGGTTGCCGGAGAGCACGGAGGCGGCGACGAGATCGTTCTTAACGACGGCCTCCTCGATCTTGGGATCAAGCGGGCCGGAGTTGCCGATACAGGTGGTGCAGCCGTAGCCGACCGTCTGGAAACCGAGCTTGTCGAGGTAGGGCGCGAGGCCGGTCTTCTCAAGGTAGTCGGTGACGACGCGGGAGCCGGGGGCAAGCGAGGATTTGACGAGTGGGTTGACCGTGAGACCCTTCTCGACGGCCTTCTTGGCGACTAGGCCGGCCGCAAGCATGACGCTCGGATTGGAGGTGTTCGTGCAGCTCGTGATGGCGGCGATCAGGACGGAGCCGTGGCCGAGCTTGGTGCCGTCGATCTGGGCGGAAACAGTCGAAAAGTCCTCGGCCTTTTTGCCAAAGCCTGCCTCGGTAACGGGCTTGGAGAAGGCGGAGACAAATTCCTGCTTCATCTTCGGCAGTTCGATGCGGTCCTGCGGGCGCTTCGGACCGGCGACGGACGGAACCACGGTCGAGAGATCGAGCGAGAGATCGGTGGAATACTCGATCTCACCTTTCTGCGGAATGCCCCAGAGATTCTGCGCCTTGTAGTAGGCCTCGTAGACGGCGATGTCGGCATCGGCGCGGCCGGTCGCACGAAGGTAGTTGGAACACTCGACGTCGATTGGGAAGAAGCCCATGGTCGCACCGTATTCGGGGGCCATGTTGGCGATGGTAGCGCGGTCGACGACGGGCAGCGCGGCGGCGCCGGGGCCGTAGAACTCGACGAACTTACCAACGACCTTGGCCTTGCGAAGCATCTGCGTGATGGTGAGCGCAAGGTCGGTAGCGGTGACGCCTTCACGGAGCGCGCCGGTAAGGTAAACGCCGACAACATCAGGCGTGAGGAAATACACGGGCTGGCCGAGCATGCCGGCTTCGGCCTCGATGCCGCCGACGCCCCAGCCAACGATGCCGATGCCGTTGATCATCGTGGTATGCGAGTCCGTGCCGACCAGCGTGTCGGGATAGTAAACGCCGTTGGTGTCCTTGAGCACGCCCTTGGCGAGATACTCGAGGTTGACCTGATGGACGATGCCGATGCCAGGAGGCACAACCTTGAAGGTTTCGAAGGCCTGCATGCCCCACTTGAGGAACTGGTAGCGTTCGCGGTTGCGGGAGAACTCGAGGTCGAGGTTCTTGGCCATCGCGTCGGCCGAGCCGGCGAAATCGACCTGCACCGAGTGGTCGACCACGAGATCGACGGGCACGAGGGGCTCGATAATCTTCGGATTCTTGCCGATGCGGGCGACGGCCGAGCGCATGGCGGCGAGGTCGACCAAGAGAGGCACGCCGGTGAAGTCCTGAAGGACGATGCGGGCGACGACGAAGGGAATTTCCTCGGTGCGCGGCGACTTGGCGCCCCAGGTCGCGAGATCGCGGATGGCCTGCTCCGAAACGCGCTTGCCATCGGCGTTGCGAAGGAGGGATTCCAGCACGAGGCGAATGGAGACGGGCAGCTTCTTTACGTTGAAGCCGGCCGCTTCGAGCGCGGGCAGGGAATAGAACTTATGGGATGCTCCGTTGGCGGAAAATGACTGGAGCGTGTTGAACGGGTTCGGGAGGCTCACGGGTGGACGAATTGCGGATTGAATGTTCGGAAAAGAAAACCGCGCCGACTTTATAGGATGGCGCGGGTTTAAAAATTACTTGGCGAGGACGGCCTTGATGGCGGCGAAGTCGGGAAGGTCCTTCGGCGTCGCGGTCTGCTCGGCGTATTTGACAACCCCGTCCTTGCCGATGACGAAGGCGGCGCGGGCGGAGGTGTCGCCAATGCCGGCGAGTCCGGGGAAAAGAACATCATAGGCCTTGGCCGTCTCCTTGTTCAGATCGGAGACAAGAGGAATGGTTATCTTGCTGCTCTTGGCCCATGCTTCCTGCGCAAAGGGGCTGTCCACACTGATGCCGATAACGTCGGCTCCAAGACCGGCGTAACCGTCCAAACCATTGGACACATCGCAAAGTTCGGTGGTGCAGACGCTGGTGTAGGCGAGCGGAAAAAAGAGCAAAACCGTCTGCTTCTTGCCAAAATTGTCGCTCAATTTGACGTCTTTAAGGCCTTCAGAGGTCTTGGTTTTCAGGGTAAAATCCGGGGCTTTGGAGCCAACAGCGATGGGCATGATCGGTTTTCGTAGGTTAAAGACGTTGAGCGCGTGGTTCGCGCATGAACAAGAACGACAAGCGTAGAGCCTGCCACCACGACGTCGCAATCCGTTTTTCCATGAGAAAACGACGGAGTCATGGTTTGGCCGGCGCCGGCTTCCGCTCCCACTCGGCCAGCATACGTTTGGCAGGAGGGTAATCGGGGATTTTCCGCAAAATGTCCTTGGCCAGCAGGATGGCCTCCTCTTTACAACCAGCCTCATACAACTCCCGGGCCAAGGCCGCCGCCTTAAGTGAATGCTTGGCGTCTCCATTAAGATAAAACCCAGCCGCCAGATGAAGGGCGGCCATATCCCCCAGCCGGCCGTTCAAACGGATCTCCTCGGTTTCAATCTCATCTTCGCGCATACTCAACCAGTCCGGCTGCGCCTGCCGCAGGTCTTGGATTTGTTTGAGCGCAGCCGAAAAATCACCGGTCTTTTTCAACTCGGCCAACCGGCTGAAAAAAATGTCTTCCCTTAAAACCTCCCGGGGCGGCTCCGGCAGGGGTTGGGGTGTTGAAACCGCAACCTGAGCCTTCGGTAAAACGGAGGGCTGCCGGAGTGGATGAAGGGCGGCCAGTTCCTTGTCCACTTCATCACGCGACGTTTTAAGCGAGATATTTTCCGGATAACTGCCCTGGGCAAATGTGATCAAATCATCCGCGGTTTCCAACCGGCCTGCATGGCGCATTCTCTCGATAAGCTGCCGGTCCAGTTTCAACGGAAGCCGGCGGTTTCGAACGAAGTTGATGAGCGAGCTTTGGGTGCCGTCCGATGGATCGATCGCCGCATTGCACAAACACTCCATCAGACCATACCAAAATTCCAATTCGGGTTGGAGCGCCTGGTCGGCGGAACGAATCTCCGCGATCAATTCGCGCGCCTGAGACCAGTCCCCCTTGTCTATAAACACCCTTACCAAAGCCCGTTCAAAGGGCTCAAGGGCGAATCCCTGCTGGCGCGCATAGCTCACCAATCGCTCGAGCATGGGTTGTTCGTCGATCTCCGCCAGAGCTTCCGCCAACACAAAGAGCACGGACCTGGAGCTTCCAAAACGTCGCAGAAAATCTTCGCCGCCCTGATTTGCCTCCGTCCGGCGACCGGCCAGCAGGTTTTGCACAACTCCGTAGGAGTAAGGCAGCGGTCTTGTCGGCGTGAGTGCATGCAATTCCGCGAGCGCATGATCCATGTCCGAGAGCTTGCCTGCCTCGCGAAACGCACGGACCTGCAAACGCAGCGCCCTGAGATTAACCCCGCCACGTTTGCGCCACGCTTCAAGAAAAGCCACCGCATCGGAGGAGCGTCCGGCCTTGAGCAGCGCCAGCACCTTGAACTCATCGAACATCTCGCTGTGCCCCTCCCCTTGCGCGTCGACCAGCCGGATGACCTCCTCCTCGCGTCCGGCCGCCATGAGTGCGGTCATTTTTTGAAGAAGGATGGTGTTGCGCTCGTCCACCAATCCGGGCTTCCCGGCCAGTTGATTCAACACCGTGTCACAAGTCGCCAGCCACCACTCATAGTCCTCCGAGTCGGCCGCCAAGGCGCACATCCGTTTAACGTAATCGGCGCCGGGATATCCGTAAGCCAGCTCGTCGGTCAGGATTTTCTTGGCGAGTGGGCGCTGGTTTATCGCCACGTAAAACCCGGCGAGCTGAAGGCGGGCCTCAGGCTCGTTAGGGGAGCGCTCCAACCCGACGCGCAATGACATGCCTCCTTCCGCCCACTTGTGATCATTAAAATCATCGAGGCCCTCGGCAATCATCGCATGACCCCGTTTTTGCTGGAATCGAGCCCAGTTGGGCGGCCACACCAAGTCGGCGTAGGTTACCGTGTTGTGTGGCTGCTTGTGAAGCCACCACAAGAGGGCGCCTGCTCCCGAAAAATACCCGGCCACCACCAAAAGCGACAACCAGGCAAACAATCCCCGCAGACTGATGAGAAGACGCCAGGCGCGGATGCGACCGGCGCTTTTGGCATGTGCATCATAAAGGCAAAACAGGCCGAGACGCCAACGTGCCCCATCGATCCTTGCCGCCGTCCAGCTAAACCTGAGTTTCGGCAAGGTCATGGACAAACACGCCGGCTCACGCCGCGCCGACGGTCGACTTGGCTCCGCGCACCGACTCGGCGATATTCTCCGGCTGGAGCTCTCCATCGCCATGCGTCGAGTTGAAACGCATCGACACGGTCTTGGACACACCGCGCTCTTCCATCGTCACGCCATAAATCGCCTGCGCGGCGGACACGGTGCGCTTGTTGTGCGTGATGATGATGAACTGTGAGTTGTCCACAAACTTGCCCAGCAGGTTTGTGAAGCGGCCGATGTTGGATTCATCAAGCGGAGCGTCCAACTCGTCGAGCAAACAGAAGGGCGAAGGCTTCACCATGTAGAGCGCAAAGAGCAGCGCCACCGCGGTGAGCGTTTTTTGTCCGCCTGAAAGCAGCGTGATGGACTTGAGCTTCGTGCCCGGAGGTTGCGCGGTGATCTCGATGCCGCTTTCCAGGATGTCGTCGGTCATGACCAGCTCGAGATTGGCCACACCGCCGCCGAAGAGTGTCTGGAAGGTGTAGATGAAATTCTTTTTGATCTGGTCGAAGGTGATCTGGAACTGCGACATCGAGGTCGCGTTGATCTCGTCGATCGTTTTCACGAGGTCGGCCTTGGCGTTGTTGAGATCGTCGCTCTGGGCCTTGAGGAAATCGTAGCGCTGCTTGAGCTCGGCATATTCCTCGATGGCCACAAGATTGACCGCACCCATGCCGGCGAGGCGCTGACGCAGGGCGTCGATCTCGGCCTTCACGTCATCCCAACGTGTCGACGTCTCCAGAGCGGAGAGATCTTCCTCGGTCGGATCGGGTTTCGGCCCCTTCTTTTTGCGACGCTTGACCGGCACGGCCTCGGCGGCGGCGGGTTGCGCTTCCCCACCCTCAGCAGACTGGACGTCCGAGGCAATTTCGGCGGGTGCGGCAGGAGCTTCAGCCCCATCCGCCTCGTCTTCATCATCGTCGAGATCGAGCGGCTTGAGATCGGGCGGATCATCCTCGGAACGCCACAGAAGCGCACGCCAGTCGTATTGGCCGACACGGATCTGAAATTCGCGCTGAACATCCTCCTCGATGAATTGGGCGCGGGACTTGTTTTGGGCGAGAGATATCTCGCAGCGGTTGAGCTCGCTCTGCGACTGCTCGGCGTCGGTGCGGATGCCTTCCTGGGAATTTTCCACGCCGCCGATCTCACGCTCGACTTCGACGAGTTCATTGCGGATCTGCTCCACCTGCTGCTGGGCGACCACGAGGGTTTCCGCAATTTGGGCGCCACGACCGCGCTGGCTGGCGCTTTCCTGCTCCAGCTGGTCGATCTGCTCGGTCCACACCTCGATCTCCTGCTGGCGCTGAACCAGAATCTCGGAGAGCTGCGCGCGACGGCGCTGCATGTCGGCGATACCACGGTCAAGGACTTCGACCTTCTGGCGCGCATCGGCAAGTTCCAGACGGGCCTGTGCGAGTGTGTCGCGTTTCACGTCGCGATCGGTGCGGAGTTCGCCGATGCGTATCTCCAGCTCGCCGATGCGGGCACGTCCCTGCTCGACCGCGGTGGTCGCCTCGGTGAGCGCGGTCTGCGCACGCTCGAAACGGGTCTGCGTTTCGTTGCGCTGGGCTTCGAGCCCCTGGAGTTCCGACTCCATGCGGACTGCGCGGGTGCCGATTTCCTCGACGGCACGCTGGGCGTTGCGTTCCTCGGACTGCACGGTCGCCAGCGTCTGCGAGGCTTCCAGAACTTCGGCCCGCTTGGATTCAAGCGTGGACTCGGCCTCGGCGAGGCGGGCGTTGAGGCCGTCGATAAGCGCCTTCTGGTCGTCGTGCTGTTTCTGATCTTCGGCGAGCGCCTTGGCGGTTTCGCGCAGGTCGATTTCGCGTTGCACGATGCTGTTGCTGTTCTTCTTCGCGAAGCCGCCGAAAATCAGGCCGCGGCGATCGACCACCTCGCCTTTGGCCGTGGCGACCGCAAGGAACGAAAAGGTCGGATTCGCATTCCAAAAATCGAGGAACGCATGGAGGTCGTCGGCCACATAGCACGCGCTCAACAAGGCTGCGGCCGGATGGGCGGCGTCAAAATCCACCAATGCACCGGTAGCGGGCCGCAGGCCGGCCGGAAGACTGTCGTGCGTCTGCGATGTCGCGTGAAAGTTGGCGATCTGCAGGACGGCGCTGCCGATCTGTTCGGATTCAAGCTGGGTCAGGATTTTTTGCGCCGTGGCCACATCGGCCACGCTTATGGCCTCGACCGCGGAGCCGAGCAGGGACTCGACGGCCTTCGCATAGGCGGGCTGCACTTCGAGACCTTGCGTGACCGGCGTGGCTTTGGCTTCGCCGAGTGTGGTTGCGAGCCGGCCCTGGAGAATCGCTTTCGCGCCCTCGCCGAAGCCTTCAAATTTCTCCGCGAGCTGCTTCAGGAGATTCAGGCGAGCGGTGCGCTGGGCAAGCTGGCGGTCGATGTCCTGAAGTTTCTTCTGCGCATCGCGAAATTCACGCGTGAGATCCCCGATCTGAATCTGCACGTCCTGCGTTTCCTGATGGGCGCGGGCCTTGGCGACGTTGGCTTCCTCCACGCGGGCGGTGAGCTCGGAGGCAAGCATCGCGGCCGACGACTGTTGCTGGCGGACCTGCTCCAGTTCACCGGCGACGGATTCGTGCCGGTGGGCGGAGGTTTTTTGGTCGACCTCGTAGCTGGAGCAATCGGTGCGAAGACGGGCGACATTGCTCTCGAACTGGAGAAGCTGGAACTTTGTCTGCTGAAGCTCTTGTTCGAGCTTGGTCAACTCGGCCTCGACAACGGCAAGCTCGCGATTGCGATCTTGGAAGACGGCATCGGATCCGCCGAGCAATGTGAGCTGGAGCTGCTTGTCCTGCGAGCCGGTGTCCACCTGCGACGACAGTTCGTGGAGCTGCATTTCGAGTTCACCGAGATTGGCGCGTGAGGATTCGAGACGATCAGTGAGACCGGAGCGCTTGATCTGTGAAAGATTGGCGGAGTTCTCGGCCTGCTCTTTTTCCGAACGCAGATCAAAGACGGCCTGCTGGGCCTCCTGCACGCGCTGGTTGAGGCGAGAACGGCGGGTCTTCTGCTCTTCGAGGGCCGACTGTTGCTGCTGGAGATGAACGCGGCGCGTTTCGGCGGCGGCGCGGAGCTGCACGACCTGCTCCTCCAACTGCGCAAGATTTCCACTTACCTGCGCATGATGAAACCCATGGTGGGAAAGCGCCAGGTGGCGGAGACGCCAGGAGAGCTTTTTGTAACGAAGGGCCTTCGAAGCCTGACGGCGGAGCGAGCCGATCTGACGGCCTATTTCCGCCACGACATCGGCCACGCGGACGAGATTTTGATCGGTCAGCGCGAGCTTGGAGAGAGCTTCCTTGCGCTGGGATTTGTATTTGGTGATGCCGGCGGCCTCTTCAAAAACGGCGCGGCGCTCCTCGGGCTTCGACGACAGGATCTGGTCGATCTGGCCCTGTGCCATGATCGAGTAGGACGTGCGGCCGATGCCGGTGTCCATGAACAGTTTTTGGATATCCTTAAGCCGGCAGGCCTGGCCGTTGAAAAAATACTCACCCTGACCGTCGCGGTGGACGCGGCGCATGATTTCGATTTCGTGAAACTCGCTGCCGAGCTGTTTCTCGCAATCGGTGAGAAGCAGAGAGACCTCGCACAACTGCGCGGGCTTGCGGGTGTCCGCTCCCTCGAAAATGACGTCCTGCATCTTGCCGCCACGGAGAGCCTTGGCGCTTTGCTCGCCAAGCACCCAGCGAATGGCGTCGGCGATGTTGGATTTCCCGCAGCCATTTGGCCCGACCACGGCGGTGACGCCGGGTTCAAAGCGAAGCGTGGTGGGGTCGGCAAAGGACTTGAAGCCCTGGAGTTTTAGCGCCTTGAGATGCATGCAAAAGAAGCGGCCATTGAGACGCCGCCACCGCACGCGGCAAACGCAAATTTCAACAGGTTATGCCTGTGATCAGGCAGCCTCCTGCGCGGGATTTCTCCAACGCGATGGAATCCGGCTGGCCAGAAGGCAAACACCCTGCATTCTGTTCGGCTTCAGGAGTTACCATCCCTTCGCCCGTTGGAAAACCATGAAACTTCCCCCTTCCCTGCTGTTAACCGCCTCGCTGGTGGTCAACGTCGCTCTCCTCGGCATCGTGGTCAGCCAGCGTAACAATTCGTCACACACCTCCAGTTCCGGCGCGAATTCGTCCGTCACCCTGACAGCCAAAACGTCCGGAACCGGTTCCGACGTCTGGAAAAAACTGAACCCGGATGCCGAGCCGACCGATTTGATGAAGCGCCTGCGCGCCGCTGGATTTCCCGAAAAAATCGTCAACGCGATTATCGCCGCGCAGATTCATGAACACTACGCAGCCCGGCGCGCCGCGCTCCAGACCGACACCAACGCACCCTATTGGTCGAAATCGTGGAACTGGGGAATGGGAACCGATTCAAAAAATCGCGCCGCGCTCCGTGAACTTTGGAGGGATGAAAAACAGGAGCTGCGATCCACACTGGGAGATGCCTATGCCGACAATCCCGATGCGCAGCGCATGATACAGCGCCAGTTCGGCAACATCTCCAAAGACAAGGTCAACACGGCCCAGTCCATCGTTGAAGACTATCAGGATATGGCGTCGGACATTTATCAATCGGCCAACGGGATGATGTTGCCCGAGGACCGTGAAAAAATCGCTTTTATCGAATCAGAGAAACTCAAGGATCTTGCCGGCATCCTTTCGCCCGAAGAACTGGAAAACTACGAGCTGCGCTCCTCACAAACGGCCAACCAGATGCGCTGGCAGCTGAGCGCCTTCGCCCCGTCCGAGCAGGAGTTTCGTTCAATCTTCGATCTTCAACACGCCTTCGATCTCCAATACCCGAACATCCGCTCCTCAGACGAGGCTGCGAACCAGCAACGCGCCGCCGCCCAAACCGCCCTTCAAGACCAGATCAAGGCCTCTCTCGGCGAAGCCCGCTACGCCGAATACCAGCGTGCCCAGGACGGAAATTTCCAACAACTCGCCAATCTCACCGATCGTCTGGAGCTCCCCAAGGAAACCGCCGTGGCCGTCTACGATTTTTCCAAGGACATCCAAAAACGCGCCCAGCAGATTCGCTCGGATAAAAATCTCCAGGGCGATGCCAAGAACCAAGCGCTCGCGGCTCTCGCCGACGAAGCCAATACCAAGGTTGTCGCTTCGCTCGGCCAGCGAGGCTTCGACGCCTACAAACAAAACGGCGGCTGGTGGCTGCAAAACATAGCCCCGCACGTTGCCAAAAAATAACCCCAGCCTGCCCGATCACTTATGATCCCACGGCAGCGCGATCTTCAGGCGCGGGTGCTCCCAAACCTTGAAAAGCGTGAACATCTTCCCCGGATTCAAGATACCGTTGGGATCAAGCGCGAGTTTCACCGCCTTCATCGCCTTGATCTGAGCGGGCGAGTGCTGAAGCCGCAGAAACGGCGTTTTCGCCAGCCCGATCCCATGCTCGCCGGAAATCGCCCCGCCGAGCTTGACCACGCACGCCATGAGCGTGCCCACGGCCTTCTCGGCCCGCAGATACTCGGCGCGGTTCTCGCGGTGATACATGATGTTCACATGCAGGTTGCCATCGCCCAAGTGCCCGAAGGTGGGAATGGGCAGTCGTGACGACTTTCTGAGTTTATCCAAAAAGACCGCAAACTTCTCGTAGTTGCGCATCGGCACGACGATGTCCTCGTTCAATTTAGAATCGCCCAGCGCGAACATCGCCCCCGAGCACTTGCGGCGCACTTCCCACAACTGCTCGGCTTCGGTGCGATCCTTCGCCTCGCGAAACGCCAGCGTGTGCTCCTTTGCCCATGAAAGGACGACCGACTTTTGATCGACGACTTCACTGGCCGTTCCCGCCAGCTCAAGCAACACGACCGGTCGGCCGGCCTGACCGGCAAAGACGATCTTGCCGGTTTTCGCCTCGGCGCATTGCACGCTGTGACGATCGAGAAACTCACAGATCGCAGGCTGCACGCGCTGCGCGAACAACGCCCGCATGGCACGGAACGCCGCCAGCTCGTCCTTGAAGGCCGTCAACAATGTCCAGCGCGCGGACGGCAGCGGGATGAGTTTCAACGTCGCCTCGGTCACGATGCCGAGCATGCCTTCGCTGCCGATCCACAGATCACGCAGATTAAAGCCTGCGGAAAATTTCTTAGTGGCGGCTCCCCACTCCACATATTCGCCGGTCGGCAGGAAGCCTTTCAGGGCGAGGACAAAGTCGCGCGTGACACCGTATTTGCCGCCATGCATGCCGCCTGCGTTGCAGGCGATGTTGCCGCCGATGGAGCAGTATTGCCGCGAAGCCGGATCGGGCGGGTAAAACCAGCCGAGTGCTTCGACCGCCTTGTGAATGTCGGCGACGATCGCGCCGGCCTGGACCTGTGCCATACCGGCATCGGCGTCGACCGTGATCTTGTTCCAGCGGGAAAGATCGAGCACCCAACCGCCTTGTACCGGCGAACCCGAACCGGTGAGCGACGTGCCCGAACCGCGCGTGGTGACAGGCACGCGGTGCTTGTTGGCCAGCGCCAGCACCGCGGTGATGTGGGCATTGGTGCGCGGCCGCACAACCGCATCGGGAAGGAAAGAAAGCTTACTCCCGTCAAACGAAGCCGCGAACAGCGCATCGTGATCGGTGGTCACGCACGAACCAAGACGTCGCTTGAGCAAGGTGGTCGCGGTGTGAAAATTTGACATGGAGTGAAGGTTCAATCGCCCGCCCAAAATTACAAGGACAGGCTGGGTTCGATGGAGAGAGTCGCCAGCTCCGCCGGTTGCACGGAAGGATCGGCCCACGCGGCAAAGGCGATCATGCCGGCATTGTCGCCCGTGTGCCTGGGCTCGGCGGCAAGAAGCGGGATTCCCCGGTCTTTCGCCAATGCGGCCAGCGCGGCGCGCAACGTGCGATTGTTGGCCACGCCGCCGGAAAGCCCAAGACTGCGAAAATCGTCGCGCTGCAAGGCGAAGCCTGTCTTGCGCACAAGGGCGTCGATCACAGCCTGCTGGTAGCTCGCGCACAGGTCCGAAGTGCGCGCCTCAATCTCGGCGGGCGTCATTTTTTCGAGCTGATAGCGCAGGCTCGTCTTGAGTCCTGAAAAACTGAAATCGAGATCGCTGCGCGGACCGTTGCCGCGTGGAAAATCATACGCGTCCGCTCGGCCGGTGGCGGCGCTTTTTTCAATGAGCGGGCCGCCCGGGTAACCGAGCGCGAGGAGCTTGGCCCCCTTGTCGAGTGCCTCGCCGGCGGCATCGTCCTTCGTGGACGCGATCACAGTGATGCGACGCTTGCCGTCCATCGTAAACAACAGCGTATTGCCGCCCGAGACTACGAGGCCAAGATGCGGCAGCAACGCCTCGAGCCGCACATCAAACTCCGCCGGCGCCTGCGCATGGACCGCGATAAACGGCGAGAAGGCATGCCCGCGCAGATGGTTCACGCCCGCGAGCGGAACACGCAGCGCCAGCGCGAGGGATTTGGCGGCGGCCACGCCGATGGCGAGGCAGCCGGCCAGACCTGGACCGTGGGTCACGACGACGCGAGTGACCTTCGAAAAATCGCTCTCCAGCCGGGCCCTTTCGAGCAAGGGCGACAACGTCCGCAAGTGTTCGCGCGTCGCCAGATCGGGGACAACCCCGCCGTAACGTCCGTGAAGCGCGATCTGGCTGTGAATCCACTCGGCCTGCAGACCGTGCGCAGGATCGAAAACCGCGAGCGCGGTTTCGTCACAGGAACTTTCGATGGCGAGAATCATCCGTTGGCAACGAGTTTATCCACGCTTCAAGGCTTGGTCGCGGACGCAGGCTTCGCGTCTTCAAGCACGAGCGCGGCCTTCATCACGGCAAGGGCGGCGTTGAGCTGACGGTCGGGCAAGGCCTCGACATCGAATTCCTCCTTGAACTCGGCCGCTGTGGTCACGTCATCGCGCGTATTTTGCAGGCGGATATTCTGATCCTCCGCCGCCGTCATCACGACCTCGACGTCAGGCGAAACGCCGTGCTCGTGAATGGTGATGCCGCTCGGCGTGTAATAGCGTGCGGTGGTGAGCCGCATGCCGTCGCCATTGTGCAGATCGATGATGGTCTGGACGGAGCCCTTGCCAAAGGAGCGCTCGCCGACGATCACGGCGCGGTGGGTATCCTTGAGCGCCCCGGAAACGATCTCGGCGGCGCTGGCCGTGCCGGAGTTGATGAGCACGGCCACAGGAATGGCAAGCGGAGGTTCGGGCGCGGCGGCGCGATATTCGTCGCGATCCTCGGGACGACGGCCCTGGGTGTAGACGATGAGCTCTCCCTTATTAAAGAAAGGCTCGGCCACCTGAACGGCGGCATCAAGCAAGCCTCCGGGATTGTCTCGCAGATCGATGACAAGCGCGCGCATGCCCTCGTCGTTGAGCTTGTTGAGCGCATTGATGAACTCGTCGCCGGTGCGCTCGGAGAATTGCGTGAGCTGCAGATAACCGACGCCACCCGGCAAAAGGCGGACGCCGCGCACACTGTCCACTTTGATTTTTTCGCGCACCAGGGTGACGGTGGATTCCTTGTCGGTCTCCGGACGATAATAGGTCAACGTAACCTTGGTGCCGGGTTTTCCGCGCAGGCGTCCGACTACGTCGTCGATGGCGGGTTTTTCGATTTTTTGGCCCTCGACGCTCACAATCTGATCCCCGCGACGGATACCCGCGCGCGCACCTGGCGTGCCGGCGATCGGGGCGATGACCACGACATGACCGTCACGCAGTTCGACCTGCACACCGATGCCGCCGAATTCGCTGCTGATCTCCTCGGAGAGGGCTTTGTAGTCTTTCGCATCCATGTATTCGGAGTGCGGATCGAGAGAACCAAGAACTCCACGCAAGGCCGCCTGGGTCAGCCGGGGATAAGCCGCATCCTTGGCCACGACGTAGTTCTCGTTGACTATCTTGAGCACCTCACGGACGTAAGCGGATGATTTTTCGAGGTCGCGATTCGGCCAAAACCCCCAAGCCGCCGCCATCCGCACCGCGCCAAGGGAAAGCACCATACCAAGGCAAACCCCGGCGGCGATGATGAGAATGCGTTTGAGCATGTCCGGCACTGTGGCCAACTCATCGGTTTTGTAAATGGGATCGTCAGACACACTTTCACCCGCGTTTTCCCAAGCCTTCCTCGTCAAAAGCGGCGCGGAAGGCCGAATGACCTTCGCGGCCTTCATGGAACTCGCACTCTATCATCCGGAATTCGGCTATTACCGGCGTGACACCGCCCGCGTGGGCTACGGTGGCGGCACCGATTTTTACACGGCCAGCACCTCCGGTGCGGTTTTCGGCGAGATGGTCGCGACCGCCTGCGTGACATTGCTCGGCGGAGAAGAGTCCGCTTCACAGCACGCGTTCGTCGAATTGGGAGCCGAACCCGGCGGCGGCGTGCTCGCAGGCGTCAAACATCCCTTCGCGTCGGCCCGAACCGTGCGCATCGGCGAACCCATGGAAATCGCCGGTCGCTGTGTGGTTTTCTCCAACGAGCTCTTCGACGCCCAGCCTCTGCGCCGTTTCGTGCGCCGCGCCGACAGCTGGCGCGAACTCGGAGTCCAACTCCGCGACGACAGCCTGCACGAAGTCGAGCTGGGCATCGCTCAAGAATCCTGGCTGCCCGTCAATGCGGACGAGGGCTACATCTTTGATGCACCCCGAGCGGCAGCGGATATGGCTGAAACCATCGCCGCCCAGCCTTGGACCGGATTGTTCGTCGCCTTTGATTACGGCAAAGCCTACGCCGAACTGGCTGGTGAAACGCCGGCCGGCACCGCCCGTGCGTATTTCAAACATAGCCAGTCAAACGACTTGCTGGCGCAACCCGGCGAACAGGACCTGACCGGTCATGTCTGCTGGGACTGGTTGGCGACGGCTCTGGCGGCTGGCGGTTTCGCACAACCCAGGGTCGAATCCCAAGAGTCGTTTTTCATCCATCACGCAGGACCATTTCTTGCCAAAACGATGGCGGCGGAGGCCAGCCGATTGAGTCAGCGCAAACTATCCTTATTGCAACTGCTACACCCTTCGCATCTTGGGCAAAAATTTCAAGTGCTTCACGCACGGCGTTAAAACCGTTAAATTTGCCCTTGCTTCACAGTAACCCCGACTTTTATCTCTGACCCTTTAACCAACTCCAACCATGGCCAGAATCTGCGCAATCACAGGCAAACGCCCCGTCAAGGGCTCCATCATTCACCGTAAAGGTCAGTCGAAGAAGAGCGGCGGCATCGGCACGCACATCACGACGATCACCAAGCGCAAGTTCCGCCCGAACCTGCAGAAGATCCGCATCAAGACCGCCAACGGCGGCACGAAGCGCGTCCTCGTCTCGGTCAAGGCCATCAAGGCCGGTCTCGTTGAGAAGGCTTAAAACCCTACCCTTACGTTCAGTTTTAAACCGCGATCCGGATGGATCGCGGTTTTTTGTTTTAGAGCCGTCAACGCGATTGACGGTCAGTTGTTGGCACGCGGCCAATCTACCAATCCAGAACCGGTCCAATGCGCAAAGCTGGTGATATCGAGCTTGGGCTCGGGCAGCTCGTGCCAGATTTTCAACATCTTCCACTCATGGATGTCGTCAAACATGACGATGGGACCTTTAGGCAGGCCCAGTTTCCTGAAATTATCCAAAAACAGCTGTTCCATCACCCCGTCCTTGGCGGCATCGACCAAAATAAAATCGGCCGCGCGCAACACGTCAGCGTAACGCTTCATCACTTCAAAATCCCTCAGATCGGCAAGTTCCTGACGCATACGCCCGTCCGCAAAATCCTCTTCTTTCAACAGCACGGGCCGGACGCTCGTCCAAGGCACCACATCGAAACTCACCAAACGACCATCTGGCGGCAGTTGGGAGCGCATCGCATAGGAAGCGCGGCCTTGATAAGTGCCGATCTCAACAACTGTCTTTGCCTGCAACTCCGCGACAAGAGCCGCCAGCATCCGATAATGCTCGCCCGGCCATTTGTTCATGCGCCCCATGCCCCGTTCTTCTGCGCCGGCGATTGTCAGGTTTCGCGCACGGCCGGCTGCTTTCATGGCCAAATCAACCAACCGCTCGTTTGGTTCGGAACGTGACGCCCCCGGAGGGATGGACATCGAATAGACTTGGTGTTTAAGCGGAATCGGCGGAGGCAAGACGATGCTTAACAGCCATTTTCGTATGTTCATCAGTGGATTCGATATTTGGTGAAGGCCGGCCGTGTCAATGTCACGTGGCCAAGCGCATCAACATTGCTGATTTCAGGAAAAACAGAATTCCGTCGCAACAAACCACCTCGTTTAAACTGCCTTGAAGATGATCGCAGCGTTCTGGCCGCCGAAGCCGAGATTATTGCTCATCACGACTTTCACCGGAACCTGACGGGCGACATTCGGCACGTAGTCGAGATCGCACTCTGGGTCGGGCTCGTGGAGATTGATTGTGGGCGCCACAGACTGGGTTTGGATCGTCTTCACGCTGATAACACTCTCGATACCGCCGGCCGCGCCGAGGAGGTGGCCGGTCATCGACTTGGTGGAGCTGATCGGAATCGACTTAGCCCGGTCGCCAAAGACGCGCTTGATGGCGAGCGTCTCGAACTTGTCGTTGTAAGGCGTGGAGGTGCCGTGGGCGTTGATATAATCGACCTGATCCGGCGAGAGACCGGCCGCGCGAAGCGCGCGGGTCATGGCCATACCGAGTCCCTTGCCTTCGGGGTCAGGCATGGTGATGTGGTGGGCATCGGCCGTGGCCGCGTAGCCGGCGATCTCGGCATAAATGCGTGCGCCACGTTTTTTAGCGTGGGCCAGAGATTCGAGGACGAGCACACCCGAGCCTTCGCCCATGACAAATCCGTCGCGGCCCAGAGAGAACGGACGGCTCGCCGTGGCCGGATCATCATTGCGCGTGCTCATCGCACGCATCGAACAGAACGCCGCGTAGGCAAAGGGCGTGACCGTCGCCTCGGCGCCGCCCGCGATCATCACATCAGCATCACCGCGACGGATCATGTGCATCGACTCGCCGATGGCATGGGTGCCGGTGGCGCAGGCGGACACGACGCCGAAATTCGGGCCACGGGCGCCGATCTCGATCGCAATCATGCCGGAGCAGATGTTGCCGATGAGCGCCGGAATGGTGAACGGGGAAACCTTGCGCGGGCCCCCATCGATGAACTTACGCAGCTGCGCCTCAAAGGTGAACATGCCGCCGATGCCGGAGCCGACGAGCACGCCGACGCGGTCGGGGTCTTCCTGCGCCATGTCGAGGCCGGAATCCTTGAAGGCCTGCTTGGCGGCGCAGAAACCGAAGTGCGTATAGCGGTCGTTGCGGCGTGCTTCCTTGGGGTCCATATGCTCCTCGACATTCCAGCCACGGACCTCCGATCCGACCTGCGAGGCGTAGCCCGCGGGATCGAAAAGAGAGATGCGGTCGATGCCGTTTTTGCCGGCCAACAGACTGGCCCAGAAGGTGTCGACCGTCTGGCCGAGACCGTGGATGGCGCCAAGGCCGGTGACAACGACGCGCTGAGAATCAGGGAGGGTTTCCATGGATCGAAAAAACGTTAGGCCTGAAAACAAAAAAGGCGTTCTACCCGTCAGTCTCGTGTGAGGCTCGGTAGAACGCCGGAAATTAAAACACGCTTACTTGGCGGCAGCCTTGGCGGTAATGTAGTCGATGACTTGACCGACAGTGGTGAGTTTCTCGGCGTCAGACTCGGGGATCTCGCCCTTGATCTCGTCCTTGAACTCTTCTTCGAAAGCCATGATCAGCTCGACGGTGTCGAGGGAATCAGCACCCAGATCGTCCAGGAAAGAAGCCGTGGGCGTGATCTGTTCCTCGTTAACATTGAGTTGGTTAACGATGATTTCTTTGACGCGTTGTTCGATGGTTTTTTGGTCGGCCATGATAAGTGTTTTCTAAGGAGCTGAAAGGGTCACATCGCCATACCGCCGTCAACGGTAAAAACTTGTCCGGTGACATAGCCGGCTTCTTCCGAAGCAAGAAACGCCACGGCGTTGGCGATGTCGGCGGGCTCGCCGAAACGTTGCATGGGAATGAGCGCGGTCGCACCCTTTTGCACTTCTTCGCTGAGCTCGGCGGTCATGTCGGTCTTGATAAAACCGGGAGCGACGACGTTCGAGGTGACTCCGCGTTTCGCAAATTCCTTGGCTATGCACTTGGTGAAACCGATCATGCCGGCCTTGGCCGCGCCGTAGTTGGCCTGGCCCGCGTTGCCCATGATGCCGGTGACGGAGGCGATGTTGATGATGCGTCCCCAACGGTTGCGACACATGGGCCAGCCGATGTGCTTGGTCCAGTGAAAGCAGCTGGTGAGGTTGGTCTGAAGAACGGAATCCCAATCTTCGTCGGACATGCGCGCGAGCAGGCCGTCACGGGTGATGCCGGCGTTGTTCACGAGAATGTCGATTTTGCCGAATTCCTTGAGGATTTCCTCGGAGGCCTTCGCGACGGCGGCACCATCGGCAACGTCCACGGGACGGGCGACGGCCTTGCCTCCCGAAGCGGTGATGGCGGCGGCAACAGCGCCGCAGGTCTCGGGAGACTTGGAAATGCAGATGACGGTGACGCCTTTGGCCGCGAGAACTTCGGCGATGGCTTTGCCGATGCCGCGGCCGGCTCCGGTAACGATGGCAGTGCGATTGGTAAAGGTCATGGGGGCTGTTTAAAGTTTTAGTTTAGGAATGAAAGACCCGGAGCGGAAAGAGTCCGTCCGGGTCGTTTTAACAAGGTGTATGCCAAGCCGCTCAGTAGACGTCGCGCTGGTAGCGCTTGTCCTTCTTCATCTGCTTCACGTATTCGACAGCCTGTTCGGCGGTCATGCCGCCATGCTGCGCGATGACATCGTGCAGGGCGACATCCACGTCCTTGGCCATGCGTTTGGCATCACCACAAACGAAGAAGTAGCCGCCGTTCTTGATCCAGTCCCAGAGTTCGGCGCCCTTTTCGCGCATCTTATCCTGAACGTAGACCTTCAGGATCTGATCACGCGACCAAGCGAGGTCGAGATGAGTGACCTGGCCTTTGGCGAGGTAGCTCTCCCACTCTTCTTGATAGAGGAAATCCGTGTGACTCTTTTGGTCGCCGAAAAACACCCAGTTGCGTCCGGTGGCGCCGGAGGCGACACGGTCCTGAACGAAGGCGCGGAACGGAGCGATGCCGGTGCCGGGGCCGACCATGATGGCGTCCTTCGTAGTGTCTTCCGGCGGACCGAAGTGAGAGTTTGACACGAAAATCGGAGCAGGCGTCTCACTGACGCGAACGCGGTCGGCCATAAAGGTCGAGCACACGCCATGGCGTTCACGGTGATTGGTGGTATAGCGGACGATCGCGACAGTCAGGTGAATCTCGTTGGGATAAACCTTGGAAGACGACGCGATCGAGTAGAGGCGCGGCATGAGCTTGCGCAGGTGATCGACGAACTCTTGCGCCGTAAGCTTGGCGGACGGATATTCGGAAAGGATGTCGATGTATTCGCGCTCGTCGAGGTAGCCGGTGAGCGCATCCTTGGACTCCGGCTTGAGCAGCGCTTCGAGTCTGGCTTTTTCGCCGGCATCGGTCGCCTTGGCAAAAAGGGTGTTGAGAATCTTGGATGTCGGACTGCCGAGGGCGAGCTTGTGGCTGAGCGCTTCGCGCAGGCTGATCGGCGCGGGCAGCTTCAGCATCGCGGGCGAAACCGGTTCGTCACCGGAGGCACCGAGACGTTCAAGGATTTCTGCGACTTCAACCGGACGGTTGGTCGGGAATACTCCCAGCGAATCACCCGCCTTGTAGTGCAGCCCGCTGTCGCCGAGATTAACGACGAAGTGGCGCGTTTCCTTGGCGGAACCGGCTTTGTTGAGCAGGCGGTTCTCGGTGATTTTCGCCGGGAACGGATTGTCTTTGGAGAAGATGGATGGAACGGCTGGAGCGGACATGACCGGAAAGAGTGAGTTTACGCCCCAAACCCGCGCAAGCCTTACTTTTACTCACGCACGCCACTGGCGGGAGGGCTTGCACAAGCCGTGACTTTACCGCCAACTCGCTCCGCCCATGAGTGATTCCGAGCCCATCCGTCTGCAAAAATATCTCGCCGAAACCGGCATCTGCTCGCGCCGCAACGCCGAGGTGTTGATCCGCGAAGGCGAAGTATGGGTGAATGCCAGGCAAGCCATCCCCGGCCAGAAGGTCACGCCCGGCGTCGACAAAATCACCGTCAACGGCAAGCCCATCAAGCACGCCAAGGCTCAGCCCAAGATCACGCTCGCGATGCACAAGCCCACCGGGCTCGTGTGCTCCAACGACGACCCCTTCAATCCCGACACCGTCTTCGATCTGCTCCCGCGCGAGTTTTCCAAGTTTCGTTTCTTTTGCGCAGGCCGCCTCGATAAGGACAGCGAAGGCCTGCTCATCCTCACAACCGACGGCGATCTTGCCAACAAGCTGATGCACCCTCGCAACGTCGTCATCAAACGCTACTTCGTCGCCCTTAAAAAACCTTTTCCCCGCACCCGTATTCCCCTGCTTCTGAAAGGCATCACGGTCGACGGCGAACGCCTCAAAGTGGAGCACGCCACGCTCGTCAACCCCAACATCGAAGGCGTCGGCAGCGACATGGACGTCCACATGCACCACGGCAAAAAGCGGGAGATCCGCCAGCTCTTCAGCGTGCTGGGCTACGATGTGAAGCGCCTCAAGCGCTACCAGATCGGCTCCTTTCCTCTAAAAGGAATTCCTTTGCGGGCGATGAAACAACTTTCTACCAAGGAGATCA